>Ga0105044_10005530_pt1 | contig 17365 bp, 15 predicted proteins | sample MAT01_FD_78092 | JGI IMG/M metagenome (GOLD analysis project Ga0105044, IMG submission 78092) | Freshwater microbial communities from Lake Fryxell liftoff mats and glacier meltwater in Antarctica - MAT-01 | ecosystem: Environmental > Aquatic > Freshwater > Ice > Liftoff microbial mat | place...
CCAGATCTGTGCCGGCTGCCGCTGGCACGCCGAAGGGATGTGCGAGGCGGCCTTGGCACGGCTGCACGCGGGGGCCGACTAGGACAGGGTGAGCGGAGGTGAGATCGCCGGCCCGACCGCCGCCCGACCGCCGCCCGGACCGCACCCCCGACCGATTTCTTTGCAGAAATCGAGCCGAAGCCTGTGCAGGCTTCGTTCCGGAGTTTGTGCAAACTCCGCTCGAACCGCCCGCAGTTTCTGCCAAAGCGCGTCACGCGCCAGCAAAAACGCCGCCCCGTCACAGGGCGGCGTTGTCCGCCGATCATAGGTCCGTCTCAGACCGCGCGGCGCTGCAGTGCAGCCCAGCCCCCGGCAATCACCAGCGCAGCAATCACTGCCTTCACCACGTCACCCAGCAGGAACGGGCTCATATAATATTGCCAGATCATGGCAAAGCTGTCGGCACCCCATTTCGCGGCATCGACGCCAAGGGCAGCGTCGGCCAGCATCGCCCAGGCCACCCCCGGCACATACAGCAGCGCCGACACCGCCAGCGCCACCGCAGCCAGCGGAAGAAAGCGGCGTATGCCATAGTCGGTGGCCAAACCGGCCAGCAATGCCATCATCACAAAGCCAAGCAGAAAACCGGCCGTAGGGCCAAAGAATGCCAGACCGTTATTGAAGTTGGCAAAAACCGGCAGCCCGGCGGCCCCTTCCAGCAAATAGGCGATCAGCGCCAGCGCCCCAAGACGCGCGCCCAGCGACAGGCCGACCAGCAGCACCGCCAGCGTCTGCAGCGTCATCGGCACAGGCAGCATCGGCACCGAAATCTGGGCCGCTACCGCCACCAGAACCGAACCGCCCAGCACCAGCAGCGCCTGCGTCCCTGCCGACGAGCGGTCGCCCAGTGCCGCCCCGAGAATGGATGAAGTGCTCATTGTCATATCCCTGTTACCGCATTGATCCGCTTATTCCGCATCAGGGCTGCCCCGTCAATCAATTGCTGCTGTGCAAAACCTGCCGCAGACTTTGCCAGAGCCGGGGCCTTGCTGAACCCGAAAGGGAGTGCGATAGACCCGGCATGACTGGAACCGACACAACCGCCCCCCGCGTCGCCCTTGTCACCGGTGCATCGCGCGGCCTTGGTTTTGCACTGGCGGCGGCGCTGGCGGCCCGTGGCTGGCATGTGGTGGCCGTGGCGCGCACCATCGGCGGGCTGGAAGAGCTTGACGACCAGGTGACATCGCGCCGCCAGCCCGGCGGCGGGGCGCTGACGCTGGCCCCGATGGATATCACCAACGATGACGCGATGCGCCATCTGTGCCGCCAGTGTCATGAGCGCTGGGGCCATCTGGATCTGTGGGTCCATGCCGCGATCCATGCCGCACCGCTGGCCCCGGCGGGCCATGTCGATGGCAAAGACTGGGACAAGTCGCTGGCCACCAATGCCCGCGCCACCGGCATCCTGATCCCGATGGTGGAACCGCTGCTGCTCGCCGCACCCGACCGTGGCACCGCACTGTTTTTCGACGATCCCCGGGCGGGGGCCAGGTTCTTTGGTGCCTACGGTGCCACCAAGGCGGCGCAACTGGCGCTGGTGCACAGTTGGGCCGCCGAAACCCCCCGCACCGGTCCGCGCGTGCTGCTGGCCACCCCGGCGGCGATGCCCACTGCCACCCGCGCCCGCTTCTTCCCCGGCGAAGACCGCACCCTGCTTGCCAGCCCCGCCGCCGAGGCGGAACGACTGCTGTCACTCCTGTAACCGCAACTGCCGGTTTACAATCCGCCGCCCCTGAGGTTTGCTGACGGCAAAGGAGCCTCCCATGTCCAGCCCGCGCAAGATCATCATCGACACCGACCCGGGCCAGGATGACGCGGTGGCGATCCTGCTGGCGCTGGCCAGCACCGAGCTGGAGGTTTTGGGGATCACCGCCGTGGCGGGCAACGTGCCGCTGGCCCTGACGCAACGCAACGCAAGGGTGATCTGCGAACTGGCGGGGCGGCGCGACATGGCGGTGTTTGCCGGCTGCGATGCCCCCTTGTCGCGCAAACTGGTGACGGCGGAACATGTCCATGGCAAGACCGGGCTCGATGGCATCGTGCTGCCTGATCCGACCATGCCGCTGCACCCCACCCACGCGGTCGATTTCATCATCGACACCCTGCGTGCGCACGCCCCCGGCACCGTGACCCTATGCCCGCTGGGGCCCCTGACCAACATCGCCACCGCCTTTCAGCGCGCCCCCGATGTGGTGGCGCGGGTGGCGGAAGTGGTGCTGATGGGTGGCGCTTATTTCGAGGTGGGCAACATCACTCCCGCCGCCGAATTCAACATCTATGTCGATCCAGAAGCCGCCGAAGTGGTGTTCAAATCCGGGATTCCACTGGTGGTGATGCCGCTGGATGTCACCCACCGCGCCCTGACCAGCCGCGACTGGATCGAGACGATGCGCGGCCTTGGCACCGAGGCGGGCCGCGCCGTCGCCAGCTGGACCGACTTTTTCGAACGGTTCGATACCGCCAAATACGGCTCCAAGGGCGCGCCGCTGCATGATCCCTGCGTGATCGCCTATCTGATAAGCCCCAACCTGTTCGAGGGGCGGCACATCAATGTCGAAATCGAGACCAGGGGCGAGTTCACCCTCGGGATGACGGTGGCCGACTGGTGGCGGGTATCGGGGCGGCAGGCGAATGCCCTGTTCATGCGCTCGGTGCAGCGCGACGCCCTGTTTGACCTGCTGTCGGAACGGATCGCGCGGCTCTGACGGGGGCATGGCATGGTACTGACCATCCGGTTTGACAATTCATACGCGCGGCTCCCGGCCCGTTTTCATGCATTCACAGCACCAACCCCGGTCGCCGCACCGCGCCTTCTGGCGCTGAATGAGCCGCTGGCCCGCGCGCTCGGGCTTGATCCCGCCGCGCTCCGCTCCCCCGACGGCGTGGCGATGCTGGCGGGCAATCTGGTGCCCGATGGGGCACAGCCGCTGGCCCAGGCCTATGCCGGGCACCAGTTCGGCGGCTGGTCGCCGCAACTGGGCGACGGGCGGGCGCTGCTGCTGGGTGAGGTGATCGACCCCGCGGGCCACCGCTTCGACATCCAGCTGAAAGGTGCCGGCCCCACCCCTTTTTCGCGGCGCGGCGACGGGCGGGCCTGGCTCGGCCCGGTGCTGCGCGAATATCTGGTATCCGAGGCGATGCACGCCCTTGGCGTCCCCACCACGCGGGCGCTGGCCGCCGTGGCGACCGGCGAGCAGGTGGCGCGCGAGGAAATGCTGCCCGGCGCGGTGCTGACCCGCGTCGCCTCCTCGCATATCCGGGTCGGCACCTTCCAGTATTTCGCCGCGCGCGTCGATACCGAGGCGCTGGCACTGCTGGCCGCCCATGTCATCGCGCGCCACTACCCCACCGCCGAAACCCCGCTGGATCTGCTGATCCAGGCCGTCGCCGCGCAGGCGCGTCTGGTGGCACAGTGGATGAGCCTTGGCTTCATCCACGGCGTGATGAACACCGACAATTGCCATGTCGGCGGCGAAACCATCGACTATGGCCCCTGTGCTTTCATGGATGCCTATCACCCGGGTCAGGTGTTCTCGTCGATCGACCGCCATGGCCGCTATGCCTATGACAACCAGCCGCAGATTGCGGTGTGGAACATGGCGCAATTCGCCACCGCACTGTTGCCCCTGATGGGGGAACAAGCCGCAGCTATCGAGGCGGCAACCGCCGCCGTGCACAGCTTCGCCGATATCTACGCCGCCGCATGGCTGGCCCGCTTCCGCGCCAAACTGGGGCTGCTCACAGCAGAACCCGAAGACGAAACGCTGATCGCCGACCTTCTGGCGCGCATGGCGGCACAGGGCGCCGATTTCACCCGCACCTTCCATGGCCTCGCCACCGGCACCGCCCGCGATGAATTCACCGGCCCGGACGCCTATGACCATTGGGCCGACCGCTGGCTGACACGCCGCAGCCGCGAGAACCGGCCACAGGATCAACTGGCGCTGATGCAGGCCACCAACCCGGCGCTGATCCCGCGCAACCACCAGATCGAGGCGGCGATACAGGCGGCGGTGCAGCGCGATCTGGCCCCGTTCCACCGGCTGGCACAGGCGTTGCAAACCCCCTGTGCCGCCGCCCCCGAAACCGCCGACCTGCGCGCCGCCCCCTGGCCCGAACAGCGCATCACCCAGACCTTCTGCGGCACCTGAACCCGCGCCCGGTTTCTTATCGGCAAAAATATCCCCTTTTTCCTGCCATCAGCGCAAAACCAACCCACCCGCGCCAGACCCGGCTCAGCCACGCGGTGCCCGGTTCATCAGCACGATCCCGCCAGCCACCAGCACCAGCGCCCCGACCGTCGCGGGGCCGACCGGTTCACGCAGCAGCAACCACCCCAGCAGCACCCCGAACACCGGGGTCAGAAAGCTGAAACTGGCAACGGCAGAGGGCGGATAGACCGACAGCAGCCTCAACCAGCCGATATAGCCCAGAGCCACCACAACCACCGCCTGCGCCAGCAGCGCCACCAGATGCAGCGGCACCAGATCGCGGATCAGGGGCCCGAACACCGGCGACAGCGCCAGCAGAACCACGGCCGAAACCGCCAGCATCCACATCAACTGCACTTCGGGCACCACGCGCTTCATCGCGGACCCGCGCGCCAGAAAAGCCGTGGCCGCCCAGCCCATCGACCCCAGCAAGGCACACAGGTCGCCAAGCAGACTGACCCGCCCAACAGGTTCACCACCGCCACCGCCTCGGTTCACAATCGCCCAGGCCACCCCGGCAAAGGCCAGCGCCAGCCCGGCCGCTTTCAGCGGCGTGATCCGCTCGCCGGGCAGAAAGAAATGCCCGGCGAGCGCCAGCCACACCGGCATCGAATAAAAGATGATCGTGGTGCGCACGACCGTGGTCAGATCCAGCGCCAGAAACAGGAACAGAAACTCGGAACTGAAGGCCAACCCGATCAACAGGCCGGCCCCGACGGTGCCGGGCTCGATCCGCAGCGGCAAACCGCGCCAGTGCATCCACAGCGCCACCGGCAGCATCGCCGCCACCGACCGCAATCCGGCATAGAATGCCGGCTGCAAGCCCTGATTGGTCCAGCGGATCACCACCTGATTGACTGCAAACAGCAGCGCAAAGGCCATCAGCCACCCCGCCCCGGTGGGGTCGATCCGATCCTTGCGCCTCATGCTGATGGGTCCTGCCTTGCGATGCGCCACCCTTCGGTGGCGGGCGGGCCGGTGTCAAGCGGCACCGGCCCTGTGCATGCCCGCGCGAAACCGCTGGCACAACGGGGCGAAATCCCCTAGATCGCGCCCATTCCACCCGGCTCTGCTGTCGGGTCCAACCTGCGCCGGGGACAGGGCTGTGACTGACAGTATCATCGCACGATCTGCGGCCAAGGGCCTGCGCCTGACCGATCAGCGCCGCACCATCGCGCGGGTGATCGAAAGTGCCGACGACCACCCCGATGTCGAGGAACTGCACAACCGCGCCACCGCGATCGACCCCCATATCTCGATTGCCACCGTCTACCGCACCGTCAAGCTGTTTGAGGAGGCGGGGCTGCTGGACAAACTGGAATTCGGCGATGGCCGCGCACGCTATGAAGATGCCGAACGCGAACACCACGACCACCTGATCGACATCAACACCGGCGAAGTGATCGAATTCGTCGATCCCGAGATCGAGGAACTGCAGGACCGTATCGCCACCCGGCTTGGCTACCGGCTCAAGGGTCACCGGCTGGAGCTTTTCGGCGTGCCGCTGAAAAAGGGCGGCTGATGCGCGCGCGCCGGTCATTCCATGACTGACAACCTAAAGGCCTGTCTGTTGATGGTGGCAACCATGGCGGGCTTTGCGGTGGAGGATCTGCTGATAAAGCAGGTCGCAGGGGCGATACCCGTGGGGCAGATCGTGCTGCTGATGGGCATTGGCGGCAGCCTGTTCTTTGCCGCAGCCTCGGGCCTTCTGCGCCAACCCCTGTGGAACCAGGGCCTGACCTCGCGCCCGGTCCTGCTGCGCTCTGCCGCCGAAATGGGCTCGACCATGGCGGGGATTGCCGGGCTGGTGCTGATCCCCTTGTCGCTGGCCTCCTCCATCCTGCAGGCGGCACCAATTCTGGTCACCGTCGGTGCGGCGCTGTTTCTCGGCGAACGGGTCGGCTGGCGGCGCTGGTGCGCGATAGCCGTCGGTCTGGTCGGGGTGATGCTGATCCTGCAACCCGGTGCGCAGGGTCTCAACCCCGGGGTCTGGCTGTCGGTTCTGGCGGTGATCTGCGTGGCGGCGCGCGATCTGGCCACCCGGGTGATCCGAACCAGCATCACCACGCTGCAACTGGCGTTCTGGGGCTATGGCCTGTCGATCCCCTCGGGCCTGCTGCTGCTGGCGATCCAGCGGTCCACGCTGGTCTGGCCCGATGCTGATTCCTGGGCGTTGCTGGCCGGGGCGCAGGCGCTGGGCATCACCTTCTACTACACGCTGACGCTGGCGCTGCGGCTGGGCCAATCCTCGGCGGTGGTGCCGTTCCGCTATACCAGGCTGGTCTTTGCGTTGGCACTTGGCGTGCTGGTGCTGGGCGAGCGGGTCGACGCGGTGATGCTGCTGGGCCTCGCACTGGTCACCCTGTCCGGCCTTTATACCCTGCTGCGCGAGGCCCGCCTTGCCCGCGCCGCCAAGGCAGCCTTTGCCACCAGCCTTGCCAACCTGCCAAACCACCCTTCCCCTGCGGCACCGCCGCCGCTATAGAAGCGCCAGTTTTCACCCCCATTTGCAACGGAGCCCCCATGAGCACGATCATCGACATCATCGGCCGCGAGATTCTCGACAGCCGGGGCAACCCGACGGTCGAGGTCGATGTGTTTCTGGAAGATGGCACCATGGGGCGCGCCGCCGTGCCGTCGGGCGCTTCGACCGGCGCGCATGAAGCCGTCGAAAAGCGCGACGGCGACAAGAAGCGCTACATGGGCAAGGGCGTGCTGGAGGCGGTGGCGGCGGTCAACGGCGAACTGGCGGAAGCGCTGGTCGGGTTTGACGCCACCGAACAGGTCGCCATCGACCAGACCATGATCGAGCTTGACGGCACGCCCAACAAGGCGCGGCTCGGGGCCAATGCCATTCTGGGAATATCGCTGGCGGTGGCCAAGGCTGCGGCGGATTTCACCGCGCAGCCGCTCTATCGCTATGTCGGCGGCACCTCGGCCCATGTGCTGCCGGTGCCGATGATGAACATCATCAACGGCGGCGAACATGCCGACAACCCGATCGACATTCAGGAATTCATGATCATGCCGGTGGCAGCGCAAAACATCCGCGAGGCGGTGCGGATGGGATCCGAGGTGTTTCACACCCTGAAGAAAGAACTGTCGGCAGCGGGCCTGTCGACCGGCATCGGTGACGAGGGCGGCTTTGCCCCCGCCATCTCCACCGCCCGCGCAGCACTCGATTTCATTCTGAAAGCCATCGAAAAGGCCGGCTACAAGCCGGGGCAGGATATCTGTCTGGCGCTCGATTGCGCCGCGACCGAATATTTCAAGGGCGGCAGGTATGAGATGAAGGGCGAAGGCAAAAGCTTCACCTCCGCCGAAAACGTCGCCTACCTCGCTGCGCTGGCCGCCGACTATCCGATCATTTCCATCGAAGACGGCTGCTCCGAGGATGACTGGGCGGGCTGGAAACTGCTGACCGACACCCTCGGCAACAAGCTGCAACTGGTCGGCGATGACCTGTTCGTCACCAACCCGGCGCGGCTCGCTGATGGCATCAGGCAGGGCTGCGCCAATTCGCTCCTGGTCAAGGTCAACCAGATCGGCACTCTGACCGAAACCCTGGCCGCCGTCAGCATGGCCCACCGCGCCCGCTACAGCTGTGTGATGAGCCACCGCTCGGGCGAAACCGAGGATGCCACGATTGCCGATCTGGCGGTCGCCACCAACTGCGGCCAGATCAAGACCGGCTCGCTCAGCCGTTCCGACCGGCTGGCAAAATACAACCAGCTGATCCGGATCGAGGAAATGCTGGGCGAAACCGCGCATTATGCCGGGCGCGACATCCTGCGCGGCTGAAAATCGGGGCATGCTGTGCTCAGGCGCGCCCTGCGCTGACCTTGCGTTTCTTATTGGTGAAAATATCCCCGCCGGAGGCTCTGTCGGCGTGGCAGGAGCCTCCGGCGGGGATATTTGCAAACAGAAAATCCCGCGCGCAGTCAGGGGCGAAGGCCGCCGAACGATGCACGGTCAGCCCCGCAAGCCCGCCTGACCCGGCCGGCTGATCTGCCCGCCCCCCACAGCGGCACCCACGCCGGTGGTGGTGGGGCTCGAGGTCGGCAGGCCGCGCATCACCCGCACCGCCAGAAAGCCGAAGGCCTGCGCCTCCAGCATGTCGCCGTCCAGCCCCACCGCTTCTACCGGCAGAACCGGGCAACCCAGCCGCGCCGCCAGCCGCGCCATCAGGGTTTCATTGTGCCGCCCGCCCCCTGTCACCAGCATCCACTCCGGCATTCGGGGAAAATGCTCGGCCCCCCGCGCCACGCTGAGCGCCACCGCCTCGGTCAGGGTCGCCGCCGCATCGGCATCAGACAGGCCTGCAACTGCGTCGGATAAAGCGGCGAACTCATTGCGGTCCAGCGATTTTGGCGGCACCCGCCAGAAATAGGGGTGGCGCTCGAACGCGTGGAGCACCAAGGGATCGGGCACGCCCTGCGCCGCCAAAGCGCCACCGGTATCCTGCGCCAGCCCGCGCCGTGCCAGCATCAGATCGTTGACCGGGGCATTGGCGGGGCCGGTATCAAACGCAAGGCAAGCCCCCGGCTCCTCGGGCCTGGCGCAACGCGGATCGACCCATGTCACATTGCCGACCCCACCCAGATTGAGGAAGGCCAGCGGCGCTTTGGCCCCGATCCACCTTGCACAGGCGAAATGGAAGAACGGCGCCAGCGGCGCGCCTTGCCCGCCAAGCTGCACGTCATTGGAGCGGAAATCCCATACCACCGGCAGGCCCAGCGCCTCAGCCAGCAAAGCGCCGTCGCCCGCCTGATGGGTGCCGCGCCCGCGCGGGTCATGCGCCAGGGTCTGGCCGTGAAACCCCACCAGCGCTGCCCCGCAGATCGTGGCCAGCAGCCGCACATGCGCCAGTTCCACCACCTCGGCAGCCTCGGCGACGCCGGGATCACCCGGCCAGCAGCCAAAGGCGGCGCGGATCACCGCGCGTTCATCCTGTTGATAGGGCCGATAGCCACTGGCACCAAAAGCTGCGATGGTCTGGCCATCGGTCAGAACCATGGCACCATCAACCCCGTCAAGCGAAGTGCCCGACATCGCGCCCAGGGCCCAGACCGGTGCTGATGTCAACATGGCCTTTCCCTTGTGCTCCGCCGCACCTATAGATGCGCATCCCCGCTGGCGACAATGGACCCAAGTGCGATGACCTACCACCCGAAATCCGAATTCATGGCTGTGATGATGGCGCGCGGCTTTCTGGCCGATTGCACCGATTATCAGGCGCTGGACAGCGCGATGGTCAAAGCCGTGGTGCCGGGCTACATCGGCTTTGATGCCACGGCAAGATCGCTGCATGTCGGCAGCCTGATCCAGATCATGATGCTGCGCTGGCTGCAGAAAACCGGGCACAAGCCGATCACCCTGATGGGCGGCGGCACCACCAAGGTCGGAGATCCGTCATTCCGCGCCGATGAACGCCCGCTGCTGACGCCAGCGCAGATCGACGACAATATCGCCGGGATCCGCCGGGTGTTTGCCGCCTATGTCAGCTACGGCGACGGGCCGACCGATGCCCTGATGCTCAACAATGCCGAATGGCTCGACGGGCTGAACTACCTCGATTTCCTGCGCGACATCGGGCGGCATTTCTCGATCAACCGGATGCTGAGCTTTGACAGCGTGAAATCGCGGCTGGACCGCGAGCAGTCGCTGTCCTTCCTTGAATTCAACTACATGATCCTGCAAGCCTATGATTTCCTTGAATTGAACAGGCGTTACGGCTGCCTGTTGCAGATGGGCGGGTCGGATCAGTGGGGCAATATCGTCAACGGCATCGACCTCACGCGGCGGGTGCTGGATCATGAGATTTTCGGGCTGACCTCGCCGCTTCTGACGACCTCAGACGGGAAAAAGATGGGAAAATCGCAGGGAGGTGCGGTCTGGTTGAACCCTGAAATGCTGTCACCCTATGAATTCTGGCAATTCTGGCGCAACACCACCGATGCCGATGTCGGGCGGTTCCTGAAGCTTTACACCGAACTGCCGGTCGAGGAGTGCGACCGCCTTGGGGCGCTGGCCGGTTCGGAAATCAACGAGGCCAAGATCATCCTGGCCAATGAGGTCACGCGCCTGTGCCATGGTGCCGCCGCTGCTGCAACCGCCGAAGCCACAGCGCGCGAGGTGTTCGAACATGGCGGCGTGGGCGATGACCTGCCGACCCTGACGCTGAGTGCCGCCGACATCGGGGCGGGCATTTCCATCGTGCAGTTGATCGTGCGGACCGGCCTGGCCAGGTCGGGCAAGGAAGCCAAACGCCTGATTGCCGAAGGCGGCGCGCGGCTCGATGATGCGGCGCTGGAGGATGCCGGGCTGGTGCTGGATGCGGCACGGCTGGCGCAACCGGTCAAGCTGACGGCGGGCCGCAAACGCCATGCGCTGGTGGTGGCGGCAGCGGTGCGCTGAAGCGCACCCTACCCCGGGTTTGGTGGTGAAGGCGGTGCGATGAAACGCACCTGTTCTTGCGGTGACGGCGGGGTGAACCCCGCCCTGCCCCTGCCAGCTTCTTTTCGGCCCAAATATTCCGCAGGTCCGGGGCGCGCAGCCCCGGCACTCTCCGCAATCCCGTCAGTCCGGCGCCCGCCCCGCCGTATGTTTGCGCAGCTTTGACGGTGCGGTCTTCTTGCGGTCCTTGAACGGGTTCTTGTCGGACTGGCTGCGGAAGGTCAGGCGGATCGGCGTCCCCGGCATGTCGAAGTTTTCGCGCAAGCCATGGACCAGATAGCGCGAATAGCTTTCGGGCAGCTTGTCGGCATGGGCGCACATCACGATGAACCCCGGCGGCCGGGTCTTGACCTGGGTGATGTAGCGCAGCTTGATGCGGCGGCCACCCGGGGCCGGTGGCGGATGGGCTTCGACCATCGCGCCCAGCCACTGGTTCAGCCGCGCGGTCGGAACCCGGCGGTTCCACACTTCATGGGCGCGGCGGATGGCCTCCTGCAGCCGGTCAAGGCCACGGCCCGACAGTGCCGATACCGTCACCAGCGGCGCACCGCGCAGCTGCGGCAGCGATTTCTCGAACATCTCGCGCAGGGCACGCAGCTTGTCCTGCTTCTCATCCTCCAGATCCCACTTATTGACGGCGATCACCACCGCGCGGCCCTCGGTTTCGGCGAAATCGGCGATGCGCAGATCCTGGGTCTCAAACGGAATCGCGGCATCCAGCAGCACCACCACCACTTCGGCGAATTTCACCGCGCGTATGCCATCGGACACCGACATCTTTTCCAGCTTGTCGTCGATCCGGGCGCGTTTGCGCATGCCTGCGGTATCGAAGATGCGGTAATGGGTGCCGTCCCATTCGGTCTGCACTGAAATGGCGTCGCGGGTGATGCCCGCCTCGGGCCCGGTCAACAGCCGCTCTTCGCCGATGATCTTGTTGATCAGCGTCGATTTGCCGGAATTGGGCCGGCCGATCACTGCGATCTGCAGCGGTTTGGCTTTGGTCGGCACGCGTGGACCATCAACCTCACCATCAACCACATCGACATCGACCTCGGGGGCGTCAGCGGCGGCGCGGGCCTCGAACGCTTCGGCCAGCGGACGCAGCAGATAGTAAAGCTCGTCCATCCCTTCGCCATGTTCGGCAGACAGGCGCACCGGTTCACCCAAGCCAAGGGCATAGGCATCAATCACCCCGGCATCGGCGGCGCGCCCCTCGCTTTTGTTGGCGGCGACGATCACATGGGCGTTCTTGCGGCGCAGGATGTCGGCCAGAACCTCGTCGGTGGTGGTCACGCCCTGGCGCGCATCGATCAGGAACAGGCAGATATCGGCCATTTCCACCGCGCGCTCGGTCAGCCGCCGCATCCGGCCCTGCAGGCTGTCGTCGGTGACCAGTTCCAGCCCGGCGCTGTCGATGACGGTAAAGCGCAGATCGCCCAGCCGCGCCTCGCCTTCGCGCAGATCGCGGGTGACGCCGGGCTGATCGTCAACCAGCGCCAGTTTGCGCCCGACCAGCCGGTTGAACAGCGTGGATTTGCCGACATTGGGGCGGCCGACGATGGCAAGGGTGAACGACATTTGGCAACTCCGGCAGTGCAAGCGCCTGCCTTACACGGATCGCCGGTCAGCGGAAAGCGCGGAGTTTGCCGTCGCTCGTCACGATATAAAGCACGCCCGCCGCCACCGCCGGGTCAGCCGACGCGGCGCCGCCGATCTCGATGGTCGAGACCAGCGCGCCCGAAGCCGGATCGAACGACCGCACCAGCCCGTCACCCGAGGCCACCAGCAAGCGCCCCCCGGCCAGAACCGGGCCATAGTTGGCATAGACTTCTTTCAGCTTCTTGACCTTGTCGGTGGTATATTCGGGCAAAGGCACCGCCCAGATCAACGCGCCGGTGGTCGCATCCAGCCGCACCAGTTCGGCTGCGTCCGAAACCAGGAACAGCGACCCGCCCGCAGGCACCGCACCGCCATAGGTGCCCTGATCGGCATCCCACAGCCGCGTGCCGCTGCCAACATCCACCGCCGCCATATGGCCACTTTGATTGCCGATCACCAGCGACTGGCCGACAATGACCGGATCGCCGACAATGTCGGGAACACCGTTATAGGCTCGCCCCAGCCGGGTGCCGCCGATATTGGCCAGCCAGACCTGCAACCCGCTGTCCTTCAGCACCGCTCGCACTTCGCCCGAGGGAAACGCCAGGATCACCAGCCGGTCCGTCACCACCGGCCCGGCCCCGCCAAACATGCCGGTCCGGCTGGCGGTGCCCTGCACCTGCCATTTCACCTTGCCGGTATCCGCGTCGATCGCCATGGCGGCGCTGTTTTCCGCCACCACATAAACCACACCGCCGCTGACGGTCGGTGCCGCCGACAGCGGCGCATCTGCCGATTGCGACCAGATCACCGCGCCGGTTTCGCCATCCAGCGCGAAAACTGCGCCAAAGCCGCTGGTGACATACAGCCTGCCCGCCGCATAGGCGATGCCGCCGCCCGACCCTTCGCCCGCCGCATCGGCAGGCGGCGTCAGATCGCGCGACCACAGCGGCGATCCGTCGACACCGGTCGCGGCAACCGTTGCGGCTGCATCCAGGGTAAAGACGCGGCCACCGGCCACCACCGGCTCTGCGCTGATCTTCAGCTTGCGCCCGTCGCCGGTTCCGATGGCGGTCGCCCACAGCGGCGCAAGTGACGCGCCAAGGGCTGCATGGGCGACCCCGCCGCCCCGCTGCTGCCAATCGCGGTTGGCGCTGACGGCAGGCAGGCTGATCGGTTGTGCAACCGGCGCAGGCTGATCGGCAACCGGTATGGCGGTGCCATCTAGCGGCGCGCGCAGGTCAAGCCGGTCGCCGGTCAATATCTCTTCGCGCTCGGTGCAGGCCGCCATCAGACCCACCAGCCCCAGTGCCACAAGGCCCGCCCGTAAAGGTCTGGTCTGCTTCACCCGCGCTTGCCCCGCTGTCGCCGCCATTGCCGCCGCCATTGTCGCCGCCATTGCCGCCCGGCCCTATTCCGCTGCCGGATCGGCACCCAGCGCCACCATCACCTGTGATACGCGGCTCTGCAAGGCCTGGCTGACCAGGGGCTCCTGCAATACATCGCGCAAATGACTGATGGCGGCTTCGGTCTGGCCCATCTCGATCTCGACCATCGCCACCTGTTCCAGCGCAAAGGGGCGGAAGGGGCGGCCGGCGGTGGCCACCTCCTGCAGCAGGGCGATGCGGTCGGCCCCGGGCATATCGGCCCCGGCCAGCACCACCCGCTTCAGCGTCGCAAGGTCGCGGTAGCTTTGCGGAAGGCTCGCATCATCTGCGATGCTTGCCAGCGCCGCAAGGGCAGCAGGTTTGTCTTTCTGTTCCACCGCATTGGCGGCGACCAGCAGCTTTTGCACGATGACATTCTGGCCATCGGGCACCACCGCCGCAAGCGCGGCTTTGCGCGCTGCTGCGTCCGGGGTTTCGATCGCAACCAGCAATGCATCGCCAAATGCGCGCGATGTGGCGGCCAAACGGGCCTTTTGCCATTCGTTATAGGCCGCCCCCCCCACCACCAAGAGCACCAGCACCACGCCGATCCAGCCATAGCGGCGGAACAAGGCGAACAGCTTGTCGCGGCGCACCTCTTCGGTGACTTCGTCGATGAAACTGTCCGGGTTGCTCACGCGCCCACTCCGCCATTGGTAAAAGCCTGCAATCGCGTGGGTCTTACCGCGATTGGCAGGGCTTTGCCAACCCCTTCGCCCCACTGGCCGATGCAGTCCGGCGACGCGGCTGACCTTGCGCGGTTCCTTTTGCATACCGGGGGCTTAAAACGACAACGGCGATGCAGGGGTGAGGAGTGTCCTCTGCATCGCCATCGCCGTGTCGTGGCCCGGGCGGCGAACTGAAATAACCTGGCAACGATGTGATTTGCGCCGCCCGGGACGCCTGCACATCTGGCGCTCCGGACCGATTCCGGTCAATAAACTGCAGGTATAAGCAGTCCGGTTCCGCTGATTGTTTAGGGCTACAGCACGAAGCGCCAATGACGCGCAGCGCGCGGTGAGTTGCGTCAGATCGGCGGTTTCCGGCCTTAATGCCTTGACATATCGTGCATATTTCACGAAGCGTGAAATGATGGGGCTGATACGGCCCTATTGCGCCGCCACCGCCGCCTGCTCTTCCTCTTCGGTTGACTGCCGCAACCACATCGCGGCATAGCGGCCCCCCCGTTCTACCAGATCGTCATGGCGTCCCTGTTCGACGATGCGGCCATCCTCCAGCACCACGATCAGATCGGCATCGACGATGGTGGACAGACGGTGGGCGATGGTGATGACGGTGCGGCCCTGCCCCATCTCTTTCAGGCTGTCCTGAATGTCGCGCTCGGTCTGGCTGTCCAAAGCGCTGGTCGCCTCATCAAGCAAGAGAATTGGCGGGTTCTTCAGCAGCGTCCGCGCAATCCCGACCCGCTGCTTTTCGCCGCCCGACAGTTTCAGCCCGCGTTCGCCGACCTGGGTGTCATAGCCCCTGGGCATCTTTACCACGAACTCATGGATCCGCGCCGCCCGCGCCGCCGCCTCGACCTCGGCGCGGCTGGCTTCGGGGCGGCCATAGGCGATGTTGTAATAGATCGTGTCGTTGAACAGCACGGTATCCTGCGGCACCACGCCGATCTGGCCATGCAGACTGTCTTGCCGGATGTCGCGGACATCCTGCCCATCGATCCGCAAAGCCCCGCCGGATACATCATAGAACCGGAACAACAATCGCCCGATGGTCGATTTGCCGGAACCGGACGGGCCGACCAGCGCCACTGTCTGCCCGGCCCCCACGGTCAGGCTGACATCCTTCAGGATCGGCCGCGCCGCCTCATAGGCAAAGCTCACATGATCCAGCCGCACTTCGCCACCACGCACCACCAGATCGGCGGCACCGGGCTTGTCGGTGATCTCTGCCGGTTGCTCCAGCAGATCGAACATTTCCGACATGTCGGTCAGCGCCTGCCGGATTTCGCGGTAAACCGTGCCCAGAAAGTTCAGCGGCATCGAGATCTGGATCATGTAGGCGTTGACCATCACGAAATCGCCCACCGTCAGGGTGCCCGCCGCCACCTCCTGCGCCGCCATCACCATCACGATCACCAGACCGATGGTGATGAGCAACCCCTGACCAAAGTTCAGCAAAGCCAGCGAATTGTTGGTCTTGACCGCCGCCTCTTCATATTTGGCCATCGCGGCATCATAGCGCCCGGCCTCACGCGCCTCGGCCCCGAAATATTTCACGGTTTCAAAGTTCAGCAGGCTGTCGATGGCCTTCTGGTTGGCATCGGTATCCTGATCGTTCATCTGTTTGCGGATCTTCACCCGCCATTCGGTGATGGCAAAGGTAAACCAGATGTAAAGCCCGATGGTCACGGCGACCACCACCAGATAGCGCCAGTCGAAATAGAAAAACAGGATGGCCCCGACCAGCACCAGTTCAAGGATCAGCGGGCCGATAGAAAAGATCAGGAACCGCATCAGGAAATCCACGCCCTTGACGCCGCGCTCCACGATCCGACTCAGGCCGCCGGTCTTGCGGGTGATGTGGTAGCGCATCGACAGGCGGTGAATATGCTCAAAGGTTTCCAGCGCGATCTGGCGCAGCGCGCGCTGGCCGACCCGGGCAAAGATCACATCGCGCAGTTGCTGCAATCCGGTCGTGAGCAGCCGGGTCATGCCATAGGCAATCGTCAGCCAGATCGCCCCCAGTGCCAGCAGCCAGGCGGCAGACCCGGTATCGCCCGCCATCGCATCGACGGAAGCCTTGTAAAACAGCGGTGATGCCACGGCGATCAGTTTGGAGGCCACCAGTGCAATCAGCGACCACACCACCCGGCGCTTCACCCAAGCCTGACCCTGCGGCCAGATGTAGGGTGCAACCCGCCGGATCACGTTCATCGCGCTGCGCTTTTCCGCGCGCTTTTCCGTGCGCTTTTCCGCCAATGCCGTCTGGTCAGCCATATCCGCCCCCGTCACCTGTCGAAGGCGAACACTAGGACCCGTCGGCGGAAATGGCCAGAGCCTGCGGCTCAGTTGCCGCCTTCGGCCGGCGGTGCGGGGACCAGAAACACCTGGCCGGGATAGATCAGATCGGGGTCGCGGATCCTGTCTTTGTTGGCATCCCAAACCTGCACATACATCACCCCATCACCGTAAGCTTCCGAGGCGATCTGCCACAGTGTAAAGCCGGGCTGCACCGTCACCACGGTAACCCGCGGCCCTTCGACCACCGGCTCGGGCTGCGGTTCTGTTGCCGGGGTCGCCACTTCGGCGACATCTGCCGTTACCACCGCGTCACCGGTTGCGAAAGCAGGCGCTGCAGTTTCGGCAGTGGCGGTTTGCGGGGCAGTGATTTCGGGGGCTGCGGTTTCCGGTACAGCGGGAGCAGCGGCTGCGGGCTCGGTGGCTGCAGGCTCAACGGCTGCAGGCTCGGTGGCTGTAGGCTCAACGGCTACAGGCTCAACGGCTACAGGTTCAACGGCTTCAGGCTCAACGGCTGCAGGCTCAACAGCTTCAGGCTCAACGGCTGCGGGCTCAACGGCTGCAGGCTCAACGGCTGCAGGCTCAACGGCTGCAGGCTCAACGGCTGCAGGCTCAACAGCTTCAGGCTCAACGGCTGCGGGTTCAACGGCTA
>Ga0105044_10005533_pt1 | contig 17363 bp, 12 predicted proteins | sample MAT01_FD_78092 | JGI IMG/M metagenome (GOLD analysis project Ga0105044, IMG submission 78092) | Freshwater microbial communities from Lake Fryxell liftoff mats and glacier meltwater in Antarctica - MAT-01 | ecosystem: Environmental > Aquatic > Freshwater > Ice > Liftoff microbial mat | place...
ACGGCCTGATCGCAGATGCTCGGCTCCCAGGTAAGGGCGATGCTGCTTCCCGTTGCAGTCGCCCCAAGGAATTCCGGCGCAGGTGCCACAACGGTGATGTTAAAGGTTTCTATGGCCACGAGGGATACACCAGGTCCGTCATCGGTGGTTTGTATATTGGTTTGGTAAGGAGCCAGCCGCACATGCGTACAGTTCGTGTTCCAACTAAAATCAGCTTCAACTGGAGCGTTGACACCAAATTGAAGGACTGTCGCAGGAGAATTATTTACCGAAAACGCGGGACCAAAACCAGAAATATTTAATTGCCCGCCTGCCGGATCATCAGCAAAGATGACGATGTTTAATTGTTGACCTGCTTCAATACACGTATCGCGAAGTGCCTCCATGCCGGGTGGAACATTGTCGCAAAGGACTACAGTGATTTGCATATCACGCAATACAGAGCCCAGAAAAATACCATTGCGCCATTCCGAAATCAAAATAGCAATATTATATTCTCCTAATTGCTGCGGAGAAATCCAGGTCACTGTGCCGGTCAGAGGATCAATGGATATCTGGTTCCCGGGATTTGGAAACTGATTTTGTGGTATCCGGTCGGGATAACTGTAAATGATCGGGGAAAGTTCTGCACAGTCAACTCCCTGAGGAAATACCAGACTGTATGAAAGGCTGTCGCCATTCAGATCTGATGCACCGGGATTATATATCCAGGGCTGCTGAAAGCAGGCGTCCTGAAGGGGGAGATTGGTTAAAGTAGGGGAACTATTTGCTGCGAATGCAGGCGAAATCCGGAGAATAGTTTGAATTGAAAACTGAACCAATACCGAGTTCACAATATTCAGAATATCTGCATTCCTGTTGGGGTCAGTTACACAGATTTCATATGTCCCTGATCCCGGATACGTATGTAGTTTTCTGTAAAGATTCTCTTTGATAAACCGGGAAGAGGGAGGCAAAATTACGCTACTGATTCTTTGAAGACTATCAGGAGGTGTGCCATCTCCCCAGTCAATACCCAACCAAGGTCTGTCAGCAGGAGAGTTTGACTTGGTGTAAGTCCTAATGGTAATTTCGTATGTCACCCCTGACACATGCCGATAGGTTATTTCGCCGGCGCGGTTGTGCGTGGCATGTGCCGCGGAGCCAAAAATTAGAAAAAAAGTAAAAAGAAAAATGTACTGCTTCAAGGCTGAATTTATCGAAAAGTTAAAAGTACAGAATTTGGACATGGCATCAACAAGCTGAGTTCATTATAATCATACAACTTTATACATTTCTGAGGTGATAAGCCCGAATGATGATTACAATATTAAAAAGTTAATTTTGCGCACCTTCCTTTCAAATCCAATGTCATGACCAATCCTTTGCGGTTCTATAAATCGATATCCAAAACATTTCCCGTATGTGTATTTGGTAACGATATATCCAAAGACGATGCAGCTCTGATAGGGTTGGATGTCACGAAACAAATTTCGCTTCAATCCTGGCAGAAATATGTGTCCTCCACTTATAATGGATATACGATCATACAAATGGCTGAATTTCCCGGCAAGGGAAATCGCGCAGAGCACTACAGACAAACCGGTGCAGCGGTCTGGAACTTTTTGAAAGAGCAGAATTTTGAAGGAATTCAATTACTATCTGAAGGTAAAGCAGATGTTGCCGCATTTGCTGAAGGCCTCTGGTTAAGAAATTATCGGTTTGAGAATTACAAATCCAAAAAGGCTGAATATGCGCTCAATGAAATCCACGTATCCCAATTATCACTGAACAAGCAAGAAGTACACGAAATATGGGCCGGCTGGCAAGGGATCATGGTGGCCAGAGATTTGGTAAATGAACCAGCCAATGTGCTAACAGCGATAGAATTTAGTGAAAGAATTGCAGAGGCTGGCGCCAAATTTGGCTTCGACACGGAGATTTTGGGCAAAGCCAGAATACAGGCCCTCAAAATGGGAGGCCTCCTTTCGGTAAATAAGGGGAGCACGAAACCGCCAACCTTTACGGTCATTGAATATAAATCAAAAAAGGCCCGAAACAAGAAACCAATTGTCCTTGTAGGAAAAGGAATTGTATACGACACCGGAGGTCTTAGTCTTAAACCAACGCCAAATTCCATGGATATCATGAAATGCGACATGGCGGGGGCGGCAGCTGTCGTTGGCTTGTTTTGTGCCGCTGCCGAAGCAAAGTTGCCAATTCACCTTATCGGACTTATACCTGCCACCGACAATCAAGTAGGGCCTGATGCATACGCACCCGGTGATGTAATCACCATGTACGATGGGTCGACAGTGGAAGTGATGAATACGGATGCGGAAGGGCGACTTGTGCTGGCAGATGCCCTGACTTACGCCAAAAAGTACAATCCGGAATTGGTCATCGATTTGGCCACCCTCACGGGTTCGGCGCTGAATGCGCTGGGATATTGCGCGGCTGCCATAATGGGTACCGCCGACGAAAAGGAAATTGACAAACTTCTGAAAGCAGGATTCAATAGTTGGGAGCGACTCGTATCCTTGCCCTTGTGGGATGACTACGCTTCAGGTCTCGAGAGTGACATTGCCGATGTGAAAAATCTCGCAGCTGCTCCGCAGGCTGGCGTGATCGTAGCGGGAAAATTTCTGGAACGGTTCACAGATTTTCCCTGGGTACATATCGACATCGCGGGTCCGGCTTTTTTGGCAGCAGCGCATGGCTATTTGCCGAAAGGCGGCACTGGCTTTGGCGTAAATTTGTTGTACAATTACTTTAAAGAGCGCACGAATGACAAATGATAAAATAAAAGTGGGAATTACACTGGGCGATATGAATGGTATCGGTCCGGAAATTATCCTAAAAGTTCTGTCAGATAACAGGATGATGCAGTCAATGACGCCCATCGTTTATGGTTCGTCGCGGGTCATGAATTTTTACAAAAAAGGGCTGAATCTCGATGAGGTTTCCTTTCAGGGAATCAAAGATGCGGATGAGGCCATATACAAAAAGGCCAATTTGATTTCGCTGACGAAGGATGAGTTGAAAATCGAGCCTGGTATCGTCTCCGAACAGGCGGGAAGACTGGCATATATGTCGCTCGAACTGGCTGTAAAGGACTTGGCTGCTAACAAAATAGATGTGCTTGTTACTGCTCCGATCAATAAGAAAAATATTCAGAGCAAGGACTTTGCCTTTCCTGGGCATACAGAGTATCTCGCCAAATACAGCAATGTAGACGAGGCCTTGATGCTGATGTGTAGCGATGTTTTGCGCGTGGGTGTTGTTACCGGACATATGGCTCTGGAAGATGTGAGTAAACATATCACCAGAGATGCGGTATTGCGAAAAATTCAGGCGATCAGCAGATCATTAAAAACAGATTTTTCTATTGAAAAACCCAGAATAGCCGTTTTGGGACTCAATCCGCATGCCGGTGATGATGGACTGTTGGGCTCTCATGAAAAAGATACGATCATTCCCGCGATAAACGAAGCAAAAGCCGAAGGGATATTTGCGATCGGGCCATTCGCTGCTGATGGATTTTTTGCGGGAAGCAACTGGAGAAATTTTGATGCGGTGCTGGCCATGTATCACGATCAAGGCCTTATACCCTTTAAAACCATCGCCTGTGAGGACGGGGTGAATTTCACTGCTGGCCTGCCCATTGTACGCACTTCGCCGGCGCACGGTACAGCTTACGATATCGCTGGAAAAAATCTGGCCTCAGAGCACAGTTTTCGTCAAGCTGTTTACATGGCATGCGATATCTATGAACGACGAAAATTAAACCGCCATCTCTCGGCCAATACACTTCAGATATCTGAAAAAGAAACCTGATAGAGGTTTGGTAGAGTTCTTATTTTTTGCCTACATTTGCCGTCCAATTTGGAAGAGGTAAATCATGAAGGAATATATCATTCCTTTTTTCGGTTTGAAAATTGGGACGCACCAGTACGAATTTGACATCGGTCAATCGTTTTTTGAGGCCTTCGAAAGCAACCTGATTGAAAATGCATTGTTTAAAGTGCAACTTGCGCTGGAAAAATCTACAAACCTATTGTTTCTGGATTTTAAAGCGAAAGGAACCGTTGATGAATTTTGTGATCGCTGCGGGGACCCGATCAGGCTGGATTTAAAGGCAAAAGAGCATATTGTAGTGAAATTTGGAGATGAATCATTTGAGCAAACAGACGAGATAATCGTTCTTTCTCATGATTCATATGAACTCGATGTTTCGCAGATTATCTATGAAATGCTCGTTTTGGGGATGCCCCAAAAAAAAGTGCACCAAAAGAAAAAAGATTGCAATCAGGAAGTTTTAAACCGGCTGCAAAATTCCGAAGAAGAGGATAAAACAGATCCCAGATGGGATGTATTAAGAAAATTGAAGTAACTTAAACGAAAGACCATGGCACATCCCAAGCGGAAAATATCGAAGACCAGAAGAGATAAAAGACGTACGCATTACAAAACGACAGGACCAACTATCGCGACTGATTCTACCACTGGCGAAGTTCACCTGTATCACCGTGCGCATTGGCATGAGGGCAAACTTTACTACAAAGGCAGAGTAGTAATGGAAAAGGCAGAGGCGTAATTTTTATAATTTCACGCTCGAAATCAGCTTCGTGCTGATTTTTTTTTATTGTAGAGTGAGGTTTGTATACCGCATGCGCGTTTTAGAAGTTTGCTATCTTTGGCACCTTATTAACCACTTTTTAGCGAAAACACCGCACACCTATGGCAAAAATTAGGGCTGCAATCACAGGGGTATTTGGATACGTTCCTGAAGATAAGTTGACCAATGCTGATCTCGCGACCATGGTCGATACCAACGATGAATGGATCAAATCCAGAACGGGTATTGAAGAACGGAGAATCTTAAAAGACCCGACAAAGGCAAGCAGCGATTTGGGAGCAGAGTCAGTAAGAGGCTTGCTTCTTAAAACAGGTACGCATCCCGACGAAATAGATATGGTTATTTGTGCGACAGCGACGCCAGACTATATGTTTCCCGCTACGGCAAATATTATTTCTGATAAAGTAGGTATAAAAAATGCCTGGTCGTACGACATCATGGCGGCGTGTAGCGGATTTTTGTTCGCAGTCACTACGGCAAGTCAGTTTATCGAGACGGGAAAGTATAAAAAAATTATTGTTGTTGGCGCTGACAAAATGAGTTCTATTGTGGACTATACCGATCGCACCACTTGCATCATTTTTGGTGATGCAGCCGGGGCAGTTTTGATAGAGCCGGTTGACAATGACACGGGCATCATTGATTCCATCATGAAAACAGATGGCAGTGGCCGGGAATTTTTGCGACAGAAAGCAGGAGGCTCCCTGTATCCTGCCAGTTTTGAAACAGTGAAGAATAAGGAACACTTCATTTTTCAGGAAGGGAAGACGGTTTTTAAGTTTGCCGTGACCAAAATGGCAGAAGTTTCGGCTGAAATCCTGAAGAATAATCAACTTACAGGCGATGATGTGGATTGGCTTGTGCCTCATCAGGCTAATTTGCGTATCATTGATGCCACAGCCAGCCGCATGGGTCTCGATAGATCCAAGGTGATGATTAACATTCAGCGTTATGGCAACACAACAAATGCCACCATACCACTTTGCCTTTGGGAATGGGAAAATAAACTCAGAAAAGGGAACAAAATTATTATGTCAGCATTCGGCGGCGGCTTTACCTGGGGCTCATTATATATGAAATGGGCTTACGACCCAAAGTAACGTAAGTATTCATACCTTTAAAATCATTGACACCAATCCTTATTTTATGAAAATAACTGAAATTCAGGATTTGATAAAGTTCGTCGCCCGGTCCGGTGTGACAGAAGTTGAGATAGAACAGGCCAATTTCAAGATTATCATCAAATCTGAAGGCAATAAACGCAAGGGACAACAACCAGATGTGTACATGCCGCAACCGATGCCAATCCAGCAATTGCAGATGCAACCCTTGCAGGTACAACAACAATACCAACAAGTGGCCCCTGACAACCTGCCTGCCGCCGCCGAGCCAAAGAAAGATAAAGATGCCGCGGGAGAAAATAATGCGAAATACGTCACTGTAAAATCTCCAATGATCGGAACTTTTTACCGGTCTCCCGGTCCTGATAAATCTGACTTTGTGTCCGTGGGCGATGAAATAAAACCTGGGAAGGTGATTTGTATCATTGAAGCCATGAAATTATTCAATGAAATAGAGGCTGAAACCAGTGGAAAAATTATCAAGGTACTCATTGACGATGCCACTCCGGTAGAGTACGACCAACCATTGTTTTTAGTTGATCCATCCTAAACGCTCCTGAAGCGAACTAACCCTTAAGCGCACTTTTTATGTTTAAGAAAATACTGATTGCCAACAGGGGCGAGATAGCCTTACGCGTTATTCGTACCTGTAAAGAAATGGGTATCAAAACGGTGGCAGTATATAGCACGGCCGATGCGAACAGCCTTCATGTGCGTTTTGCTGATGAGGCGGTGTGCATCGGGCCACCTCAAAGCAGCGAATCATACCTTCGCATACCAAATATCATTGCCGCCGCGGAAATTACAAACGCTGACGCCATCCATCCTGGTTATGGTTTCCTTTCGGAAAATGCGAAGTTCTCGCGTATCTGTCAGGAAAATGGAATCAAATTTATAGGTGCACTTCCCGACCAAATCGAAGGAATGGGCGATAAGGCTACTGCTAAAACCACCATGATCAAAGCGGGCGTACCCTGTATTCCCGGATCAGAGGGACTTCTAAAAGATGGAAAACATGCGATAGAGGTTTCCCGCGAAATTGGACTGCCGGTAATGATGAAAGCTACTGCTGGTGGTGGTGGAAAGGGAATGCGTGTGGTGTGGAAAGAAGAGGATGTGGAATCTTCTCTTGAAGCTATTAAGCGCGAAGCGCAGGCTGCCTTCGGAAATGATGGCGTTTACATGGAGAAATTCATCGAAGAGCCTCGCCATATAGAAATCCAAATTGCAGGTGATCAGTTTGGTACATTTTGTCATATGAGCGAACGCGACTGTTCCATTCAGCGCCGTCATCAAAAACTGGTGGAAGAAACACCCTCACCTTTTATGACAAAAGCACTGCGGAAAAAGATGGGTGAGGCTGCCATCAAAGCTGCCTCTACCGTTAATTATGAAGGTGTGGGCACGGTGGAATTTTTGGTGGACAAACACCGGAACTTCTATTTCATGGAAATGAATACGCGAATTCAGGTGGAGCATACGATTACAGAGGAAGTCATCACATTCGACCTCGTGAAAGAACAGATTAAAATCGCAGCAGGTATTCCAATTAGTGGCAACAATTACGAGCCAAAAATGCATGCGATTCAATGTCGCATCAATGCGGAAGATCCAATGCACGATTTTCGCCCGAATCCAGGTACTATTACGGTGTATCATGCGCCAGGTGGGCACGGTGTGCGCATAGATACACATGTATATGCGGGGTACACCATTCCCCCAAATTACGATTCGATGATCTCAAAGCTCATCGTCGTAGCGCAAACCCGCGAAGAAGCGATCAAAAAAATGCACCGGGCTCTGAGTGAATACGTCATCGACGGGGTGAAAACCACAATTCCATTCCACATTCAGCTTTTCGAAAATGAAGATTTTAAAAAAGGGAACTTCACCACGAAATTTTTGGAAACATTTAAGATGAAGCCAGTTTAGAAGAGAAAAAGGGAATTACAGAAATTTGGATGGCAGCTTAACAGGCTGCCATTTTCTTTTTGATAAAAGTCGACAGTCCAAATGATTCAACTTTTTATAAGTGCTGGTGAAAGCAGAAAAATCAGAGATCAGTTAAAACTTTCGCAAAGATTATTCAGGGAGAATCAACCTGCTGAGAGTTTCTTCGATTTTGCACCGAAAACGTCCTTCAACATGGATTGGACTTTTAGTGCAATGTCAGCGACACCAAATCCGGCTTCCGCGTAAAGCTCTTCCTGAGACCCATGCTCAAAAAACCGGTCTTCCATTCCAAGTCTTACCACCTGTGCCTTGTAATTGTTGTCGGCCATAAATTCGAGTACCGCGCTTCCGAGGCCACCCATCAGGCAACCATCTTCCACGGTGATTATTTTATCAAACTTACCGAACACTTCGTGCAATAGAATCTCATCAATTGGTTTCACAAACCGCATATCGTACACGGCAATGTCAGCACCTTGTTCCTTTAGCTGTTCCGCAGCCTGCAGCGCAAAATTGCCCGGGTGTCCAATGGTAAGAATGGCCAGATCAGATCCGTTTCGAACCCGTCGTCCAGTTCCAATTTTGATTTCTTTAAAAGGTTGTTTCCAATCGGTTTGCACACCTTCTCCGCGGGGATAACGTATCGCGAAAGGTCCTTTGTCAGGAAGCTGAGCTGTGTACATCAGGTTGCGCAACTCACTTTCGTTCATAGGCGCACTAACGATCATATTCGGAATGCAACGAAAATAGGCCAGGTCAAATGATCCATGATGGGTAGGACCATCGGCTCCGGCAAAACCGCCACGATCCAGACAGAAAACGACGTTCAGATTCTGAAGCGCCACATCATGTACCACCTGATCGTATGCCCGCTGCATAAAACTGGAATAAATATTACAGAACGGCACCATACCTTGCGTGGCCAGGCCGGCTGAGAAAGTCACAGCGTGCTGTTCCGCGATACCCACGTCAAAAGCGCGGTCTGGCATGGCTTCCATCATTATTTTCAGGGAGCAACCACTTGGCATGGCTGGTGTGATGCCAACAATTTTATCATTTTTTTCCGCGAGTTCCACAATCGTGTACCCAAATACGTCCTGATATTTTGGGGGCTGTGGGCTTTTTGGAATGACCTTGATGATTTCTCCGGTTTGTTTGTTGAAAAGCCCTGGTGCATGCCAGATTGTCGGCGAACCGGATTCTGCAGGTTCGTATCCTTTTCCTTTTACGGTGATGCAATGCAGGATTTTCGGACCTGGAATATCTTTTAAGTCGCGCAGTACTTTCACGAGATGATCCACGTCGTGGCCATCTACAGGACCAAAATATCTAAATTTCAATGATTCAAATAAATTGCTTTGCTTGAGCAAGGATATTTTGATGGCGTTTTCCACTTTTTGGGCGATCGCCTGGGCATTCGGACCGAATTTGCTGATCTTGCCAAGCAGATTCCACACTTCGTCCTTCACCTTGTTGTAGGTGTGGGAGGTTGTGATGTCGGTAAGATAATCTTTCAGAGCCCCTACATTGGGGTCGATGCTCATGCAATTGTCGTTGAGAATTACGATCATATTGCTGTTTTCAGCGCCGGCGTGGTTAAGCGCTTCAAAAGCCATTCCGGCGGTCATGGCTCCATCGCCGATTACGGCGATGTGCTGACGGTCTGGCTCACCTTTCAGGCGGCTGGCTACTGCCATACCAAGAGCTCCACCAATCGAGGTGGATGAGTGGCCTACGCCAAAAGTATCATATTCACTCTCAGTTCTTTTTGGGAAACCGCTGAGTCCTTTATAGGCTCTGTTTGTGTGAAAATTTTTCCTGCGTCCGGTGAGAATTTTGTGACCGTAGGCCTGATGGCCTACGTCCCAGACCAATTGATCATAGGGAGTATTAAAAACGTAATGCAGGGCAACGGTAAGTTCTACTACGCCGAGGCTGGCGCCGAAATGACCGCCTTTGGTAGAAACAACATCTATGATAAAATCCCGCAACTCATCACACAATTCGGATAAATCTGTCTCTTTGATTTTTTTCCGAAGATCATCAGGAATTTCGATCTGATCGAGCAAATGCCCGGCTTTGTATGAATCCATTTATATTACCTTATTAATGCACACTTAACAAAGGTAAAAAATAAATGTTGCGAAACTGGACAGGGAAAGTTTGCCGTCAAGGCAGCCATAACCCGGTGAAGAAGCGAAAAGCCTGTTTCACTTCGGGCGATTTAACACGGAGTGAAACAGGCAATTTTAAAATTTGATCTCGTACTGAACATCTTTTTTGTAGATCGCCCTATACTTGAGTTTTGCCAGTATCAGGTACATCACCGGAACGATTACAAGCGTAAGAAATGTAGCGAAGGAAAGCCCATAAATGATCGTCCAAGCGATTGGACCCCAAAACATCACATTGTCACCACCAACATAAATCTGTGGATCAAAGCTGCTGAGCAGGGTGAAAAAATTAATGTTGAGCCCAATGGCGAGGGGTATCAAACCCAATATGGTGGTAATTGCTGTGAGCAAAACGGGTCTCAAACGGGTTTTCCCACCTTCTATAATGGCATATACCGTATCATTGAATTCCAGCTTGTCGTCGTCATCCAGGTTTTGTTCGTCTCTTTTACGCGTTCGGATCAGGTTGGTGTAATCGATTAGCACGATGGCATTGTTGACGATAATTCCCGCAAGGGAGATGATACCGATCATGGACATGACGATGACGAAGTTCATGCGAAATACCACGAGGCCCAGCAAGACACCGATGAGGCTAAAAAATACGGCAAAGGCGATAATGAAAGGTGTAGAAATAGAATTGAATTGGGCTGTGATGATCAAAATGATCAGGAAAAGTGCCATGGCCAATGCCGTACTCAAAAAGGCGAATTCCTTGGCCTGCTCTTCCTGTTGACCCGTGAAGTCGGCTTCGATTCCTTTGTCGAATTCATAGTCCTGCGCAAGAGTCTTTAACTGGGCTACAAGTTCATTGGCATTGTATTCGGAAAGCACATTGCTTGATATGGTGATCACCCTGTTCAGGTCCTTGCGTTTTACAGCGCTAAATGTGCTTGATTTTTCGGCAGTTGCAACAGAGGATATCGGAACCTGTTGTATTTTTCCTGTCGCCTGATCCCTGAACGTGAGTCGCATATTCATCAGCGCGTCTTCGTTGTTACGGTAGTGTTTCATCAATCGGATGTTGATGGGATAATCGTCTTCTCCATCTTTGTATGTGCTTACTTCTTTTCCGAAAAGGGCGGTGCGCATGGCATCTCCTATCTGATAAGTCGACAGATTGAGCCTTCTCGCTTTTGCACGATCCACTATGATAGGCATTTCGGGTTTTCCAAGCTCCACATCGAGTTTGAGCTCCTCGATACCGGCGATGTTCTGATCATTGATATAATTGCGGAAGTCCACTGCATTTTGCATGACCATATCATAGTCTTCCCCGCGTATTTCGATGTTGATTGGGGCCCCTTGTGGCGGACCGGCTTCGTTTTTACTAACGGTGATTTGTGTGCCAGGATATCCCCGGAGTGCTTCCCGAATTTCTTCCTGTACATCACTGGATTTGATGCCATCGCGCTCTTGATACTTGGCGAATTGCACTGTGATTCTGCTTTTGTGGGGGGTGTTTCCGGCTGCCTGTCCCTGCATGGGATCGCTGGCACCTTCACCCACCTGTCCGATAACCGACTTTATCAGAAATGACTCATGATTTTCTCCGCCTTCAACGAAATATTTGTCCAATGTGAGAAGCACTTTTTCTTCAAGATCTTTGGTAATGCGATTCGTTTCGTCAATATCGGTACCGATTGGGTTTTCGATAAAAATATTGATATACTGCGGTTCATTGCTCGGAAAGAATTCCACTTTTGGTGGAAAGAACATCAGTAGGATGACTGCGACCATGAGCAATCCGAAAGTGCCGGCGAGAAATCCATAAGGCCTTTTCCCGATAAGGGCATAACTCAAAAAGTGTTGATAGGCATTCTCTAGTCTTGGCAACCAGTTGGTCTGCAGTTTGTGGGTGCCCGGCACAAAAACATAAATTTTAAGAACGTAAAACACTGCCACTACGATGGAAAGATTTCCGAGTGATATGAGCGTGGTTTTGCCACCTGCCAGGCCAATAATATCGAGTATTACTCCGATTAAAAAGAATATCAGAGCGATGCGCAAAGCCTTGCGTTTGTTTGGTTTTTCTTCTCCAACCTTCATGTACAAGGCTGCCAATACCGGATTGATCACCAGGGCAACAAAAAGCGAAGATGACAAAACAATAATGAGCGTGACTGGCAGATAAAACATAAACTCGCCCATCATGCCTGGCCAAAAAGCCAATGGCAGGAAGGCTGCCAGGGTTGTAGCCGTAGAAGCAATGATAGGCACAGCCACTTCTGAAACCCCAAGTTTGGCAGCTTCGGAAGGGCCGTAACCTTGCTCGCGAAGGCGATAAATATTTTCCACTACCACAATTCCATTGTCCACCAGCATTCCCAAGGCCAGTACAAGAGCGAACAGTACAATCACGTTCAAACTCACTCCGAGTGCGCCCAACAAGAGAAAGCTCATGAGCATGGAAAGGGGAATGGCGATACCTACGAAAAGGGCGTTGCGAAAACCCAGAAAGAATAACAAAACACCAACTACGAGCAGAATTCCAAAAATAATGCTGTTTTCGAGCTCATCGACCTGGGTTTTGGTATCGTCACTGGTGTTGTTGGTAATGGTAATCTGGAGGTCTTCCGGAAAAATATCACCTTTTGCATTAGCAATAATCTTGTCGATTTGGTCTGAGACTTCAATAAGGTTTTCACCGGCGCGCTTCATGATGTCGAGCATGACTACTGGTTTCTGATATTCTCTTGCGTAACTCTCCTTGTCTTTTTCACCAAAGGATACCTGCGCAATATTTTTGAGGTAAACAACTTCCTGATTTTCGCGCTTTACAATCACGTTTTCTATCTCTTCGGTACTTTTGAATTCACCGATGATGCGGACATTGCGCCGGAATTCATCCACCAGTAAATCTCCACCTGAAATGGTGGTGTTTTCTGCAGAAATGGCGTTTCCGATGTCCTCAAAACTGATCTCCATGGCTTCCATGGCCAGAAGGTCCACATCAATTTTGATCTCCTTGTCCATCACCCCGCGAATTTCCACTTTGGTGATTTCCGACAAATCCTCGATTTCATCTTCGAGGTATTCTGCGTATTTTTTTAATTGATCGATTGAATAATCTCCGGAAAGGTTGATGTTCATGATCGGAATCATTTCCGAAAAATTCATCTCTATCACATTCGGGTCGGCGGGTAAATCGGTGGGAAAATCGCGATCGCTTTTGGCTACATCGATTTTGTCTTTTACTTTCCTGAGTGCTTCCGAAGGACTAACGTCAAAATTAAATTTTATCTGAATGGATGAGAAACCCTGCACACTAGTCGAATTGATCTCATCTACTCCGGATATGGAATTGATTTCTTTTTCGAAAGGCCGGGTAATGAGTTTTTCAATATCCAGCGGTGAATTACCGGGATAGGGGGTGCTCACATATATTTCGGGTGTTACAATGTCCGGAAAACTTTCTTTGGGCATGGCATTGTATGCAGCCAATCCTCCAAGAAAAATAATGATGCTCAGTACAAAAACCGTCGTTTTATTATCTACCGAAAGGGAAGACAGACCAAATTCTTTGTACCCCTTGTCTCCTTTTTTTAAGAGTTTTTGTGCCATATTATTTTTTTCAGATGTTTACTTCCTCTACCAGATCGCCGTCACGTACGGAGCGTGATCCTTTGTCTATAATACGTTCCTGCCCAGTGATACCTTCAGCGATCACAGTTTTACCCTGATAGCTCATTCCGGATTTAATCTGTACTTTTTTGGCAATATCGCGTTGATTGTGATCTTTTTCCACAACGTATATGTAATTTCTGCCCGATCCATCCTGCATAATGAGTGATGAAGGAACAGTCACGGTGCTGTCCTGGCGGTAATCATTTAATTTGAGCACAACGAGAGAATTGGGTTTGATCAAACCGACTTCCCCTTCGATATCCACGCGAACTTCAAACGATCTGTTGTTCGGGTTGATATAATTTCCAATACGTGAGATTTTACTTGCGATTGTGTCGTTGCGGTTTATTATCACAGAAGCCTGATCACCTTCTTTGAGTTGACCCATGTAGCGCTCAGAAACATCCGCATTGATGTACAATTGATCGAGATTGACCACGCGGGCGACAGGCGTTTGCATGCCAGCCATTTCGCCCATTTTCAAGAATATTTTGTCTGCGATCCCGTCAAATGGGGCGCGGATATCTGATTTTCCCTTTTGCTGCTGCAATGTTGCTATAGCGTTTTGCAAACCTTCTTTGCGGTTTTTCGCTTCAAGAAATTGCACTTCACTGCCAATTTGCTGATCCCACAATCTTTTTTGCTTTTCATACAGTGTCTTGGCGAGGTCCAGAGAAGTTTGCAGTTCGGCGAGATTCCGGTCGTATACTTCAGCATCTAAACGGACCAGAAGCTGGCCACGTTTTACATTGTCACCTTCGCTAACCAGAACCTCACGGACCATTCCCGGATTGTCAGCCATAAGCGTTGCAGTTTTATCAGATTCCACATTGCCATATACTTCGAAATAGTGCCTGAATTCACCCGGATTTGTAGCAAATGTAGTAATGAGGATACGATCGGCAGTTGAATCCAGCTCGGCTATGAGAGAATCCAATTCCCCAATCCGATGATCAGCCGTTTCTCTCACAGTTTTGAGCGAATCTCTCTCAGATTTCAGATCTTCAAGATTAGAAGCTTCTTTGTTTTCACAAGACGCCAGCGCAAAAATCATTGCGAAAAGGGTGAGCGCAGTATAAGTTTTCATTCGTGTTGCATTCATTTTCCTGAAGATTTAGAATATGTTGTAGGCTTTGTCCAATTCTTGTTTCGCGGTGAGTAATTTCAGAGCAGCATCAATATATCTGCTTTGTTCGTTCAGGAGTTGTGTTTCAGAAACATTGAGTTCGAAACTCGATGAAATGCCTTCCGTGTATTTGATGCGGGTGCGTTCATTGATCCTTTTGGCCAAGGCCATACTTTCTTTCTGATTGTTCCAGGTTTTCAGCGCATTTTCATATTCACTGCGCGCACTTGTCACTCCCAGAGCCAGATTTTCTTGCGTTTGGGCGAGATTCATCTCTGCACGGTCGATTTCGATACGTGCGCGCTGAACTTTGTAATTCTTTTGAAAACTGCTGAATATGGGTACGGTAAGGTTTACACCTAAAATGGTGGATGGAAACCACGGCTCGCCAGTTTCTGTAAAATTAAATCGATCTCTCTGAGCATTCTGTCGATGGGTGAGAAATAGGTTGAGGCTTGGATAGTACGCCGCCTGATCACCTTTGAGCATGTGGTTTTGAACCATCAAGTTGGTTCTGGCAAGCATCAAATCCGGATGCGTGGCAAGATTCGGTGCAGCAAGTAAATACTCAGGATTGTTGTTGAGAGCCACCAGGTCATCAATTCTATCGGTCAGAATGGTTTCTCTTTCGAGCGATATGCCAAGCACATAATTCAGCATTTGTCGGGCTACCGTCTGATATTTTTCGGTGTTGTCTATGTTTATTTGTATCTGATTCCTGTTGAGGGTGAGTTGATCTACGTCCTGTTCTTCGGTGAGTCCATTATCAAATAACGCTTCTGTATCGCTGAGTGTTTTGGCTACACTTTTAATGTTTTCCTGAAGTATTCTAAGATTTTCATCTGCTACCAGCACAGTGTAATAGGCTTGGGCTACAGCAACGCGAATTTCGGCTTCCGTTTTGTTCTTTGCATTTCGCGAAAGCTCCAGATAGGTTTTGGATGCTTTCAAACCAACGAGATAGGTACCATCAAAAACAAGTTGGGAGGCAGTAATGGACCCGGTAAGATTGTGCTCTACACCAAATTGTACCTCGGCGAAGTCACCAGCGTCACCTCCGAGAAATTCTGCGGGGATCAACTGAACAGGTATTTGCAGGAATCGGTTGTATTCAGCGGCTGCACTAACCTGTGGCAAGCCAATGGCTAAAACTTCTTTTACCTCACGTTTTGCATTTTCTATATCATATACTGCATTGCGCATGGCATAACTGCTGTCAATGGCGAGCTCCTGCGCTTCCTTCAAGCTCAATGCGAGCGGTTGTGCACTCAGGGCAGCTGTAGCCAAAATTGTGATGGCCAGCGTAATCTGCTTGATCATGGATGCTTGGTATTATTGGGATTGTTCTGAATCTTTTCGAAATATTTCAGTCCTTTTTCTGTGGCAAGACCGCGAATCTGATGGGTAAACATCTGCGCATATACTTCGGCGATGTTAAACTCCTGCATCGGAAAATGTTTTGGATCGAAGATTACATTCATGCGGGTAATCCAAAGTCGCGTCATGATTTCCACATGGATATCCGGGCGAAAATAACCTTCTGACATTCCTTTTGTGATATTCGCCCGGATTACCTCGGCAGCCAGGCCTTCCCGGGTGTCCTGCATCAAGGCCCAGGCTCGTGGGTAGTATTTTTCCATATCGTAAAATATGGATGGATGGATTCCTTTGAGTTGTTGCATGATGAATTTGCTGATCTCAATGTTCTCATCAATGGCGTTGTAGTTTTCGGCTGTAATGCGTCGTATGCCTGTGTCGTGCAAAGTACAGTCATACTTCATACATTTCTCCACCAGATCGTGTTTGTCTGTCACGTATTGGTAGAGTGTTTTTTTCGATATGCGCAAGTGTCGCGCGATGTCGTCCATCGTCACGCTCCTGATTCCATAAGTCATGAAGATTGATATGACTTGTGGAATCAAGCCTTCAACTTTCCCTTTGACAGTATTTTCTTCTGACATGGGGGCAAAAGTAAAAAACGTTTTACACAACGGAAACGTTTTACACAAAAAAAGTTTCCGGTGGCTGATTTTGTTTCCCGGGTCTGATTCGTCTGCGTTCCCGCTAAAAGTTTGTTCTTTTGTACCCGCGAAATAAAAGACTTATGAAAGTTACCGTCAAAGATTTGCTCGAATCAGAGCCGAAGGGTCAGCAAGTGGAAATAGCTGGTTGGGTGCGAACCTTCCGAAGCAACCGCTTCATTGCGCTGAGTGATGGAACTACAATCAAAACCATACAGGCCGTGGTGGATTTCGAAAATTTTGCTGAGACTGTTTTAAAACGTATTACAACGGGCGCTGCTATACAAATCAATGGAACCCTGGAAGGTTCCCAAGGTACAGGTCAGTCGGTTGAAATTCAAGTGAATTCAGTGGAGATTCTCGGTGATTCTGATCCGGAATTGTATCCACTGCAACCGAAAAAACACAGCCTGGAATTCTTGCGCGAAAAGGCGCATCTCCGCTTTCGGACCAATACATTTGGAGCGGTTTTCCGCGTGCGTCACGCATTGAGTTACGCAATCCACCATTATTTCAACGAACGCGGATTTTTCAATATTCACAGCCCCATCATTACCGGATCGGATGCGGAAGGCGCGGGAGAGATGTTTCGTGTTACCACGCTTGATCTCAACGATATTCCCAAAACCAAAGAAGGAAATGTGGATACATCTGAAGATTTTTTCGGCAAGGAAGCCAATCTCACCGTATCTGGTCAACTTGAAGCCGAACTTGCGGCTATGG
>Ga0105044_10005534_pt1 | contig 17363 bp, 15 predicted proteins | sample MAT01_FD_78092 | JGI IMG/M metagenome (GOLD analysis project Ga0105044, IMG submission 78092) | Freshwater microbial communities from Lake Fryxell liftoff mats and glacier meltwater in Antarctica - MAT-01 | ecosystem: Environmental > Aquatic > Freshwater > Ice > Liftoff microbial mat | place...
AGTATTCACGGATCTCGATCTCGCCGTTTTGCGCGAGCAGGTAGTGCCCGGGCAAAAGTTTGCGGATGCCGCGATACATCGTCTCGGGCGCGACGGCGCGGCCAAAGGCCAGGAAATTCGAGAGGCCGTGCGGGTTGATCTCACGCGGGATCGCCGGGTCGGCGAGGATCGCTTTGATCTCTGAGCCGAAAACCAGCCGCCCGCCGTGGTGGTAGTAGTAGAGTGGCTTCTCGCCGATCCGATCGCGAGCGACGAAAAGCCGATTGCGCGGCTGATCCCAGATCGCGATGGCAAACATGCCGTTGAATCGCTTCAGGCAATCCGTGCCCCATTCCTCATAGGCGTGCAGGATGACTTCAGTATCGCTGTGCGTGCGGAAGACGTGGCCCTTCGCCTCCAGCTCCGGGCGCAGGTCGAGGAAGTTATACAGCTCTCCGTTATAGACGATGCAGCAGGTCCGGTCCTCGTTCCAAATGGGCTGCTGCCCGCCCGCGAGGTCGATGATGCTCAGGCGGCGCATGCCGAGAAAAGTCGTCGCGCCGACCCACACGCCGCACTCGTCGGGACCGCGATGGAGCAGTCGGTCGGTCGCAAAACGCGCGCGCCCTTCGTCGATGGGCGATGGCCCGATTTCACCGTAAATGCCGCACATAGCTAGGGCTCCTGAATCTGGGCGAGCTCTCCCGGCCCGATCATGGTGGGGGCCTCCCGATGACGGGCTTGCAGGCACCGCGCATACAGCGCGTCGGTCTGTCGCAGCATTTTCCCGAGCGTAAATTCCTCCCGCACCCTTCGGCCGCCCGCTTCTCCCAGCCGCGCCCTCAGCGCATCGTCGGTCAGTTTGTGCAGCGCCTCAGCCAGCTCCGCCGGGCATTGCGGTGCAATCAGCAGACCGGTCTCTCCGGCCACGACGACTTCCGGAATGGCGCCCACCCGCGTCGCGACCACGGCGCGGCGGGCCGCCATCGCCTCCAGCAGCACGAGCCCGAGGCCTTCATAAATCGATGTGAGCGCGAAAACATCGAACGCGCGCATGACCCGGTGAATGTCGCTGCGAAAACCCGCCCAGACGATGCGGGCCGAGATCCCGGCTTCCTCCGCGCACTGTCGCAAGCTGGCTTCCAGCGGCCCGGTGCCCACGATGATCAGCCGGGCGTCGCTGCACTTCCGCGAGAACAGCGCGAAGCCGTGGATCAAGGTGCCGATGTCCTTTTGCTCCACCAAACGCCCGACGAACCCGACCGCCAGCGCACCTTCCGCCAAGCCCCATTCCTTTCTCAGCGACGCAGCGTCCGGCTCCCTCACCTCGTCGAACGGCGCGGCGTCGATCCCGTAAAAAATTGTCGAAAATTTCCGCGCATCGAGACCCAGCGCCGGACCCGTCATGTAGCGTTTCACGGCGTCGGAAATCGCGATCACGTAACCTGCCCGGCTGCCGACCCAGCGACCCAACAACCGCTGGCCGGGTCCGGGAGAAAACCGCTCTTCGTTGTGCTTGGAAATGATCAGCGGCAAAGCGCGTCGGCCCCCGATCAGAGCCAGCCGCGCATACAGCTCGGCGGGCGGGAGATGGGCGTGGAGGAGATCGAAATCTGACTCCGCTATCAGCCGCCGCAACGCCACCAAGGGCCGCAGGTCGCCGTAAAACCGCAGCCCCAAGGCAAACACTTGCGCGCCGAGTTTTCGGAACGTCTCCGCCCAGTATCCCTGCCCGCGCAGATACGCCACCGCCACCGCCATCCCTGAGGCGCGCTGGTGCTTGACCAGCTCCAGCAGATGATTCTCCGCGCCGCCGCGGTCGATGCCGGTGATGACGTGGAGGATCCTCATGCGACGGCGAGTTCGGTTTCCGCGGGCTCGGATGATTCCCGCGCGTCTTCCTGCGAGCGCTCCGCCAGCAGCCGCGGGAGCGCCACGGAAACGCCCAAAAGAATCCACAGCACGAGCGCGCCGAACGATGGCAGCAGCCAAACTGCGGCGAGATTTCCAAAGACCAGCGCGAGCAGCCAGATGAATGCGGCGAGATAAAAGGCGCTGAAGAACGGCTCGTCCTGCCGCGCAGCGATCCGGAGGAAAGAGCGGCCCGCGAAGAACATCAGCCCCGCGAACGCCACGAGCCCCGGCAGGCCGCTGTCGGTGAGCGTTTGGAGCACCTGATTGTTCGCATTCGCCGTCGCGCCATCGTGCTTCGAAAGATCGAAGAGTTTTTCCCCGCCATACCGCTCCAGTGAACGCCGGTACCCCATGTAGCCGACCCCCAGCAGCGGATTGTCGAGGATCATCGACCCGGCCGCGCGGGCCGAATCCAGCCGCTGGCTGCCGCTGCTCGCGTACCCGCCGCTGCCCACGCGGTCGAGCAGTGGCCCGAGTACTGGCCGGGCGAAGATCACGCCCGCCACGATTCCGACCACGCAGAAGATGGGCAGCGACCAGGCGCACCTCCGCACCGCCAGACCGAAGGCCGGCGCGCGCCGCGCCAGGAGCAGGAAGAACCCGGATCCGACGGCCGTCGCGAAAATCGCACCGAGGCCAGCCGTCAGCAGGATGGCGCCGAGAAAAACCCCCGCCCATGCGAGCCGCCCAAAACACAGCGCAATCAGGTAACCCAAAAGCAGGATGAAGCCGACCGCATCGCCGACCGGGCCGAAATACCGGACCTCTCCACGCTCCATGCCCTGGACTTCGCCGATGACCAACCCGTGGCTTGCGCCGAAAAAATTGATGAACTGGATCGCCGCCAGCGCGCCGAGCGTCCCGAGCAGAATCCACAGGCAGCGCCGGGCCTGCGGCACGGTTTTCATCGCCTGCGCCGCGATCGGCAGGAGCATCATATCCGTGACCAGACGGGCCCAAGAGGTCGCGCAGCCGAGGAGGTGACTCTCGCCAAACTTCACGCCCGCCGCGAGGGTCGCGAGAAAATTTACGCCTAGAAAAATTGCGAGCGCGGCATAGAGCCGCCCATCGGCGACGATGTCGCGTTTGGAGGCGATCTCGAAAAGGAATTTTCCCAGCAGGATCAAGAGGGCGAGATCGACCGCGGTCACGTCCATCGGACCGGCGGTAAAAAGCGCCGTGCCCGGGTCAAGGAAGGTTCTCTGGTAAAGGTAGAGGATCGGCAGCAGCGCGACCGCGTAGGCCCCCGGAATCGGCACAAAGAGCGCAACGAAAAAGAACATGAGAGTTTTCATGCGGGGGAGACCCGCGAGGCGGGCAGCAGGCGGTCGAGGATTCGGATCCGCTGGCCCGCGATGCGCCGGGCCAGGTGCAGCGTGTCTTCGTCGCGGAAGACGAGCCAGCGCAGTCCGGCATAAAAAACGAGGGCGAAGATCAGACCTTGCACCACTGCGCACGCGGCGACGGGCAGCGGGAGCAGCGGCCCGCACAGGGACGCGAGCGCTCAGGCGAGCGCCGCCACGATCGCGCCTTGCAGCGGGACCCGGCCGGTGCCTGCGGGAACGAGTCGGCGAAAGGCGATGAGGTTCAGCGCGGCGACGGCCGAGCGGGCGACGCCCACGGCGAGGATCGCGATCGCGACCGGTTGGCGATGCACGAGCGCCAGCACGGCGAGCGTGACGACGGCCTGGACCACATTCACGCGCATGAGTTCGCGGTAACGGCCCGTTCGCAGCAGCGCGGGCGAGCAGCAGCCGCGGATCCAATTTTCGAACGCCGTCGGCACGAGAAGCAAAAGCGCGAGCCAGGCGGCCTCGCGATACCCGCCGCCGTAAACCGCCGAAACAAACCACGGCAGCAGCAGCACACCCACGCCGACGCTGAAGCTGTAGAGCAGGCTGGAAAGCTTCGCGACCCGGGCGGCGGCGAGGCCCTGCGCTGCGGGCGCATCGTCCGTCTGGCTGAGGTACGGCGCGACAAGATTGCCCATCGGCATGACGGTCAGACTCACGAGTTTGCCGACCAAATCCGTGGCCAGAGCGAGGAAGGCGATTTGCTCGACCGGGTGGTGTGGCGCGAGCACGAGGAGCAGCACCGTTCCGCTGCCGAGCATCGCGCAGGACTTGTCGAAAATCGTGAGCAAGCCGAAGCGCTGCGCGCGATTCATGAACTCGCCGGAGAGCGGCGTCCGCTCGGTGCCGATGATCCGCCGGAGCCGGTGATCGATCAGCGCGGCTTCGACCACCGTCGTCGCGAGCAGGGCGACAATGAGCGCCAGCAGCCCGCCACCTGTCAGCGCGATCACGGCGAGCAGCACGGAGCGCAGGACGAGGAAAAATTGCTGAAGCAGGAGCGCGGTTTTCGTCTCGAAGAGAGCGAGCAATCCGTAGTGCGCGAGCAGGCGCGCCAGCGTGGCGGCGACGATTCCCGCGAGCAGCACGAAGAGCCAGGGATTCGTCGCCAGAGATGCGAACGGCGTGGAGCGCGCATAAACCGGCCCGAGCGCGATGACCGCGCCGGCACACGCCAGCGCCGCCCACCAGCGGCGGCGCAGCATCGAGAAATAAAACGTGCCGCGGGCCTGTAGCCGCCCGGCTTCCGCGAGGTAGCGGGTGAGGCCGCTGTTGGCCCCGGCATCAAAGATCAGCGTGGCGAGGCTGATCATCGCGAGCACCGCGGCATACTGCGCGTAGAGCGCGGGGGCGACGGTGCGGACCAGGATGATGGATGCGCCGAAAGAGAGCACCAGGCCGGCGCTGTTCAGCCACCAATTGTGACGGGCCGCGGAAAGGATTTTCCCGGAGCTAGACATGGAGCTGTTTGAGGATGCGCTCGGCCAGACGCGGCAGGGAATGCAGTCGCTCAACCTGCGTCCGCAGATACTGGCCGATCGCCGAGCGCTCAGCGGCGCTCTTGTGCAAAATCGCGCTGAGTTTGCGGGCGAGGTCGTCGCTGTCGCCGAGTTGGAAAAGCAGTTCCGCGCGCCGATCGCCGAGCGTCTCCGCGAAATCCACATTGGCCACGAGACACGGGCGTCCGCAGCTCATCGCCTCCCAAGCCACTTTGTCGCCGAAGCCAGCGGGCGTGAGATTCACATGCACGGCGCAGCGCCGAAAATGCGCGGGAAGCTCAGTGGGCGGAACGGGCTTTGCGAAAGTGACGGAGTCTTCGATCTTCAGCTCCGCGATGAGCGCGCGGAGTTCGCCGAGGTGAGCCTCGTCCGGCGCGCCAGCGGTGGCGCCGAGAATCACGAGCTGAAATTTTCCAGGGAGCTGCGCGACCGCGCGGATCAGGACGGCCAGGTTTTTCACGCGCGAAATCCGGCCCACGCAAAGGATCACATTGTCGGACGGAGCGACGTCTGCCGCCGGGGCGAAGAGTGTCGTATCGATTCCCTGCCCGATGATCGTCAGCTTGTCTTTCCGGTACGGGTAGGCGTTGGGCAGGCTCGTGACCATGCGATGCGAGGCGAAGTGCGCGAGCTTCAAAGTGGGCGTGAGGCTGGGGTGCGCATACCAGGTGACCAGCGGAATGCCGCGCGCGCGCAGCACGGGTCCGGCGAGGACCGAGAAGATCGGCATCATGTGCGAGAAACAGCCGTCGATTTTTCCGCGCGCGAGGATGCCAAAAAGATGGCGGTAAAATTCCAGCACGCGCCGCGGTTCGGAATACCCGAGTTCCTTGCCAACGGAATGGACGCGGACATTCGCCGGAACATCCAGCTTTCCGGCGACCATCGTGATGACATCCACCGAGCGGACGCGCTCCGCGAGTGCGCGCACCCACTGCGTCGTGAAGCCGAGGATCGGATGCTGGGTATCCGTCGCGAGGTTGAAAAGCAGGAGCCGCATGTCGCTGAAAAGGGGGGCTTCCTGGGCAGCAAGGCGGCGCGCCTCGGGAGCGCATGGGAGCGGACTGGCGTTCATCGCGATTCTTCCGCCAAGGCCAACTGGCGCTCCGGTTGGGTTCCGGTCTTGGGGCTGGTCGCGCCGGGTGGGACGAGCATTTGCCAGATGGCGACCTGCGCGGCGGTGTTGCCCGCCGGGTCGAGTTTGGCGCGGGCGTGCTCGCGCGCGGCCGTGCCCATGCGCTGACGCAGAGCGGGGTCTTCGATTAGGAGTCGCAGTTTATCCGCGAATTCCTCCGGCGCGCCGATCGGTGCGATGAAGCCCGTTTCGCCATCGAGGATCGCCTCATCACTGCCGCTGACGGCCGTGGTGACGGTCGGCAGCGCGGACGCTGCCGCCTCCATGAGCACGCGCGGGTAGCCTTCGTAATTCGAGGTCAGCACAAACACATCGGATGCGGCGAAAACTCCGACAACTTCCTCGCGCGAAACGGGACCCCGGAATTCGACGATGGAGCCCAGGCCCTCGCGCGCAGCGAGTGCGCGGAGCGACGCCTCGTCCGGGCCCTCGCCAACCATGGTGAGCGTAAAATCGGGACAACCCGCGGATTGCAGGCGCTTCACCACCGCGAGCAGCAGCGGGAGGTTTTTTTGCGCGGCGAACCGTCCGACGAAAAGCAGGCGGACACTTTTTCCGCCGCCGGAAGAGGCCCGCTCAATCGCCAGAAACTGGTCGAGATTCGCGGGGACCACCGTCTTCACATGAACCTGCTCCGGCGCGTGCCCGGCAGCGATCAGGCTGCGCACCGTCATGCGGCCATCGACCTGAATGCCCGCCGCGCGGCGCAAGACCCAACGCCCGATGCGGCCGAGCGGGCCGTGGGACCAATGGCTGCCGAGCCAGTGCGGGTCATAAACATTCGGGCCGTAAACGCAGACATTCACCGGCAGGCGGAGGCCGCGGGCGACGAGAATGGCAACCAATCCGCAGAAGAACGGATCCTGCGCCTGAATGAGGTCGATTTTGCGCTCGCGCAAAACGCGGCGGCCGATGGCGATCATGCGGAGGAAACTGTCCGCGGCGTGAAAGGCGTCGGTCGGGACCGCCTCAAAATTTTCCGCGAGGCGGAGCGGCTTCAGGCCGTGGCGCTTGTAGGAATTCGTGACGACGACGTAGGCGGCCAGGTGCTTCGCGTAGCCGCGCATCCGGCGCACGTCCTCCGCCGAGTCGCCCTCCCACAGGCCCCTCGTGAATCCAAATGAAAGGACGGACGGGAGGCTCATCGCGACTCCTCCAAAATGGCGCGCGGCGCGGCGATGGCCGCCCCGGCTTCGGTCGCGAGGATGACTTCCGTGGCATCCACCATCGCGTCGAAATCGAAGTGCGCGCTCAGCCGGCGGGAAGCTTCGGCGGTGAGCTCGCGGCTTAGCGCGGGTTCGCTCCAAAGCCGCTCCACCGCGGCACGGAGCGCCGCCGCATCGCCAACCGGAACGAGCAGACCCGTGGCTTCGTGCTCGACGACTTCACCCGTGCCGCCGGCATCCGTGGCAATGACCGGGGTGCCCGCGGCCATGGCTTCAAGCACGACGTGCGGGAGTCCTTCGTAGGTCGAGTTCAGCACGAATGCATCCGCCTGCCGCATGTATCCGGCGACCTCGCGGTGCGGCACGTCGCCGAGGAAAACGACGCGCTCCCCGACTCCGCTGCGCGTCGAGAGCTCTTCGAGTTCCTGGCGGATCGGGCCGTCGCCAGCGATCACGAGGCGCGTGTCCGGGAGCTGCGGGAGGAGCCGGATCAAGGCGTCCACGCCTTTCCACGGCATCAGCCGGCAGACGGTGATCAGCGTCATTCCGCTCCACGCCGGCAGCTCGCCCGCGGTGGAAGGCGCGGCGCTGACGGGCGGTGTCGCGTTGTAAACGACCTGGATTTTCCCCGAGCCAATCCTCCAGCCGCTCACGATCCGCTGAAGGTAGCGGCTGGGCACGATGATCTGGCGCGCCATCCGGAGCGGAAAGGTGCGGATCCAATCCGAGAGCCGCAGCGCCGGCGACTTCACGCACGTCTGGTAGTCGTCGATGGTCCCCGCGAACCAGCCGCGCCCGACGGCGCGTTCCCAAGCGTAGTCGCCCACGATTTTATAGACCGAAGGGCACGCCGCGAAAAAGGCCGCCAGCGCGGATTCGGCCCCGAGTCCATGGACGAAAACGATCTCGTTTCGCACCGCCGCGCGCCAGACGGCGCAGGTTGTAAGAAAGATGCGCACAGGCCAAAATGTTCCGCGCAGAATCCGCCGGACACGGAAGGCGAACGCGGAGTCGTCGTGGTCCAGGCGGTCGCTCAAACAGATGACCTCGACCCGGTGACCGCGGGCCGTGAGCGCCGCCGCCATCCGCGGCACGTAACTGGCCGGTCCCCCGCGATCCGGCGGGAAAATCCCTGTGACCATGAGGATCTTCATCGCGGTTCTTTTGCGGTTTCGGGTTTGCTCGCGATGGCCGCGCTTGCGCCATAGACCTCGTCCCCACCGTAGCCCGGCGAGTGGTAGTGGTAGTAATAGCCGCCGTTCCCGCCGGGGAGCGCGTTGAGGACGAAGCCGGCGATCCGGGCGCCGCTCTCGCGCAGCATTTTCACCGCGCGCACCACCGCGTGGCTTGGAGTTCCACTCGCGCGGACGACGAGGCAGACCGCGCCGACGTGCGGCGCGAGGAGCAGCGTATCGCTGACCGCGTGGACGGGCGCCGTGTCGATGACGACGCGGTCGAAATCGCGCGTCACTCGCTGAAGGAAGGTGGGCAACTCGGAGCGGCTGAAGAGTTCCGCGAGATTGGGGACGCGCCTTCCCGCCGGCAGGACGGAGAGGTTTGCGATGCCGGTCGCGTGGATGGCCTCACCCAACTGGACTCGTCCGAGAAGGAGATCGCTCATGCCCGATGCGCCTTCGGATTTCAAAACGATCCGCTCGACGCTCGGGAGCCGGAGATCGGCGTCGATGAGCAAGGTGCGCAAACCCTGCTGGGCAAAGGCGACGGCGCAGTTGATGGCGCAAAAGGTCTTGCCCTCGCCGGGAATGGCGCTGGCGAAAAGCACCGATTTGCCGCCGCCATTTTCCGCCATTCGCAGGCTCGTGCGGAGCGTGCGAAACGCCTCGGCGAGCGCGGAGTGCGGTTGCTCGACGAGGATGCTCCCGGCCAGCACGGTGCCGGTTTGCTTCGGAATCGCCGCCAGCGAGGGGAGGTCCAGCAGGCGCTCGGCGTCATCCACGGTCTTGCACGAGTTGTCCAGGACGTGACGCGCGAGAACGCCGGAAAGGCCGAGCGACAAACTGCCGACGGCACCGAGCAGGAGGACGAGCCGCTTGTTGGGTTTCACCGGCCGCTCGGGCAGGAGCGCCGGCACGGCCACGCGAATCGCATATTTCGAGACGCCTTGCGCGACGTCGGTTTCCTTGAGCCGGGCGACGAGCGAATCGTAAAGCGTGCGATCCGCTTCCACATCACGGACCAGGGATTTGTAAGGGATCGCCATCTGGCTGAGTTCCAGCGCGATGGATTCCTGCCCGCGGAGCGCGGCTTCGAGCTTTTGCTCGGTGGCCTTCGCGGCCTCGAAGGCCGTGCCGAGGAGATCGGCGGCCTTCAGGATCGCCTGGTTCTGGCTGACCTTGAGTTCCGCCAGCGCGCTGGTGGCCTCGAAGTATTTCGGATGCTCCGGCTTGTAGCGGCGGCTGAGCGTCGCAATCTCCGCCTCTTTCTCGCCGATCTTTCGCTGCACCTCCACCACCTCCGCCGCCCCGGCCACGCTCGGCAGCGCGAGCAGCCGCTCCACGGCATCCCCCGCCGCCGGCTCGAGTTGCGCGCGGTCGGCCTCGAGTTTCAAGCGCTCCGCCTTGGCCGTGGTCACTTTGGTATTCAGCTCCTTCAACCGCTCGACGACGATGTTCTGCTTCTCTTCGAGCGAGACGGCCTGGTGCTGTTCTTTGTAACGCTGGAGCGCCTGTTCGGACTTGGCGAGCGTCTGCTTGAGCCGGTCCGCTTCCTGCCGCAAAAATTCGTGCGCCCCCTGCGAAACCCGGGCACCAGTTTCCCCTCTCGCGCCCATGAATTCACTCACGACGAGCTGCGCGAGCTTTTGCGCCAGCGCCGGGCTTTCATCCTCGACGGTGATATCGATCAACCGCGTGCCCGGCCGGATTTTCGCGGAGATTTTCGCGGCGACAATCCCCTGCACCCGCAAGTCGGATGTCGCCATGGCGATCTGCGCGCGAAAAGCCGGATCCTGCGCCAGCTCCGGATGACGGGCGAGCCGCAGCATGAGCGTGGGATTTTCCAGATTCTCCGCAATCGTCTTCAGCTCCTCCTCAGCCGCCCGGTCATCTGTCCCGCGAGTGTCGGCAGTGACGAGACGCTGCCGCTCCTCCTCGACCTGGATCGTGGTCGTGGCGGCGTAGATCCTCTTGCTCCGCATCAGATAGCCCGTGGCCGCCAGCACCCCGATGAGGGTGACGGCCGTCAGGAACCACACATTTTCACGCAGGACGTAGAACAGCGCGCGGAGGTCAACCGCCAGCGGAGGATCCTTTTTTTCGTCGGTGGGTCGCTGCATCGCCGGTGGGGTTCAGTCTAAAACAGCCGCTCGCCCACAGTGATGATGTCGCCCGACTCGACGGGGAAAGGGGCCGCCTTTTCATCGCGCGCGAGACGCTTTCCATCGATCCGAAAGACCGTCTCCTTCCCGCTCGCGCGGCGTTTCACTGTGATTCGGCCGGCATCGGCGATCCGCGTATAGCCACCCGCAATGCCGATGACTTGGACGACATCGAGAGCCTCGCGGTCTGGAAACCGGTAGGTCCCCGGTCGCTGAACCTGCCCGAGCACGGTAAAAAGCCGTTTGGCCTCCTCGATTACCGTCATTCGAACTTGTGGGTTGACCAGAAAGCGGGCTTCCAGCCGGTCGCGAATCATCCGGGTCGCTTGCTGAACGCTCTTCCCGGCGATCACGATCTCGCCCACGAGCGGAAAAGCAATCCTACCGTCCGCCGGTATACGGACTGTCGTATCGAGCTCGGGCTCTTGGAAAACTTTAATCTCCACGACCTCATTCGGAACGAGGATGTGGCTCGGCGCAACGCCCTGTGCCCCTGTGGGTTCGCTGCGTCCCGGCATTGCCAGCAGCCACAGCGCGCCAGCAAGAATTAAACAGAATCGATTATCCATAATCGCACTGGTTGTAGCTTCTACACACTTTTGGTGTCAATCCCGACGTTCCCGCCGGGTCAGTAGATCAGGCTCAAATGCACAGAAATCTGGCTATTGTCGAAGCTCGACTCTCTGCGATCCGAGTCGTTTCGCCGGAAGGCATATGTCACACGGGCATTTCCCCAGTGCGCAAAATTGTAAAGGAGGCCGGGTCGGAGGAGAAAGTAACGATCCGTCCGGTTGTCGGCACCGCTCCCCTCTGTGTAGTCGGAAACCTGATAGCCCCCGTCAAAGATGAAATGGAAGCCGGAGCGGATTTCCCGCTGGAAGGTCACCGCCACCCCGGTGAGCAGGATGTCCTGATCGGTGCGCAAAGACGATGTCTCCAAGCGGCGAAATGCCTCCACGCCGATTCGCGTTTCACTCGCCGGCATCCAGGCCATGCGCACCTCAAAGATCGGAGTCGCCAAGTCGCCCTGGCCGCCGTCCGACTGCCGGAACTCGACCCCGCCGCGCGCAGAGACCTCCAGCTTTTCGCTCCAGGAATAAACCGCCCCGGCAAAGACGCGCTCGAATGTTCGGTCATCGCCGTCCTCCACTTCCACCTGCCCCGCCGCGATGCCGAGCCCGACCCTCACGAGCGGTGTGGCGGCATAACCGAAGTACGCCTCGCCACCCCACTCGACCGTGCGCACGAAATCCTCGGGATCGTTGTAAGTCTCGAAAAGCGCGACCTCCAGAACGGTCTTCGCCGTCAGTTGGTAGCTGGCATTGATCTCGGTGGCGAGGGTCCTGCGGTGGATGCGCCCGCCCACATCGGCATTCGTTTCCGACTTGGACTCCGCGTGAACGCTCCCGCCAACCGTGAGCTTCTCGAACCTCCACTGCCACGCGAACCGGGCGTCGTGATCGAACGCATTCTGTGACCTCGTCCGCGCGAACCCGAGCAGGATCGCCGTGTAATCGACCATCAGAAAACTCCCCGCACCCTTCTCGATCACACTCGCGCCGTGCTGACGCGCGAGGTAGCGCGCGCGCTCCTCCTCCGAATCCCAGAATCCGAACGCCGCACCGGGTGCCAGCGTCAGGATGAAATCTGAGACTGTGCCGTCGGGCTGGATGAAAATGTTGTCGTCGAAAGTTCCCGTCACATCGAAATGCGGTGCGAACCTCCAGCGTCCGCGCCGACCCGCCTCACCGGCCTCGATGAGTCCCACCGCCTCGCCCACGGCCAGCGCCGCACTGCCGTCACCCGCCGGCAATGGCTCTGAAATGAGGAGCGAGTCGCGAATGTCATCCGCGACCGCGAGACCGCGCCGTTCCGGCAGAGTCACCTCCTGAGCGGTCCCCGAAAGAATCGCGCATCCCAGCACGAGACCGCTCGTCCATTTCGCACGGAAAAGTCTGCAACGGGTGAAAGACAACCCCCAGCGTCGCCGGACACGTGCCTGGCTTTCGGCAAGACCCTTTTCATCAGCGAGTAGCGGCGAAAACACGGGGCGGAGTATTATTTTCCAAACGGCCAACGCGAGCAAAAAACCAGCGAACGGCGGCAATGGCCGGATTTCATGGGTGTTTGGAAGTCGAAACTGTCCGGCTGGCTGGTCAGGTGAATTCAATGTCCCGAGCGAGCCAGGCAATTACGTTTTCGCCATGCGGTTCGCACCGATCTCGAGGCCATTCTCGCCGTCGAAACAAAGCTTGGCCCGAGAGCGGCCGGGCCGGCGCGGACAAGTTTATGGCGCGCCTTGAGCGCTTTCCCGTTGGGATTGGAAAGCCGCGCCGCGCTTGTCCGGAGGTGGGAAGCGTGGGCCAAGGTATCGGCCCTGCTGCGTCCACCTGCCCTGTTTTCTTTTCGGAGCCTCGCGGTCGCCCTCGCGATCTTTCACCGGTGGCTCGACATCGATTTACTCACGCCGGTGTCGCGGACCAGGCCTGGCGATCGTGAAGCAGATCGCGATCATCCAAGCCCACGGCGGCGCCCAGCCAGTCGTAAGATACTTCGCTCAACTCGGAGGCTCATTCCCGCCCGAAAGAATCCACGCCCGCGGAGACTGAGCGGAACAGGCGATCCTGTGATCAGTCCGCCGCACTCGCGCTGGCGGCGTCCGCTGCCTCTTCCTGCTTCTTCAGGGCAAGAACCTCTTCGGGAGTGGAAGCGCGATCCGGGTGATGCTGATGCACGGCGTTTTCGAGCTTCTCGTGATCTTTCTTCACCTGCTCTTCGTGTTTTTGCTCGTCCAGCTTGTGTTGGTTCTTCGGTGAGTTGTCGCCCATAGGACAGAGCATTCGCCGCTCGGCACATCTGCGGCTGTCTCGATCGACCAAAACTTGAGTAGCGCGAACCAAGTGATAGCGGCAGAAAAAGGCGAATCGGGACAGCCAGACGGGTCCGCCATCGCGAATGATTAGCCCACAGCCATTTCGGGAACGTGCCACCTCTATGAGATTCTTTGCCTACATCCTTGGTTTTTTAATTCTGATCGGGGGACTCGCTTGGGGTGCAATCGAGGCAGGAGCACCGCAACTATGGGTGATGATCGGCTCGATGATCCTGCTCGGAATCGGGATCATCGCGGGCGCAAGTCGCACGCGGGTCCATCGGCCGGCCGGGGACGTCACGGTGGTGCGGGACAATGACGACAATCTCTGAGCGCCTTCCCAAAAGGTAGATTTTCTGAACGGAGCGCGTCGAGACGCCGCCCATGCACTTGCGTCACCTGCTCCCGTTACTAAAAGATGCCGCCTCCGATTGGGTGGACGACGGCGCGATGCGCCTCAGTTCGTCGCTCGCCTATTACGCCATCTTTTCGCTCGCACCGCTGCTCGTGATCGTGATCTCGATGGCCGGGCTGTTCTTCGGCGAGGAAGCGGCGCGGGGAGAATTGGCGCACCAGATCGCCAGCCTGGCGGGACGCGGCGCCGGCGAGGCGATCCAGTCAGCTATCCAATCGAGCGCAGCGCAGAAAGCGACCGGCGTGCTGGCCACGATTCTCAGCACGGCGTTGCTGCTCTTTGGCGCCTCCACGGTCTTTGCCGAACTCAAGGACGCGCTCAATACGATTTGGGGAGTCGTTGTAAAGCCAGGTCGTCCATTTTTCACTCTCGTGCGTGATCGGTTCTTCTCGTTCTCGATCGTGCTGGCCATCGGCTTTCTTCTGCTCGTCTCGCTGATCATCAGCGTCCTGCTCGCCGCGTTGAGCCACTACATGAGCGGTCGCTTTCAACTCCCAACCATGGTCTGGAAGACGTGGGACCTTGTCCTTTCGTTTGCGATCGTCAGCGGGCTCTTCGCGATGATTTTCAAACTCCTGCCCAACGTGCTGCTCCGCTGGCGCGATGTGTGGCTGGGCGCGGTGGCGACTTCCCTGCTGTTCACGTTGGGCAAGTTCGTCATCGGCTACTACCTCGCGACCAGCAGCATCGCCTCCAGCTTTGGCGCGGCCGGGTCGGTGGTCATCGTGCTCGCGTGGATTTACTACTCCGCCTGCATCCTTTTCTTCGGCGCGGAGATTACCAAAGGTTACGCGCGCAAATTCGGTTCCGGAGTGATGCCAAACAGCCGCGCGGTGCTCATCGATGACCTGCTCCGGGCACGACTGGGACTGACTACCGCGGCCATCGAGGCCGCATCGACGCCGCCCAATGCTCCGTCGGCACCGGCCGGGGTGCCCCCCAAGGAATAACAAAGCCGAGGCATCACGACGGCCAGCGAGAGGTCCGTTCCGGCCACCGCCTAAGCCCCGAACAGCAATCTAACCTGCGCCCGCCCGTCGCTTCTCGCGGCGGGCGGGCGTTTGCTTTTTTCGGCCCACACATCTCGCTCGCGATGATTCACCATCAATCTGCTGCGCCGGTCGAGCTACGGTCGGCATCGGTTTAACGACAATAGTTCCGTGCCCGCGAAACTCTGTAAGCGCAACGCAAGAGCAACGCACGATTGCTCGTGAACCAACGGTGTCGCGTCGCCGAATTGAAATTCCGGTATCTCGCGCTTCCAAATTCCCAACACCCAATATGAATTACAACGACCCTACAAATCCGACCGCTAAGACGACCACCCAAGGTGCCACGGAAGACGCAGCGCAAGCATGGGAGACGACGAAAGAAAAGGCCGGCGAAGCGCTGCATACGGGTGAGCGTTACGTAAAGGACAATCCGGGGACTTCCGTGCTCAGCGTTTTCGGTGGAGGGCTGCTCCTTGGCGTGCTCATCGGCTGGAGTTTGGCGCGCGAAGAGCGGGACGACTGTCCCGCGAGCACGCGCAAGTTTCTCAAACGCTGGGGCCACAAGCTGAACCTCGACTAATCCTTCCGAACACAGCAAACCCGCGAACCGAAGCCCGCGGGTCTGATGAACAAAGCGGTCGCTGGTGGTTACTTCTTACCGTCCGTGGTCGTGGTCGTCGTGGTGGTTTTTTTCTCGATGATCACCGGCTCGGGCGGCGCCTTCTCCACGATGACTGGCTTCTCCACGATCACGGGGCGATCGACGAAAACCTTCTTCTCGACCGGGACGATGACCTTCTTCTCCACGACCACCGGTTTCTCGACGACCCGGTCGATGTAAACCGGCTTTTCCACCACAACCGGCGGCTTCGTGATCGTGGTGTTGCGCTCGATCACAGTCGGCGCGACCGCGCTCGTGCCGGTCGTGGTTTGCTTCCGCACCACCACGCGATTGGCGGTCATCTGATCCCCTTCCCGCACGTAATACACGGTCACCGGCAGGCCCGACTTCACCATCTCGAACGAAACCGGAGCGCCGGTTTCGTCCACATAGCTGGTGGTCTTGCTGAAGCGGTAACGGATCGGCTGCGGCGAGGTTTCGGAACGGATGATCAGGGTGTCGGCTCCGATTTCGGAAACGGTGCCGTCGGTCGTGGTCGTCGAGACGGCGTTGGTCGTGCCGTTGGTCGCCGTCGTGTTGGATCTAATCTCCGTCTGCGCGGAGGCAAAAGGGGTGAGCGCCAGCGTGGAGACGAGCGCGAGTGCGGTGCGGATGGGTGTTTTCATTTGGGTTTCTTGGTGTGATTCGCTGCCGCACCCGATAACCGGGTCGGTGGGTGCCTTTAGAATCGCGGTCGGCGGAGTTATGGCCGTGCCGATCGACAGTTTTCGGTTTTGCCGGCTTACTCAACCACCACGCTGGCTCCACGCTTCACCATCTCGGCCAGTTTCACGATGTCCCAATTGGCCAGTCGCATGCAGCCGTGACTCGCGCTCCGGCCGATGGAATCGGGGTCATTGGTGCCGTGCATGCCGATGCCCTTTTTATTGAGCGCGATCCAAACGACGCCGACAGGATTGTTTGGCCCCGGTGGCAGCAGGTGAAAGTTCGCGCTGCGCTCTCCTTCTTTGAGCATCTTCGGGTCGTAGCGGAAATTGGGCATTTTCGCGATGGCCGCGATCTTCCATTTTCCGATGGGAGAGACGGTCTGTTGCGATCCCACCGTGACTGGAAAACGCCGCCACGACTTTGTCTCCGGCGTGGACCTCCAGCATTTCGTCTTTCATGCTGACCCGGATCGAAGTGGAAGTGTCATCGTCGGCTGGAGGTGATGCTGGCGTCGATGGATTTTCCCCAAGTTCATTCGCTGTGGGTGTGATTGAAGTTGGGTCCAAAGTTTAAGCGGCTCGTTGGTCCTCCCAGTATGCTTCCCACTGATGGTTGGCCCGCAGGACGCGGAGTTGTGCGAGCGCGTCGGCGTTTGTCGGGCAGCCACGCGCTTCCGGCCTTTTTGAGCCGGGCCTGAAGGACATGCTTGTGGCCGCTTTCGATGAGGCCGCGGCCGCTGGGCAGGCCGCGCGAGATCGCGCCGGGATAGTCGAGGCATTCGAGTCGGTGGCGCAGGTAGCGGATGGCGGCGCGCACCGGTGGATCCTCGCCGCCGTCATCCTCGGCTTCGGCAAAAGGCTCCATCGCCTCGATCACCCGCAGGGGCGCTCCGCGCCGCAGGCGCTTCTGCTGGGTATGCAGCCAGCTCCGGGGAGAGGTCGGCCGACACACCGCCGCGGCGGCGGCCAGATATTCGCTGACATGGTAGAAGTCCACCAGCACATCGGCCTGGTCGCCGAAGACTTCGCGGCTCTGGAGGCGGATCCATTCGGCTCCGTCGGCCACGCCATGGATGCGGCTCTCCAGCGCCCATCCGGCGTCCCGCGCGCAATGCCCCCAGCGCCGTCCCGGCTCGGCCACCGAGTGGAAGCCCGCCGCGTCGTGGGCGTCCAAGGCACCCTGCGCCCGCGCCGCGCTCAAGCGGATCTCCTTCCCATTCGTGTGGATTTTCAGGTTCGTGCAATACACGTGGCTTTTCACTCGCGGGGACGCGGCCCCTTGCGCTGCCGCCCCGGCCCGACCGTGCAGACGAAGCTCAAGATCGGTTTCGGCGACCACCTGCGCGGGGCCTTGGCGGGGCAGCGTCCGGAAG
>Ga0105044_10005535_pt1 | contig 17361 bp, 15 predicted proteins | sample MAT01_FD_78092 | JGI IMG/M metagenome (GOLD analysis project Ga0105044, IMG submission 78092) | Freshwater microbial communities from Lake Fryxell liftoff mats and glacier meltwater in Antarctica - MAT-01 | ecosystem: Environmental > Aquatic > Freshwater > Ice > Liftoff microbial mat | place...
CGGCGCCGCGGCCGCGATGTCGCGCAGCCAGCGCAGGTAATCGGCGCGTGTGCATTGCAGGGCCGGCGGCAATTGCCCCGCAATGGCGATGAGCTGAGCACCCTCGCGCACCACCTCGACCATGCCAAAGCCGGCCTGCCCTAGCGCCCAGCGAAGGCTGTCCGCCGTCTGTAGCACCACATGCCAACCCACCGAGAGCAGGGGCAGCAGCAGCCCGTCGCCGGTCTCGGGCGCGATCATCTCGGCTGCCGGCGTGGTCAGCAGCAGCGTGCCGCCAGGGCGGAGCGCGCGCCTGAGCGTGTCCAGCATGGCAACGGGATTGCTGACATGCTCGATGAACTCGGAGGCATGGACGATGTCAGCCGAAGCCGCGTCCAGCCCATCGGGTTGCAGAAAGCGCCGCTCGATCGGCAGGTCGAGCTGTTCGCGCCCGGCGGCCGCGAAGGGCGAGGGATCCAGGCCCCGCACCTGCCAGCCCAGGGTCCTGCGGGCGAAGTCCAGGCTGAGGCCAAAACCGCAGCCCACCTCCAGGTAGCTGCTTCCTGCTGGCCGGCCCAGCGCGCCCAGACGCATGGCCATGCCGCCGATATTGGCGCCCTGCTGGAGATAAAAGGCCAGCGCCGCGTGGCCGCCCAGCGGCATCTCGCCGTAATCGCCCGCCTGCGGCCCCACGAAGAACCGCGCGCCGCAGGAATCGCAGGCGAGGAGCGCGGTTTCCCCCGCCTCACCCACAGGCGCGTACAGAACCACCCGGAATTCGCCCGTAACCTCGCAATTCAGGCACCGCGCGGATTGCCGTCTTCCCGTCTCCGCCTGCCCGCTGGATTGGCCGGATGCGTCAGGCTTTCCTTCGGCGACCCAGCGTAAGCAATTGGAGCGGAACAGCATGTCTTGCCTTTGCCGTGGAATTCGGAGCGCGTTTTGTGGATCGACTTCTGCCAAGCTCAAGCCGTCCTATTGCCGCTAGTGTTGCCTGGGAACATGGCCGGGTGGCCGGGAAAAAGACAAGCCCGGGGCCGGTGGCGCCAGGTTATTCTCTTGAACATTGTGCATGCGTGATTCGCTTCCCGGGCGTACTTACAGGTATGTGCCGAGCCTGTGAACGTGGGATCCGATGGCCTCGAACGCCTCGTGACTCTCGTCCTGCAGGGCCACCCCAAGCTAACGTGCTGGCGCCGCGCTCGGCTGCCATGCCATCAAAGTCTGTTCGCGCCTGCCATCTGAGACGCGCATGTTGCCATGGGCGATGGACAGCACGCGCCAACCGCCAAGCCGATCGCCCTCGGCCACCCGCTGCGTGTTTTCTTGCCCCGGCAGCCGTACCAGGGCGATCATCCGCCCATCTTGCCGAGCCGTGCCCACGAGAAGCGGGGCTTCTGTTGGGACCTCCTCACGCGTGGTCGGCACCACCTCCGGCGGACGGCGGTTGCGGGCGAAGAGAGGACGGGTGGTCATCGCATCGCCAGACTGCGGGCTGGAGACTGGTTGATTGGCCAATGAGCTGTCTGGCAGACCGGGCAGGCGGGCGGTAGGCGTGGTGGGGCGGGGCGCCGGGGGCTGTACGCCCTGGATAGCGCTGTAGAGCCCCGCCGCACCGGCCAGTGCCAGCAGCAGCCAGATCAGCGAGGCGATCAGCTGGCGGCTCACGGCTGGGCCTCCTCGCCCTCTCTCGCCTCGGCCGCCCGGGTCAGGCCTGTCACCTCCATCAGCGTATGTAGGACGGCTGGCATCGCCATGTCCGGGTTCCAGTCCCGCCGATCAATGCCGATCTGTCGGACGATGACATAGGGCTCGGCCGATTCGAGGCCCAGCAGTATTGCGGCCAAGTCCGAATGCCCGGTTTCGAAGGCGAGGCGGACGCTGACCTCGGTGAAGGGCCCGCGCGGGCGGGCGGGCAGCACCGTGGCACTGGCCAAGCGCGCCCCTTGGGCTGCCAGGATCCGGGCCGTGAGCTGCTGCAACATGGCGGCTGACTGCTCCACTGTCCCGCCCTGGAGAAGGCCGCGCTCACGGTCGAGGTCCGCCAGCCGCGCAGAGAGCTGCGCTGCATCGTCCTCCAGCGCGCGCGTCGCCTCCAGCATCCGCGCGGCTTCGCGGGACAGGCGGGTGATGTCGCGCAGCTGCGCCTCACGCCAGCCGATCAGTGGGCCCAAAACACCAGTCCAGAGCGCGAAAAGGGCAAGGATCAGCAGACCCCAAGCGAGCGGCGCTCCGGTTATCCGCCCGAGCCATGCCGACAGCCCCCTCATGGCGCCGCCCAGCGCGCCGACATGGCGAAGCGGTCTTCACGCCGTTGCCCGTCGAAGCCGATCGGGCCGTTGAACCGCGCGCGCTGAAAGCTGCCAGAACGGTCGAGCAAAGCCACCAGTCGCGCCGCGTCGCCGGAAAAACCCTCGAAGTCGAGATCGGCCTGTCGCAACGAAAGCCGCACCACGTAGGTGTCATCGGGCAACACGGCAGAGAGATCCTCGATGATCCGCCGCGTCGACGGTGTGGAACGCTTGAAGGTCACCGCCGCACTCAACTCCTCATTTTCACGCGCGAGCTGCTCGAAACGCGCCTCGGCGCGTTCCAGCAGGAGACGGGCGGCGCGATGCCCAGGCTCCAACCGGCCGCGCTCCCACCATGGCAGGATCAGCAGCGTGCTGAACCAGCTGACCAGCATCAGCAAGGCGGCGGCGCGCAGCGCCCGAGGGATGGGCGTCAGCGCGCCAGACCTGGCATCAGTGGCACCGACCCAAACCATCCCTGAGGGCGCGCCCTGCGCGCTGGCGATATCGAATTCGGCGGCACCGAGACCGGCCTGCTCTAACGCGGCGCGCCCATTGTCGAAGGCGCGGTTGCGCAACGCCGCCACCTCGAAATATTCCAGCCCGTCATGCCGGCTGGTCATGCGGTAGGCGATGCGGATGGCATCGGGCCGGAACGGTGTGCTGCGGCGCACCTCCAGCGCGAGGGCCGATTCGCGCTCGCGCGGGGCCATCGGCGGCAGCGCCGTTTCAAAGAGGAATACCGAGCCGCGCGGGATGAGCGCGAGCGGTCTGTTCTTGGTCGTGGGCGGGGTCGCGGGCAGCAGCAGCCCATCGGGCCCGTCGGGCAGCAGTTGGACGACGCTGCGTGCGGCGCGCCGCCGGGCCAGCGTGACCAGACCAAGGCTGCGTACGATCTCACTGCTCCACCAGGCCCATAGGCGGCTCAGACCTGCCGATTGCAACGTCCATTCTAACCGCATCACGCCCCCCTGCACGAAGCGGCCAGACGCCGCATCAACGCCAGACCAGTATGGCGGGCGGCGCCGACACGCGCACCACCGCAGTCAAGGGCAGGCTGCCTCCGCTGGAGCGCGCCCGGATGTGGATACGATAGATCCCCGAGCCCGTGCCGACGCCCGAGGGACGTTCGCTCTGGCCCGGCGTCATTGCCTCGCGCAGACTCTCGGGCGCAACATCACTGCGCGGGCGCTCCAGGCCGCTATAGACGGTCAGCGCAGGTGCCGCTCGGGCGAGCAGCCCCGGCGGCATTCCAGGCACGGCGGCCAGGTCCTCCACGATGCGAAACCGCCCTTGGCCGTCCGGCAGACGGCTGCGCCATGCGATGATGGCGGCCGCCAGCCCCTCGCAGCTGCGCTGATCACAGCCGCCAGTGGAGAGCGCCTGAGTGATGAAGCTGGCGCCGGAGCGGTTCACGTCCACCTTGCCCGCCTCATCCTCCACGCCCACGTTGGCGCGCACCTCGGCGAAGCTGTGATTGAGCGCCACGCGCGGGGGTCTTGCGGATTGATGGGCGTCGGCCAGGTCATGCACCACGGACCAAAGGATGGCTTCGGTTCCAGCCTGCAGAACAAGGCGCGCCTCGAAGGCCTCGGCGCGCCGCAAAGCTGTCTGCGCCGCGATCAGCATGGTGCCCTGCACCAGTGCCAGGGTGGCCAGCAGGCCCAGAACCGCAAAGAGTACGGCGCCGCGTTCGTGGCCGCGCCCACGGCCTCGGCGCTGATCAGCGCGGGCTGGCGACGGGCGCAAGACGTTCTCTGCTGGTGCGTTCCCAGGGCGCGCCTGGCGGGCGCGGCATGGAGCTGATGGCGCGCATCTGGCTGCGCAATTCATCGGTCGCCTCTCGCATGCCCTGCGCGTCGCGGATGACGGTGGCAGTCAGCACGATCAGCAGTTCGGTGCGCTGGCGCTGTCCACCTGTGGTGCCAAACAAGGCGCCGATATATGGGATGCGATTGAGCACAGGGATACCTGTGCGCGTGTCTTGAGCCGCATCGCGGATCATGCCGCCCACCGCCACCGTCTCGCCATCCTGCACCGAGACGACAGTGCGGGCGCGGCGTTGCCGGATCGTAGGCGAATTGAGCTGTGAGGAGGTGGTGGGCACGACATCGCTCACCTCCTGCTCAATTTCCAGTGTCACAGCGCCACCCGCGCCAATCCGGGGCCTGACGCGCAGGATCACGCCAGTGTCGCGTAGCGCGATGGAGTTCACGATCGTGGGCGCCACCGTCGTCTGGGTGGTGAGCTGCTGGGTGGCGATGGGCACCTGGTCGCCCACCTGGATGGTGGCGAGCTGGCGGTCCATCACCGCCATGCGCGGGGCCGAGACGATGCGAGCCTGCGTCACCTGCGACAGCGCCTCTACCAGCAGGCGAACCCGGTCCTGATAGCCCAGGAAATAGGCGAAGCCGGGCGCCTGGGGAACAAGCGAAACCACGTTGGCCAACTGGCCAAGCAGGGAGTTGCCGCTGGTGCCGCCCTGCTGCTGCGCCGGCGCCGTTGTCATGAGGAAGTTGCTGTCCGCGTTCTGCAGGAAATACTGCACGCCAAATCGAAGGTTATCGTTCAGCGTCACCTCGATCACTGAGGCTTGGATCAGCGCCTGGGCCGGCAAGACGTCGAGTTGTTGCAGTACGCTGCTGATCTCGCGGAACTGGAATGGCGTGCCGTAGATCAGCAACGCATTGTTGCCCTCATCGGCGACGACGCGCGGAAGGCGCTCCGTGTCGGCGAGCTGACCGGCGCCCGGCTCGGCCGTGCCGGACTGGCCGCCCGCTTGCGCGCCGCCTTGCGACCCACCTTGGCCGCCACCCTGGGTCAATCCCTGGCCCAATCCCTGGCCGCCACCCTGGCCCAATCCCTGGCCCATCCCCTGGCCGAACCCCTGGGCGCCCTGAAGCTGCCGCCCGGCGGCGCCGGTAAAGCCAGATGCGCCGTCATTGCCGCGCAGCCCCCCGCCCAGCCCGGCTTGACTGCTGCCTGGGTCACGCAGCGGGTCGCCGTCGGGCGCGGCACTGCCCTGGCCGCCCATCAGGCGGTCCAGAACATTGGCCAGCTCCCCAGCGCGGCGGGCCTGCACGCGGTAGACGAACATGCGCGGTTCATCGCCCTCCACGGTCTGGTCGAAGGTGCGCGTCCAACTTTCGGCGCGGCGCAACAGTTCAGGGCGGGTCGCGACGATCAGCACAGCGTTTAACCGCTCGATCGGCCGGATCCGGATGACCGGGCTGGTGCCGCCCTCGTCCACTCCAAAGAGGGATGAAAGGCCCCGCACCACGTCTGCTGGCCTGGCGTTGCGCAGCGGCACCAGAGCCACGGCGCGGCCCGACAACCAGTCCTGGTCGAAGGTTCGGGCCGCCTCGCGCACCGTCTCGATCTCGCGCGCCGGGCCTGAGACGACGAGGATGTTGCGCGCCTCATCCTGGCTGAGCACCAGCGCTTCGCGCACCAACGGGTCGAGTACGCGGCGGAACTCCGCCACCCCGATGAAGCGGAGCGGTATGATCTCGGTCACAAAGCCGAAGGCCTGCCTGTCACTAGGGCCAGTTACAGGGCTGCCGACTGCGCGCGCATTTTGCCGGCGCATGATCTGTATCACTGAGCCGGAATCCACCGCTGTGGCGCCTATCGAGTTCAGCAGGCCATCGAGGAGCGGCAGCACTTCAGACTGGTCGATGCCACGCGCCGTCTGGACCGATAGGCGGCCACGGACGTCCTCGGCGATGATGAAGTTTCGGCCGAGGATGTCGCTCAGCAGCAGGCGAACGACATCACGCACCTCGGCATCCATCAGGCTGATCTCGATGCCGCCGGGGCCGCGCCGCACCGCCTGCCGGTTCAGCGCGGGGTTGAAGCCGGTGCCGATGTCAGCACCGCCTTCGCGCCGCCCCGCTGGTAACGGCGCGCGGGAGGGTCGGTTGCCAGCGGCCGATCCCTGCGTCGTTGGCAGCAAAGAATTGCCTGGGGAGTCGGCCGGAACTTCCACATCGGCCGTACTGGGCATTCGGGGCAAGTACTGACAACCGGCAAGCGCCAGCATCGCGAGCGCCAAAAGTAAAGGGTTACGCGTCATCTGGCTGGAAGCAGACCGATAAATTCCTCAGCCGAAGCTCCTGGCCCGCGGGGACCGAAGCTATAAACGGCAGGCGAGCCCGCCAAGCGGCCGCGCGGCGAATACTGGTAGCGGTTACCCCATGGGTCGACCGGTATCGCTCCCTCGAGATAGGGACCGCGCCAGCGTTCACGACCTGTGCCCGACGAGGGCGCGGCGAGCAGCAGGCCGAGGCCTTCCTCGGCGCTGGGGTAGCGGCCGAGATCAATGCGGAGGGTATCCAACGCAGTCTTGAGCAGGCGTGCCTGGGTCTCGGCGGTGGTGATGCGCGAGCGGTCGAGTTGTTCCAGAAGCCGGGGCCCCACAAGCCCAGCCAGAAAGCCTACGATGACCAGCACAACTAAAAGCTCAAGCAGCGTAAAGCCGGCCTGCATGATGGCGCGCCGACTGGGATCTAAGGTCGGTGCTCGAGCAGATGATGGCTGCATGCGGCTGAACTACCTTGCACGGAATTTTTTGACTACATCGTAAAGCCAGCAACTTCTATGAAGGCGCTCCACTTTGATGTCCATAGGCGGTGCCTGCCATCCACACCAACCAGATTGCCAGCGCGAGTGGCGGGCCAAAGGGAAGCCGCCTGCGCCAAAGCCCGCCCCGTCGCCTGCGCTGCACTGCAAGTGTGTAGATCACGCCCAGGAGCGCAGCGACCAGAATGATATCGGCCAGGGCAAGCGGGCCGGCCCAGGCACCACCTGCGGCCAGCAGCTTCGCGTCGCCATGGCCCAGACCCTCTTGGCCGCGCCAGCGCAGATACAGCAGGCTGATCAAGCGGAAGCTGCCATAGCCCAGCGCAGCTCCCAGAATATGCGCTGGCAGCGCCGCGAGGCCGGCGAAGGCCAGGCCGGCGACAAGCAGCGTCAAGGTCAACTGGTCCGGCAGGATGAAGCGCTTCGCGTCAATCCATGCCAAGGCAAGCAGCAGCCAGCCCAACACTGCACCCTGAAACGCGAGGAAAGGTGGCGGCAGCAGCAGGACCGAGAGAACGGCGAGCGCCGCGGCAGCCAACTCAACCATTGGATGCCGACGGGGGATGGGCGCGCCGCAGCAGGCCGCGCGCCCACCCAGCCAGATGAAGCTGAGCAATGGAACCAGATGCCAGAACGGAATGGCCTTGCCGCAGGCATCGCAGCGCGAACGTCCGATCAGGAAGGGCTTCCGGCGCGGTAGCCTGTCGATCACAACACCGAGGAAGCTGCCTACGAATGGCGCTACGAAAATGAGCGCCAGACTGACCTGATGCACGCTGTGGTTGTAAATCATGCTGGTTAACCCACAAAAAATTGGTCATTGTTTAGTCATATATCTACCTAAAATGCCCTTGATCTTTTGCCGTCCTTTCCGATAAGGTGCCGTAACGTCTGAACAAAAAGGAGGTCATCGGCATGAGAATTCGGTCAATTTTCCTGGCTTCGCTCGTATCCGTGGCTGCTGGTTATGGTGGGCAGGCGTACGCCCAGGTCAACAGCAACCTCGTCGCTGCGGTCCTTCCTGCCAGCCGTTCGGTCGTGGTTGGTGCCACCGCCACCGCCTTTGCCACCATCATCAACGCCGGCGCCACAGCGGTCTCTGGCTGTTCCATTGCGCTGCCATCGGGCATCGCGGCGACCCTGGCTTATCAGACGACGAACCCCGCCACCAATGTGGTCACTGGTTCGCCCAACACACCCGTCTCGATCGCCGGCGGCGGGTCGCAGACCTTCGTCTTCGGCATCACCGCTGGGGCGGCCTTCGGGCAGACCGACATCCAGATCGTGTTCAACTGCACCACGGGCGGATCAGTGGCGCCGATCAGCGGCGTGAACACCTTCCTCCTCACCTCCTCGACCACCGCGACGCCGGATATCGTGGCGCTCGCCGCCACCGTGTCCAATGACGGCATTGTTCGCACACCTGGCACGGTGGGTTCGGGTGCCTTCGCGATTGCCACCGTCAATGTCGGGTCCGCCGGCTCGGTGACCGCGAGCGTGGACACTGGCAGCGCCACCCTGCCGCTGCAGTTCAGCATCTGTGAGACGAATTCATCGGCGGCCTGCCTGCAGACGCCTGGCGCTTCCGTCGCCACCAGCTACACGGCCAATCAGACCAAGACCTTCTCGGTCTTCGTCACCGCCAATGGCGAGGCACTGGCGCTGGACCCTGCGCGCTCGCGCGCCTTCGTGCGGTTCCGCACGGCCGCCAATTCGGTGGGCGCCACCTCGGTCGCGGCGCAGACGCAGATCACGCTCAGCTTGTCCGGCGGAACGCTGCAGATCGGCCCTGTGGGTGTGACGGCGGGTGATTCAGCGGCCTTCACGGGCGTGGATTTCACGGCCAGCTCCATCGCTGGACCGCCTGCTGCGTTGCCCGCAGGCCTGACCGCAGTTGCGGGCGGCGCCTTTAACATCTCGGGCAGCAGCCCAATCGCTGGTGTCCCGGATAATGGGCTGAATGCGCCGGTCAACCTGACCGTGCCCTTCACGCTGCCCGGCGGTACCAGCCCGGGCCTGGTGCAGGTGCTGCGCTTCAACTCCGCCACCAGCGAATATGAACCGGCAACGGTCCATGAGGTGAACACAGCGAACAACACTCTCACCTTCGAGGCGCGGAATTTCTCCAGCTTCATCGTCACTTTGCTCAACGCTGCGGTGGGAATTCCCAATACGTTCGATACCGGCTTCCGGCCGGCGGCGAATGGCCTGGCGAATGTGAATTTTGGCAATATCTACCTCGCGCCGGGCGGCAACTGCCTGGGCATGTCGGCCTTTGCGTCGTGGTTCTACAAAAATATCGGCGGAGGTCTGAACGGGCGTTACTCCGCATCCGGCGCGCCGATGAGCATCGCCGATCTCACCTCCACCCGCGCCCATGTCGCCCAGTCGGTGCAGTGGAACGCCTATCAGACCGCCACTTCCTTCGTTACCCAGCGCAATAATCAGGCCAACGCAGCGCTGTTGATCCGCTACTGGATCGCCACTCAGAACCGGCCAATGGTTGTCATCGTGGGCACTGCGGCCGCGCCATGCTGCCCGCACGCCATCCTGGCGACGCGCTATGACGCTGACAGGATTTACTTCTACGATCCGAACTCGCCCACCACGGAGCAGAGCGTGCCCTACAGCGCCGCAGGCTTCGGCACCTACACCAACACAGGAAATGCGAGTGGAGCCTGGACGCGGTTCTTTGCCGTCGGATCGCCCAGCTTCATCGGGTCTGACAGTTTCAACCGCATCCGCCTTGATGCCGATGGCGGCTTTACCTCCTCGCAGCAGATCACCATCACGGCACCGGCTGCCAACTCGACGGTTACTTCGCGGCAAACGCCGCTCACCGGCAGGTTTGCGGGCAGCCTGAACAGCCTTAGCACCGCCTATATTCAGCTGAACGGCACGGGAATTCAGAGCTTCCCGGTCTCCTCGGGCAGTTTCAGCCGCACGATTGACGTGGCATCGGGGCCAAACAACATCCTGATGATTGCCGGCGTGCAGGCGTATAGCGGGCAGATCAGCACTTCGCTGGCCAACTCCGCCGTGCGGATTCTGCGGTTCAACGGCCCGCCCAATGCGCTCTTCCGCTCCACGCTGCGGTGGAACCAGAACAATACGGATATCGACCTCTATGTTACTGAGCCCGGTGGTTCGACGGCTTGGTTCGGTGGCGCAAGAACGGCAGGCGGGCTGAACCTGGACTTTGACAATACCTCCGGCTTCGGGCCGGAGAATATCACCCTGGAAGGCGCCAGCGCCGTCGCCCAACCCGGCAACTACACCGTCCGTGTCCACAACTTCCGTGGCGCAGCCTCGAGCGGTACTGTGCAGATCGTCCTCAACGAACGGCTACCCAATCAAGCTGGGCCATTGATTCGCAACTGGTCGTTGGGTGTCGGCAACAGCAGCAATTCGGAGCCGGGCAGAAGCGGCCCGGATTGGGTGACCATCGGCACAGCGGACATCGTCAATGGCACGATCAGGCTGCAGTAGACGTGCATTTCTTGGAGCGGCGGGAGTGATCCCGCCGCTTCTGTGTCTGGCTCCTGGGGCCAATGCAGCGACGCTGCGCGATCTCCTCCGACTCATCGGTGCGGCTTCGCCTCAGGGGAATATCCTTGCCTCTCCCTGGGATATCGGGCGCGCTGTCGGCCTTCTCGCATCAGGCGCCGCGGGGGCTACCCGTGCGGAGCTGGAAGGGCTGGGCTTGCCGGGACCCGAGGCCCTTCCGGCCGCCGGGACCGGAATCAACCTGCGGCAGGGCAGTTTCCTCTGGTCCGCGCCCGAGCAGCCCTTCGCCCCCGCTTTTCTCGCGATTGCGCAAGGCCGCGGTGCGACACTGGCCACCAGTGCCCCGAATGCGGCGCCTGCGTTGGTGAATGGCTGGGTGGAACGCCTCACCGCCGGCCTGCTCCGGGAGGCGCTTCGCGACGCGCCACAACCCGGCGGCTTCGTGATGGTAACCGCACTTCTCTTCGAGGGCAGCTGGGCCGTCCCGTTTGACCCGGCTCGCACCGCCTCCGCCCCCTTCCGCATGGCAAGTGGCCGCGAACTGCCGGTGCCGATGATGCATGTGGTGGGGCGCTTCGCGGCTGGCGCCGTGCCTGGCGGCATGGCGGCGGTGCTGCCCTATTCTGTGCCAGGCTTCGCCATGCGACTGGTGCTGCCCGATGCGGCGCTGGGCGTGGATGGCTGGCTGGCCGAGGCCACGCCGCAGCGCCTTGAGGCACTGCGCATGCCGCTGCCGATGGCCCAGGCCAGCATCAGCCTGCCCAGGCTCAATTTGCGCGGCACGGTGGATCTTGTCCCGGTGCTGAGATCGCTCGGCGCGCCCGCCGCCTTCAATCCCGCCGTGGCCGATTTCACTCCGCTGGCCGGGCGGCGCGGCCCCTTTGTGAGCGCGATGCGTCACCAAGTGGCGTTGGAGGTGACCGAGCGCGGCACCCGCGCCGCCGCCGCCACCACCATGGAGATGCCAGGCATGGGCCGCAGCGCGCCACCTGTTGAACTTGTCTTCGATCGTCCCTTCATCCTCTTTATCGAAGTGCCTGGTGATGGCCCCGCGCTTTTCACCGGCATCATAAAAAACCCGTCTGGAGTTCCTGCATGAGAATGTCATTCATCCGCAGCTTTCTGGCCGCGACGTCGATCATCGCGCTGCTGGCGGGTGGCTTGCCAGGGGCGCAACCCGCGATGGCGCAGGACCGCGTCGCCGTGCTCGATGCCGGCAGCTTCATCGTCGTCGAGGTGCATGAGGCGCCGCTGGGAGAGGTGCTGGACCGGCTGCGCGAGCGCCTGGGGGTCACCATCACCAACACCGACATGCTGGACCTGAACCGTCGGATCGAAGGCCGCCGCTCCGCCCCTGTGATGGAAGTGATGCAATGGCTGGTTCCCGATGCGAACGTGCTGTTGCTCTATGCCGCGCAACGGCCGGATGATAATCGCCCCGCCCGGCTGGAGCGGGTGACTTTCTTTGCCCGTGGCACCGCGGCGCCAGGCATCGGCATCAACCCCGATACCCTCGCGGCGCGGCCAGGCGGCACCCAGGCCCCTGTTGGCGGAGCGGGTGCTGCCGTAGCGGCGGGCCGGCCAGGCGGCGTGGGCACCCAGGAAAACCTACGCACCGATGGCAGCAAGCCCGAGGATTCGGGCGGTAGCCCCGCCGCCGCAGCGCGTTCAACCGATGGCGTGGCGGTGGCGGACCAGCTGCAGGCGATGTCGCCCTCGTGGCAGTTGCAGCAGCAGCAGAACGCGTATCGCGTGGGCACCACCGAGCCGCCACCGAATTTCCTGCGGCCGCACAATGACGTGGCGCAGACCACCATCGAGCAGCAGCAGCAGCGTAGCCAGGCGCTGGCGGTGGAACAGCTGCGCGCGCTGATGGGGGCAATGCGCAACGCCTGCACCGGGACTGTGTGCTAGCGGGTGGTAAATGAGAATGGGCCGTCGGTGCACGCGTTGCTGAGACAATGATGCTGCGCGTCGACGATGCCGCTTTGGTGGATCCGTCGAAAACGGCGGTGACTGACGCTTCTGTTGGCGCAGCGGGCGCCATTTCCCTGCCGCCCGCCTGGGCCGCCATCCTGCAGCACCTCCTGCGCCGGGGCACTCTCTCCCCCGCGGCGCTGGAGCGGGCGCAGCGCTTGGCACAGAAGGACGGCGCCGCGCTGCATGTCATCCTCACCGGCCTCGGCTTGGTGAGTGACAGCGACCTCGCCCAGGTGATCAGCGCCGAGCTTCGGCTGCCACGCTTCTCGCTCGATAGGCTGCCCGCGCTGCCGCTCTTCGCCGATGAGATCAGCCCCGAATTCCTTCTCTCCCGCTTCGTCCTGCCGCTGGCTGTGGTTGAGGAGGCGCTGGTGGTGGCGGCGGCGGACCCGACCGACACGGCAAGTCTGGCTGCCATAGCCGCCTTCAGCGGGCTTGGTGTCAGTCCCATGGTGGCTACCGTGGCCGAGATCGAGGCCTGCGTCCGCCAGCTCTACAACAGCCCCATCGCCATCACCTCGGCAGGTGCCGAGATAGCCGCGCTCAGCGAGCAGACGGAGAAGGATGCCGAGACGCTGCGCGAGCTTGGCAGCGAGGCCCCCGTCATCCGCTTCGTCCAGTCGATGATGGAACGCGCGGTGGCAAGCCGCGCATCGGATGTGCATATCGAGCCCGCCGATGGCGCGGTGCGGCTGCGCTTTCGCATCGACGGGCTGCTGCGCGATGTGGAAGCCCCGCCATTCGGCCTCTATGCCGGCATTGTCTCCCGCGTGAAGATCATGGCGCGGCTGAACTATGCTGAACGCAGGCGCCCGCAGGATGGCCGGCTGCGCGTTGTGGCCAATGGGCGAGAGTACGATTTTCGGGTCTCCATCCTACCCGCCACACATGGTGAGAGCGTGGCCATCCGCGTGTTGGACCGCCATGGCGTGACGCTGGATTTCGAGCAGCTCGGCTTCACCAGCGCGCAGCACGAGCGATTGATGACGGTGCTGGACCGCCCAAGCGGCATGGTTCTGCTGGCCGGCCCCACCGGGAGCGGCAAAACCACCACGCTCTACGCCGCGCTGCAAAGGCTGAACAATCCCACCCGCAAGATCCTCACCGTAGAGGACCCGGTGGAGTATCCGCTGCCCGGCATCGTACAGATGCAGGTGGATCCGGCGGTGGATGTGAACTTCGCCAATGTGCTGCGCTCCTTTCTGCGGCATGATCCGGATGTGATCATGGTGGGCGAAATCCGCGACGCGGAGACGGCCCGCATCGCCATCCAGGCCGCGCTTACGGGCCACCTCGTGGTCTCAACGGTGCACGCCAACAGCGCGTCCGCCACCGTGACACGGCTGCGCGACATGGGGCTGGAGCCGTATCTGATCGCGGCCACGCTGAACGGCGTGGTCTCGCAGCGGCTGGTGCGCCGGCTCTGCCAGGCCTGCGCCGAGCCCTATGAGCCCGAGTCGAGTCTGGCTACCCGGCTCGGTCTCTCGCGCTTTGGTGCGGGTGCGCGGCTTTGGCGCCCGCGCGGCTGCCCGGCCTGTGACGGGGCGGGTTTCCGAGGCCGCATCGTGCTGGCCGAGCTACTGGAGCTGGATGATGCACTGCGTGACGGCGTGACGAGAGAGGCACAGACCAGCGAGCTGGAGCGGCTGGCACGCGAGCAAGGTTTTGTGCCATTGGCCGAGGACGGGCTGGAGAAGTGCGTCGCCGGCCTCACCACCTTGGATGAGGTCGCCCGTGTCACCCTTGCCTGATCGCGCCTGAGGATGCCGATATTCGCCTACAAGGCGGCGCGCGCCGGCGGCGGCCGTGCAGCTGGCCATATCGAGGCGGCGGACGAGACCGGCGCGCTAGACGCGCTTCGCCGGCAGGGGCTGATCGCGACTGAGCTGCGGGCCGAGGCCGGGCCCAAAGCCGGCCGACTGCGGCTGCGCCGCGCGCCAACGCTGGCGCTGGATGTGGCCGAGCGCATGGCGATCCTGCTCGGCTCGGGCATCCGGCTGGACCGTGCATTGCAGATCATGACTGAGACCGGCTCGGGCCAGACGGCCCAGCTTCTTCGCCTGGTGCTGGATGAGGTACGCCGCGGCAAGCCGCTCTCCGCCGCGCTCGCGACGCTGCCCGAGGTGTTCGACGAGGAGTTCGTCAGCATGGTGGCCGCCGGCGAGGGTAGTGGCGCGCTGGCCGCCACGTTGGAACGCCTAGCGCTGCTGCGGCGCAGCCGGCAGGAGGATGCAACGCGGCTGCGTTCCGCGCTGACCTATCCGTTTTTTCTGCTGGGGGTGGCGGCGTTGGTGCTGTATCTGCTGGCCGCAGTGGTGCTGCCGCGCTTTCGCCCCTTCTTCGAGGGTTCCCGCCGCGAGCCGCCTCCCGAACTCATGATCGTCTTCGCCATAGGTGACTTCGTCCAGGCTGCGGCCTTTCCGGCGATGATCCTGGTGCTGGCGGGGCTGGTCGCCTGGGTCGTGGCTGCCCGCCACCCGGCCTATCGCATCCGGCGCGATGCTTTGATGCTGCGCCTGCCGATGATCGGCCCGGTGCTGGTGCAATATCAGGCGGCCCGCTTCGCCACCACGCTCTCGGCCCAAGTGGCGCATGGCGTGACCATCGGCGAGGCATTGAAGGTGGCTTCCCTCGTCGTGGGCAATACGGCGGTCAGGGCCGCGGCGGAACACGCCGCCGCGGCAGTGGTGGAGGGGCGCGCGCTTTCCGCCGCGCTGGACGCCGAGCCTGTCTTCCCCAAGCTGCTCGTGCAACTGGTGCGCCTGGGTGAGGAGACGAACCAGCTGGCCGACCTGCTGCACCGCACCGGCCAAGTGGCCGAGCAATCGGCCAGGCGCTCTGTGCAGCAGCTGGAGCGCGTATTGGCACCGGCGCTGACCATTCTGGTCGGCGGGCTGGTCGGTGCTGTGATTCTTGTTGTGTTTCATGCCGTACAAAGCCTGTACTCGCTCATCTAGAGCGGGATGCGTTGGGGCGGATTCACCTAAAACGCGGAATCCCGCGATCAGCCAAAGCTCTGGAGCAGCATGCTCAACCGCCCGCAGCGGCGGCTTCACCATGCTGGAGATCCTGCTGGTGCTGGTCATCCTCGCCTTCGCCGTGGGGGTTGTGGTGCCGCGCGTCGTGGGCCGGATGCCCGGCCATGAGCTGGACGCCGCCACCGCCCTGGTGGCGCAGGCCATCGAGATGGCGCAATTGCGCGCGGTGAGCGAACGTGTGCCGGTGATCATCTCCTTCGATGCGGCGCGACGGGTGGCGTTGCTCGATGGCAGGCCAGCCACCGGCGTCTGGCCTGCCGGAATCAGCGTGACCGCCAGCCCTGCGCGCCTGCGCTTCGAGCCCGATTACGGCGGTAGCGGAGGGGTGGTGCTGCTGCAGGCAGGCTCGCTGGCGCGGCGCCTGGCGGTGGACCCGCTGACCGGCCGCGCCCGCGCGGTCACAGACACCGGGCGATGAAGCGGCGCGGCTTCACGCTGCTGGAGGTGATGGTGGCGCTCATCATCCTGGGTGCCGCCGCGGCGGTGCTGCTGCCCGAGATCGTCGCCGGCTCCCGCGCAGTGGACCGGGCGCGGGAGCGCTGGCTGCTGTCCAGCGTGGCCACCAGCGTGATGGAGCGCGTGGGCGCGGGCATCCTGATCGTCAGTGGCGAGACGCGTGGGGTGGAGACCGTGGGAGAGCAACGGGTGGCCTGGCAGGTGAATATAGCCCAGGAGCATCGCTCGCGCCCGCCCGGCGCGCCGCCCGAGGCGCTGCGACTCTACCGCGTGACCGTCGCCGTCAGCCTGCGAGACGACCCCCGAGCGCGCCTCGCCCTGGCCACGCTACGAGCGGTGCCATGAGGTGGCGCCAAGCCCGCGGTTTCACACTGTTGGAGATGCTGGTCGCGCTGATGCTCACAGCGCTGGTGGTTATGCTGCTGGGCGCCCTGGCGGGCCTCTCAGGCCGGCAGCGGGCGCAGGTGGGGGCAGGGGCGGATGCGCTGTCGGAGGTGGCGGCGGTGCAGCGCATCCTGCGGCAGGCGATCGAGAGGTCGCTGCCTCTGATGCTGCCGGGCGAGAATGCGACAGGCTTTGTGAGCTTCGACGGTGCCGCCGCGCGCCTTGTTCTGATGGAGCCGGTGCCGACGCAAGACGGGCAGGCAGTGCTGCTTCACCGCACTGAAATCGCCTTTGAGCGGGGTGCTGATGGGTTGCGGCTCGTGCTGGCCACAGCCGCCCCGGGCCAGCCGGCAAGGTCCAGCCTCTTGCTCACCGGGCTGGATACAGGACGATTTCTCTATTTCGGCCCGCCGGGGATCGGCCAGCGTCCGGTTTGGCTTCCGACCTGGCGCCTGCGGGACGAGTCACCGCGCCTTGTGCGGGTGGAGATCCGCTTTCCCGTCGGTGACAAGCGGATTTGGCCGGGACTGGATTCTGCGCCTCGCGTTCGAGGCGATGGCAGCTGCGAGTTCGACCTCTTGAGCGGGCGCTGCCGGACGCCGCCACCGTGAGCGGGATCCCGCCGAGAAGGTTTGAAGTGGCCCGGTACGGGCACAAGTTTTACTGAGATTTGATCCATGTTTGAACCTGCCTCGGGCGGACCGGCCGGAGGTTTCAGGATTGATCAACATGGTTTTATTGAGTGTAATACGTTGCTGGCGTTTGTGCCAGAAGATGGCGCTGCGGGAGATCGGGCGGCGCAGCGGATTGTCGCGCAACATGATCCGCAAGTACCTGCGCGCCGACACGGTTGAGGCGCAGTTCAAGGTGCCCGACCGGCCAAGCAAGCTGGACCCGTTTGCTGAGAAGCTGTCAGGCTGGCTGGTGATCAATGCCGGCAAGCCGCGTAAGCACAAGCGCACGGCCAATCAGATGCACGCCGATCTGGTCGCTTTGGGCCACGATGGATCCTGCGGCCGTGTCGCTTCGTTCATGCGCGCGTGGAAGGCTGATCGACAGCTTGAACAGCAGACCAGCGGCCGCGGCACCTTCGTGCCGCTGGTCTTCCAACCCGGCGAGGCCTTCCAGTTCGACTGGAGCGAAGA
>Ga0105044_10005537_pt1 | contig 17360 bp, 13 predicted proteins | sample MAT01_FD_78092 | JGI IMG/M metagenome (GOLD analysis project Ga0105044, IMG submission 78092) | Freshwater microbial communities from Lake Fryxell liftoff mats and glacier meltwater in Antarctica - MAT-01 | ecosystem: Environmental > Aquatic > Freshwater > Ice > Liftoff microbial mat | place...
AAGATCATCCCGGTCATCGAACTCCGCTCCAAGTTCGGCCTCCCCACCGTCGCGTACACCGCCGAGACCTGCATCCTCGTCGTTGAGGTTGCCGGGGAGGAAGAGGGCAGCGCCTCGTTCCAGCTGGGCATCATTGTCGATTCGGTGCGCGAGGTGCTCGACATCAGCCGCTCCAACATCGAGCCCCCGCCCAACTTCGGCACCTCCATCCCGATGTCGGCCATCCAGGGCATGGGCAAGGTCAAGGACAAGGTTGTGATCCTCCTGAACATCAATAGCGTCGGCGCCAAGCAGGGCCTGGAAAAGATTAGCGGCGATGCCGAGGCCGGATCTGGCACCCCCGCACGCCAGCTCCAGCAGGCTGCGTAAACAAATAAAGTGTCCGCCATCAAGACCAGGAGCTTAGCGATGTGGAAAAAGATCTTCTCAATTAGCATTGGCGTTCGCATTACCGTCCTGACCATGGTCGTCATTGCGACGGTGCTGGTCGTGAACAACACCGTCTTCGTGAAAGGATACGGCGGCGCCGCTCAGGCCGCGATGGTGGACAAAGCCAAGGCCTTTGTAGCCTTAGCAGACGAGACTAAAGCCCACGTCAGCAAGCTGCAACGTGAGGGTGCCTTCAACAGCGCGGAACTGATCGCCGAGCTGAAGAGGGATCAGGCTGCGGGCAAGAACTACAAGGATTCGAAGATTTTCGGAACGATCCCCGTGGTCGCCGGTTGGATCGCGGCGGGTGAAGCGGCCAAGAAGGAAGGCATCCAGTTCGGGACGCCAGCCTTCGAGGCCCGCAACAAGGAGAACGAGCCTAAGTCAGGCTCGTTTGAGAACACGATGCTCCGGGACCTGACGGACCAGGCGGAAAAAGGCGCTGACATCAATCTGTCGCGTGTGGACACCGCGACCAACTCGCTTCACTACATGCGGGCCATCGAGCTCGACGCCTCGTGCCTCATGTGCCATGGCGATCCGGCCAACAGCGCGACCAAAGATGGCAAGGACATTTTGGGATTTGTTATGGAGAACTGGACCGTGGGCAAGGTACACGGGGCGTTCCACATCGTCATGCCGCTTGCTCCGGTTGACTCGCAGGTCGCCTCGTTCATAGGCGGCAGCATGATGTGGACCGTACCGCTCTTCATCGGTTCGGGCATCTTCTTTATCTGGCTCTTGCGGCGCATGATCTCCCGCCCGCTCGGAAAGCTGGAAGCCAGCTTGAAGGACATCGCGCAGGGCGAGGGCGACTTGACGGTGCGGCTGTTGGACAACCGCGAGGATGAGATTGGTCGCATCTGTAAGTTCTTCAACCTTTTCGTCAACAAGATCGAGGGTGTGATCCAGGAGGTTAAGGCGGGCACCGCGCAGATCGACGCTGGAGCCACGCAGATTTCGTCGGCGAGCCAGTCGCTCGCCGAGGGCGCGTCTCAGCAGGCCGCGAGTTTGGAAGAGATCAGTGCTTCGATCGAGGAGATGTCCTCGATGACCCAGCAGAACGCCGAAAACTCCAAACAGGCCAACACCATGTCCCAGGCCTCCAAGGAGGCGGCCGACAAAGGTCAGGGGGAAATGAAGCAGATGGCCGCGGCCATGAACGAGATCAAGCAGTCGTCAGCCGACATCGGCAAGATCATCAAGGAGATTGATCAGATCGCCTTCCAGACAAATCTGCTCGCGCTCAACGCCGCGGTGGAGGCCGCCCGTGCTGGCGAGGCGGGCAAGGGCTTCGCGGTGGTGGCCGAGGAAGTTCGTTCTTTGGCGCGGCGGTCGGCCGAGGCGGCCAAGAACACCGCGTCAATGATCGAGGATTCGACCGAGCGTGCCGACCGCGGAGTGGAGATCGCCGGTCGTGTGGGCCAGGCCCTCGACGAGATCGTGGGCACGACCAACAAAGTTAATACGCTACTTGCCGAGATCGCCTCGGCTTGTGGTGAGCAGGCCAAAGGTATTGGCCAGGTGAACACCGGCGTGAGTGAGCTTGACAAGGTGACGCAGCAGAACGCTGGCAACTCCGAGGAACTCGCATCGGGTGCTGAGGAGACAGCCTCACAGGTTACATCGCTGCAGGATCTGGTCGGGCAGTTCAAGACAGCCGAGGTTGGCACGGTTTCAAGCCACAGCAAGCACGTTGCGGCGAAGTCGAGCCTAGGTCGGAAGGCTTCCGCTAAGTCTAAAAGCACAGCTCACAACGCGTTTAGTCAGCGCGAGTCCGTGGCCGCCACGACCTCGAGCAAGGCCGCCAGGGATGCCGCGGAGAAGGCTATCCCGATGACCTCCGACGATGAGTCGCTCGCGTCGTTCTGATGAGAATTCCCCGCTGCCCGACTGAGAGGTCCGGCAGTGATTTAGATATTTATCGTTTCACGCTCCGTCATACTCCGACTGTCTCGCTGAATGTCTTGCTTCAAGTCTCGTGCGGGCTAACGTTGTTGACCAGGCGAGCGGCGTCGTGCGCGGTCTTGCTGCCGTTGTGTCCGGTGAACTGATCGACGTACGGTGTGGCTGTTTCCACCGCAAGTGCGTTTAACATGGCGGGCTGGGTGGTTGTGGGCGGGCAAATAGCTGTGCACGCCATTCAGATTTCCGCACTTGGAACGCTGCGGGGCTTGACGTTCTTACTCGGCGTGGTGCCGTCGACAAAGTTGCGCCAGAAACTCTCAAACTTGGCATCGGGGGCGGGGATGTAATCGCCAGCCATAGATCGGCGCGCCTTCTCTACATCAGAGGATGAGGGCCGGGCGGGCGGGTCCGGTCGTCGGACCACAGAGCGGCCCCTACACCGGCCCTGAGATCTTGTCAAGGCGGTTTTTTGCTTTTGCCGGCACCAAGCCGCCCCCAGCCTTTCTGTTGCCCCCCTTCCCCATTTCCGGGGACTTGGCAAGGCGATGTTCCAGAATCGCGCACGAATCGGTGCGGCGAAACCCAAGACTTTCCCCGGGGTGGCCGATGTTGATTGACTGATTCAACCGCCACGGGGCGAACTGCCCCAGTAGTCTAATGAACGGAGTTAATTCTATGAACCTGAAGAAACAAGTCCTCCTGAGCATAAGTCTCATCGCGTCGCTCGGTGCCTTGGCCTTTGCAGGCCCGCCCGACGACGCTCTCGCCGCCCTGAAGGAAGGTAACGCGCGCTTCGTCGCTGGCAAGCCCACGCACCCGCACTCTGGCTTGGACCGTGTGGCCGAGACGGGCGCGGGGCAAAAGCCCATCGTCACGATTTTGGGCTGCTCAGACTCGCGCGTCGCGTTGGAGCGCATCTTTGACCAGGGCGTGGGTGACATGTTTGTCGTGCGGGTCGCTGGCAACGTGTCGGACACCGACGAGATAGGCTCGGCAGAGTACGGCACGGGCCACCTTTATACGCCCCTGATGGTCGTTCTCGGGCATACCAAGTGCGGCGCCGTAACAGCTGTCGCCACCGGCGCCTCGGTCCACGGCAGCATCCCGGGCTTAGTGGACAACATTATCCCCGCCATCGAGGCCGCCAAGAAAAAGCACCCCGGTGTGACGGGCAAGGATCTTGTGCCCTTCGCCATCGATGAGAACGTCTTCCAGAGCATTGCAGACACGCTCACCCGCAGCGAGGTGATCCGCGAACTGGTGAAGGTCGGCAAGCTGCAGGTCATCGGCGCGGTCTACGATCTGGACACCGGAAAGGTGAACTGGCTGGGCCAGCACCCGCAGCAGAGCGTAGTATTGGCAGTGCCTTCCGCCCCGGCCGCACACGAATCGAACAAGGCCGCCGCGGCTCCCGGGCACGGCGCGGCCGTGGCCCGCAGCGATGGTAAAAGTGTCGTCGAGAGTTCGACCATCGCCGCCACCGGCACGTTCGCCGCTCCTGACCTTAAAATCGTTCAGCGTGCCCCCTTCGGCATCAAGGCTGGCAAAGCCGACGTGTTCAATGTCGCAGCTGCGGCTGAGGTGCCCACCAACACGCTCTTCCTCATCTTCGCCTTCGGTGCTGGCGCGGCCCTGCTGGTGACGCTGGGAGCGGCATACCGCTTTATGCGGGTCACTAACCAGGACGGCACGACCTCCCATGCCTTTACCCTGGGCACCAAACTCGCGGGCGGGTTCGGCATCATGGCCACGGGTATCATGGTTGTGGCCGCGGTGTCCAGCCGCGCCACCATACAGATCCGCGCAGGCATGGCCGAGTCCGGAGAACGAGTCAGCGAATCCAGCATCGTTCAGGCTATGAACGGCGACTTGGGCGACATTCGCCTGGCCGTCAAAAACTTCCTGATTGCCAACAGCGAGGAGGCCCTTGCCAGCTACTCCAAGAGCGCCGCGTCGTTTGAGTACAAGCTCGACATCGCGAAGAAGGAGATTACCGATCCCGAGTATGCCAAGCAGCTCGGCGAGATCACCGAGCATTTTAAGAGATACGAGGAGAAGCTGGCCGAGGCCGTCACCAAGATCGACCAGCGCAACGGCATCATCGACTCGCAGATGGGGCCTGCCGCTGTCCGCGCCGGCGCACTCCTGAACGAGATTGCACGCACCGCGCACGCCGATGGCGACACCGCCAAGGCTCGGATCGTGACCGAGGCCGGTGAGCACCTCCAGAGTGCCCGGCTTAACTTCTTCGAGTACCTCCGTAGTAGCGATGAGACGCTCACCGAAGAGGCCAAGAAGAGCGCTGAGGAAATGGGCAAGCTTGTCCGTGAACTTAAGAGCGAGATAAAGAATCCCAAGCGCATCGCTTGGCTGGCCGAGGCTGAAGAAGCGAGCAAGTTCTGGACCGTCCGGATGGAGAACGCCCTTGAACTCCAGCACGAGCGCGAGAAGCTCGTTAAGGAGGGACTGGACAAGATAGGGCCTCAGATGCGCGAGCAGGCTACGAAACTCACAACTGCTTTCCACAAGGAGCAGGACGAGTCCCGCCTTCACGCCGATGCCATCGCGGCTTCAGCCAAGACGATGTTAACCACATTCTCGGGTATCATTGCCGCGCTGGCCGCAATCTTGGCGGCGGTCGTGATCAGGAGCGTTCTAGGCCCGTTGAGCGCACTCATCGCAAGCATTGTCGAAATCCAGAAATCCAAAGACCTGACACGCCGAGCCCCGGTAAGGTCTCGTGACGAGATCGGCCGCGTTGGAGAGAGCTTCAACAGCATGATCGGCACGATGCACGACATAATTGCAGAAGTTAACTCAGGCACTACTCAGATCGACGCTGGCGCCACGCAGATCTCATCTGCGAGCCAGTCGTTGGCCGAGGGAGCCAGCCAGCAGGCCGCGAGCCTGCAGCAGATCTCGGCATCGATCGAGGAGATGTCCTCAATGACCCAGCAGAACGCCGAGAACGCCAAGCAGGCCAACACCATGTCGGTCTCCTCCAAGCAGGCCGCAGACAAGGGCCAAGGGGAGATGAAGCAGATGTCGACGGCGATGAACGAGATCAAGCAGTCCAGCGCGGAGATCGGAAAGATTATCAAGGTGATCGATGAGATCGCCTTCCAGACAAATCTGCTCGCGCTCAACGCCGCCGTTGAGGCCGCCCGTGCGGGCGAGGCGGGCAAGGGGTTCGCCGTAGTTGCCGAGGAAGTTCGTTCTTTGGCGCAGCGGTCGGCCGAAGCGGCCAAGAACACCTCGTCGATGATCGAGGATTCAACCAAGCGTGCCGACCGAGGCGTAGAGATAGCCGGGCGAGTGGGCCAAGCTCTTGACGAGATCGTCGGTACGACCAATAAGGTCAACACGCTGCTTGCTGAGATCGCCTCGGCATGCAGCGAGCAGGCCAAGGGTATCGGTCAGGTGAACACCGGTGTAAGTGAACTGGACAGGGTAACCCAGCAGAACGCTGGCAACTCCGAGGAACTCGCTTCGGGCGCTGAGGAGACTGCCTCACAGGTCACATCGCTGCAGGAACTTGTCCAGCAGTTCAAGACGGGCGAGGATGCTACGAGGTCGAGCCGGAGCACGCAAGCGGCAATCAGGTCGAGCCCAGCCCGGAAGACTTCCGCGAAGTCCAAGGGGACCTCTCACGGCATAAGTAACGGCACGACGAGCAAACGGGATTCAATGGCCGCAGCGGCCTCGGGCAAGGCCGTTAAGGATGCCGCAGAAAAGGCCATCCCGATGACCTCCGACGATGAGTCGCTTGCTTCATTTTAATCATAAATACCCACTGCCGAACCGAGAGGCTCGGCAGCGGATTCGATACTTACCGTTCTCCCATCCGCCGCACCCCGACCGTCCCGCTGAATAGATTGTTTCACGGTCCGAGCGCCGGGAAATTTGTTGACCTAGCGAGATCGGTGGGCGGGCCGATAGCCATAAACGCCATGCGGATCTCCGGGCCCAGCACGTGGGAGGTTGACCTTCTTACGCGGCGTGGCGACATCTCGATCTTCAGCAGCGGCATTCAGGTGGGGGAGCCAAGGGGTGGGGGGTTCTGATCGAGGACGGTGACGCGCAGCGTTAACCGCTTGGAGTGGTTCACCGCCGGGAGATTCCTGCGGCGAGCAAAAGAATCGGCGCATGATGAACAAAGTGCGTCCCCGGAGTCGCCGATGTTAACCGACTGCATCAACGGCTGCAGGAGCGATTTGCTCCTGTCGTCCAGTCGACAGAACCGAACGGAGTTAAGATCTTGAACTTGAAGAAACCATTTTTTCTCGGAATGGCCATTGTGGCCTTGCTAGCGGCCTCCACATTCGCGGGTCCCCCCGACGATAACCTCGCCGCCCCGTCTGATGTGACCTCGACCACCGCCGCTTCCGCCACCCATCAATTTACGCAAGCGGCCAAGGCCGCTGGGCCTGCGGCCACGCTTATTAAACCCTCCGCGGCCGAATCTTCGACGGTCGCGGCGACGGGAAAGTTCGCCGCGCCCGCCCTGACGGTCGCCAAGCGAGCTGACTTCGGCTCGCTGGTCGGCAAGGCCGCTGCCGTCGAAGCACCGCCCACGCTGCAAGTTCCATCAAGCACGATTATCCTTGCATTCTGGTGTGGGGCCGGCGCGATCGCACTCGGGACGCTCCTGATCGCCTTCCTGATGGCCCGTGTCCAGACCGCCCAGGGCGGAACCGCTCGCGGGTTCACGTTCGGGAGCAAACTGGCGCTGGGCTTTGGCGGGCTGGCGACGCTCCTCGTGGCAGTTAGCGCGATGGCGCTGTCGTCGCAGCACAGCTTAGTAGAGCAGCAGGCCCAGTTCGTTTCCATCTCGACGGACCAAGAGCTGGCATCGGATTTTGAGGGCGACGTGCTCATGGTTCGGATGAACGTCAAGGACTTCCTGATGACTAACAGCGACGAGGACCTCCGCCAGTATTCGGACTACTTTGCTTCGGCCCATGCTGTTTTCAAGCAATGCGAGGAGAACATCCAGAACCTCGATCGCAAGGCCCTGCTCGCCCGGATCGGCGGCGACCTGAGGACCTACGAAAAGACGTTCGCGGAACTCGTCGATGTCGTTGACAACCGCAACGCGACGGTCGCCAGCCAGATGGGTCCCGCTGCGGCGCGAGTTACCCAACTGCTCGAGGAGATCATGCGCACGGCACATGCCGACGGCGATGACGAGGCGGCCCTGAACGCCGCGGAAGTGCTCAACAACCTGCAGCAAGCCCGGGTCGATGCCATGAAGTACCTGCGGACCAGTGACCCCAAGAACGTGCATGACGCAATGGAGTTCGTGAAAGCTGCGACCACGGGACTTGCTTCACTCGCGCAACGAGTGCAAAACCCCAACCGCAAGGCTTGGCTCGCGGAGGCGGAGGAGGGCTTTGCTTTCTACAGCAAGAGCCTGCAGGGTACGGTTGCACTGGTCGAGAGGCGCAACGAACTAGTTAACGGCACACTCGATAAACTCGGACCGGCGTTCACCGCCACCGTATTCGAACTCAAGACTTCTCTCCAGGGCACGGCGACGCAATTGATCGCTGAGTCGGAGCGTACCTCGACGGCCGCTACCGCCAAGTCCTACGCGGCGAGCGGCGTCGCACTGCTGCTGGCTTTGGGCGTGGCAGTGGTCCTGATCAAATCGCTGCGGTCGTCAATCAGTCAAACAATCGCCCGTGTGAAGGTCATCGCGCAGGGTGACCTCACCCAGCGCGTAGACGAGGCGCGCCGCGACGAGTTCGGCGAGTTGGGCATCTGGTTCAACACAATGGTCACCAAGATTGAGGGTGTGGTGATGGAAGTTCAAGCTGGCACGGCGCAGATCGACGCCGGGGCCACTCAGATCTCAACGGCGAGCCAGTCGCTTGCCGAGGGAGCCAGCCAACAGGCTGCAAACTTGGAAGAGATTAGCGCATCAATTGAGGAGATGTCCTCGATGACCCAGCAGAACGCCGAGAACGCCAAGCAGGCTAACGGAATGTCCGTTTCCTCCAAGCAGGCCGCAGACAAGGGCCAGGGGGAAATGAAGCAGATGTCGACGGCCATGAACGAGATCAAGCAGTCCAGCGCGGAGATCGGTAAGATTATAAAAGTGATCGACGAGATCGCCTTCCAGACCAATCTCCTGGCCCTTAACGCCGCCGTTGAAGCCGCCCGTGCGGGCGAGGCGGGCAAGGGATTCGCGGTGGTGGCCGAAGAAGTTCGTTCTTTGGCGCAGCGGTCGGCCGAAGCGGCCAAGAACACTGCGGCGATGATCGAAGATTCGACCAAGCGTGCCGACCGGGGCGTAGATATCGCCGGTCGTGTGGGTCACGCTCTTGACGAGATCGTCGGCACGACCAACAAGGTCAACACGCTGCTGGCCGAGATCGCTTCGGCCTGCGGTGAGCAGGCAAAGGGTATTGGCCAGGTGAACACCGGTGTAAGCGAACTGGACAAAGTAACCCAGCAGAACGCGGGTAACTCCGAGGAGCTCGCGTCGGGTGCTGAGGAGACGGCATCGCAGGTTACGTCGCTCCAGGATTTGGTTGCGCAGTTCAAGACGAGTGGGGGGGCCACGGGGTCAAGCCGGAGCACGCACGCGGTAACGAAGTCGGGTCTGGCACGGAAGGCTTCCGCCAAATCCAACGGCGCGGCTCACGGCACAGGCAAGGGCGCGTCGACCAAGCGCGAGTCGATGGCCGCCGCGGCCTCGAGCAAGGCCTCAAAGGATGCCGCAGAAAAGGCCATCCCGATGACCTCCGACGATGATTCGCTCGCGTCGTTCTGATGACAAATACCTTCACCTCGCCAGCCCGGAAGGGATGGCGAAGGATTTCACTGCAACGTGTGCGATCGGACCCGCGCAAACGCCCTAGAGCTTTTCCGAGGCCGTGCCGAGCCGACGCACTTCGTTTATCTCTGCTGCGGTTCAAAGGTGCTCTCTTCCATGGCGACGCTCGCAACCTCACAGTTTCAACGGATCGCCACTATCGCCCGAGAACGATGGGGGCTGTGCCTGACCGAAAAGAAACTGCCACTGGTGTCGAACCGGTTGGCATCGTTCATGATGCATTCGACATTCGAGAGCATCGAGAAGTATCTGGACCACCTGGAAACCGCGGCAGACGAGGAGGACAGGCTAGTTTTCTTCGATCTGCTGTCCACCAACGTCACCAGTTTTTTCCGGGACCGTCCACACTTTGACTACTTGGAACGTGAGTTCTACACGGCCCTGGCCCGCGGCAACCTGACGACACCAGGGCGACGGATCCGCATCTGGTCGGCGGCGTGCTCGACGGGGCAGGAGCCGTACACGCTAGCGATGAACGCCGTCGAGTGTTTGCCGGACCTGCGGTCGTGGGATTTCAAGATTCTGGGAACCGACCTGTCGAATTTTGCGGTTGAGCAGGCAAAGGCTGGGACGTATCCAGCCGATAAGCTAGACGGTATCTCGCCCGACCTCGTCCGCAAGCACTTTGTGCGTGGGGGCGGTTCGGGAAGTAATAACTACTCTGTCGCTCCGTATCTGCGTTCGCTGGTCACGATCTCTCGGCTCAACCTCATGGACCCGTGGCCGTTTAAGGGAAAGTTCGACGTAATATTCTGCCGCAACGTCATGATTTACTTCGATGCCAATACCCGCCGGAAACTGGTCATGCGGTTCCATGAGTTTCTTCGTCCAGGCGGGATCCTCGCCATCGGCAGCGCCGAAACGCTCGCCGGTCTAAATACTCCTTTCACCGCGGCTCAGGCCTCTGTGTATATCAAATCGTAAACGGAGGTCTGAATGGCAACCAGTACATTGAGCTATGCCAAGACGGAAGTGGACGGCAAGATCGTCGTGGGCGTGGGCGATCTTGTCGTATGCAAAGATCCCGGTGCGCTTCTGGTGACCTATGCCCTAGGTTCCTGCATCGGCGTCACGGTTTACGACCCGGTGGCCAGGGTTGGGGGGCTGCTCCATTTCATGCTCCCCTCTGCCGATTTAAATAAGGATAAGGCCGCCGCGAATCCCGCGATGTTCGGGGATTCGGGCATCCCCCTTCTGTTTAAGTCCTGCTATGACCTAGGTGCCGTGAAGGGCCGCCTGATAGTGTGCGCCGCAGGCGGCGCCGAGGTTCTCTCCGACGATGGGCACTTCAAGATCGGTTCGCGGAATCGGACGCTGGTCAGGAAGATTTTCTGGAAGAACAATATCCTGATTGCGGGCGACGATACCGGCGGCTCCAACAGCCGGACGTTGTCAATGCGGATGGAGGATGGGACGACGATGGTCCGCACCCAAGGATCGGAGCGCGCGCTATGGCCAACATGAACGACATCTTAAGCGGCCTTGACGGACTCGCGGCTCTCCCGCAGACCGTTCTGCGGATCACTTCCATGCTCAGCGGTGGCAAGGCCTCGGCCTCAGACTTGGAGCAGGTGGCCCGCCAAGACGAGGCGTTGACCATTACCATCCTTCGCTGGGCCAACTCGGCGCAGTACGGGCGATCTGGGTGCGCGTTCACCTTGCGTGAGAGCATTGCGCGCCTGGGCAACTCCGCCATGCTGAAGATCGTACTGCAGCAGAAGACATCGGCGATGTTCGCAGGCGCTGGGTCGGCGTACGGGCTGCAACGCGGGGCGCTTTGGCGGAGCGCCGTTGGGGGCGCGATCGCGGCCGAGGAAATCGCCCGGCGTGCCAAGTTTGACGGTGCCGACCTTGCGTTCCTCTGTGCACTCCTCCGCGACATCGGTAAGCTCGCCTTTGACGCTTTCTTTGGGCCACAGTACTTAAGCCTTGTAGAGCTTCACGTCCGTCCGGACCGAACGTTCGTCGACGCCGAGCGTGCCGCCTTTGGCTTCGACCACGCGATGCTGGGGGCCGAGTTAGCCGCTCGCTGGCGACTTCCCGACCGCATCGCACAATGCATCTCGCTCCACCACAGCCCGCCCGCAGCAGTGCCCTCGCACGATGTCCTGTTCGACATCGTGCACGCGGCGGACATTATCGGCCTTTGGGCCGGGCTTGCTATCGGGTGCGACGGGATGCAGTACAAGCTTGCCGAGCACGTGCGAGTCGGCCTGGACCTCAGCCGCCCCGCCGTCGAGGAGCTGATTACATGCACGTGGGACAAGCTCCGCCAGACCGAATCGATCGTGGACCAATCCGCACCCCAGAGGGCTTCCGCATGAATTGCAACGTTCTCATAGTCGACGATTCCCCAATCCTGCGCCGGGCCATCAAAAAGGTGGTCAAGCTCGCGGGTTTGGAAGAAGACCGAATCCACGAGGCTGGCAATGGTCAAGAGGCGCTCGACATCCTCGAGACTGTCTGGATCGACCTGGTGCTTCTCGACCTCAACATGCCGGTCATGGACGGGGAGCAGTTCGCACAGGAACTCCGCCGACGTCCGGACCTGGAGGGTGTGGCCGTCGTCATCGTCAGCACCGAAGCAAACAAAGATCGTCTTCAACGGTTGCGCGATCTGGGAATCACCGATTCCCTCCACAAGCCGTTTGAGCCCGAGGATTTATGCAGGCTCATCTCCAAAGTGTTGGGAGTTAAGCAATGAATAATCTCACTACCGACCGTCTCGCCGAACTCACCGCCAAAGCACTGGAACGGACCGCCTTCATGATGGCCGATCCCGTCACCCTTGACCCCGACGTATTCGTCGCCGCGAATCGTTCCGCTGTCATCCGGTACGGCGGGCCGCAGAGCGGCGTCGTCACGCTGCACACCACCGATGGCTTTCTGCGCGGACTGGCGGCCAACCTTTTGGGCCTCGAGCCAGAGGCGATTGACCTCGCCTCTTACGGCGAAGACGCGATCAAGGAATTGACCAACATCGTTGGAGGGTCTGTCATTCTTGAGTTGGGTGGGCGCGAATGCACCTTCACGCTGGGCCTGCCGGAACTGTGCCCGCCCTCTCACGGGGCCTCCCAAGTTTCGCAGACCTGCTGTCTGGACTGCGAGGGTCATCTGTTGTTTGTCACGTGGGAACCGGTGGCGGCCTCGGGTTTGCTAGCCGCCTAACGCATGGAGGTTCCCGTGGCTTCTGAGGTCCGTGTTCTAATCGTTGACGACTCTTCAATCGTCCGCCGCATGCTCAGCGATGAACTGAGCAAGCAGCAGGGCATCACCGTGGTCGGTACCGCGCCCGACCCCTTCGTCGCCCGCGACAAGATTCTGGCGTTGCACCCTGATGTCATCACGCTGGACATCGAGATGCCGCGGATGGACGGCCTGACCTTCCTGCGCCGGCTCATGAAGCATCACCCTATCCCGGTCATCATCGTTAGTTCACTAACGGCCAAGGGATGCGAGACCGCGATGGCTTGCATGGAAGCGGGCGCGGTGGACGTGCTCTGCAAACCGGGCGAGGCCTATTCCGTTGGCGATCTGGCCGCCCAACTCGGCGACATTATCCGCGGGGCCGCAGGCGCCAAAGTGCGGCCGGGCGTGGTACGCGTTGCGTCGCCCGCGGCTAGCTCTGGGCCTTCTAGCGCGCGCCGGTCCATGATCCAGACCACGCACAAGGTCATCGCGATGGGGTCCTCCACCGGAGGTACCGAAGCACTGCGAGAGATCCTTACGGCCCTGCCAAAGCAGACTCCGGGGATCGTTATGACCCAACACATGCCAGAGGGCTTTACAGCATCGTTTGCCCAACGTCTTGATTCTCTTTGCGAGATTGAAGTGCGCGAAGCCCGCGACGGCGACTGGGTATCGCCCGGGCTGGCGTTATTGGCTCCTGGAAACAAGCACATGCGGCTTTCTCGTGATGGTGCCCGTTACTTGGTGCGCGTCTGCGATGGACCTCGTGTCTGCCGCCACCGTCCGTCTGTCGAAGTACTGTTTGAATCGACGGCTCAGTACGCGGGTGCCAATGCCATGGGGATAATCCTCACCGGGATGGGAGATGATGGCGCCAGCGGCTTGGTTTCAATGCGCCGAGCTGGCGCCGTAACGGTGGCTCAAGATGAGGCCAGCTGCGTAGTCTTCGGAATGCCCCGAGAGGCGATCGCGCGTGGCGGCGCGATGATAGTTTCGCCGCTTTGCGAGGTTTCGCGCCACATCGTTGACTTCGCCACCGGCGTATTAAGCGCGACAGCTTGCGCGGTGTGACGACAAGGGTATACTGCAACTGCAAGAGTTTAAATCTTAAGTCTGTCGCTCTTTGGACAATTTTAGCTCAGTAACCGACCCGTTGTACGGTGGAGCGGCGGCCAGGTGATACAACACTGTGGCGTTGTGAGCGATCGGCAGATTGCCAATCCGGACACAATCCGTCGCGATAGGGTTGCTGGGCACGGTAGCGGGTGCGTATTTACTGCCGCCTCGGCACGTATCACTTCGCGCGACTGAACGACGGCAGCTTCCTCTGCAGCGGGCCGATCACGTGCTTATCCAAAGGGGCCGCCGCCGCGCCGACTGCGAGGCCCGCTAAGCCAGCCAGCGCTGCGGCAACGATCCAAGCGACCAAGCCGCTGCCCCACGGCAGCACCGCTCCTGCCGACGCGCCGACCCGCTTGATCCAGTGCTCGGGCCCGCTAAGCCCGTACTCGGCCAGACCGTGTAGGATGATGCCGCCACCGACCCACAGCATCGCCAGCGTACCTATCAGGCTCAGCGTTGACAACACCGACGGCATCGCGCGCACCAAGCCTCGGCCGAGTACCGACCAAGGCATACTGCCACGGGCCAGCGCGACGCCGACGTCATCGGCTTTAACGATGATCGCCACCGTACCGTAGACCGCGATCGTGATGCCCACTCCGACCACCGCCAAAACGGTCGCCTTCATGGGGAAGGACGCCTCTCCCACGGTCGACAGCGTAATCGCCATAATCTCGGCAGACAGGATGAAGTCGGTGCGGATCGCGCTGGCAATCTTCTGCCGTTCAAGCGCCTTGGCGTCGCCGGGCTGCAGGGCCTCGGCGGGTGCTGGGGGCGCGGCCACCACAATCAGCTCGCGCACCTTGCCAAAGCCTTCGTAGCAGAGATACGCACCACCCAGAATGAGCAGTGGCATGATCGACCATGGTGCCACAGTCGACAGCAAGAGCGCGCCAGGCAGCAGGAACAGGAGCTTGTTGCGCGTTGATCCCCATGCGATCTTGCCGATGATCGGTAGCTCGCGGTCGGCCGCAAAGCCAACCACGTAGCGCGGGGTCACGGCCGCGTCATCGATCACGATGCCGGCTGCCTTGCCCCCCGCCTTGGCTGCCAACTTGGCCACATCGTCGAGTGAGGCGGAGGCGATCTTGGCAATCGCTGCCACATCGTCAAATAACGCCAGAAGCCCAGAGGGCATGGAGTCTCCTTACAAGAGGTGATTCGTTGAGCAATAAGTCCTTGCCTGCGCGGCCACTTGTGTGTCCGTCGACCGTGAAGGAAAAGCATAGGACATGTCAAGCTCGGCGAGCACGCGGCAATTCCGCACAGGCTGCTGGCGATGAACCCAGTTGCACCAATATCGTCTCGCCCGCTGCTGCACTGCCGCAGCCACAAATGAGTGGCGATCGCGGTCACGCCGCGGCGACTGCGCATGAGCACGCCGCGACCGTCGCACGGCCAATCTCAGACCACGGCGCGTTCTCGCCGCGGGTGTTGAGCCACCGCAGCAGATACACCGCGGCCTGGCCACCGTCATTGGACCTGAGCGACCACGGCGCCAGCTGCTGCAGGGGCCCGTTTGGGGGGTATTCTTGGTTTACCTGACGGCCCCGATGCTTATATAATATTGCTTAAAGGCGTTGACAGCGGCCCATCGTGGCTCGCTCATCCAGCCTCGCAGTATAACTATAATTAACTATTCTACCCGCTGATGCTAGAGAGGACTTGCACCCTTTTCGCCACCCCTCTTGCTAAGAGAAAGACCGCCAAATGAGCGTATCGAAGCGCGTTTCATCAGTTTTTCTTTTTGAGCTGCGGCACGATGGTTTCTCATTCTCAGCCGCCCACCACCGTGGCCGCCCTACTATAAAGTCCTCCTCCTTTCTTCCGTTCAACCATTTGGCAGAATCATGGCCCTCTGGGGCAAACGGATTACCAAACCCGCCTCTACCTCGCCAGCCCCTTCAACATAATGAAAGGCCCGATTCGTTTCGACGAATTACTTATGGAGCCCTCGCCCGCATCAGCTGGCATTCCGGTCAGCGTCTTACTCAAAGCCCTTCCCCGCCACGCGCCGATCTGCGTTTGCTTCTGGGATCGCGATCCACGCTGCCTCCGCCTCAATGAAAGTCTTGCGGAGATCAACTGTAATTCCGCGCAGGCGCACTTGATGCCTTACTTGCGTCAAGCCGTCCGTCCTCGGCCAGGTGGAAGCCCCGGTGGGCGGCTGTCGGTGTCAGTGCCATTTACAACCTCCACTGGAACAAGAATCTTAAATTGTGCCGCCACGCGCTCAAGGGCTGATGGCATTTTCCGACGGTTCGACGTTCAACCGTGTTTGAGCCGTGCCGAACGGTCAGACCGGGGTCTCACGGAAGCCAATCTATGAACAACGAAACAGTACCTGGACCATCTTCAATCCTCGCCCGCCTCAGGACCGAAACACGTCCCGAGCACGAGGCCATCGAGGCCGCTCTCGAGCTCACAAGTGAAACTCTCACTCGCGAGGCGTACCGCCGCACGTTGGAGCGGTTTTATGGTTTTTACCGCCCGCTCGAAGCCGGACTCGGGGAAATCGGTGGATGGACAGAACGCGGTATTGACTTAACGCAACGACAGAAGACGCCTCTCCTCGAAGTCGATCTGCGGGCGCTGGGGGTGGTGCGCCCAGCGGCACTGCCGGTCTGCACTGACCTGCCTCCACACGGCACGGTTTCTGCTGCCTTTGGCTGCTTGTATGTGATGGAAGGCGCGACCCTTGGCGGACAGATTATCACCAAAGCAGTGGAAAAATCTTTGGGCGTGACACCTGAGACCGGCGGCCGATTTTTCAACGGCTACGGTGACCGCACCGGGCCGATGTGGCAAGGCTTCCGCACGGCGGTCACCGCGTTCGCCGTTACCGTCGGCGATCAAGACGAAGTGGTGGCCGCCGCGAGAGCCACTTTCATAAGCCTGCACCGATGGATTGTAGCCGAAGGAAACACCCAATGACCCCAACCTCAGAGGCCCCACTCCCGTGGGCCAACCAGCCGTACAGCATCAAGCGGCACGGCACCACTCTTACGAACTGCGACAGTGAGCCTGTGCAGACTCCCGGGTGTGTGCAGGCGCATGGGGCCATGCTCGTTCTGCGGCTGACGAACCTCACGATCCTTCAGGCGAGTGAGAACACCGACCGGCTGCTTGGCCACCCGGCTGGAGCGATCCTGAACAAGTCCGTCGGTGACGTCGTCGGCACAGACGGGGAGGCCAGGCTGAAGGCGTTCCTCGCGAAGGAGCCAGCCGACCGCAACCCGCTCTATGTATTCACCCTTCCCGCCTGCGGCGAGGTGCCGCCGCTGGACGTGACTGCTCATACCGTCGATGGTGTCGCGGTGGTCGAGTTCGAGGCCACTGGACGTACGGTGGCTGGCGAGCCTGACTATTACGCGCTCGTCAAGAAGACCGTCGCCCGGCTGCAGACCGCCAAGACCCTGCAAGAGTTCTGCGACCTCACCGCCGACGAGTTCCGAACCCTCACCGGCCTCGACCGGGTGATGATTTACAAGTTCCATACCGATGGTCACGGCGAGGTATTCGCCGAGAGCAAGCGGGCTGACCTCAGCCCGTGGCTCGGGCTGCACTACCCGGCAGAGGACATCCCCAAGCCGGCGCGTGAAGTGTTCAAACAAGTCTGGGTCCGCCCAACGCCCGACGTCGCAGGCGAACTTGCGGAACTGGTCCCGCTTACTAACCCGGACACGGGCAGGCCGCTAACCATGACCTATTGCACCCTCCGCGGGGCGTCGGTCATGTACACCGAGTACCTAAAAAACATGACGGTGACGGCTGGCCTCACCCTCGCGATCCGCCGAGGCCACGACCTCTGGGGCCTCATCGCCGGCCACCACTATTCCGGACCCAAGTTTGTGCCGTACCAAGTGCGGGC
>Ga0105044_10005541_pt1 | contig 17353 bp, 9 predicted proteins | sample MAT01_FD_78092 | JGI IMG/M metagenome (GOLD analysis project Ga0105044, IMG submission 78092) | Freshwater microbial communities from Lake Fryxell liftoff mats and glacier meltwater in Antarctica - MAT-01 | ecosystem: Environmental > Aquatic > Freshwater > Ice > Liftoff microbial mat | place...
GGCTGAACCGGCGTCGCCACCGCTGGAGGCTTTTCGTTGACCGTCACGACCGCGTCCGGCTTCGTTGCCGGAGCGACATCGGGAACGCCCGCTGGAGCCTTCTCCAGCACAGGGCTGACGGCGGGCGGAGCCGTAACAGGGTCAGGTTCCGACCGAAAATCTTTCTTGGGCTCTTGGACGGCCGGAGCCGGGACAACAGGTGCAGCAGGCGTCGAGACACTGTCGGCGGGCTTTGAATCCGCACCGGCCACCACCGCCTTCTTACGATCGTCGTCTCCGCCGCCAAAGACGGCCAGCGCGATCCCGCCGACAACCACGGCCGCTCCGCCGCCCAAAACCCACCTGAGCCATGGTTTTTTGGTCGAATCAGTTGCAGTCTTCGATTCCCCAGCCGTTGGAAGGCCGCTGACACCAGTCGAGGTTCGGCACCCCTCGGCTTTCGCCCGCGCCAACCCCAGGAAGGAAGCGTCGAGGCTGTACGGGACATCCGTCGTAAGACCGACGCCGCTGCGCGATGCCTTGACACAGAACAACTGCGACGGCCCGGGTTCACCCACGATGACGTCAACAAACCCATCTGCCTCGGGTTCAAAGCACAGCACCGGCGTCGTCGGATCAATCTCCCGATCAAGCAGCGCAACCCACGCCCGCGATGAATCGCCCGGACGCGCGAACGGTCGCGGCACCCGCATGTGCGAAGCCTTGGCCTCCGCGCCAGAAGTCTTCGGCCGCCCAAGCATCGTGCCGCGGCGGAAGGCCGAAAGTTCGCGTTCCATTTCGTAGAACACACGTGCCAAGCCCAATTGCTTCTGGCCGTCGGCGTCCATCGCGGGGTCGCCGACCAGCCTCGCAAGCAACGCCTGTTCGTCGCTTCCTCCACCACCGTTGATCTGAGCCGCCGCCGCATCGAGTTTGGCCCGCGCCTCACCGGCGCAGAACCGAACCATCTCCGCAGACCCGGTCTGCGTGACCTTGGACTCAAGGCCCGCCAAGATCGGCAGGATCTGATCAAACGCCCACGCGGCAGGCGCTCCCTCGATCATCGCCGCAAACGTCATCGGATACTTCGTTCGACCCTTCCCATCTTTGCTGTCCCACATCCGCCCAATAAGCCACCCCTGCGGCAACCGCCAGAAGAACAGGTGGTGGAATCCGGGCAGCCGCTTACCTTCCTCCAGCCGCTCCCACGATGCAGAATCGATGTTGCCCGCAAGGCCCTCGGTGTAGAGAAGCCGCTTGGCCGCGACCAGCGCATCGGTCTCCAGACCGATGTCCTCAATGTGGTCATCCCAGCCCGGGTGCTTGCCGAACGCGATAAGCCTTGCCTTTGCCTTCGATCCAGGACCGTGAATTGCGGTTGCCAACGGGCCTTCTCCAACGTTTCGCGAAACGAGAACTTTCCTCAAGCGAAATCAACGCGCCAACAACCAAAGTATCTCCGCGAGACGGTCAGGTCGGCCATTTCCGGGCCTCAAGCGGCCAGTCTTTCAGTGCGGGCACTCCACCGTCGGTGTTCCAACGCACCATGAGCGCGAGCCAGCCATCGGCCGACTTGAACTTCACCAACACCCAACCATCTTTGTCTGGCGTGCCCTCCGCCAGAGCCTCGGCCAACATGGGCCACGCATCCGCCAACTGGATCGTCCGCTGCGGAGCCGCCTCATCCCGGTCGGTATCCGCCAGTTCAATCCGACACCCAGACGCCGGCAACGCGATGCGACGCTCGTCCCGCTGCCGGGAGTCAGTGACGAGAGTCTCTTGGTTCACCTTGCCAATGGCCTTTCGCTGGCCGTCCTTCACCAGCCAACCGTTGGGGAACTGGTTGCCAAGATTCCCTTCCTGATACTCGGGGCACTTAAATTCCACAACCAATTTCCCGCTGCTCAAGGCACCCGCCAACTTGCGAACCTCGCTGAGCAATTCCCGGCGGCCCGGCTTGTCCAACACATCCCCGCCGGCCATGAGGTTGATGGCGTCGTCCACGTCCGGGTGGATGGGCGGAATCTCCGAATCCTCCGCCTTCCCGCCCTGCTCCGGAGCGGCCTCCAAACGCCGCGCAATCTTCCCCAACTCATCGACCCGCACAGCACCAAGCCCCGGAAGCGGCATCCCCTTCGCCAACGGAAGGTTCTTGCCCTCACGGAACACCGTGGTCCAATCCTGCGCAACACCACCCTTGCTCGCATCCGCGAGGGCTCTGGTCGCCTCCTTCACAAACTCGCGGAAGTACAGCGGCGAAGTCTCGACCAACGGGCGGAAATACTTCACCCGGTTGGTTTGGCGCTTGAGGTCGCCCCGCAACTGGTCGCACGCCGCATCGGCGGTCTCCTTGAACGAGAGCCGGCTCCACAGATCCACCGTCGGCCCCCACACCTCGCTGACCTTGGCCCGGCCTTCGCGTGTCGCGAAGCCGGAATCACCGAAACTACGCTCGATCGCAAGTTTGCAGTCTTTGATCGCGGGAAGTTCCTGCGCACGCGGCGGCAACCCAGCCCGCGCGGCATCCGCCATCTCATAAACCTTGCCCAAGGGTTCAATCACCGTCCGGATATCAAAGCCCTTCATCGCATCCTTGAATGCATCCCAGTTCTCGATCTCGGGCTTGGTCGCATCGGTCACCAGGTCGGTCCAGTAACTGCCGTAGGCATCGACGTATGAATCAAGGCTCACCTTGACCCTGTCGATCTCCGCACGGATGCTCTTCTGATCGAGCATCGGAGCGTTCGCCTGCCCGGGCGAAACCGGGTTCACAATTCCTTCGATGGTGTAGACATCACCCAGCAACGTCACAACGGTCTCGGGGTGATACCGGGGGTCAAGTTCAAGCCGCGCCCCAGAGACGGTCGTGAACCGAACTTCCTGGATCTTGAACGGGTTTATCGCCGCCTTATCGATCGCCAATTTCGCCACGCCAGCGACATATTCCGCTGCGCCCTCCTTGGGGAAGGTATTGATCCGCGCCATCGCTGCGCCATACCGGGCTCGTGAGGCCGCGATCTCGATCGCCTTCTTCGCCGCCCCCTCCCCGTTCTTCGCACGCTGGTCGTTGCGCTCCTTGGCCTTCGCCTCATCCAGCGACAGTGATTCAATCGACACCTTGGCCGCCGACCACCCCGAACGCACCTCCTGAACGCTCCCCTTCCGGCCGTTGAACGCGGTCGTCACCTGATTCAGCACCTCATCGAACTTCCGAACGTCCGTCGCGGCCGCGACGGGTGCCGCTGCCGCATCGATCGACTCTTCCGCAAAGCCGTACATCTTGAGCCTCGACCGAAAGGCCCAGCCATCCGGACTGCCCACGCTGGAGGCCGCCAATGAAGGCAGAACGTTCTTCAATTGCACGTCCAATTCATTGAGTTTCGCGGCGAGTTTCTCTCCCAGTTTGCTGCGGCCATCGAGCAGCGCCAGACGGAGCGCGGCGATCACCGGCTTCTCAGGGACGGCGTCCTTTCCCTCGGCGGGTGCCGCAGGTTCTGGCGGCAACTGTTCGAGCAGATGCTTGATCTGATCCTGCAAGTCCGTCTTGCGACGCTCCCCCGCCTCGCGCAACATCGTGGCCGGGTTGCCGTTGTACTTGTCCTTGAGGGCCTTGTCCGCCAGAGTCACCGCGAGTTTCTCATCCGCCGCTCGGATAGCCGTCAAAGTCACCTTGAACTTCGATGCAAACTCCTCGTCATACTCCTTGACCGTTTCGGGCATCCAGTTCTTCGTGTCGGCGCTGTCGGCCTGCAGGAACCGCTGCTTCCACAACACCTCCTCCGCCGACTCAAGCGCAACCAAATCGCTCACGATCTGCTGAACGACACCCAACTCGGTGGCCCGGTCAAACTCGATGTTCGAGTAGAACGCCTTCATGCTCGCAACCGCGGTCAAAACCTCCTCGGTGTGGTTCGCAGGGTCAAACAGCACCTTCGCCACCGGTGTGTCCTTGCCGAAGCCCTCCGGATACGCGCTCGAAAGAGCCGAAGCGAAAATCGGGGCGTCCTTCGCCGCATACCGCTTGTACTCATCGGTGCTCAAAACATACTTGAACAACGCATCCACATCGATAATCGGCCGTGCAGGCGGTGTTTTTCCAGCCGTCGCCTTGAGAACCCCGTCCGCGGGCTTCAACCCAAGCGAATATGTCTGAAGCCGTACCAGTTCACCCAACGCCCGAACCGCCTCGCTGTTCCATTTGTCCTCGGTCGACAGCCGGATCCGCGTCTGCTCAAGCAAAGATGCCGCCACGTTGCGCTGCACAACCTCGCGGTGGGCTGCTACCTGCAATGCGCGTGCCCCGCCCATGGAACTGATGATCGGCTTGGCGATCAGCGGCACATCGATCTCGCCGGTGTTGGCAGTTGTCTGAGCGATCACTTCAGCCGGTGTGTCAACCTCGTCACCCAAATACTTCCCGAGCCCACCAGGAAGCGTCCCCCCCTCCAACGGTCCGCCGGTCGCAGTGAAAGCGCGATCGCCCACATATGTGGCACCTGAGCCCTTCACCGCCGATGGGTCGAACATCCTGAGGGGGACCACCGACTGGTCCTCACCCTTGAGATTACCGTTGATAAGGTCGGCCGCGGCAGTCCAGAAACTCTTGGGCTTCTCCAAGGTAGCGTTGAAACTGTAAGCCCCCCACCCCACGATCCCCGCGAAAAACAACAGCGATGTGCCGACCACACCCAGAACAATCGCCTTCTGCTTGGCAAGAGCCTTGTTCACGTTGGTCGCCCGCGTCACGAGGCCCTTCTCGCGGAAAACCTTGGACAGGAATGTGTCCCGCAGGAAGTACGCACTGTCCTTGTCCCAATCGCGACCGCCCGGCAGGCTCTCAACCTCGACCCCGAGCGCCTGGGCCAAACTCATGTCAAGGGCCTGCCCCTCGCGCATCGAACTCGTGAAGTAAATGCCCCGCAGGAAGAGGGGCTTGGGGCTCCACTCACCGGCCACGAAGATCTTCTCGAGGTACGACCGCAGCCGCGGCGCGATGCGCATCAGGTTGTCAGGGAGTTCGAACAGTTCATCGACTTGGTCGGTCCGACGGGCCGAAGGGTCTTGCGAGTGCACGGGGTTCTGAAGCAGCCCCATACGACGCTTCATCAGTTTCGTGCGGACATCCGCCAGGTGCTTCTCCACCATCTCGGGCTTGAAGGCGTCGTCCAGCCCCGTCGGGTTCGACCAGCCCAGCATCTGGTGCTTCATGATCGGGTCCGTGAGCGTCTCGAAGAACTCACGGAAGCCGACGATCTTGTCACACTTGGTCACCAGCACCGTCACCGGGAACCGCACATCGAGCGTCCGCTGAATGAGGTCAAGTTGACGCGCGATCACCCCCGCCGTGGCGTCGATCTTCTCCGCCGAGTCCTTCAGGAGGTTCTCCGAAGAAATCACCAGCAGCATCCCGTTGATGGGGCAGTTGGGCCGCGACAGTTTCAGGAGTTTCAGGAACTCCTTCCACTCGCTCAACCCCGCCTCCGAATCCTGCATGAACATCCTACCGGCCGTATCCAGCACCACGGCCTGATTGGTGAACCACCAGTGCATGTTCAGTGTGCCGCCCGCACCCTGGAAGCAATCCTGCAGCCCCTGCGGGAACCCGATATTGCTGTGCCGCAGAGCCTCGGTCTTGCCCGAGCCCGATGGACCCACCAACAAAAACCAAGGAAGCGTGTACAGGTCCTTGCCCGCCTTGCTGAACGTCTCGACACCTTTGTCGAACGTCTTGCGGAGGTCGTCCATCCGGGCCTTGGTGGCCGGATCAACCGTCGATGCAGCGCCGCGGCTCAGCAACTTCGCAAACGGCCCGCTCTTGGACTTGTCCTTCAGCGAGAGGAAGAGTTTGTAAAGGACCACGATCAGCGCCGATGCCACGATCCCGACCAGGATGATCAGAAAGAGGTTGTGGTACGGGCCGTTCGAAAGATACCCCGCAAGCGAGGCGATCGAAAGACCGCCCGCCGCGACACCAGTCGCCTTCTGCATTCCGGATACGCCTTGCTGCGCCATGTCACCAGCCATCGAACCGCCCTCCAATCACTTCACTGCCGCCCGCTCATCCACAACCCCGCCGCGCCGAACTCAGTACTTACGTTGCCTCGGGAACCTCGGTCGGTTGCACCTGCGTGGTGTCGACACCCTTGAGTTTCCCTGTCGCGGCCTCCAATTCCTTGCGGGCCGTGTGAAAAAGATAGAAATATCCACCCAATACCGCCATGCACATCACCGCCGTCACCAGAACCCAGCCTGTCAGCCGCCGCGTCGGAGCCAGCGTCAGGTCGCGGGAATCCACGTTCTGGTAGGCCTCCGGGCAGATCTGTGTGGCCATGTCCGCGTCAACCATCTGTCGAAGCCGGGCCGAGATTTCCAGCATTTTCCGGCGTCGATACTCGGGCTGATCGGCGAACAAGCCCGTAAACCCAAGGCCGATACACACATAAAACACCCCGAGGCACTGCGTCCCCTGTTCCGAAGGGTCACGCAGGGTCTCGTCCAAAAGGTCCCAGAAGGTCTCTTCGAAACCCAAGTTAGGATTTTCGTTGATCCCCAACTGCCGCGGATCTGCCGAGAACGGCTTCCACGGAGGCACGAAGTTCAACTGGCTGTTAAGGATCACCGAATCGACGAAGTACATCAGCACCTTCTCGATGCGGTCGTAAGGCCCCACCATCCCCGGTGTGGCCTCCGCGCGCTGCCGCATGTCCCCGAAGATCTGCCGGATCTCGGTCCGCACGATCCCCGCATCCGTTCTTCCTCCCTTCCGGCCCAGCCGGTTCAGGCGGCAGACGTATTGAAACAGCGGCTCACAAACTTCGTTCAATGTCGACATCGTTCGTTCCCCGAAACACCGGCGATCCAACCACTCAAGGCAACAACATCCACATCCGCACTTCGTCGTACTGGAACGTCTCCGTCTCGCCCCAGCGGATGCCCATGGCCTTCTCTTCCTTCGACTTGTCCCACCGCTGCTTGCTCCCCACTCCACTACCGAACTGCACACGGAAATAGTGAAGGTCGTTCGGTGTCGGGAAGCCGATGGGCGGCGTTCGCTCTTCCTGCAGGGTGATGCCCGGCAAATACGCCCCGGCCGTCCGAGCGATCGCCTTGCTCTTTTCCATCAACTTGAACCGCTCTGAATCCTGGACAAGCGGCGCCAACGCCGAGGGAGCCATCTTCGTGCGAATCCCGAGCAAATAATCGACCGGCTCGCTGAAATCGGCATCGCCGAACACGGCCACCAACACAGGTCCCTCGGGTGTAAAGACAACGCTCCGCATCTTGCCCACTACCTTGCTCTGAAGAAGCGGCCGGATCTTGCGGTTAAGTTCCGCGAACATCATCGCGGGCAGGTCGTGGTCGTACTTCGGCCCCTCAAACGGGTCGCGGTCCGGCGTCAACGCCGCCAGGTCGCCCAGCAACTCACGCAACTCAAGATACGCATCGAACGTCGGCAAAGCCCCCGCACCCCCCACACCAGCCGTCACAAGGCTCGGAAGCCGCGAGGCCCACTTATTGAGGGTCCGTAACCGCATCACATCCAGAATCATCTGCCCTTTGAGATTTTCAACCGCCCAGCCGCCCTTGGTCAACTGATTCACAAGGTCCTTGCGGGCCGCCTCAACCGCCGATGCGATATCCCGGACCGTCTCCCGAAGCACGGGCGAACCGCTGATCGTCAGACACGGCGGCACAAACGTCCGATCAATCCGCGGCAAAGTCTGCTCCGCCGCCGCGGGTTCGATGCGGATCAGCGGCAGCACTTCCATGTCGCTGGTGTCGTCCCCGTCCGTCACAAGCCGGGCATTGAGCCGCCGCACCAAAACGGGCTGAGGATTCTCACCCGTGTTCTCGTCGGCGCGGCTCACTTCCGACACCCGGTACAAACGTTTGATCCTGGCGTCCTCGGCTACCGCCCTGCGGGTGGCCGCGTTGCCAGCACCGGTTGAACCGGGCTCGACGGTGTTGGCACGCGAAAGTTGCCACAGCGGAATCGCGAGTGAAACCGTAAATGAGTCGCTGCTGCTCTGAAACACCCGCTTGATGTCAAGAGCCGGCAGGTCGCAGTTGCCCGGAACATCGACCTCGATCCCGCTCGGCATGATCGCTCGAAGCCGATCAAAACGCACAAGCATGTTTTCGAGGGCATCGGTGGAGTACCGAAGGTCGACCACGCCGTACGCGAAGGGCCACGCCAGCCGACGCTCGCGCGACGCCCCCTCCGCATTCTCGCGGGCCATCGTCTGAAGGTGATGGGGCTGAAGAAACAACCCCTCGTGCCAATGAACCATCCCGACGCTCGACATCTTGTGTTGCCCCCGTCCGTGTTTCGATCCGTCATCTCAGCCCGACGCAACCCGCTCCCGAAATCCCCGCCCCGATCGCCCGTCCATTTCTAAAGAGGCTCTACTTCATCACGCCGGCGCGCATCTGAGGAATTCCCTCAAGCCACGCCTCGATCTCTTTGACCGTCAATTCACGCACCCGCCGCTCGATCGAGGCTTTGTCCACGTTCTTCATCATCTCGACATACATCTGCCAGCACCGCGCATCCTGGTTGCCGAAAAGCCCACCCTGCCCCACCGCTTTCTGGATCTCCGCAGGAGCGAACTTCGTAGCGTGGTCCCGCGCAAACTGCTCAGACGCCCGCTGAAACGCCAACAAAATCGCCGCGACCAAAGCCTTCAACTTGAACACATCCCGCTCGACGACCTCGCGGGTCATCTTGGCGTCCCCGCTGATGAACCGCTCAAAGTCCTTCCGAAGCACCTGCGCCATCGGGAACTTGGTCGTGAACGACACCGACGAACACAATTGACTCCAGAATGCGCACGCCGGTCCTTCAACACCCTTGATCACAAAGTCCGCTCCGATCGGACCCATGGCCGCCACGCGTTCCTCATCAACCGGCGCATCGGGGGGTAACCCTAGCAATTTGCGGATCGCCGCAATCTCCGCCTGGCCCATCCCCGCCCCACCGCTCGTCCCGCCACCCTCACTCGCCGCGGCAACCGGGGCTTCCTGCTTCACCAATCCCTTCGCCCGCAACCCCGCTTCGATCTTGGCCCGCTCATGTTCCGGCAGGCCCTTGCACGCCGCCACCAGTTTTTCCATCAGCGTCTTCGGGTCGGTCACCTCCGGCTCGATCTTCATCATCATCGTGGCCGAAGTGGAAGGAGCCGATGGCAGCGGGGCACCCCCCGCAGACCACACCGGGAACTCCGCCATCAACTCCTGCAAAAACCGCTCGCGCTCGTGCGGTTGTAGCGCCGAAACCACCCGCTGCACCTCATCCCGCAACTGCTCGTACCGCAGTTCCAAGGTTTCGGTCGTCAGTTCCGAATGCAGCACCCGCAGCCGCTGTGAAAGCGCCGCCACCCGCTTGCCTCGCTCTGTCGTCGGCTCAACCAAACTAAGGACTCCCTCGTCGCTTTTCACGTTCGCTACAAGACACCCTCGCCCGCGCCACACGCCCGGGCTCAGCCCATCTCACCACATGATATCGGTCCCACGTCAATTTCGCGAATCGCCATTTCAGTGCCCCAAACGCCCGCGCCGCCCGCGTACCCCACACGCCCGATGCTCGCGGCCCAACCCGTGCCGACGCCGCTTCAAGAAAAGGTGGTGCAGAACCCCGCCCCGCCTACGCAAAACATCCCTGATCCTCCAACCGCCCCGCCAGTCGGTCGATCCAAAAGTCGTGTTAGTCCGTCGGACCGAACCGTGGAGACTCCTGATGCGCCGCCTCCGTACCCCACTCGTCCTCAGCCTCGGCTTCGCCGCCCTCCTCTTGACGGGCTGCTCCGGCCACGGTTGGGTCGTCCAACGCTACCCGGCCGGAAACCAATCCAACATCGCCGCCTCCGACCCCTTCGGAGCCGCCCTTTTGGCTCCCAGCCGGAGCCAAACCACCGTCTCCTCCGCCGATTCCCCCTGATCAGGCCTGACCAGATCAGGATCAAGATTAATCAAATCAAGGTTGCCGCGGGTCCAAAAACCGGTTCTTCTTCTGGAACTGCTGCGCATAAAACGCTTCGGCGAGGCGGTCCCCCCCTGAACCGCCCCCTTCCGCCGTGAACGCCAACCGAAAACCCACATCGGCATAGCCATTGGCGGAGGTTTCTCCAACCGATGCAGTCGGGGGAATCTCCCGGCCCGACATCGCCTCCACGCCCCCGGGCGAAATAGCCGAGCGTCCGATCACCTGCACCTTGAACGTCGCCTTGGGCCTCACCACGCCCAGCATCACCTTCATCGCTTCCGATGCCGCAGGCGGCGACTTGGAAAGTTCGTTCAAAGAACTCACCAGTTCTTCCACAACCACAAACTCCGAAACGTTGCCATCAAACGCGACCGGAGTTCGGAAATCATCCGGCACCGGTGCAAACCACACGTCCGGATCGCTCCCCGCCGACGCCAGCGGGCCATCCACGTCCTTCTTCAACTTGAAACTCCGCCCCAGCCCATCCGGCTCTTCACCCACGAACCCCGGCTTGGCCCTGTGCTCACGCAACGTCCGGATCGCCGCTTCGCACGCCGCATCCCGCACGTTCGGGGTGCCACGATCGCGCTGCGACGCCTCCATCCATTCATTGACCGAGGGCAACCGACACCCCGCACGCGTCGCCAAATACGCCGCGGCCGCCGGCGACACCCTCGTCATCGGTATCTTCCTCGTCGGTGGATTCACCGCCGGGAACGCAATCACGGGCGATGTCGTCAGGAGGTGGAACCAACCGTTCCCGTTCCCCGTGTCCTTTCCCTTCTCCGCAATCGGTGCACGAACTGTGAACACGGGCTTATCGCTCTTGATCTCAAGCGACCAAGGCACAAGCCCGCTCGATTTGTCCTCCCCACCACGAAGAAGTTCCCTGACATTCGCGGCAGTGAAATTGGCGTCATCAATCAGCGCCGCCACCCATTCGATCGATATCTCTGTCGTCCCGACAAACGACTCTCCATCACCGACCCGCACAAAACCCAAGGTCGGGAACCCCTCTTTGATGTAAGACACGAATGAATCGTCACCGTCAATGGCTTGCGCCGTCCATCCCGCACGCGACGGCCCGGATTGTGCAAAATCCGCCCCGCCGCCCTTCCCCTCGATCGCCTTATTCAACGCTGTAAAAACGTCCTTCAGTGCCGCCGTGTCTCGCTTGATTCCCACGGCCTGCAGCCTCACCAACAAATCTTCGGCCGCGGCCTTGATCCCACTCTTCTGCCCCGCTTCATCATCGAGTTTCGCAAGTCTCGACACCTCGGCTCCAAAGCCCAGCCACAGCCGATTGAACTTTGATACCGTGCTCAGACTCCCGATTTCCGCCTCACCCACGCCCCAACCCGCGAACCGCGATTCATCAAAAATACTTCGTATCGCCTCGACATTGGCTCCGTCAGCCCGCGCTCCGTTCGCGACCCGCACCCACATGTCCCGCACCGCCTTCGGAACCTCGGCCTCAACCGCTGCGATCACCGTTAGCACACCCGCCGCGGCCGCAGTCGCGCGCAGCGCGTCGCCATACTTCACCGCGTTGTCCAGTTGATCCGTGGTCGTGGGCCATTCTTTGCTGTCAGCCAGCCGCGCGAACGATCTCCGCATCGTCCCCAGCACGCTGATCGATTCCCGACCCCCAACAGCCGGAAAATTCGCCTGGAGCGCATCAACGCCCGCGGCATCAACGGCCGCCAACCCCGCGACGTTCGCCAGAATGTCTCTGACCGCTGCCGCAACACCCTCGTATTCCTTGAATGACCGCAGCGAGGCTTCCATATCCTTGATGGAGCCACCGGGGGCCTCTTCCTCGTACATCAGCCCCTCGGCGAGTTTGCGATCAAGGGCCTCCGCAGTTGTGATCACCGCTTGCAGATCTGCGGTCCGAGCCTTGAGTTTTTCCTTGGCCGTATCGATCTTCCCGGCCATATCCCCCATCGTCGGTGCGATCAGTTCCTTCGAATCTTCCAGAGCCTTGACCGCTTCACCGATCGCGGATTCAACCGCCTGCTGCCGGATCGTGTCGAACGGACCTCGCTCCACCCGGCTCGGGCTCGCGAACGTCACCTCAGATTCAAACCCGGCCGACAGCGCTAGCCATTGATCGACCACACCCTTTATTTCCTGGGCCTGCGCGAACGAAACCGGCTCCGCCGCTCCGCCGTCCAGCGTCCGAGCCCGAAGCCGCTCGACCAGCACGGTCCGCAACCGGCGCGGAAGCCCAACCACGTCCGCGTCTCGGCCAGCCTCCACTCGATTCGCCGCGTCCGCCAGCAGCCCGTCCGCGAAGGCCGCAGTCTCACGCGAGACGCGATCCGCAAACGCTTGGAAATCGGCGGGCGTCGCCTCATTCTCCCGCCTCTCCTCCGCCGACTCCCACTGTTCACGATCGCCGCCACCCTGGCAGGCCCGCAGTTTGTCCTGAACCTCCAGAAACCTCGCCAGACGAACGTCAAGATCCTCAAACACGCCGCGGGCAGAGCCACCAACCACATCCGGTCCCACCAACTGCTTGGCCTCCGCCAAAACCTTCTCAGCCCCGGAGATCAGTGATTCCGAGATCAACGCAGGCGGTTGCGTCCGCTCCGAGGCTTCGACCTCCTTCTTGAGCGCTGCAAACTGCACCTGGAGCGCCAGGAGTTTCTCCCGAGCACCCTCCGCTGCAGCCAACTTTGTTTCCTGAACTTGCTTTTCCTTCGGATCGACGAGCGCCTTCGCGTCCCACACCGCCGCCAACCGCTTGCTCTCCAGTTCCGCAACCGTCGAAGCCACCCGCGCATCCGCCTCGCCGATGCGCGTGACCAAGCCGTCCGCAACGTCGCGAGATTCCCGCAACAACCGAATCGATCCTGAAATCGATCGCACCGCCGTGATCTCCGCCTTCTGCCAGTCAGTCGCAAGCGGAGCCAACGGCTCAACGGTCACGACGACGGGAGTATCCACAACGGGCGGTACTGCCACAATCGGGTCCGGCACCGGCACCGCCTTCTCCCGAATCCCAAACCACCACACCGCCCCACCCACCACCACCGCGGCAGCAACCCCCCCACCCACCAGCAACCCCTTCAAACCACCACCCGCTCCAGACCGATCCGACGGCAGGTTCACCAGTCGCTCACGCACCTGGATAAGCGACATCGTCGGGCCCGCCGTCGGGTTCAGCAACTGCTCACACAGTTCGCGCAGGGCAGCCCCCGCCTTCCGGTTGCCGCGCGACAACTGCTCCCAGTCCGGCGTGGGCGCAATCGCTCCCGCCTGCGGTGGCTCACGCCGCATCACCAACTGAAACAGCAGACGCCCCACGTCCTTCAAATCGCCCGACCGCCCAGCGCTCTCCCGGTCCGATCGAACTTCATCCTGCGACGCCGGATCCGTCAAAAAGATCGCGGCACCCGCCAATCCCCCATCCAACTCGATCAACACATTCGCCGGCTTCAGGTTCCCATGCCCCCGATTCGAAGCCTTCTCGCCAACCTCCATCAACGCCGAAACCACGCCCGCAACAATCCCCGCCACGCTCGCGGCGTCCCGCGGAATCGGCCTCTCCACCAACCCCTGAGCCGTCAGCGGATACCGCTTCATCACGTAATACGCGGCTTCCTCGTTCTGGTCGACCGCAATGATCGGCGCCCACCGCTTGCACCCGCCCTCAGCCAGCCCCTTCTGAAACAGCGCAGTCTCAACAAACGCCGCGGCATGCTCATCCCACGTCGTATCAAACCCGTCCATCATCGCGCCGCCGCCATACGCCTTCACCACCAGCGTCGGCTTCTCGTCGCTCCCCGCCGGACGCGCCGAATACACCGTCACCGGCCCCCGTGAGGCCAACTGCTCCACCGTCTCAAAGCGCCCAAAGCCCGGCATCGGTCGTTCCCCCGGCGTGTTCATCATCTAACAAAGAAGGCCCGGATCCGTTCTATCGGCCCCGGGCCTTGTCTTTTTTTGCGGACGTCTATGTCTCCGAACACCGCAACAGGACACTCCGGCCCCGCCCGTCCGAATCACTCTTTCAACGGCTCAATCGGCGACAAGTTGCCAATATCCGCCGAATCCACCTGAATCTTGAACGTGCTCACCTTGATGCGGTTGGTCGTCAACGGCATATTAAAGCGGTTCGGCATCTTGGTGCCGGCAGCGCTGTTCGCCAGAACGAACAACTGCGTCACCTTCTTCTCTTTCCACGTCTTCCAAATCGGGTCGTTGCTCGCCAGCATCTTCGCGCCCGAGCCATTGCCGCCGCCGAACAGCATCGGCGTCGCCGTCCCCTTGGCATGTGCATCCGCCCGCTCGCCCGAGTTCATCGCGAAATACGTATTCAGGTCGCGCCCAGCCCACGCCGCGGCTTCAACGTCCGTCACGCCCACCAAATCCACGTCCAGCGTCGCCCCGCTCAACTTGCCCGCCAAGTTCGGCCCGGGCGCAACCTCAATGTTGCCCTGCCACGTCTTGGGCTTGCTCTTGCACCCAACAAACGAGAAGGCCGTCGCCACCATCGCCATCACCAACACCAATTTCGTCATGTTCAGCGTCATGTCTAAAGACCCCCAAATGTTCCACAAATGTCCTTGATGTGCTCGCCGGGCCTACACCGCCCGAACCAGCCCCAAATACCTGCTTCATTCCCATCGCACCACGCCTTCCGGCCTCACCGCGTCCCGCTCAAACACCCCGAAACCACGTCCCGCAGTTCAGACCGCACCGAATGATCGGACACAATCAGGCTCCGGCACGATACCACAAGGGCGTAAAGGTCGGAAAGCACCGGATCCAGCACCTTGTGAACCCCCCCAGCGGGCGCATCCCCAAAGTCCCGGCAAATGCTGTCCGGCCCCAGCCCCGTAAACATCCGAATCATCATCGCAAGCGTCCGATGCCACAACGCCGGCGGAATCGCCTCGAACGCCTCCGATGGATCCCCGCAATCAAACAAAAGCCGCTGGGGCCCGAGCGATTCCACAAACCGCTTATCCGCCTCAAAAGCCTGCCCCACCCGCCGAGCAAGGTCCAACCCCTCGCCCGCGCCACGGCCAGCCTCAAACGCAAGACTCATAAACACATCCAACGCATCCGGCAACCGCCGCTTGCCATCCGTCAATAGCGTCCGCACCCCCAGCACGCCCAACGCATAAAGGTCGCACGGCGTCGAAAGCAGCGGCACCATCTCGAACGAGACGTCCTGAATCGGCACGCCCAACGCCGCCTTCAGCCGCGTCACCACCTCCGGATACAAGGCCTGCGGAACAGTCCGAATCCGCAACTCCCCCGCCGCCATCGCCTGCTGAGAATCCACCACCGCATACACATCCACCCGCGTCGCACCCACACCAAACCGCAACCACAAAAGATCATTCGCGCCCGCCTGCAAACGCTCCTGCGTCGCCAGCGTGCCCTCCAGAATCACGCCCTCGCCCTCGCTCAACACGTTCCGAAGCCGCAGCCACCCCCGACCCTGCACCACACGCCCCGCCGAAGCAGGCGAATAAATCGAAAGCCCCCCCGATTGCCCAGGCAAGTAATACTTCGCGGCCGTCCCCGTCAGCGGCAACTCCACCGCCTCGCCCGGCGTGCACAACGCCACCCGCGCCGTCCACCACAACGGAATGATCTCCGTCCCTTCCGCCACACGAACCCGGAAACTGTTCACCGAAAGGTTCAGCATCGGCGTCTGGCTCGCCATCACGCTCGCCCGCACCGCCGACACCGCGTTCGCCAACGCCATCAACTTCAGGTGCAAAGCCTCGACCAACCGCCCGGCAATCCCGGTGCCGCCCAGCATCAGCCACCCGCCCGCCTTGCCCCCAGCGCTCGTCGTTGCCCCGCTCAACATCTTCTGAAGCGAATCGCCCGCCGGTGTGTCGCTCGGCCCGCCCGTGATCGCATCGATGTACTGCTCATATGAAATCGGGCAATACGGCTGCACCATCATCAAACCGCCCGAAGGATTGAACGGCGCTGCATCGGCCGGCAACCCCAAAGACGCCGGATCCGGAGCCCCCCCATCCAGCGGCAGAATCGGCGAATCCTCGCCCGAATCCGCCTGATACAAGTTCCGCGACAACGTGGTCGAATACGCCCACGCCCCCTTCCGCTGCAGCAACCCATCGTTCTCGCACAAACTCCACAACGCCCCGGTCCGCCGATCCCGCGCCGGCAACGGCACCATCCGCTTGGTGTCAATATAAATCGGCATCGGGTGCTGAACTTCAAAGCCCGTACGGATGATCCCGCCCGAACCAAAGCCCGCTCCAACCGCCCCACCCAGCCGGTCAAACGCCTCGCACCGCTCCGCCCAACGCTCATCCAAAATCCGGTTGTTCAAGGTGTCGCGATACGCCGGCAACGACGCCGCCAGACCCGTCAGATCCTGAACCCACAACTCCACCCACCGCTGCACACGCCCCGCAACGTCCGTCACACACCCCAAATACACCCGGCAATCCAGCAACTCCCGCACCACCACAAACGGTCCGCCCTCCACACCGGGCCGCCCCGTCTCCGTCCGAACCACAGCGCACAGCCGCAACACCCCCGAATTCTCGGGCGTGATCATCGCCGCGGCATACCCCGCCGGCAACTTCGAGGGCAGTTCGCTGAACACCGTCATCGGCGGAATCGCGGTCGTCAAAAAGCCTCCAGAAATTTCCCAACCCACCAAACCAAACCACCCAACCACCAAACAACCGCACAACGAATCCCATCCCCCACAGCGGCCCCCAGTGTACGTCCTTTCCACCCCAGGCGTACCGCCCACCCTTCGGCCCTGCCCACTGCACCACCCTTCGCTACGCGGCACTCACCGTCACCAACGCCATCGGAACCGGATCGGGCACCAACAACATCGACGGCGGGCGGGGTATCAATACCACCTTCAACGCCCTTGGATTTCAGCCATTTGGCGACATCCGTCTCTTCACCTTCGGCTTCGACACCGCCCCGAACCAGCCCCTTCGCACGCTCACCTTCGATGTCCCCTACCTCGGCATCAAACGCTTCGTCCCCGCCGACGAAGCATCCCAGCGCGGGGCCGACTGGGTCATAAGCAACTCGCCCTTCACCGTAGTCCGTGCCGACGCCCTCCCCACCATCACCGCCACACTCACCGTGCCCGGGCCGGCCCCACTGGCGGTCCTCCTCCTCGGCCTCGCCCGCGGCAGACCAAACCGTCGCCACTCGTAGCACGTCCACGCCTTGTGTGGCACTTTTGCCTCGCGTGGCACTTTTGCCTTGGGTGGCACGGGCGTCCCGCCCGTGCGGCCCAACCCGCCGCGAAGAGCGGCGCACCAAGGAGCGCAGCGACCCGGGCACGCATGTGCCCGTGCCTCCCTGCCCCCCGCCTTCGCCCCTGCCTTTGCCCCTGCCTTGCCTTCATGCCTTGGGTGGCAC
>Ga0105044_10005544_pt1 | contig 17345 bp, 9 predicted proteins | sample MAT01_FD_78092 | JGI IMG/M metagenome (GOLD analysis project Ga0105044, IMG submission 78092) | Freshwater microbial communities from Lake Fryxell liftoff mats and glacier meltwater in Antarctica - MAT-01 | ecosystem: Environmental > Aquatic > Freshwater > Ice > Liftoff microbial mat | place...
CGATCTGACGATGCTCATCCCCGAGGTTCTCGCCGTGCGCCCCGGTGGTTTTCGTGCGATGATGGAAGCCCGCAAAAGCGACTTCGACTTCCAGGGCAAAGTGCCCCGAATGGACAACGGCGGTAAACTCACGGCCGAAATGTTCCAGTGGCTGAGCGCAAACGGCAAAATCGGTTCCTGAAAATCGACGTTAGGCAGCCAGGTGCATGTCCGGTTCGATGAACGGGGAGTGGAAACGGCGGCCAGGGTGTGTGGGTAAAATGGCAGAGTATTGCAACAGTGAATCCCACCACCCAAACCACCGCGCCACTCCTCGACTCTACTGAAGTCGCTCGACGCGTTTGAATACGCTCGCGGAATCAACTGGCTCGGCGTGGCGCTTTCATCGCTGATGCACGCCGACCGGGACCAGTGGCCACAATTCAGCGCGGACGCCTTACTTCGCCTGGCCGACGCGCCGTTGAACGACCATCAGCGGTTCTTACTGAGCGACTGCTTGCAGGCATACCTGCCGCTCGACGAAGCGAATCAAGCGACATTCGAGCGGATCACCAAGGCCGAACCCTATTCGAGGATCGTACCCATGAACAAGACGCCATACGACAAGGGCATCGAACAAGGCATCGAGAAAGGCATCGAAGAAGGCAAAAAAAACGCGATGCGGAGTGCCACAATTGCGTTGCTCGAAAACAAGTATCGCGCGGTGCCCAAGCCATATCTCGATCGGATCGGAACGCTCGCTCACGACGACCTGTTGGCGTTGGTCGTCCGCATACCGAACTCCACGTCGATGGAATCGCTGTTTCCCTTGAGCAACACGTGACGAATCGACAACCGACTTGTACCCTTTCCCGTTCGTCTTGACCACTCGCACGACTGCGTTTATGATCCCGCCCCGCACATGGATGGTGCGGAACCCTCTGTGCGTGCCCAGGATGGGAAGCGATGGCGGCCTTCCGCACGTGGTCGATACGATTGCTCATTCTCACGGTGCTCGCCAGTATCGGCTACGGCATCTGGTGGATGCAGTCGTACGTCAGCCCCGATGCCGTGCGTACGGCGCTACTCAGCACGTTCTCCGAGCAGTTTCCCAATGCTGAAGTCCATGTATCCTCGGCACACATTCGCGTGTTTGGCGGCATTTCGATTCGCGATCTCACACTCACGAATCGCGGCGAAACCGAGCCGTTCTTCGTCGCGCCGACGAGCATTATTTACCACGATAAAGAGCAAATCAATCGCGGGCGTTTGGTCATTCGCAAGATCGATCTCGACGCACCGACATTCCGCATCGAGCGCGGTACTGATGGCAAATGGGCGTTCGAAGGGTTGCTGAAACCCGGCAGCGCATTGTCGCCATTACCGACGTTTGTCGTCACGAAGGCGACGATCGTCATCGTGGATCGTTCACCCAACGCCTTGCCCCGTATTACACTCAGCGATGCCAGTTTCACGATCGTCAACGATCCGGCCCCAGTGTTCCTAAACATCAAGGCGAACGGCGTTATGTCGGTTGCGGACAACCCACTCGGCAAGTGTACGCTGATGGCACGAATCAACCGCAGCACGGGGCAGAGTTCGCTGCGCACGGAAGTGCCCGATCTTGCGATCGGCCCATCGCTGATCGCGCTTCTTGCGCGATGGGTACCCGAAGCGGCCGCATACGAGCATGCGGTTTCGGGGAAAGCCGCGATCAAGGCAGAACTGAGTGCCGAGCCGAACGGCCCGCTGGTGTACGATGTGCGTTTGCAACTGAAGGATGGCCGGTTTCAGGACGCACTGTTGCCGAGCGCGATTGAGAAAATCGAGACGACTATTCATGTCAAAGATGGCGTCGTCATCGTCGAAAAAGCGACGGGGCAACTCGGGAATGCCACGCTCGAACTGAGTCTGGAAACGAAGTCGCTTTCGAGCACGCCGATTGCTCCCATCCCGCCATCGACGCCCGGTGTGCTGCCCGCACAACTCGTTTCGAGCGTACGCCGTGGCGCGGGAACGCCGGTCGCAATGTGGGATCGCATCGAAGACAAACTCGTGCGAATCGAGGTCGCGCTCCGCGACCTCGTCGTCGACGATGCGCTATTCGAGCGACTGCCTTCAGAAGCGGGAACTTTGCGATCGAAATTCCAACCGACCGGCATCGTTTCGCTCGGCTACAAATTCCAACGGCTGAAGCGGAACGCTTGGCAACGCGACTTCGAGGTTCGCCCGGTCAAGATGAGACTCGCCTACGAAAAGTTCCGCTACCCGCTGACCGAAGTCGCAGGGTTAATCAAAAAAACGACTACGAACAGCGGCTCCGACGAAACGAAGATCGACCTCGCGGGGACCGGTAGCGGACAGCGAATCGAGGTAAAAGGGACGGTATCGGGCGATGGGCCAGACCCGTTCATTTCGTTGAAGATTAGCGGGAACAATATCCCTGTCAACGAACAACTCTTCGCGGCACTTCCGGGCGAGAAATACGCGAAAGCGTTGCGGAAACTGCATGCATCGGGTCGCGGTGATTTCGTCGCCGAGGTTCGCCAACTCGCGAATGTCAACAAGCTCGAAAACGTTATTCGCATTCAAGTCTACGACGGCGCAATCGACTACACACTGTTTCCGTATCCGATCGAAAAAGCGAGCGGCAAGATCGCGGTGTACGTCACAACGACCGACGCCGAACGCTCGATTCAACCGGGTGGCACGCGAACCGCACTGCCCGATACGGACCACATCGAACTGCGCGAATTTACCGGTCGCCATGCCGGTGGGAACATCTGGTTGAAGGGCGATATCGACCCGATTCCAGGCAGTTTAGACCGTAAACTCGCGTTCTCAATCTGGGGGCGAAACTGCCCGATCAACGATCACTTGCGTGCGGCGCTGACTGCAATTAAGCTCGATAATGTCTGGCGGACCTTTTCGCCGCGCGGCCAACTGACGTTTGCGGTCGACGTCGATATCATCGATCGCGTTGCGGTTGCGGGGAACCCGACACGGCCACCACTCGGCTCCGTGTTGCCGCCGGGTGTGCCGATGTCATACGGCCGGTGAATGGGACGAGATCGATCCGCAACCGAGCCATCGGAAGTGCCGTTCAACCCGGCAACCGACCTCAAACTCGCCTTCCACTTCGAGGGACCGAGCGTCACGCCGGACTTTTTCCCGGTCGTAATCGATCGGCTTGCCGGGCGATTAAAGTACGATGGCACGCAAGTGAAACTCGAGCATTTTAGCGGGATGCATGGCGACGCGAAACTGAAGCTAAATGCCGCTGACGTGCGGTTCTACGATGGCGGGCAGGTTTGGGCGAACATCGGGAAACTCGAGATCGCGCCGCTGATTATCGACGAAGAGATTTTGAACGCGTTGCCTTCCGGGTTACGCCGCGGCGTCAAGGAAATGAACCTCAGCGGCCCCGCCGAACTGATGCTAAACCACCTCGTAGTGCTTACGACAAAGGCCGGCAAGCCGGGCGACGAGCCGCGTGCACTACCGAAACTGCCGCCGACGGCGATGCGGAATACTTCGCCCATCGCTCGCGGTCAGGCACCGGATTCGTTCAGTCAAACGAATGAACCGGTGGACCCCGATGTCTTCTGGAACGGCGAATTGCGCCTGATGGGGGCATCGTTCGATATCGGAGTACCGTGTGAACAGGCAGCGGGAAAACTCGCGATCAGCGGGCGATACCACGGCACGCACCTCGGCAAAGTCGCAGGCAATTTGTGGCTCGATCGTGCGCTGATCGCGCAACACCCCGTGACGGCGGTGAAGGCGACATTCGATGCTGACCCGCAAACGACGAACCCCAGCAAGCCCGGCGAACTCCTGCCCGTCGCGTTCAAATTTACCGACCTGACCGGGTCGTTGTTTCGCGGTACCGTTGGCGGTACGGGTCGGGTTGTGCTGTCGGACCCCGTCCGTTATCGGCTCGCACTCACGGCCACCGACGTGCGTCTCGAAGAGATCGCCCAGCACCACAACCTCGGTAAAGGCGTAAAACTCGAAGGCGCGGCACAAGGGAACATCCTGATCGAAACGGTGCCCGATCCGCGGACCGGCGCGATGATGATCGAAGGTTATGGCAAGGCCGATGTGGATCGCGGTCACATCCTAAATTTGCCTGTGATGATGCCGTTGTTGAAGACCTTGAAATTGCAGGCACCCGACAAAACGGCTTTCGAGGAAGCTCACGCGACCTTCACGATTCGCGGCGATCGCGTCCGCGTGGAACATCTCGACTTACTCGGCTCCGCCATCAGCCTCGGCGGTTCCGGCGAAATCGACATGGCGGGCGACTACGTGAAGTTCGACTTTTACACGATATTATCTCAGACATTACAGCGATGGCTGACTACGCCGTTCGGCGACGTGACGGCCGCCGTCAGCGAGAAATTGTTTAAGATCGAAGTCGTACGGAAAGACGGCGAACTGAAATACGAACCGCGGATCGTCCCGTTCGTGACGGCCCCGTTCCGGGCAATTGCGGATCGAATGAAGGTCCGAAAGTAAACGGGAGAACCATCGTGTTCCTGCTCGGCGGCATCTTGCATCGAATGATCTTCTGGGAACTCCTGCGGGTCTTCGCGCTCACGCTCACCGGCCTGACCGGGCTGTTCCTGATTGGCCTCGTTATCCAGCAAGCGAGCCAACTCGGGCTTTCGATCGGGCAGACGCTCGCGATCATTCCGCTACTGATTCCGTACACGCTGCCATACACGATTCCCACGACGACACTGTTCGCATCGTGCGTCGTCTACGGTCGAATCTCGCACGACAACGAAGCCGTCGCGATGAAGGCCGCCGGCGTGAACCTGCACTCGATATTACGCCCCGCCGCGCTGCTCGGCGTGCTCATGAGCCTCGTTACGTTCGGCCTCGCGTACACCGTAATCCCGAACTCGAATGCCACGCTACAAACGCAGATTTTGAAGGATCCCGAAGAGGTTCTCTACAGCCTGCTGAAACGCGAACGCACCTTCCGAGCGAACAATTTCCCTTACGTCATCCACGTCAAAGACGTGCAGGGTCGTCGTCTGATCGATGTGATTTTTAAGCGTAAGAAGATGGAAAAGGACAACGCGGGCAAGGACATCTGGCTCGGTGTGTACGACTACGTCATTCGCGCAAGAGAGGCGCGATTGCGGGTGGTGATGCCGACGCCGGATAAGCCGAACGAGCCGACGATGCTGTTTATCGATCCGGATCGTTGGGTCGGTGCGGACGGCACGATGTCCATCGAAACGGGGAGTTCGCGGCCCGTGGGCGTACCCTTGCCAGACGTGTTCTCGCCGAAGGATGTGAATGATCGGCCGATGAATTTACAGTGGGACGAACTGCCACCGAAGGCGCACGAATTCGAACTCGAATACTTGAAGGCCGTCAGTCAGCAAATCGCAACCGCTAAGATCATTGCAACAACTACGGACCTCGTTTTGAAGGACCGCAACGAGAAGCACGCAGTCGGATTGAAGTATCTGGCCGAACACTGGATGCGGCAAATTCGCAACACGCAAAATGAATATTACATGCGGCCCGCGCTCGCACTCAGTTGCCTGGTGTTCGCGCTGATCGGCTGTCCCGTCGGCATCTGGGCGAACCGTGCGGACTACCTGAGTTCGTTCGTTATCTGCTTCCTGCCAACGGTATTCGCATACTATCCGATCTTGCTCGCCGGCTCGAACATGGCCCGCGATGGCAAAGTCCCGATGCCCGTCGGCATCTTCGCCGCCGACGCCATCGTCGCCGTCCTCGCGGGTTTGCTGACGATCCGACTGGTCAAGCGCTAAACAATTTCCGTAGCAGTAGTCGTGAGACTTCTGTCGCGCGATGTTCGATCGGCTATGCTGTCAGTACACACCTACTGCTCCCCGCTTTGGTCGCGTATGTACCGAATGCTCTTTCCCGTACTGCTGCTGGCATCGATTCCTGCCTCGGCTGCACCGCAGGATTTCGACCGTAGCGTAGCGCCGCTCTTCATCAAGCGATGTATCGAGTGCCACGGCCCGACGGAACCGAAGGGCGGCCTCGACCTGACGACGAAGAAAACCGTCGTGGGACTCGACGAAGAATCGGTGGTCGTACCGGGCAAGCTCGCGATGAGCCGCCTCTGGGAACGGGTGAGTATCGATGAGATGCCACCGAAACATCCGCTGAGCCCTGCCGAGAAAGCGGTCTTTAAAAGCTGGATCGAGAGTGGAGCGAACTGGGGCCGCGATCCGATCGACCCGCTCGCGCTTTCGACGAGCGAACGCGGTGGCCGCGACTGGTGGGCACTGCAACCGCTGAAGCCACACGCGGTGCCTGCGAATATCCATCCCGTCGATCATTTCGTTGCCATCGCACGCACGGCCAAGGGGCTGTCAGCCTCCGTGCCCGCAGACCCGCGTACGCTCGTTCGTCGCCTGTACTTCGATCTCGTCGGCCTACCACCGTCGCCGGAGACGATCGAAGCCTATGCCAAGAACCCTTCCGACGAAGCCTATTTCGCACTCGTCGACAAGCTGCTCGCGTCGCCGCAGTACGGCGAACGCTGGGCGCGGCACTGGCTCGATCTGGTGCGATACGGCGAAAGTGACGGTTTCGAGCGGAACGCGCCGCGACCGAACGCCTGGCACTACCGCGACTTCGTGATTGCGGCGTTCAACGCCGATATGCCGTTCGACCAGTTCGCGAGATGGCAGATCGCCGGGGATATTCTGCAACCCGATGAACCGGCGGCTATCCAGGCAACGGGCTTCCTCGTGGCAGGCATTCACAACACCGTACTCGGCTCGAATGCCATCTCAAACGCAACGGCACGACAAGATGAAATCGAAGATATTCTCGCCGCTGTCGCGCAGACGTTCCTCGGCCTCACGGTGCAATGTGCGCGGTGTCACGATCATAAATTCGACGCGATCACGCAGGTCGATTATTACCGCTTCGCGGCCGCACTCGGCGGAGTGAATCACGGCGAACGGGTTGCGATGTCTGTCGATACCCAACGCGACAGACAGATACTCGAAAAAGAATTGAGGGCGAAACTTGCGGACGGCGAACGTTCCGTTCTGGCAATCGAAGCGATAGGCCGCGAACGAGCGAATGCAAAGTTGGGCGTTCGTAACGCGAAACCGAAGTTACCCATTGCTCCATTGGCCCGCTGGTCGTTCGACGGAAACACCAATGATACCTACGGGCACTTGAACGGCACGCTGAAGAACGGCGCGAAGATCGAAGGCGGGCGATTGATCCTCGACGGCAAATCGGCGCACGTTACGACCGCATCACTCAAAGCGGACCTGAAAGAAAAGACGCTCGAAGTCTGGTTGTCACTGCCAACGCTCGATCAGTCTGGCGGTGGGGCGATGACGGTCGAATCGAACGACGGTAACATTTTCGATTCGATCGTTTACGCGGAACGACAACCGAAAAAGTGGCTCGCGGGGAGCAACAGCTATCGTCGAACCCGCGATGCAAATGGAGCGATCGAGACCGCAAAACCCGGGCAATGGGTTCACACCGCGATCTCGTATGCCACCGATGGACGCATCGCGATCTACCGCGATGGTAAACAGTACGGCACGGCGTACACGCTTCCTGGCGAGGGTCCGGTCTCGTTTCGTACGGGCGATTCGCACATCGTGTTCGGTATGCGACACACGGGTGGCGGCAAGGCATTTCTGAATGCGGAGATCGACGAAGCGCGACTGTACGACAGAGCATTGACCAGCGAGGAAATCGCGGCATCCGCAGCCGCAGGTCCGGATGGCATGTCCGTTTCGATGAACGAAATACTCGCTTCGCTCACCGCGGAGGAACGAGCGACACATTCGCAATTGCTTGCCGGGCGTGCGGCTACGACTGCAAAACTTGCGAATCTACCTGCGCCGACAATGGTGTTCGCCATCGCGCCGAAGTCCGCACCGCCGACGTACGTGCTTTCACGCGGCAACGTCGAGAAGCCGAAAGCGATCGTGAGTGCGGGTGGCGTGGCGAGCATTCCGGGCATGGCGAATTTCGGTTTGCCACACGATGCACCCGAAGGATTGCGACGTCAAAAGCTCGCGGAATGGATCGCACGGGCGGACAATCCGGCGTTCACGCGCACGATCGTCAACCGGCTTTGGCACCACCACTTCGGCATCGGCCTCGTCGATTCGCCGAGCGATCTCGGTTTCAACGGGGGACGGCCATCGCATCCCGAACTGCTCGACTGGCTCGCGGCGGAACTCGTGCGCCAGAAGTTTCACCTGAAGCCGCTCCACCGGTTGCTGGTGACGTCGACAACCTACCGTCAGTCGTCGGCGAAGGTCGCCAGTGCGTTCGCGAAAGATGCAGATAATCGACTGTTGTGGCGGATGTCCCCGAGGCGGCTCGAAGGCGAAGCGATACGCGACGCGATGCTCGTTGCGGCCGGAAAACTGAACCCGAAATTAGGGGGGCCGGGCTACCACGATGTCCGCACCTACGGCGACAGCGGCACCTTGTATTACGAACCAATCGACCCGATTGGCGACGAGTTTCAACGCCGGACGATCTACCGTTTCTCGCCGCGTGGCGAACGCAGCGCGATACTGGAAACGTTCGATTGCCCCGATCCTTCCGCACTGACACCCCGCCGTCAAATAACAACGACGCCACTCCAGGCACTCGCGTTATGGAACGATAGTTTCGTGTTGCGCACGTCGCAATCGTTCGCCGAGCGAATCGGTTTAGAGGGGAAGGGGACTTCCGCACAGATCGATCGCGCGTATCGACTGTCACTGGGCCGTCAGCCGAGTGATGAGGAACGGAAACGAGCCATCGCCGTCGTGGAAAAACACGGGCTGGCGGCATTGTGTCGCGTACTGTTTAACTGCAACGAATTCGTGGTGATGGAATGAACGAAGTCAGTCGTCGCGATTGTTTTTCGTGGTCTGCACGCGGTCTCGGTGTGGCCGCGTTCGCACATTTACTTTCGCGCGATGCGAGCGGCGCAACGCCGAAACCGCACTTCCCCGCGAAGGCGAAACGGGTCGTTCACATCTCGCTGATCGGCGGGCTGAGCCACCTCGATTCGTTCGACTACAAGCCGACACTGAAGAAGTTTCACGGGAAACCGCTGCCTTCGAAGGAGATTCCCGACATCTTTTTCGGACAAGTCGGCTTGCTTCGGCAACCGGACTGGGCGTTCAAGCCTCGCGGGAAGTCGGGACTGATGATCTCCGATCTGTTCCCGCACATCGCGGAAATGGCCGACGAACTGACAATTATTCGCTCGATGACGGCAGACTCGGCGAATCACACACCGGCGTTGTACATCGAAAATAGCGGCTTCCAATTCGGCGGGTTTCCGTCGGCGGGTAGCTGGGTGAGTTATGGCCTCGGTAGCGAAACCGAGGAGTTGCCCGCGTACGTAATCTTGCCCGATCCGCGCGGGCTGCCGAATGGGGGGTCGTCGATCTGGTCGAGCGGGTTCCTGCCCGCGGAGCATCAGGGCGTGCTATTTCAGACGGGGGCGACGCCGGTTCGCGACTTGTTTCCGGCGGTCAAACGCTCGGCGGCATCGGAGGCCGATAGCCTCGAATTGCTCCACGCGATGAATGCACAACATCAGCAACGTTCCGGCGACGAAGGGCTGTTGGCCGCACGAATGCGGAGTTACGAGCTTGCGGCAAAGATGCAATTGTCCGTGCCATCGCTCGTCGACTTGAGCAAAGAGACGGCGGCGACGCAATCGCTGTACGGCCTCGATCGACCGCAGACTGCGCCGTTTGGCCGCAACTGCCTGCTCGCGCGGCGACTACTCGAACGCGGCGTGCGGTTCGTGCAACTGTTTTCCGGTGGGCCGATTGCGGGTAACCCGCGGCTCAGTTGGGATGCACACGAGAACGTGAAAGACAACCACACCATTGAGGCCGGCAAGATCGATCGGCCCGTGGCGGGGTTACTCCGCGACTTGAAACAGCGCGACATGCTGAAGGATACGCTCGTGCTGTTCACAACCGAATTTGGCCGCACGCCGTTCGCCCAATCGGGGCCGGAGATCGTCGGCCCGGGCCGCGACCACAACAAATATGGCTTCTCCGTGTGGCTTGCCGGAGCGGGATTGCAAGCGGGAAGCGTCTTCGGGGCAACCGACGAGATCGGCTGGAAGGCCGCCGAACATCCCGTGGCGTGGCACGATTTCCACGCCACCGTGTTGCACTTGCTCGGCCTCGATCACGAAAAACTAACTTTCTACCACAATGGCATCCGTCGCCGACTCACGAACGTCCACGGCGAAGTCGTTCGCGGAATTCTGGCGTAACAGTTTCACTTTACTGGCTTAAATACCAGCCCATCGTGGCTCATGTCGTATTCGACCATGACGGTCGTGCCGTCGCGGATGTCGCCTTTTAACAGCGACTTGCCGAGTGCGGTTTCGAGCTCCTTTTGCAGAACGCGCTTGAGTGGCCGCGCACCGTAGGCGGGGTCGTAACCGAGCTTCACGAGGTACGATTTTGCCTCAGCGGAGATCGTCAGAACGATCTTGCGATCGCGGAGCCGTTCGCGGAGGTGTTCGAGTTGAATGTCGATAATCTTCGCGAGGTTGGCTTCGGTGAGCGTGTGGAAAACGATGATGTCGTCGATGCGGTTGAGGAATTCGGGGCGGAACGCTTTCCGGAGTTCGTCGAGTACCGCTTGCTTCATGCGGTCGTAAATTTCGCCGATGTGCGTGCCTTTGAATTGCAAGATTTTCTGGCTGCCGACGTTCGAGGTCATGATGATGATCGTGTTTTTGAAATTGACCGTCCGCCCCTGACTGTCGGTGAGACGGCCATCGTCGAGGACTTGCAGCAGCACGTTGAAAACGTCGGGGTGGGCCTTCTCAATCTCATCGAAAAGGATTACGGAGTACGGTCGCCGGCGTACCGCTTCCGTGAGTTGCCCGCCTTCATCGTGGCCGATGTAACCGGGGGGCGCGCCGAGCAATCGCGATACCGTATGGCGTTCCTGATACTCGCTCATGTCGATGCGGATCATCGCGCGATCGTCGTCGAAAAGGAAGGCCGCGAGGGCGCGGGCGAGTTCGGTTTTGCCGACGCCGGTCGGGCCGAGAAAAATGAAGCTGCCGATGGGGCGGTTCGGATCGTTCAACCCGGAACGCGCCCGAATGACCGCTTCGCTGATCGCGGTCACGGCTTCTTCTTGCCCTACGACGCGGCGATGCAATTCGTCTTCGAGGTGCAAGAGTTTCTCGGTTTCGCCTTCCATCAGCTTCGTCACGGGTACGCCGGTCCAACGGCTGACGACGGCGGCGATGTCGGCTTCGCCGACTTCTTCCTTAATGAGGCGGTTCGTCGATTTTTGCTGGGAAAGCCGTTCTTCTTCGAGCTTGAGTTGCTTTTCGAGGTCGGGAAGCGTGCCGAATTTCAGCTCGGCTGCCTTGCTGTAATCGGACTCGCGCTCGTAGCGTTCCAGCAACACTTTGGACGTCTCGATCTGCGTTCGTAGCGACTTCAAACCCTCGACCGCTTTCTTCTCGCTTTGCCATTGTGCGGAGAATGCATCGGACTGCGTCTTGAGGTTCGCGAGTTCCTTTTCGAGTTTCGCGAGCCGGTCCTGCGAGCCGGTGTCGTTTTCTTTCTTGAGGGCTTCGCGTTCGATTTCGAGTTGGCGAACGCGGCGGGAAATCTCGTCCAGTTCCGTCGGTAAGGAGTCGATCTCGGTGCGAATCTTGGCTGCGGCTTCGTCCATCAGGTCGATCGCTTTATCGGGCAAGAAGCGGTCCGCGATGTACCGGTTCGAAAGCACCGCTGCCGCGACGAGTGCGGCGTCCTTGATGCGGACACCGTGGTGTGCCTGATAGCGATCCTTCAAGCCGCGTAAGATCGAAATCGTATCTTCGACCGACGGTTGATCGACGAACACCGGTTGGAAGCGTCGCTCGAGTGCCGCGTCTTTCTCGATGTGCGTGCGATATTCGTCGAGGGTCGTCGCCCCAATGCAGTGCAACTCGCCGCGCGCGAGCATCGGCTTGAGGATGTTCCCGGCATCCATCGCGCCTTCGGCCTTCCCCGCACCGACGACGGTATGCAACTCGTCGATGAACAGAATCATCTCGCCTTCGGAATCGGTGACTTCCTTCAGCACTGCTTTGAGGCGTTCCTCAAACTCGCCGCGATACTTCGCACCCGCGATGAGCGCACCCATATCGAGCGAGCAAATCCGCTTGTTCTTCAGCCCTTCGGGAACGTCCCCACGGTAAATTCGCAGTGCCAAACCTTCGACGATGGCGGTTTTGCCGACGCCGGGTTCGCCGATCAGAACGGGGTTATTTTTCGTACGCCGACTGAGCACCTGAATGACGCGGCGAATTTCTTCGTCGCGGCCGATCACGGGGTCGAGCTTGCCTTTCGCGGCCATCTGCGTGAGATCGCGACCATATTTTTCGAGTGCCTGATACGTCTCTTCGGGGTTCTGCGTCGTCACCCGTTGACTGCCACGAACTTCCTTCAGCACGGTTTCGAGCCGCTTCTTCGTGAGGCCCGCTTCCCGCAGCATGATCCCCGATGCGCCTTTGTCGTCGACCATCGCCAACAATAAATGTTCGACGGAAACGTACTCGTCCTTCAGGCGTTTCGCTTCGTCCTCCGCATCGGCGATCAGCTTGTTGAACCGCCCGCTGCCGTACTGGTTTTCGGGTGTTCCCGATGCCGATGTCACGCTCGGCAGCTTTTCGAGATCGCGGTGCAACTTGCCAGAAAGCGATTCCGGCGACACACCCGCTTTGTTCAAAATCGCCGACGTCAGCCCACGATCTTGCTCGATGAGCGCGAGCAACAGGTGTTCGAGGTCGATCTGCTGGTGGTTGAGCTTCGCAGCCGTCTTCTGCGCATTCGCCAAAGCTTCGCGGGCTTTTTCGGTAAAACGATTCGCGTCCATGGGCGATCTTCTCAAATGGTTGTAAGGTTTCCACTCTCATTTTAACGAGCAAATTCACGTCATACCGTTTTTCGATGTCTTACGTCGATTCTCCCGCAACGAAAGCGAGCGAAACCGAGTTCAGACAGTAGCGTTGGCCAGTCGGTCGCGGGCCATCGGGGAAGACGTGCCCGAGGTGGCTATCGCAACGGGCACAGCGAATTTCGGTTCGGACCATGCCGTGGCTATCATCGACGATGCTCGCGACGTGTTCCGTATCGTACGGGGCGAAGAAACTCGGCCAGCCGGTGCCCGATTCGAACTTGGCGTTCGAGCGAAACAACGGCAGATTGCACAGTCGACAGTGGTAAACGCCCACTTCTTTCTGCTTCAGCAACCCGCCACAAAACGCAGGCTCGGTGCCTTGGTGCAACAGCACGCGACGCTCTTCGGGCGACAGCCCTTTCGCCAGCAGCGATAATTGCTCCGTAGACGGACGAGTCAAATCGTGCCCACTCGCTGAAGTTTGTGTTGCGTTCATCATTTCTCCCATTGTCGTGTGATGCGTTGAAACTACGGATAATTATAGTCGAAGGGTGATACCGCCCATCTCTATCACTCTCACTCGGTTTCCGCATGAACGACGACACACCCGCGATCCTCGGCGGCCCCGCGACATTCGCCATCGGACCGCCACCGTGGCCACCCGAACGCCCCGCCGTGCGCGACGCACTGTTAGCGGCGTACGCCGATGGCGGCTGGGGGCAGTATCACGGAGTGCGCGTGAATGACCTCGAAACCCGGTTATCCGTGCGCTACCGCGTACCCCACGCGTTGACTTGCGCGAGTGGCACGCTGGCCGTGGAAACGGCACTGCGTGCGGTGGGCGTTGGCCCTGGCGATGAAGTCATTATGGCGGCGTACGAGTACGAATCGAATTTCCTGAGCATCATCGCGATCGGCGCGAAGCCGGTACTCATCGACATCTGCGAAACGAATGGGAACTTCGACCCGGCACAACTGAATGCTGCACGTTCGCCTGCAACGAAAGCCGTGCTCGTTTCGCACATTCACGGCGGGTTTGCGCCTATCGATGAGGTCGTGGCATGGTCGAAAAACGAGCGAATCGCGGTGATCGAAGATGCCGCACAATCGCCAGCCGCGAACGACGTCGAGATACCGAAAGCAATTGTGGCGGACATCCGAACGCTAAGCTTCGGCGGCTCGAAAATCGTGACGGCAGGACGCGGCGGCGCGATGCTGTTTCCGAATGAAAAACCGTTTCAGCGGGCGAAACTGTGGCTAAACCGCGGCGTGCAACAGTGGGCTGCACTCAGCGAGATACAGGCCGCCGTGCTGCTGCCTCAACTGGACACGTTAACGGCTGAAGTCGCCACGCGGCTGTGCGGAATGCAGGTGCTCGCGGTGAATGTGCCTGGGTTGCGAATGTTGCCGGGCGATGGCTTGTACAAAATCGGCTTCGAGTTTGATGCCGTCGCGTTTGGTTTGTCTCGCGATCTGTTCGTGAAAGCGATGCGTGTAGAAGGCGTCGCGTTCGATGCCGGTTTCAAGGCGCTGCACCGCAGTCGTGCGCCCTCGCGATTCCGTGCGATTGGCTCGCTACCATGCGCCAGTATCGCGCACGATGCCATCGTGATGCTGCATCATCCCGTCATGCTCGACGGTCACTTGGCCGGGCAGCAGGTTGCCCGTGCGATTGCGAAAACGTACCGTAACGCAGAGCGCATTCGTGCCGAATTCCCGCCGCTTTCCTGAAAGGGCCACCCGATGCCGCGCCTTCTGACTGGTTTCGTGCTGTTCCTTCTGACGACACTCGAAACACTCGCCGCCGATGCCCCCGCCGGTTCGTGGAAGCTCACGCTGCGCTCGGAACGTCAGCCGATTTTGGTGCTGATTTCCTTCGCGCAAACCGATGGAAAGTGGGTCGCCGATTACATCGATTCGACCGCGCAGTTTAACAAAGATCCGAAGTTCATCGATGTCAAAGTTGTCGATGATAACCTGAAATTCACACTGATAATCGATGCGGCCACAATCCGCTTCGATGGTATCGTCGCGAAAGACGGCAAGAAAATCACTGGCTCGTTAAATCAGGGTACCGCACTCGAACTGACCGAATTGCGACCGAGTACGTTGAAGAAAATCGATGGCTTCGAGTTGGTCCGCGAATCGCTCACACAGACCGATGAACCCCAAGCCGTCTACGATGCGTCGTTAGCCGTGCTGGCACAGGCTGCGGCGAAGAAACTGAAACCCGACGAAGTGCGCGGTATGGTCGATCGCGTCATGAAGCTTTCGACGAACTACGGCCCACGCTGGGAACGCGCAACGACGCTGAAGTTTGCGGGGCTGCTCGCCGATCAGGAGGGTTACGCCGAAATCGCTCTCGCGCAAGCTCGGAAAGCCGAGCGGATGCTAACCGATGACGATGAATCGATAGCCCGTCTCGAAGTGCTCAACGTACTGGCGCGTTCGCTAACGAAGTCGAACAAGGCCGACGAAGCGAAGCCATACTTGGCACAAATCGCCAAGCTCGAACTCCGCGACTATCAGGATTACGCGAAGAAAAATCCTTCGTACAAGATCGAGGAATTCAAAGGTCGCAAGGCTAAGAGCAATCGCGTCGCGCTCGTCGAATTGTTCTCATCGGCAGAGTTACCCGCGTGTGCCGGGTTCGATCTCGCACGAGATGGTGTGCTGCGGGCGTACAAATCGAGCGATGCGATCGCACTGACTTACCACATGAATCTCAAGGACGCGAACGATCCGCTCACGAACCCCGACACGGTTTTCCGAGTCAACTTCTACGCGGCCAAAGTGAAAACGGGCACACTCGCGTTCGTCAACGGCAAGCCTGCTGTACGCATCACGGAAGAGACGTCAGCCGAGTCCGCGAAGGATATTTACGCGGCACTTCGCGAAAAGATCGAAGAAGAACTCGAAAAGCCGAGTGCCGTGAAACTGACGCTGACGGTGGCAGCCGACCCGAAGGGATTCGTGGCGAAAGCGGCGATTGCCGACCTCGAAAAACCGAGCGAGCAAATGTTCCTTCGCTTCGCCGTGTTCGAAGATCGGGTGCGTTACTTCGGGGGCAACGGTATGCGTTACCATCAGCACGTCGTGCGCTCGATGCCGGGCGGCAAAGGCTTCGCTCTTACGAAAGCGACCGCTGAACATTCGGTGACGATCAACGCGACGGACATTCGCGACAAACTGACGAAGTACCTCGAAGATTTCAGCAAAGAAAGCGATTTCCCGCGAGCAGATCGTCCACTGGAACTGAAGAACCTAAAGCTCGTCGCGTTCGTGCAAAACGATTCGACTGGCGAAGTATTAGACGCGGCACAGGTCGATCTGGAACCGAAAAAGGAGTGATTTGAGCGGTGCGGAAGTGTCGAGAAACTGTGCGCACTTCCGTGCGCACAGTTAGAATTCTTAACCGGAACGACTTCGTTACTTGTCGTCTTTGTTGACCTTCTCGGTGTTTCGCTTCCCGGGTGGCGGAAACTTGCCGTCGATCAGTTCCTTCAAGATCGGCGTGACGACTTCGGCTGGGAGCGCCCAGGTTTCGACGCGGCCTGCACGAGCGATGTTGATGCCGAGTACCTTGCCGTCGAGGTCGACGAGCGGCCCGCCACAATCGCTCGGTTTAATGACCATGTCGTGCATAATTACCGAAGGGAAACCGGTTCGCCGACCAGATAGCAAACTGCCCATCGCGTTTTGGAACGCCCCGCGATCAATGTCGGCCCGGCTGCCGAGCTTCACGTTGAATTCTTTTTCCTCTTCGCCGCGAAGCACCGTCATTTTGATCGTGTCACCGGGCTTGTAATCGTCGAGCAGCTTCTTCATCTCCTCGAATTTTTTGACCTTGGTACCCGCAATTTCGAGGATGATATCGCCTTTGGACAGTTTCGCACGGTAGGCCGATCCCTTCGGGTCGACTTCACCGATCACGACCTGTTCTTTACCTTCGCTCGGCAATCCCGCAATTATGCCCAGGAAGCCTTTATTGCCGTTTTCGACGAACGATTCTTCGCGGTAGAGTTTGCGAACACCCGCACTGATGATGCCTACGCCGACCGGTTCCGACTCAAATCCGACAGCGGCAACCCAGTTGCCGACGGTGGCGTCTTTGCCGGGTGCGAACGCCGCAATCGTGGCGATGTCTGTGGCGTCGATCTTCAGCAATGCGAGGTCCGAAGGCTCGTGATAGCCAACGTAAACGGCATCGTATTCGGATCCATCGCGGAGCCGGATGCTAATCGGACCCTTGAGTTCGCTGCCCTTGGTGAGGATGTATCCCTTCTTGTCGACTATTGTGCCGAGGATCGTGTCTTTGTTACTGCAGCGAACGCGAACGGTCGCATCGGTGGCCTTGGCGACGACATCGCCGAAGAGCTTGACGAGCGATTTCTTGCCCCTTTCGTTGGAATCGACGGCGTAAACAGGGCCGTTACTGGCCACGA
>Ga0105044_10005545_pt1 | contig 17344 bp, 14 predicted proteins | sample MAT01_FD_78092 | JGI IMG/M metagenome (GOLD analysis project Ga0105044, IMG submission 78092) | Freshwater microbial communities from Lake Fryxell liftoff mats and glacier meltwater in Antarctica - MAT-01 | ecosystem: Environmental > Aquatic > Freshwater > Ice > Liftoff microbial mat | place...
ATCGCCACATGCTGGCTGCCGGGGCCGTGGCAGTTTTCGCAGCCGACGTTTTGCAACTGCGGCGTCAGTTCCGCGTTCACGTAACCGGTCTTGTAGTCGTAGCCAACAGTATGGCAGCGGATGCATTCGGGGTCGAAGTTGCGCAGCGACGGGCGTTTGGCAATTGTGTCGAGTGCTGCATAAGCCTGGGCGTGCTTGCTGGCCTGCCAGACCTTGCCGGAATCGCCGTGGTCCTTGTGGCAACCGAGACAGGAGGCGCTGCCCGTGTACGCGGCCAGCGGGTTCGTCACCTGCAGCGGGTGGGCCATTTTCGGGTTCTTCGAAAGGAAGTCGCGGTCCTTCACGGTCTTGGAGTATTTCTCCAACTCGACCAGCGCCAGGTTCTTCGCCAGGGCTTCCATGTCGTCGGGTGTTTCAAACTCCGGTGTCAGCGTCACCTTCTGGTACATCAACTCGAAGCCCTTCTCGGTCTTGAAGACGCCGACGACGCCGAGGCTTTGCCCCTTGTGGCCGACGCGGATGACCCACGGGCTGTCCGGCTTGGCGGGGTCGACCAACATCGGTGCGGCCGGCGGTTCGGCTTCTTCGGACATCGCCACGATGATGCGGAACTGGGGCAACAGCTTCGATACGGCCGGAGCCAATTTCACCGGACCGTTGTACAGCAGAACGTCGATTCCTTTGTCTTTCTTGCGCTCCTTGCCGATAGCACCCACCGCATCCTCCATCAGCTTCTGTGTCACCTTGGTCGCAGCAAAGACCATCGACTTGTCAATCTTCTTGATGTCATCGATCACGGGGCTACCGACAATGCTGACAACTCCGACACTCGGCCCCGCCTTGGTCGGCGTCAGCACCCAATCGCGCATCACAGGTGCGCTCTTTTCATCAACGAATACCTTGTCTTTGCCGATCACCTCGGCACCCGACAGAATCCCTTCGAGATTGCTCATGATGATACCGGGCTCGCGGTTACCGGGCTGCAGCGCGTACTCGGCGTAGATCTTCACCATGTCCAATGCGAACTCTGCCTTGCCGGCTCCGACGGCCTTGTAGCCCATCTCCTTCATGATCCGCATGGCGGTTACGTATTTCAGCAGCGCCTGCTCCGTCTGCAGGCGATTCTCCGAGTTGATCTCCGGTGCGACGTCGCCCAAGTCGATGGGAACCGCTTCGATGCCCATTTTGTTCAGCCCGGCGATGAAGTTGAACCGGCGTTCCAGACCGCCCTTCTGGGGGTCGGAGCAGCCGCACTTCTGCAGGTAGCCGTAGGTCTGACCGGAGATGACCAGCACGAACTCGGGTTTGCGGTCTTTGGGCCAATTGGGGAAGACTTCTTCGTACGACCAGGAAAGGCCCTTGGGCTCAACCTTCGGCTTCGCGTACGGCGCTGGATCAGCCCCACTGAGGGAGTAGATGGCCACGCCGCCGCCTATACACGCCAGCCCGACAGCAACCAGCAGAAAGGCCGGCCAACGTGCAGGCCGGGACGGGGTGGGCTGGGCCGATTCCTTCGTGTCCATGATCAATCACCTCGCGGAACTTGTTCGCAAGTTTTGTTTGTACCGTTTCCTGTCGATTCCCGCGAGACGAATTTCACGTCAGAACGGTCGGCCGCCGTCGTAGGCGTTCGCCTTTACCGGGATGCGGATTCGACGGCTGGTCGGCTCTTTTGTCTTCAACATCACGAAGCCGTCCTGCAGGTTGCCGTACAGCTTCCCTGCCGGGATGGTCACTCGCAGCGTCCAGAAGTTCTTGCCGTCGCGCGGGGTACCGGGTGTCAGTACCGCGTCGAGAAATTCGGGCATGGTCGCGGCCCGGTCGAGTTCCAGTTCCAGGTCGGCCCGTTCGCTCATCACCGTCACCTGCATCGAACGCGATTCACCGCTGGGGAATGACGAGCCGAAGTCGATCCGGTCGGCCCCGTCGCTGCTGACCAGCCGGACGTCCCCCTTGACGCTGCCGGTCACAGGCAGATGCATGTACTTGTCTTCGCCCTCTTCAATCTTCACCGTGAATTCGAGGGGGCCCAGGTCGAGTTGCTTCCTGTGCATCTGCCCATCCACGAGCTTTTCCCGCCGTTCGTGGACAATGACACTGCTGCGGTATGCCCCGGCCAGGCCGATCGAGTCGGGCATCTTCGCCGCGAATGCGGCCAGCTCGGCGGGAGTCAGCTTCACGGGGGGAAGTACTTCGACGCAGGCAAGCTGTTCCGGAGAGACCCGCGGCGTCAGCTTCAGATCCATGATCGGCCGGGTGCGCGACCAGATGATGAATTCACGCCCGACCACGGACGAGGGGCCCATCTCGCCGAGCTTCAGATTGCGCGAAGCCGTCGAGGGAACGAAGACGTCGAACGGCGGCACCACGTTGAAGACGGCCTCGAAGTGCAGCTTGGCCGCGGTTGCGTTCGGCAATTGCGCAATGAAGTCGGCCGAGAGCTTGCGGTCACCTTCTTTATCCTTCGCACGCCAGTTAAGCCTTAACAGGCCCCACTGAGGCCCCAACGGCCCCGCGGCGGGCACGGTCACTTCCAGCCGTTTGCCGTCCTGTTCGAGCTTTGTCCATTCCACTGATTTCGCAAGCTGCGCGGTGTTCAGCGCACTGATGATCGGCATGCCGGGCAAGGGCATTGCCGTCACGCCGGAGGTTCGCAGATAGCGTGCGAAGTCATCCGCCGGAAGCACGGCCGCTTCGGCGGCCGCGCACTGGCAGTTAGCCCCCGTGAACGCCAGCCGGACCGGCTGGTCGTGCTGGTTGCGGAACCAGAAGTCGTAGTGGCCATCTTCGCCCAACTCGTAGTCGTTGCGCCAGTAACGCAGATGCCATTCCGTCGGGTCCTTCCGGCCGACGATCAGGTTGAATTTCAACGGATCAACCGTGGTGATCGCCTTGCGGTTTTCGTCCGTGCTGACGCCCGGGTTGCTGGAAAAGATCTTGATGTACGTGATGCCGAACACCACCCCGGCCAGGATGATGATCGGCAGCACGATCTGCGTGAAGGTTTTCATCGGCGGGCCCTCACTTCTTCTTCGGTTTGAGCGGGTTGCCTTCGGCATCGATCGCGCCGACGGCAATCAGGTGCATCCGATCCGGGTCGAGGTACTTCTTCGCCACGGCCTGCACATCGGTGGGCGTGACGGCATCGACCTTCTTTCGATAGTCATCGAGATAGTCGAGCCCCAGGCCGTACTGATCGAGCGACAGCAGCAAAGCCGCGACCTGATCACAAGAGACGGTGCGGAAGGCGAGGCTGCCGGTCAGGTATTTCTTCGCGTCGTCAACTTCCTGCGCGGTTGGTTCCTCATCGCGAATCTTGCGGATCTCCTTCAGGAAGCCGTCGCGCACCCAGGTGAACTTCTCCGGGAAGGTGCCGATGTAACCTTGGAAGACGCCGGTCTGGTCCGCGGCGGATGCCGCGATCTGTGCCCGCACGGTGTAGGCCAGCCCTTGCCGATCACGCAGCGTGCTGGAGAGCCGATCGGTGAAGCCGGGCCCGGTACCCAGCACGTTGTCCATCACCAGCAACTTGTAGTAGTCCGGATTGTCGCGCTTGATGCCCGGGTGGCCGAGGTAGACGTGTACCTGGGCCGCTTCGGGGTCGCTGATGATCTTGGGGGTATACTTGCCCGGCATCGCCAGTTCCTGCTTTGCCAGTGCCGGCAACTCGATCTGCTTCCAGTCACTCGTCCGCTTCTTGATCAACTCAATGATACGGGCGGAGTCAAAGTCACCGACGATCGAGAGCGTGACATTGTTGGGGCCGAAGAACGACTTGTGGAAGTCGACACAGTCCTTCCGCGTGAGTTTCTTGACGATCTTCGCGGTACCCAGCGACGGGCGAGCGTACGGGTGCTTGCCGTACACCGCGGCATTGAACTCCCGGCGAGCACGGTCTTCCGGCGTCTTTTCTTCCTCCGCGATCTCGGAGAGCATTTCCTCGCGTTTCAGTTCCAGCATCTCTTCAGGGAAGGTCGGATTCATCAGCGAATCGAGCAACAGGTCGATTCCCAGATCGAGGTCGCTGGACAGCACTTTCACTTTGCCGCTGCCGACGCCGAACGACAACGACCCGCCCGCATCCTCGATCAACTGTGAAATCTCGGCCCCTTTGCGCGTCGTCGTCCCCTCTTCGAGCAGGTTGGCCACCAGCATGGCGATACCGTTCTTGTCGGCCGGCTCGCGCAGCCGCAGATCGCGGATGCGGGCATCGACAACCACCAGCGGCAGCCGGTGATTCTCGAGCAGCCAGAGCTTCAGGCCATTGTGCAGCGTTACTGTCTTCGCATCGGGCAGATGGAACGCCGCGGCGTTGCCACGCTCAAGGCGATTGAGAGTACGGAATGCACGCGGCACGGAAGGGCTTCCGCTCGACGGCAGGGCCGTCCGGCCCTTCGCCGGTTGCGACTGGATGACGATCCCCTTGGCATCGATCAGGTACTTCTTCGCCACGCGCTTGACGTCGTCGTTGGTCACCGCGGCAATCTTCGGCAGGTAGCTCTTCAGCCAGTCGAGGTCATGCACCGTGACACCCTGCGCGATCGCATCGCAGATGCTGTGAACACTCTCGTTGCCGAAGATATACCCGGCCAGCATGCCGCGTTTGATGCGTTTCAACTCGGCATCCGTGACGCCGTCCTTCGCCAGCTTTTCGATTTCCGCGGTGGTCAGCTTCTCGACGGCATCAATGTCGTCCTTCAGCAGTTCGACATTAATCGCCTGCCAGCCGGCATACCGGCCTGACGAATGAAACGACCCGACCGACGAAGCGACCTGGTCTTCATCGACCAGCTTCTTGTACAGCCGACTCGTCTTGCCCCCGGCCAGCAGCTGGCTGACGACATCCAGCACGTAGGCGTCGTCCTTGCCGCTTTCGACAGTGTTGAACCCCATCAGAAGCCGCGGCGTGTCGAACTTCGACGGCAACTTGACGCGTTTGGTTTCCTTGCGTTCGGGCGTCGGCAGGGCCGGCTTGCGCGGCGGCAATTCCCCCTTCACGATGCCGCCGAACAGTTTCTCGACCTTCGCGAATGTCTCTTTCGGGTCGAAGCCGCCGACGATGATCAGGGCGGCATTGTTCGGGTGGTACCAGCGGTCGTAGTAGCGTGTGATGATCTCGGCCGTGGCCCCCTCGACGTGCTTGCGCTGGCCGATCACCGGATGGCCATAGGGTGCCTTTTCGCCGAAGAGCAGCGGCAGGATCGCCTTCATCTCGAGGTCCCAGGGACGATCCTCGTTCTGGTTCAACTCGGAGACGACGGCCCCCTTCTCCTGTTCAAACTCATGCTTCTTGTCGATGCGCGTGTTGCGCATCCGGTCGGCTTCGATCTCCAGAGCGGCCAGGAACCGGTCTGCCGCGAAGTCGAAGTGATAGACCGTCATGTCCTCGGAGGTGTAGGCGTTGTTCTGCCCGCCGTTGCGCTGGGTAAGGCGGTCAATGTCGCCGGGGGAGAGTTTGTCGGTCCCCTTGAAGAGCAGGTGTTCGAGATAGTGCGACAGGCCGGTCTGATCGAGATCTTCATCGCAGGCACCGACCTTGTACGCCAACATGGTGGTGACGACCGGCGACCCGGGAATCGGCTTCATGAAGACGCGCAGGCCGTTGGGCAGCGTCTTGAGTTCAACATCGTCGTACAGCGATGATGCGGTCTTGAAGAGGGCCGTGTCGGCCACCGGATCGGCACCGCGTGACACGGAAACGGAGACAAGCAGAAGCAAAGCGACAGACAGTCGGGACATGCGCGGTTCCTCGCGGCAATCAACGATCGGGAATGGTATTCATAGTTTAGCAAACGCCCGGCCGGCCGTGCGGAAGTTCCGCCGGCAATTTGGCATCCTGCCGTGAGGAACCCATGAAGCGACTGCTGCTGTCCCTGTTCGCGATCCTGGCGATCGCCTGTTTTGGCCTGAGCGGCTACGGTCTCTACTGGATGTGGAAGATCAAGGCTCCGGCCATCGCGACCACCACCGATGCGTTCGACAAGGCCGGCAAATGGCTGAACCTGGCCGACAACACGATCAACGATCTGAAAGGAAATCTCGAGGCCTCGCGCGTGCAGATCGCCATGGTGCCGCGCGAGAGCAACCGTGCGGCGGGAGGAGCCGGCTTCATGGAAACGATGATCGCGCGGACCGTTGCCCGGCAGGTGGCCCCGAACATCGACAGTGTTCAACGCACCTTGTCGCAGGTGACCGAGGCGACCATCGTCGTCAACAGCATTCTGGATTCCCTTCCCGAGGAATCGACCGGCCCGCTGGATCGATTGCAGGTCGGCCAAGTCCGCCAATTGCAGGATCAGCTTGATGGCGTCAGTCGTGCGAGCTGGGACCTGAGCGAACTTCTCGCCCCATCCGGCCCTGGCGACAACGAATCGCCTGGCGCCAAAGCGGAGCGGATTGCCGCGAGCCTGGCGCAGATTATCTTCACCGTCGAGGATTTTCAATCGCGGCTGCATGCCCTGCAGAAGCGCTTCGAGAAAATCGAGAAGACGACGATGTACTGGCTGCGCGTCGGCCCGACCATCTTTACGGTTGTGCTGATTTGGGTGATGACCTCGCAGTTGATTGTTGTCGCTTGGGTTGTGTCGAAATGGAGTAGTTCCGAGCGTGAAGCGCAAGTTTGAGCCTGAAGCGTAAGCGAAGGAAGTGAGTGCCTTTGCTTACGCTTCAGACGCGGATGATAGAGATCCCGGCATTCCGGTTTGCTTCGCCCGCAACCCTGTTCTAGGCTTTCGGAAACTCCTGCCTGATGGCCGACCTCGGGGCTCCTCTGCCGTGGTCAAGACAATCCTGCCCTTTCCGGGGAACAAGACGTGAAATGCCCGAAATGCTCGTCCGTCGTCATGGAGACGGACCCATGCTGCTTCAACTGCAAAAGTGAACTGCCCAGCCCCTATCAAGTTGATCAGGCAATGGCGGCACGCGTGTCGATCATCTTCGCGGTCATCGGCGCTGTCGCGGGCCCGATCATCGGCGAGTTCTGCTCCCCATCGCAGGGTCGGGGACTTTCCATGGCCGGGAAGGCAATCAGTGTCGGTATCGGTGCAGCGCTTTTGGGAATCTTCGGCTACTGCATCGGCGGCCTGTTCTTTAAGAAGAAGCTCGAATAGCGACGAAAACCGGGCCGGAAGTGTTAGCGACAGGTGTTTTTCCGTCGCTGACGTTTATGGCGTGTGTTTGGCCGCCTATGGTTTCTTCACTTCCGGCACCTTCTTCACTTCCGGCACCTTCGGTTCTTCCACCTTGATCTCGCCAGGTTGAAACTGGCTGAACGTGTGGATGGGGAACAACTTCCAGCCGGCATCGACCTGGCCCAGCAGCCCGATCAGCGTGGCCGGCTTGTCGTCGATCGTGATGGCCGCCAGCAGCGTGACGGCCAACTGACTGCCGTCCTTCTTCACCAGTTCGCATTCAGCCGTGCGGTCCTTGACGTTGAAGGCACCCACGTTCAGACTGCCGATGTCGGCGATGTCGATCTTCAAAGTCTTCTTGAACATCAGCCATGGCATCAGCTTTTCGCTGCCATCGCCGAAGCGGTACAGGCCCTGCACATCACGGGCGCTGATGACGGTTCCGGTTTTCCCCTTCGCCTCGGGTGCGACCAGGAACGAGTAGAGCGTTCCGTTCGGGGCCGCGCCGGCAGCGGGCTTCGCACCAGGGAACTTCACTTCCTTGAAGCCGCCTTTCATCATTCCACCAGTGAAGCGCAGGTCGGCCACGCCGGACTTCCCCTGATCGACTTCCGCCGTCAGGGTGATCATGTTGATGTCTTTGTATTTCGTCGTTCCCTGCAACGGCTTTTCGACCCCGGCCAGATGGACGCTGGCGGTTTCCTTGTCGTACTCGTAGCGGATCGCTTCGACGCGCGACAACGGCACGTAGGTGACGACGCCCTCCTTGAAGGTGGTCGAACCGAACTCACGCATCTCGAACACTTCCATTTTGTCCGGCAGCCAGGCGAGCTTGCGTGTGCCGAAGACGATCTTGGACTTCTTCAGCACGAACTCCTTGCCGCTGCCGTCGATGACGGTGGGAGCGGGCTCATCGGCGTTGCCCAACGCGAACATGGGAAGGATGAGTAGAAAAGCGAAAGTACAACGCGGCAGGGACATCTGGGAGGCTCCGGGAAACATGCGGCCCTTGGCAGGAATGTTGGAAACATTTTACGAAGTTCGGGGAAAAGGGGTCGTGCGGCTTGTGAGGGATTTGCCAGTTGCCGGGGTTTGAACTACAGTTCCGGTAATGGCGGAGGGGCGAACCCCCCTCTTGAACACTCCGCAGGGCCGACTGTTTCGGCCGAATGCAGGATCGTCCGTCACAACCTGGCCTGCATCATGAACTTTAGCGATTCCGTCGAGACCGACATATTCGCACCCAACGGCTACTTGAAGCCGGAAGGGCTCGACGCGGTTGCACTGAAGGCCATTCAACGGGCCGTCTGCTGGGCGGCCGACACACGGTGGGAAAGCGTCCGCACCCCGCATTTGTTCATGGGTGTGCTGTCTGTCGGCGACAAGCATGTTGTCGAATGGTGCCGAATGATCGGCAGTGACCCTGATTCGCTGCTCTTGCAGTTTGCCTCGCTGTTCACACGCGGCAAGGAACTGCAGACGCCGATTGTGCGCATGAACCGGGAGTTCATCTCCGAGAACGCGATCCGCTGCCTGCGGCTGGCGTTCGAGCGTGCCCGGCGCGTGAACCGCAAGGTCAGGCTGATTGACTTGCTGGTGACGATTTTTTCCCCGTCCGGCGGCATCGTCGGCGGTTGCTTCGCGGAAGTGGGTTATCCGCCTGACCACCTGGCCGCGATGGCCGTCGCTGCCGAGGAACGCAACCCACGACCCGAAAGCCGCTGATCGCCGAGCTTACCTGACCGGTACAGCCGCACCATTCTTGTAAAAAGTTCCACATTTCAGCTCATGTCCGCATACGGGGATGCACACCCGCTCGTTTAGAATCGACTGCGATGAAGGTCGTTTCGACCGGAGGTGCGTCATGCGTCGTTCTCTACTTGCGTTTTCCCTGACCAGTGTGCTCCTGGCCGCGGGTTGCAACCATTGCGGCAAGCGCAACAGCAATTGCCAGGCGCCAACGGGTGGCCCCCCCGTCCCTGTCGGCATGTTGCCGCCGCAGAACCTGCCGTTGGAAGGTCCGTCGCCTGTTCCCATGCAACCGCCTCGCGTCGGCATGCGCCAGCCGGAAGTCCTGCTGCCGCAGAGCCCGCCGCGACTGGCACCGCCGTCGTCATCGAACTACGTTGCACCGCCCAGCAGGGTGATGCTGGGCGAACCCGATTTCAGCGCACCCAAACCCGGCGTCGAGGAACGCAAGCCGATTCCGCCACAGACACCGCCGCCCCCGGCCTCGTTCGACGATAATACGGCATCGCCGCTGCCGATCGGCATTTCGAGCTTCGCTCAGGTGAAGGAAGGGGTCAGCACAGGCTTGCGGCCCGACCTCGACGGTCTCGACTGGCTGAACTCGAAGGGGTACAAATCGGTCGTTTTTCTGCGAAGCGCGAAGGAAGATGACTCATCCGACAAACGGCAAGTGGAAAAGCGCGGACTGAAGTATCAAAGCATCGTGATCGCGCCCGAATCGATCAATCAGAACACGGCTGCCGACTTCAACCGTCTTGTCAACGATCTGCCGACCCGATCGGTCTTCATTTATGACGTTGATGGCAAACGGGCGGGAGTGATGTGGTATCTTTACTTTCGCACCTCCGAAATGCTCAGCGATGAAGAAGCCCGCTCCCGTGCTACCCGATACGGCCTGAAGGAAAAGGGCGACCCGGAACAGATTCAGTTGTGGACCGCCGTCCAGAAATACATGGCCGGCGCGAAGTCCTGACCCCGACCATCCCCTGCCGCGCCGATTGCGCACCGTGACTCCTCATCACGCGCGGCGGGGGGTGCTTTTCATTAGCCGCTTGCCGGCGTAATCATCAGGGAAGCAGATCCGCCACAGGGATGGATGCATTCGGTGCGGCCAGTGGAGTGATTGAATCGCCGCCCTCATAGACCGTGCACTCCGTGTAGGCGAAGCCGCCATTGTCGCCTTCAACAGCCTGGGGGTTCCGGAAGACTTCGACTTGACGGTTGGCGAGAACGACAACCCAGTAGTCAAGAATGCCGGCGGCAGCGCAAAGTTTTGCTTTGTTTCCCCGATCATAAGTCAATGATCGCTCGCTCACTTCGACGACTAATGCCGCTGACTCCGGGTTTTTCTTTCCCTTGGCGATGTGGCTGCGCGGACTGCCCTCAACGACGGCTATATCGGGCACGATGAACGCATCGGTGAAGTCGAGGGCCATTTGCGGGCGGATCCAAAATCGCGTGTCGAAAACACGGTTCAGCGCATTCTGCACCAGACTGACCACGATGCTGTGAATGTTTGATACAGGCGCCATGTCCACAATCCTTCCCTGGATGAACTCCACCCGCTGATTCTCGAACCAGCCCATGTCGGCCATCAGGAAGAATTCATCCTTGGTGAACAGACGGCTCGTCAACTCAGGTTCCGTAACGATCGACATTCAATTCCTCACTTCCATTGATGGCGAGCGACGGCAAACTGGCTGGAACGTAATAGGAATCAATAGCAACATCAAGGTCGAACTTGTCGGGTTCGCAGCCTTGTGTGCTGCCGGCAACCCCGGGGCATCTTCGACAACGCCCACGGCCGACTACGGCAACACTCCAGTATTCGGGAACTCCTTGGAGCGCATAGAGGCTGGCCTTGTAATCCCGATCGAAAGCTAGCGAGGTTTCGCTCACTTCAATCACCAACTGCCCCGTAGTTGGCGCGGCCGAAGTTCGATGGCTTTGCAGCGAACCAGTCAGCACCAGCAAGTCCGGTATCACAAAAGATCGGGGCGAGCAATCCATCGGCATCTGCGGTCTTACCCAGAAGTTGCTGCCGAAAGCAGACTGCAGAACCGCCAAAACCGCCGAAATACAGAAACTATGGCCACTGGAGATAGGCCACATGTCGATCACGTTCCCTTCAACAAACTCCACGCGCTGGTCGACGAACCACCCCCGCTCGATCATGTGAAGGAACTCCTCCTTTGAAAAGAGGTGAGAAGTTCGCCCCTCGACTTCGGTCTTTGCGAATCGCGGTGCAGAATAAACCGAAGCTGTCATATGGCTGGCACCCGAGCTTCAGAGATTCCGCAAGTATACCTCATCATCAGTCGAGAACTGAACAACTGCTGCGGCGTACTTGATTCATCACGCCCCGCAACCGCCGCCTTCCGCTCCCGCACCTGCCATCACCTTCAACTGGATCACGCTGCGTTCCTGTTCCTTCTCCAGATACGCCCTGCCCTTCTTGACGTTGACGTGGTCCCAAGGCAGCAGTTCGCCCATCGGCCGTTGGCGGTGGCTGTAGAAGTTGACGTCGATTCCCATGTCTTCGAACGCCTTCCACCACAGGTCGGGCTGGAAACATTCGCGCCAGCCATCCAGCCGGGCCCCGCGCTTCCAGGCTTCGAGCAAACCGGGTGCAACCCGCCGATCGCCCCGTGTCAGAATCCCTTCCAGCAGGCTGGTTTCGACGTCGTGCTGCTTGATGTGCACCGCCTTGATACGGCACTTGCTGCGGATGTACTTGCCCGCCCACTGGAAGTATTCGCGCGACTGCATCCCGTTCCACTGGTACGGCGTGTGCGGCTTGGGCACGAAGTTCGAGACGCTGGCCGTCACATCCATGTAGCGGCCCTTCACTTCCCTGCCTACGCGCGAAATCGTTTCCGCCAGTTCGACGATCCCTTCCAGGTCGACGGGGCGTTCGCCGGGCAGGCCGATCAGGAAGTACAGCTTCACCTTGTCCCAGCCGTTCTTGAACGCTTCCCGGCAGCCTTCGATCAGGTCTTCATTCTTGATCTTCTTGCGGATCTGCTCGCGCATGTCGTCGCGCGCAACCTCCGGGGCCAGCGTCAGGCCGTGGGTACGCACGCCCTTGATCAGCTTCGGCAGGCTGCGCAACTGATGGTTCACGCGCAGGCTCGGCAGCGAGACGTTCACCCCCAGCGGGTTGAACACCTCGTGCATGCGGTTGACCAGTTCCTCGAAGTGCGGGTAATCGCTGCTCGACAGGCTTAACAGCGAGATCTCGTTGGTCCCCGTGTTGCGATAGCTTTCGAGTGCCGCTTGTACGATCGTTTCCACACTGCGGACACGCAATGGCCGTTTGATGACGGTCGACTGGCAGAAGCGGCACTGCCAGGGGCAGCCGCGCATGATCTCGATGGCGATGCGGTCGTGCGGTGTGTCCACGAACGGGACGATCGGCTTCGTCGGAAGCGGGATGTCGTCAAAATCCTGCTGAATGGTGCAGGCGGTGATCTCGCGCGGCACGTCGGCCCGAGTGCGGTTCATGGCCGCGAGGGTGCCGTCGGCATGGTACTCCGGCTCGTAGAACATCGGCGCGTAGGCCCAGGTCGTTCGGCCCACCAGTTGCGCGAGGTTGTCCTGCCGCCGACGGAACGAGAAATCGCCGTCGCGGCGGGCCTGTTCCTTCAGCGTCATCCACTGTTCCATGACCCAGGGCAGTGATTCTTCACCGTCGCCGATGACGAACAGATCGACGAACGGTGCCAGCAGTTCGGGGTTCTGCGCCCCCGGTCCTCCGGCAATGACCAGCGGATGATCGAGCGTGCGATCCACGCTGTGCATGGGGATGCCGCCCAGGTCGAGCATCGTCAGGATGTTCGTGTAGCCTACTTCGTACTGCAAGCTGAAGCCGACCAGGTCGAACTTCACCAGCGGCGTGTACGTCTCAAGCGAATAGAGGGGCAACCGGTTGCCGCGAAGCTGGGCCTCGAAGTCCAGCCAGGGTGTGAAGGCCCGTTCGCAGGCCCACTGCGGATCGCTGTTCATGATGCTGTAAAGCACCTGAAAACCGTGATGGCTCATCCCCAGCGCGTACGTGTCCGGGAAGGCGAGGCAGAGCTTGCCGCGAACCTGTCGATGGTCCTTGACGACGCAGTTGAGTTCGCCACCCAGATACTGCGCCGGCGTCAGCACGCGCGGAGCGATACGCAGGATCTCGCGTTTAAGTTCGGTATTCAGCATTCACAGTCCCTCCCTGGGCAAACTCGTAGATTGTCAGGATAGCGGAATACCGCTGGACACAACACCGTTTCGCCGGCATGTCATTGTGATCATCCCCGTCATCGACATCATGAATAGGCAGGTTGTCCGCGGCATCGGCGGCCGACGCGACGAATATCGGCCGATCGAAAGCCTGTTGACACGGAGCACCGCACCGGTCGAAGTGGCACGAGCATTGGTGGAACGATTCTCGCCGCCGGCACTGTACATCGCCGACCTGGATGCGATCCGCGGCGAGGGTTTTGATGAGAAACTGTACCGCGAACTGCTTTCGCTGAACGTTCCGCTGTGGGTCGATGCCGGAGTGCGTGATCGCGAAAATGCAACAAGGATAGCTGATGCCGGAATTGACGGCATCGTCTGCGGATCGGAGACATTGCGGAGCATCCCGGCTTTCGGGGAGATCATCAACTCGCTGGGATGTACACGCGTTCTGTTTTCGCTCGATCTCAAGCACGGAACGCCGCTGCGAAGCGCGACGTTGACGGAGATGATCGATGAGATCATGGTGCTGCCACTCAAACGTCTGATCGTCCTCGATCTGGCCGCCGTGGGTGAAGGACGCGGCATCCCCACCTTGCCCCTGTGCCGGCAACTCGCGTCCACGTATCCGCAGGTCGAGATCATCACCGGCGGCGGCGTCCACTCCCGGGCCGATCTGGATGCCGCCGTTGCGGCGGGTGTGACAGGCGTGCTGGTGGCCAGCGCGCTTCACGACGGGCGAATCTCGTAGAACAAATTTGTTGATATCGGTCGATCGGCCGATTAGCATCGTCCCCATTCATCTTTGATCCCTTCATCCGGGTTTGACATGCGCCAATATGTTTCCCGTCGGCGTTTCCTGCAGACCAGTGCCGCCACCCTGCCCTTGCTCACGCAGTCGGCCTGGGGGCTTCAAGATAAAAAGACACCCGCGAGCGATCGCATCAACCTCGGCTTCATCGGCGTCGGCACCATGGGACGCGGACACCTGGGCGGCTTTCTGGGCATGCCGGAAGTACAGGTCGTGGCCGTGTGCGACGTGGTGAAGGAACGCCGGGAAGACGCGAAGCAGAGGGTCAACGAACGCTACAGTGCGGACAAGAAGAAGCTCGGCGACCACTGTGCAGAGTACATCGACTTCCGCAAACTGCTGGAACACAAGGGCCTCGACGCCGTCGTGATCGCCACGCCGGACCATTGGCATGCAATCCCGTGCATTCTGGCAGCGCGAGCGAAGAAGGACATCTACTGCGAAAAGCCGTTGACGCACAACATCGCCGAAGGCAGGCGGATCGTGCAGGAAGCGGACAAGTCGAAGATCATCTTTCAGACCGGCAGCCAGCAGCGCAGTGAGTTCGGCAACCACTTCCGCCTCGCAGTCGAACTGGTACGTAACGGCCGCATCGGCCAGTTGAAGACGATCCGCATCGGCGTCGGTGGGCCGAACAAGCCGTGCGACCTGCCGACGCAGGACATCCCGGAAGGCACCGACTGGGAGATGTGGCAGGGGCCCGCCCCGGCACGCGGGTACAACGAAATTCTGTGCCCCAAGGGAATCCATAAGCACTTCCCCGCCTGGCGCATGTACCGCGAGTATGCCGGCGGCCAACTTGCCGACATGGGGGCCCACCACTTCGACATCGCCCAATGGGCACTCGACATGGATGGATCGGGTCCTGTCGAGATCATCCCTCCCCAAGATCCGAAAGCTGATAAGGGACTGAAGTTCGTCTACGCCAACGGCGTCGAAATGATCCACGGCGGCGAGGCCGACTGCGTGTTCGTGGGCGACAAAGGCACCATCCTCGCCTCGCGCGGCGGCATCAAGAGCACGCCCGGGGAGATCGTCAAGACGCCGATCGGCGAGAAGGAATTCCACGTTTACCCATCGAGCAGCCACAAGCGAAACTGGGTCGAGTGCATCCGCAGCCGCAAGCCGACGATCGTCCCGGCCGAGATCGGCCACCGCTCGGCCACGATCTGCCATCTGGGCAACATCGGCTATCAGTTGAAGCGCACACTGAAGTGGGATCCCGTCAAAGAACAGTTCGACGACGCGGAAGCGAACAAGCTGACGTCGCGCGAACCGCGCGAGATGTGGAAGATCTGATGACAGTTTAGCGGCGAGCCCATCGGGCTCGCCCATCAGGCCGGTACGCGGACGTGATAATCGAACACATAATTCGACGCCGGAACCGCATCGTGGTTCACCTGCCAGTGGTGCCGGCGGGCATGTTTAATGAACTCCTCGGGAAGGCGAACGTTATAGTTCTCCACATAGTAGATCAGCGCAACGTGCCATCCCCATTCGCCATCGGTCATTTCGTTGACGCCGCCCCACAGCCCCGGTGATGCCGGCACATCGCCCCTCCTCTTCCCCTCCATCGTCGCGTCGGCCTTTTTGCTTCTATCGATGTAGTCGGGAAGACTACCGCCCATGGCAATGCCGGTGATGAGCCCCGACCGCAAGTACCGGAGTAAATCCCGCTGATGAACCTGCGGCTGTTCGGAGGTGAATTCAACAATGCTCGGGTCGCCGCGGGTTCCGAATGGGAACTCACGGAAGCGAACTACCGGCCGCACCAGAACGGTTTCGACGGTCGTCATGTTCATCTCCTTACGGGACAACGGGCTTCCAGTCGCCCGGTTGTCCAGTGGTGCAGGCAAGCCGAAGCGAATCGTCCCATACTACTGTTTCCCCGAATCTGAAGTACGGCGGAACATGCAGCAGCGAGACCGTGCCGATCGAGGCCTCAAGCTGAACCCCCGCTGGCAACTTCCTGCCGAGCTTCTCCGCCAGCGTTCCCCCATCTCCTGTCCTGAAAAGATGGCCGTAGCAGGTCACCAGGCGAATCGACATCGAAACGATCGCCGCACCGAACTCGTTCACCAATAGTTCGGCCACGACATGCACGGGGATTTCGAACTGTGGCAGTTCGTTGTCCTCAAACTGCGTCACTTCGGCTCCGCCGTGAATCACCGCGTAGTGGAACGGGTCGAGGGGATCAACTTGGACGAACGGCAGGAACATCCGCGCCCGATCATTGCGGTGCATGATAGCAAACACCTTCCCCCCATGATAGCTCTCCGCAACGTGGTCGCGGCCGGGGCCGAAGTCCGCCACAGTCAGCTTGGGCAATGGCTGGCTCACCGGCCTTTCCTCCGGTACAGCACCGCGCTTTGCCCCCGCTTCACCAGTTCCCACTCATTGCTTTTCGCGAAGTACGGCTCGAAGCCGTCGTCGCCGATGTAGACCAGGGCGGCATCGAAGGGACCGTACTTCTTCTGCCATTTGGCGATGGACGCTGCCGGGTCTGCCCGCGATCCCTCGATGAACTCGGTCAGGAACTCATCGCCGAACAGTTCGCAGCGGTCGTCGACGAACACCCGGCAGTTGGGGGCGTGCATAATCACGTAGCCGCCCAACGCATAGTCGTTGAACAGGTGCACGCCATCGGGGTACGTGCCCTTCAATTTGGCTAACTCGCTATCAAGATCGACGGGCCAGAAGTTCGGGTCCAGCCGGGCGGCGAAGCCGTATTGCTCAGGCACGCGCTGTGCCGACAGCGCGAATGCTGTGACGACAAGTATGCCCGGGACCACCCACGCCGCCCGCGGCTTCCGCGATTGCCCGGTCGGCGGCACGAACAGGTCGCTGCCGCGCGCCTGCCAGGATGCCACTATGCGTGTGCGCGGGAACAGGTCCGCCAGCAGCGCCAGTGAACCGATGGCGAACAGCGGTGCATGGCGGACGCGTTCAATCGTCAGGAGCAGCCAGACCAACGGCAGCAGCCAACTGACGCGCAGCCGCAGCGGCCGAACCGTGGCGAAGACGCCGACGTAGACGGCCGCGCACATCAGCACCATCCACGAGTTCATCTCCGCCAGGTTCATCGGCGTGTGTTCTTTGATCAGCCGGGGCAGCGACTTCATCTGGTAGATCTGAATCCACGATGCGGGCAGCCGCCAGCCATATGGGTTCGCGCAAAACAGCCCGGCACTGAGGATTCCGATCGCGGCCAATTGGCCGACGTGTCCCCATGACTTGATCGGCGAATGCCAGCCGAGCAGCCAGAACACAGTCCAGCCGGCCGCAGCGATACCGAACGTCGCGAAGCCGCCGAGGACTCCGCCATGAACATTCGACCAGACCCAGAACAACGGCACCAGCCACCACAGAGATCGTAGCGACCGTCTGCCCTCATCCACATCGGCGAACAGCACGAAGAGGATCGCCATGCCGA
>Ga0105044_10005547_pt1 | contig 17342 bp, 23 predicted proteins | sample MAT01_FD_78092 | JGI IMG/M metagenome (GOLD analysis project Ga0105044, IMG submission 78092) | Freshwater microbial communities from Lake Fryxell liftoff mats and glacier meltwater in Antarctica - MAT-01 | ecosystem: Environmental > Aquatic > Freshwater > Ice > Liftoff microbial mat | place...
AGCTCGTCGTCAATCTCGAGCGTGCACGCATCGCCATGGAGCGCAACGAGATCGAACTGCGCGTCACGGCACTGCGCCGCGCGCGTGGCTTGCTGGGAGAGCTGCTGGCAACGCTCGACTTTGAAAAAGGTGGAAAGCTCGCCACGCAGCTCGCCGACCTGTATCAGTTCATGCTCTATGAGCTGGTGGACGTTGGTACCCGCGGCGATCTGAAGGTGATGCGCAAGCTCGTCTCGATAGCCTCCCATCTGCGCGACGGTTTCATCGGCGCCGCGCAGCAGACGCATGCACTTCAAAAGTCAGCGTGATCTGATGAACACGCGCTCGTCAGTCCGCATTCCTCGCGCCGTCCGCCTTCCCGCGGCCGAGCGCGCGCACGCTGCGCGTGAGGCGTTGGCGATCTGTGAATCGGCTGAAGCTTTGGCGAGGGCCGCCGACGATTCGCTCAGCGTCGACGACGACCGGCTCTTCAGTCTGCTGGAACAACGAGAGCAGCTCCTCGCTGATCTGGCTGAACACGTGGTCTCCCTTCGCCTCGAACGTCCGACGGCCGATAGTCAGCTGTTCGCAGCGACGGAACGGGCGGTCGACGAAGCCGATGCACTGGTGACCGACGTGTGTACCGCGTTGAACAAGTCGCACGGTGCGACGATGGCGCTGGCGATGCGCGTCTCCGATCGTGCCGACGCGCTGCGGGCAGAGCTCGCCGCCGTGCAACAAGCCGGGAGTGCAAGGATCGGATATGGGGTGCTTCCGACCTCACATCAGCTGGACAATCTCGGATGAACAGCCGTCCCGGTGACTCGTTCGGCGCGCTGCTCAGCGAAAAACTCGCCGAGCTCGAGGCGGCGGAAGGCGAGTCCCATCTCTTCGCCGAAGAGACGGCGCTCGACCGGTTGCGACTGGATGCACAGCAGTCCGTTCTCGCCAGTGAGGGCGGGCCGCTCCCACGGCAGGGGCATCAGGCATACCTGGTGCCGATAGAATCGCGACGAGAAGAGGGGCGGAGGCATCTCAGCCTTCTGGGGTGAAGTGGGGCAGGACGGGTGGAGTAGAACGTCTGAGTCACGAGTTTGCAGTTTGAGTTTTGGATTTCCAGTTGGGTAACCAGTCGCGTCGTCAGTACTCACTACTCGTTACTCCTACTCAAAACTCATTACTCAGAAGTTTCACTCGCCCCCTAGCCCTCAAGTTTCGATCCAAAGCTGCCGATAGTTCTACTTAGGAGGAGACCGATGCGAATCAACGGAAGCATTTTCGATCCACTGCGTCCCCAGGCCCCGACACCGGCAGCTAACCCTGCCGCTTCGCGTCCAACCGACCCAGCGGCACAGAACAGCGGCTCCACGCCGGTCAAGTCCGACTCAGTCCAGATCTCGGACGCAGGTCGGTCGATGGCAGGACGGATGGAGCAGGACAGCAAGAGCACATTCGACCCAGAACGGGTCGCGGAACTGCGGACGAAGGTCCTGACGGGCGCCTACAACACGCTCGATGTCGTGGATCAAGTCGCGCGCCGCATCATCTCTCGCGGTGACCTCTGAGATCCTTGAGATCTCAACGGTTCACCCGCCGACCGGCAAATTGAGGAGAACGGTGTCATGAAGTTTCTCGTGGTGGACGATTCCGCGACCATGCGGCGTATCGTGATCAACTCGCTCCAACGCATCGGCTACAGCGATACCGTCGAAGCGGGCGATGGCCAGGAAGCGCTCGCAAAGTTCGACAGCTCAGTCAAGTTCGTCATCACCGACTGGAACATGCCGAACATGAGTGGCACTGAATTCACGAAAGTGCTCCGTTCCCGTGCCGACGGTGCGCATGTGCCGGTCCTGATGGTGACGGCGCGCTCCGTGAAGGAAGACATCCTCACGGCCATGGAAGCGGGCGTCAACAACTACATCGTGAAGCCGTTCACCCCTGCCGTGCTGAAGGAGAAGATCGACGCTCTCCTCCCAGCCGTTGCGGCGTGAGGACCCTCACAATGACCAGTTCCCGCGCACATGAAGTGCTCTACGAGTCGGAAGCGACGCTGCGCCTCGTCGATCACGAACTGCACGAATTGCGTTCGTCGCCCGACCAACAGCGCCTTCCAGTGCTCTCCGATCTTCCGGGCATCCTCGAGCGCGCCAACTCGCAGATTCTCAGTGTGCTGTCGCGACTGCGCGAAGCGCGTGCCTCGCTACAGAGCTCGGCGTCGGAAAAATTCCAAGCCACGCACGACAAGCTCAAACAAGTCACGTCCGCCACCGAAGATGCCGCGATCAACATCATGGATGCCTGCGATCGTGCATCGCAGATGGTCGATGAACTCGACGCCATCGATGCCGCACCCGAACCGAATCGCACAAAGGCAGCCGAGCTTCGTGGATCGTTGCGCGACGAAATCTTCATGATGATGGGCGCGCTCCAGTTCCAGGACATCACCACGCAGCAGCTCAACCATACGTCGGCGGTGCTGGTCGAAATGGAACAGCGTATGCTCGACGTCGCGAAACTGTTCGACGCCAACGGCGAAGGACTGGAGATCACCGGACGCGCCTACGACGACATCGACGACGGCACGTTCGACCCCAATGCGACGGTGACAAACGCGGAAGGTCGTCAGGCCCTCGCCGACGAGATCTTCACGGTGACTAAAGCTCCGGCCGCGTAAGCTCCCCCGGAGCAAGCGTGGTCAACAAACGGCTCGTGTCTCGCGACGCGAGCCGTTTGCGTTTCATCACGTGCCGCCCGCGCAACTGCGAATCGTTCGTAACGACCAATCCCATCGCAAATGCACAGTAAACATCGCACACCTTGGGACCGATACTCGAAGACAGGATGCCCCCGACGACGGGTCCGCTCCGTGCAATCCTTCTGACGAATGCGCACGCCAGTGCAACAACTCACGCTCGACGACGCGGCTACGCTGCTCCTGCAGCTGGAAGCCTCCGATACTGCGGATCTCACCAAGCTGCGCGACGCGCTGACCGATCTCGCCTTTGAGAATCGAGTCCCAATGCGTGCACAGCCGTTCGTCGCGCGCGCTGCACGTGTCCTCGGCACGATCATCGCCGGGAGTGCGCCAGATTCAGCGGCGGCTTTCACGGAAGTGAGTGAGTCAATCGAAGAGGCCATGCGCATCTGCGATTCGTCCGCTTCACCCGCGGCAGCTCCGGCTCCACAATCTACCGCTGCGCCCACGGTCACCAAGGTCGCGCCGACCCAAGCGTCCCTCGCGGCGCCATCGGTTGTTGCTGCGCCTGTGGCACCTGTGCCGGCCGCCTCCGCTCCTGTCGAACCCGCGCCCGTTACCGCCGAGCCAGTTCGCTCAGCGCAACACGATGCTGGAAGCGATCAGGTGCCCGACGACGCGGATCTGCTCCCCGACTTCATCACGGAAAGCCGCGAGTATGTGGCTGCCTCTGAAGCCGCGCTGCTCAGTCTCGAAGAAAATCCCACCGACGAGGAAGCCCTCAACACAGTCTTCCGAGCGTTCCACACCGTCAAAGGCACATCCGCATTCCTCGGGCTCTCGCGCATCGCCGCGTTCGCACACGAAGCAGAATCCCTGCTGAGCCGAGTGCGGGAGAAAGAGATCGCGTATGCACGCGGCTGCGCGGATCTGTCACTGCGCGCCGTCGACATGTTGGGCGCGTTGCTCGAAGCAGTCGTGACCGCACTGGCCTCCGACGGGAAGATTCCGTTGCCGGCCGGCTATCACGAGCTGCTAGACGCGATCGCAGCGTACGATCCAGCGCTGCACGCCAACGGTGTCACGCTCGCGACAGAAGCCGACGATGCGGTGACGGACGCCGTTCGCCCCGATATCTCGCCGGCCAACAGTGCGTCGAATGCATCGGCTGGTGCCGCACCGTCGTCTGCGGCGGCAACGGCGGCGACTGCGGCACGCCAGGCGCGCGGCGACACCAGCGCCGACGCCACCATTCGCGTGCGCACCGATCGTCTCGACCGTCTCATCGACATGGTCGGCGAACTCGTGATCGCGCAGTCCATGATTGCCGGTGATGAACTGTTTGGCACAGGTAAATCGCACGAACTACTGCGCAAAGTGACACACTCTGGAAAAATTGTGCGCGAATTGCAGGACCTCAGCATGTCGATGCGCATGGTGCCATTGCGTGCGACGTTCCAGAAGCTCGCGCGCGTCGTACGCGACACTGCAGTGAAGGCCGGCAAGACCGTGCAGTTCGTGACCGAGGGAGACGACGTCGAAATCGATCGCACGTTGGTCGACATTCTGGGTGATCCGCTGGTGCACATGGTCCGCAACGCGGTCGACCATGGTGTGGAGCCACCACACGATCGCGCGGCCGCCGGCAAATCCAACACAGGTACGGTCCGTCTTTCCGCGTATTACGCGTCGGGCAACGTGGTCGTCGAACTCATTGACGACGGCCGTGGTCTCTACCGCGAAAAGCTGGTCAAGAAGGCCATTGAAAAGGGACTCATCGAGTCCGACAAGGGAATGACCGACAACGATGTCTTCTCTTTGATCTTCGCTCCTGGCTTCTCGACCGCAGAAAAGATTACGGACATCTCGGGACGCGGTGTCGGGATGGACGTGGTGCGACGCAATCTCGAGTCCATCCGCGGTCGCATCGACATCACGTCGGTGCCGGGCAAAGGTACGACGTTCGCCATTCGTCTCCCGCTCACACTCGCGGTCACGGACGGTATGCTCGTGCGCGTGGGGCAGGAACGGTTCATCGTGCCCCTGACGCACATCCACATGAGCTTCCGTCCGGAGCCGTCCATGTTGTCGACGGTGGTCGGGCATGGAGAGGTGGTGCTGCTGCGTGGGGAGCTCATGCCGATCGTACGTCTGCATCGTCTCTTCGATGTGCCGGACGCCGTGCAAAGTCCGCTCGAAGGCCTACTGATGATTGTTGGCGACGGCAATCGTCGCACCGCACTCCTCGTCGACGAGCTACTCGGTCAGCAGCAGGTCGTCGCCAAGACGCTGGGTGCCGCACTCGGCAAAGTGCCCGGAGTGAGCGGTGGTGCGATCCTCGGCGATGGCCGAGTTGGGTTGATTCTCGACGTGAACGAGACTGTTGCACTCGCACAGAGCGACGAAGTCACGCCACTGCAGCGTGATCGTGACCGACATCAGGACGTTGCTGCATAAGTGCGAGACCTGATGATGCCCAACCGCAGAACTATCACAACCTGTACTGCCGCGACGAAAGTGTCCGGCGTCCCACATCATTCACTGCCGAGTGAGCCATGAGCGCGCAAACAGAAAGTTCGACTGCTGTCTCCACTACCTCCCGTGCCGGGAAGTATCTCACGTTCTTCCTCGCGGGGGAGGAGTACGGACTTGAGATTCTGAAGGTCAGCGAAATCATCGGCATGCAGCCGATCACGCGCGTGCCGCGCATGCCGGAGTTCGTCCGCGGTGTCATCAATCTTCGCGGTAAGGTCATTCCGATCACGGACCTCCGCAAGAAATTCCAGATGGACCTCGATGGCAATGAAGACAGCTGCATCATCGTGGTGCAGATGAAGGGAATTCAGACCGGTATCGTCGTCGATCGCGTAAGCGAAGTCGTCGCGATCGCTGAAGCCGACATTGAGGATGCGCCGAGCTTTGGCGCCGGGATTCACACCGAGTTCCTGCTCGGCATCGGCAAGCAGAACGGCCGCGTCAAGCTGCTGCTCGACATCGACAAGGTGCTCAAGACGAGCGAAATCGAGGCGCTGGAAATCGCCCAGTCGCACGCCGCCTGAGTTCCGGGCGAACGCAACCGATGGCGCCGACCAATACACAAGGCGGGATGATCGCTGAGTGTGAACTGACTGCAGCACAATTCACGCGCATTGCCGACATGCTCTACAAGCACGCCGGTATCAGAATGCGCGAGTGGAAGGAAGGACTGGTTCGTGCACGGCTCGCGAAGCGACTGCGCAAACTCGGTCTGCCGGATTTCGACGCGTATCTGTCGCTCGTGCAATCGGAGAGAAGTCGCGCCGAGTTTGCCGAGATGATCGATGCGCTGACGACGAACAAGACAAGTTTTCTGCGCGAGGTGTCGCACTTCGACTACCTCCGCGATCACATTCTTCCCGATCTCCGGGGACCCGTTCGTATCTGGAGCGCCGGTTGCTCAACAGGCGAAGAGCCGTACACGCTCGGCATGTACCTGAACGAAGCGTACGGCGCGGAGACATCACGTCGCGTAAAGATTCTCGCGACCGATATCAGTCATCGGGTGTTGGCGCAGGCAAAGGCGGGGCAGTATCCCGCCGAGACAATGTCCGACGTGCCGTCGCCCTGGCTGCAGAAGTATTGGTCGACGAAGCGGGATGCAACTGGGCGTGAAGTGTCCGATGCCGGACCTGCGCTGCGGACGCTGGTGCACTTTGCCAAGCTGAATTTAATGGAACACTGGCCCATGCAGGGACCGTTCGACACGATCCTCTGCCGAAACGTCATGATCTACTTCGAAAAGGCAACCCAGCAGAAGCTGGTCGAGCGATACTGGGCCCTCCTCCGTCCGGGCGGGCATCTCTTTGTCGGGCACAGTGAAAGTCTTACAGGCCTCACACACCGGTTTCGGTATGTGCAGCCAGCCGTCTATGTGAAGTAGCATGACGACGATTGCGCCAAGTCGGCCCACTGAACGCGTGGTGGGCGTTGCCGACATGAAAGTGTCAGCAGCAGTCGGCGAGCGCCTCATTACCTACGCGCTGGGAAGTTGCCTCGGGATCGTGGTCTATGATCCGGTGGCGAATATCGCCGGGATGTTGCACGTCATGTTGCCCACGGGCACGATCGACGCGCAGAAGATGCAGGACAAGCCCGCCATGTTCGTCGACAGCGGTGTACCGATGTTGTTCAAGGAGTGCTACAAGCTGGGCGCCAAAAAAGAGCGTATGATCATAAAGGTCGCGGGCGGCGCTCACGCCGGTGTATCAGAAGAAGCGGATCGGTTTCAGATCGGAAAGCGCAACATGATCGCACTCAGAAAGCTGCTGTGGAAGAATGGTGTGCTCGTGCACGCCAACGATACAGGCGGGTTTCAAACCTCCCGCACGATGTGGGTAGATGTCGCAACCGGCGATGTCACTCTGAAGATCAATGGTGTGGAAAGCACGCTTTAACCGCTGCACACGGAAACCAATATGGCCTTCAACGTTCTCGTGGTGGACGACAGCGCTGTCATGCGACAGATGGTCGTCCGAACACTCAAGATGAGCGGCCTTCCGCTGGGCACGGTCCTCGAGGCCGGCAACGGCGAGGAAGGACTCTACGTGCTCCAGGATCAGTGGGTCGACCTCCTGCTGCTCGATATCAACATGCCGGTGATGAATGGCGAAGAGATGCTGCGACGTATCCGCGCCTCGCCGGAACTAGAAAAGCTGCCGGTCATCGTCGTCTCTACCGAAGGAAGCGAAACCCGCCTCGCTGCACTGCATGAGTTGGGCGCCGCCATCGTTCGCAAACCGTTCGCGCCAGAAACGCTGCGCGATACCATCATTCGCATTACTGGAGTTTCCGATGCCGAGTACTATGGAGCTGTCGCTGTCGCTGTCGCAGACGACGGCGGCGACTTTTGAAAAGCTGGCGCTTCTCTTTCCCGAGCAGGAGCTGTCGCCTGAGCAGGAAGCAGCGCCACTCGATGTGACGGTCTCCGTCGACTTCCGGGGCCCGTTCACGGGACGGCTCGTGTTGAGCTCGAGTGCGAGCATTCTCCCCGAGATCGCATCGAACATGCTCGGCGAAGCGGGCAGTCGTCAGCCGCCGCTGCAGCGCGATGCACTCGGCGAGTTGGCCAACGTGATCTGCGGTAACCTGCTGCCGGCCATTGCTGGAGCAGAAGCCGTGTTTCATCTGAGCGCCCCGCGGGTGCATGACGCTGGCGAGTCCCAATCGCGGGACGACGACGCGCCGTCAGGACACGTGCAGTTCGGTGTGGAAGCCGGTCGCGTTTCAACGACGTTGTACGTGTTCGGCGCCATCCCCGCACACGCACACGCGACGGTCGCGTGAGCGCGCCCGCTCGTCCGCTGCCAGCCGCACCGACGCCCATCGTGCGCAAGCCGGGTGTCGTTCGTGTGCTGATTGTGGACGACTCCGCACTCGTGCGGCGTATTCTCTCCGACGCACTCTCCAAGCACCCCGATATCGAGGTGGTGGGCACGGCGACGGACCCGTATGTCGCGCGTGAACGCATCGTGCAGTTGCGCCCTGATGTGATCACGCTCGACATCGAAATGCCACGCATGGATGGACTCTCGTTCCTATCCAAGCTGATGCGGCATTTTCCGATCCCTGTCGTTGTTGTGAGTTCACTCACCCCGCAAAACAGTGAGACCGCACTGCGTGCGCTCGCACTCGGCGCGGTTGAGGTGCTGGCCAAGCCGGGTTCGTCGCTCGCCGCGGGTGACGTTGCCGAAGAACTCGTGCGCGCCGTGCGTGCGGCCTCACACGCGCGTGTCGTCAAGCGTGCAGAAACGCCGGACGCGCCGATTGTTCCTCGACCGACCATGGCCACGCTCGATGCAACGCACAAGATCATCGCACTCGGCGCATCCACTGGTGGCACGCAGGCACTCGAACACGTGTTGCGACGCTTCCCGGTAGACTGTCCCGGCACCGTGATCGTCCAGCACATGCCGGAGCACTTCACGCTGTCTTTTGCCAAACGGCTCGACAGCGTGTGTGCCATGCGGGTGCAGGAAGCGAAAGACGGGGACTATCTCACTACGGGCCTCGCACTCGTTGCACCGGGCGGCAAGCATCTCATTCTTCAGGCCAGTGGCGCACGTTGGGTCGCCCGCGTGAAGGATGGTCCAAAGGTGCACCACCAGCGTCCGGCGGTTGACGTACTCTTTCAGAGCGTCGCCCGCTGTGCCGGCCGCAACGCGGTGGCCGCCCTGCTCACCGGCATGGGCGCCGACGGCGCCAAGGGAATGCTGGCAATGAAGGAAGCCGGCGCATACACCATCGCGCAGAACGAAGAAACCTGTGTCGTCTACGGCATGCCGCGCGAAGCAGTGAAGCTCGACGCCGCAGTCGATATCCTTCCGCTCGACAAGATTGCCGATGCTCTGCTCAACTCTCTGAAGCCAGCGCGCGTGTAGTCAGAGGTTTGGTGGCTCCCCAAGCAGCGTTCGGGCGAGCCACTGCAGCGTCAGCGGTGCCGAGCCTTCGAGCCGGTTGTTCACCACCACGTACAACCGCCGCTGATCCTTCGCGGCCATCTGCACCAGCTGCACAAGATCTGTGCGAACTTCCGGCGCTTCTTCCTGCAGCCGATCGTACGGCGAGAACTTGTCGACCGCGGCGGCGTAGGTCCGCCCCGGTCGCAACAGGGCGCGACACACCGCAAAATCGGCCGTCATCGAATCGTGCGACAGCTGTTCGCCGATGCTCGGCATGCGCGTCCAACTGTTGAACAGATGCGCAACGTTGTGCTCGCGAAGCACGTCGAAATACGCCGGCGCGAGAAACGATTCGTTGCGGATCTCGACCGCGTACTCAGGGCCGCGCGGCAACTGCCGAAAAAACTGATTGAGATGATCGGCAAATCGCGTTGCGGTCATGCGCGCAGAGGTCGCGATCGCTTCGAACTCAAAGACGAACGGACCGGCGTGCTCGCCGAAGTGCTGCATCGTCGGGTCGAGTACCGCCTGCTGAAAGAGCCCGGCGTTCAACCAGTCTGTGTTGAGCTCACCTTGTGCAGCGCGGTGCTTGGGGCTTGCCTTCGCAAACGACGTGATGCGATCCCACACCTTCATGACGCAGCGAAATCCGGGCGGCAGTACGTCGGCGTACGAGCGCAGTGTCGAAGGCGACGGTGGCGTGTAGAAGAACGAGTCGACACCGACCGTGTGAAAGAGCGGGTACGTCGCGTACTCGCGAAGCATCGCGGCACTCGTGCCGGTTTTCCGATATGGCTTCGCGTAGATAAGCCCGGTCCAGCCGGGGTAAGTCCACGAGGAAGTGCCGAGCAGCAGCCAAGGGGGAAGTCGCGCCGCCAGCGCCGCGACGTCGGTTGCCGCCGGAGAGCCGGCACCGTCGTCGAGGAAGAGCGAAGTCTGTTCGTCGGCCATCGTGTGCGCAGCGCGGAGGTGAATTACTCGTGTGCCCGTCGCGCGCGCGATTACTGCGGCATCGGCAGCCAGAGCGAAACGGCGGTGCGATCATTCGCGCGCCCGCGGGTCAGCTGTCCCTGCTGTCCGTGCGCAAATGCCAGCGCCAGCGTGAGTCCAAAACCAGCAGCACGCACGCTGTCCTTGGTGGTCACGAACGGATCTTCTGCGTTGGCTCGAACGGAGTCGGCAAAGCCTGCGCCGTTGTCCGTGACCGAGACTACCGCCCACGTGCCCGGCGGAACCGTGGATGCGTCGAATATCGCCGCCGTATCGAGCACGCGTGCGTCCCGGGTCACGACTACTGCTCCGCCGGCCGGCGACGCGTCGCGCGCGTTCTGGATCAGCTCGCGCAGCACATCGGCAAACCAGTTCGCGTCCGTGGCGACCGATGTGAGTGCCGCCCCTGTGCCGGTGTCGAAGCGGACCGGCACATGATTGGACGGTAGCGCAGAGATTACATTTGCGATCGCTGCATCGAGGTCCGCCGGATTGGCCCGCATGCTGCCCACGCGCGCAAAGCGTCCCACGCGGTTCACGTAGGCAATCATCGCATCGGCGGCGCGGAGTATCTCGGACACGTCCGCGTGTGTGGCGCTGTCGGCCGGCAAGTCGGACAGCAGCAACTCGCTGTATGTTCGAATCACCGTCGCGAAGTTGTTCAGATCATGCCCGATCTTGCGCGCGTACAATCCGAGTGCCGCGTGGCGCTCGGACGTGCGTTCAGGATTTGGCTGCGGGGCAGGAGGCGGCGCCGCGCTGTCGGTGCTGGTATCAGCGATCATGGCCAGTGGAAGAAACGATACCGCCCCTCGATTGACAACTGCCGCCGTTGGCGATCCTATACGCGTCACGCAAATCTCCTACCAACCGAGAACCTCATGCCGTCCGTTCCCACGAAGCTGCTGATTGTCGCCCTCGCCGTTGTCCCATGCTCGCTGGCGGGCGCGCAAGCGTTGCCGCCCGTCGACCAGCAGATCGCCGCCGCCGTGATCGCGCTCCCCAAGGACATGCGCGATGGCGCCGGTGTCATGGGGTACAAGACCGCCGGGAAGCTCGAGCTGGTTCGCCCGGTCAAGAACGGCATGCTCTGCCTCGCCGACGATCCCGCGGAGAAGCAGTTCCACGTCTCCTGCTACCACGAGTCGATGGAGCCGTTCATGGCGCGTGGTCGCGCGCTGCGTGCAGCGGGCACGACCGGACCGCAAGTGGACACCGTTCGCTTCGCCGAGGTGAAGGCCGGCAAGATCAAGATGCCCACCGCGCCTGCCTCGCTGTATCAAGTGTTCGCCGATGTGAACGACTTCAACCCGGCGACATCGAGTGTTTCAAAGGCGAATTCACTGTTCGTAGTGTACGTCCCGTTTGCGACGGCACAGAGTACCGGTCTTTCGACGAAGCCGGCAGAGAAGGGGCCATGGTTGATGTTCCCCGGCACGCCAAAGGCGCACATCATGTTCACCACGAGCATGTAAGGAGTTAGGGCGTGGGCGTTGTGACGAGTCGCGGAACGACACAGCCCGCAACGCTCACGGCCGCGCGCGTCAAGCAGGGCGTGGCGGAGTTGACGGCGGCTGACGAACGGCTCGCCGCCGCGATCGAACGCGTGGGACCATGTACACTGGTTCCACGCGCCGAAGGGACGCACTTCGATCACCTCGCGCGCGCCATCGTCTATCAACAGCTGTCCGGTTCCGCCGCGAGTACCATCTACGGCCGCTTTGTCGCGCAGTGTGGTGACGGCGTCGCGCCGACCCCCCAGTTGATTCTGTCGCACGACGAACCACGCCTGCGCGCCTGTGGACTGTCCAACGCGAAGACGCTCGCCATTCGCGATCTCGCCAAGCATGTCGTCGATGGCCGTTTGCCGCTCGATCGCGTCAAACAGATGAGCGACGAAGCGATTATCGAGAGTCTGGTGCAGGTGCGCGGAGTGGGGCGTTGGACGGCGCAGATGTTTCTCATGTTCCGACTTTGGCGCCCCGATGTGCTCCCCGTTCTCGACCTCGGCGTGCGTAAAGGCGCCCGGCAGATCTATCGCATGCGCCAGCTCCCCGAGGCAGATCGGCTCGAAAAGGTGGCGAAGAGATGGCGACCGTGGGCGACGATCGCGAGCTGGTATTGCTGGCGCGTCCTCGACTTGGAAGACAAGGGCGGCTGGTAGACGCGAACCGGCGCGGTGATTGCAGCGTTGGACTGACATGAGCAAGCAAACATTCAAGAAGACGCTACGTGTGCCGGTTCCCGTCGAGACCCTGTTCGCCTGGCATGAGCGACCCGGCGCGTTCGTGCGCCTGTCCCCGCCATGGGATCAGCCTCGTGTACTCGAGCACATTGGCGGCATTCGTGACGGCGCGCGCGTCACACTCGAAGTGCACGCGGGCCCGATTCCGACCAAGTGGCGACTCTCGCATCGCGACTACATCGTCAATCAGCAGTTTCGTGACGTCATGGAAAGCGGTCCGTTTTCCGAATGGACCCACACCCATGGGTTCGCGCCCGACGGACCGAACGCAAGCACACTCGTCGACGAAATCGTCTACGCGCTCCCACTCGGTGCACTCGGCGACGCCGTCGGTGGTGGCTACGCGGCGTCCACACTGGAGCGCGTCTTCAACTATCGGCACGCCGTGACCACGGGCGATCTAGCACGTCACACCGAGTTCGCCGCCAAGCCGAGAATGCGCATCGCCATCACCGGCGCGAGCGGGATGATCGGGACGCAGCTGGGCGCGTTTCTGTCCACGGGCGGACACGACGTGGTGCGCATCGGGCGCGGCGACGTGGTCCCCGGGAAGGTCGATATCAGCTGGGACCCCGAGCGCGGCAAGCTCGACCCGCGGGCGCTCGAAGGGGTGGACGCGGTGGTGCATCTGGCTGGGGCGCCGATTGCCGACCGGTGGAGCAGCGCGCACCGAAAGGCGATCAAAGACAGTCGGGTCGAAGGCACATCACTGTTGGCCCACGCGCTCGCAAACCTGAGCCAGCGCCCGTCTGTGCTCATCAGCGGCTCGGCGATCGGAATTTACGGTAGCCGTGGCGATGAGATTCTCGACGAACGCAGTTCGCTGGGTAGCGGATTTCTGGCCGAGGTGGGTCGAGCGTGGGAGGGTGCGACCGGCGCGGCCGAGAAGGCGGGAATCAGGGTCGTCCATATTCGCACCGGTATCGTGCAGGGGGCGGCCGGCGGGGCGCTCGGCAAGCAGCTGCCCCTGTTCAAGGCGGGGATCGGCGCGCGGCTTGGCGACGGCAAGCAGTGGGTGAGTCCGATCGCGCTCGACGACGAGATTGGAGCCATCCACTTCGCCCTGATGCGCGACGATCTTCGCGGGCCGGTAAATCTCGTGGCGCCGACGGCGGTGACAAACGCGGAGTATGCGCGGGTGCTGGCCGACGTGCTGCACCGGCCGCTGCTGGCGTCAGCGCCAGCCTTTGTCCTTCGGGCGGTGCTCGGCGCAGAGATGGCGAACGAGACGGTGCTGGCGAGTCAGCGGGTGGATCCCAAGGTGCTGACCGAGGCCGGGTTTCGGTTCGGGTATCCGGGGTTGGAGGGGATGCTGCGGTTCGAGGTGGGAGCCTGAGTCGACTCAAAACTCCAACTCAAAACTTCCCACCTCCAGCGTTCGACTACCAGTCGTGAGTTTGCAGTTCGGGTCACGTGTTCTCAGTGAGACAACTCGAAACTCGCGACCCCCCACCCACCACGCGGTTCATAAAGGTGATGCGTGGTGGGTTCTGAGTTCTGGGTTTCGGGTTTCGCCGTTCACTGGAAACTCGAAACTCGAACTCACCACTGGAGACTCAGAAGTTGCAACCGAAGCCCGCCGCCCCCGCTCGTCCCCATCCTGACACAATTCCCGCGTCCCTGCCGTATTATTCTTCAAACATATGAACGCCATCTTGCTCGAAAGCGTCCTCTTCATCGCCGTGGTGGCGGTGGTGGGCGCTTTTGTACTCACTGCCCTTGGGTATTCGCCATTCGGGAAGCGGTTCAAGCAAACCGCGAACCGTCGTCGAATCGACAAGCAGGCCGATCTGACATGCCCCGTCCACGGTTTGCAGCGCGAGACCGATCTCGTGCGCCTGCCGACGGGTGAACCGCTGTGCTCACACTGTTATCGGGAGGCCGTCGATGGCCACGTCGATTGATTCTACGCTTGAAGGACTCCGCAGTTCGATGCGCAACTCCATGTCCGGTATGACGGGCGGTGGAGGGTTGGATGGCGGCGGAGGCGGCAATCCCGCCGGTACGTTGGGGAAGCTCGCGGTCGCCGCCGCCGTGCTGCTGGCTGTTGCGCTCGTTGCCAAGAACATGATCGCGTACATCGAGCCGGGTCACGTTGGCATTGTGATCCATCGCGGCGGAGGCGGGGTCGATCCGACGCCATTGGGTCCGGGCTTCCATGTGCGTAACCCGCTCATGACGCAGATCAACGAGTACCCAACGTTCATGCAAACGCTGGTGCTGACGCAGACGACTAGCGAAGGTTCGCCCAACAACGACGAGATCAACGTGAACTCCGTCGAAGGCCAGCCACTCTCGCTCGACATCTCGATGTCGTTCGCGTTGCGTCCCGAAAAGGTGCCGGCCCTGTACCAGACATTTCGCACGGATGTGCAGACGATCTCTCACGGATTCATCAAACAGGCAATCCGTCAATCGTTGCAGGAGGTCGTTGGCAACGAAGAGATCGCGCAGATCCTCGGCCCCAAAAAGGCCGAGGCCGTGAATCGCACGCAGGCGCTGTTGCAGAAGCGACTCGATCCTTATGGCATTGACGTGAAGCAGTTCACGCTCAACGAATTCCGCGCACCGAAAGCCGTCATGGATGCCATCTCACTCAAGAACGTGATGCAGCAGCAGGCACTCACGGCGCAGAACGAATTGCAGAAGAACACGTTTCAGGCGCAGGGTGACAGCATCAAGGCGGCGGGCCGTGCAAAGGCCATTCTGACGGAAGCTGAAGCGCAGGCCAAGGCCAACGAACTGTTGTCGCGCAGCATCACGGGCTCGCTGGTGCAATACGAGATGGCCAAGCGGTGGAACGGTCAGATGCCGCAGGTGACCGGTGGTGCGATGCCGATGCTGCAGTTGCCTGGTTCGTCCAAGCCATAACGCAACCGGAGCAGCACATGCCAAAGGTTGATTTCGACACGCTGCCCGCCACGGCACGGGTGTGGGTGTTTGGAGCCGCCGCGCCTGTCGTGGGCGCGGCGGCGGACCGTCTGGTCGATGCCGTCGACGCACATCTCGCGCAGTGGCGTGCGCACGGCATGCCGCTGGTGTGCGCGCGTGAGTGGAAGGACGATCGCTTTCTGGCCATCGGGGTGGATGAAGCGGCGACGGGCGCGTCGGGGTGTTCGATCGATGGGATGTTTCGCGTGCTTGCGTCGATTGAATCGGAGCTTGGTACAACAATCACCGGTGGAAATACGGTGTTCTGGCGCGATGCATCCGGTGGTGTGGTTGCTGCAGATCGGCCAGCGTTTCGCGCCGCGAATTCCGCCGGGTCAGTTACCGCAGACACTCACGTCTTTGATTTGACGGTCGTGAACGTTGGCGACTGGCACACGCATTTCGAGAGACCAGCGCGAGACAGCTGGCATTCGCGATTACTTAAATAGCGGTCGCGGGTTCCGCGAACAAACCGCGGCCACGAATGACGCGAATAAAAAGTGGGCGGATCTGCACAATGCAGATCCGCCCGTTTTTTCTGTTGTTGTACTTTTTTGGTTTTTTGTGGCTTTTGCTTTAGCTGTATTCGCGTGATTCGTGAAATTCGTGGCCGGCAGTACCTCGAAACTCGGCAGGTCGCGCCGACCCCTACACCCGAAACCCCAGCGCCTTGGCCACGGCGCGCTGTTGGAGGTCGAAGGTCAGAAACGTCGCATCGTGCGGGACGGGCAGCGCGAACAACGCAGTAGCGAGGTGCCAGGAGTCGGCACCCCTCACGTATCCAGCCTTCAGGACAGTTTCGAGCTCGAGAGCAAGTGAGCGATTCACATCGATCCATGTGATTGGATCGAGGAACGCGGTGTCTGGCGATAGCGACTCGCGTCGAAAGGCACTGTAAAACTCTGCTTCCAGAAATCGCGCGGCGATGATCGTGTCGAAATCGGCAAGCTTGGGACCTCGGGACTTTGCCGGACGCTGTCCGAATGCGTCGGCGAGCAGAAACGACGTGTCGACATACGCCAGCGCCATCAGTCGCGCTCCGAGAGGAAGCGTGCCAGTGCCCCGGCGCTGGCCTTTGCTCGTTTGCGTTTGAGTAGCGCGGCGTACTCGTGGGGCGAGCACTTGGCCGGTGTCAGGAGACCGCGCGCTTGGAGATCCTCATGGCGCGACTGGTTGGTCGGCGTCGTAGAGGCGGGCTCAATGGCGCGCAGTTCGGCGGCGGGCTCGCCGTGGACTGTAATGACAATTGTCGCGCCCTCCCGCACTTGGCGGACGAGGGCGGAAAGTTTGGCCTTTGCTTCGTAGAGTGAGTATTCGCGGGGCATGCATGAATATTGCAAACTAGTCAGACTAGTCAATACCTTCCCAGTCGCAACTCCGACATTCATTCCATTCGAACAGGCCGGCAATGGCGCACGATCAACTGGATACCGCGGCGTACGCCGACGTGCGGCCATTGCGCACCGTCGACTGAATGAGTCAGTCGGACGCACGGCGGGCGCGATGCGACCCATTCTGGTCGATCGTGCACGGGCGCGCGCAACCAACACGCGCGGCGGTGGTGGGCCGCATGGCACGCTCAAAGAAGATGCGATTGCCGCGGACGATCAGCCGGCAGCACTGCCCGAGATCGACGAAGCGCTGAATCGGCTCTCAGCGTTCGCGCCGCGGCTCGGACAACTGGTGGTGCTGCGATTCTTTGGTGGCCTGACGGATGCGGAGATCGGCGACGCGCTCGATGTCACGCCGCGAACCGGGCAGCGCAATTGGATCAAGCCCCACATGCTGTTGCAGCGCGAGTTGGCGTTGTGATCCCCAAAGGCAGTTTCCCGTCGGGCAACGAACGGATCACCGCTGCGACGCGAGGCCACGTCACAACGCGCGGGCTGGCGATCTCGAAGTGTCCCACGTTCGGAACCACGATGAGGTTTGCCCGATCGTCGGCCCGTGCGGCCGCGCGCACGTATGCCTCCGCGAACGAACGCGGCACGAACTCCTCGTACTGGCCGATCAGAAGCACCTGCGGGATCCCCAACAGGACGAGCTTTATGGAAGACGATTG
>Ga0105044_10005549_pt1 | contig 17340 bp, 12 predicted proteins | sample MAT01_FD_78092 | JGI IMG/M metagenome (GOLD analysis project Ga0105044, IMG submission 78092) | Freshwater microbial communities from Lake Fryxell liftoff mats and glacier meltwater in Antarctica - MAT-01 | ecosystem: Environmental > Aquatic > Freshwater > Ice > Liftoff microbial mat | place...
CGCCTGCGGCGCCGCCAACATCCCGGGCGCCAAGTTCTGCTCGAACTGCGGCACCGGCATGGCACCCGCGGTGGCCTTCTGCTCGAACTGCGGCGGCCAGATGGACTCGGCGGCCAAGTTCTGTCCGTCGTGCGGCACGCCCAACGGCGCGGTCGCTGCGCCGGCGGCGCCAACGGCCGCACCCCCGCCGGCGGAACCGGCGGCCGTGGCCGACCCCGGCGCCCCGCCCGCGACCCCGGCGGCTGCGGACCCCGACGCGCAGCAGCCCCCACCGCAGCCTCCGGCTGACGGTGGCAACGGGACCCCCGGTCAGTAGCACCATGACCTCTGTGTTCTCCGGCTTCGAGGCCGGCGCCTACGGCGTCGCGCACCAGTACGCGGACCTCTTCTGGCGCGCCGGAGGTGGCAGCGGCGGTGGTCGCTCGAGCGGCGGGTCGAGCAGCAGCGGCAGCAGCTCCGGAGGCTTCAGCTCCGGTGGCTTCACCAGCAGCGGCGGCGCGACCGGCGGTGCCGCAGGCGCCCTCGGCGCTTTGATCTTCGGTGGCGTCTGCCTCTTCATCGTCGTGATCTTCGTGCTCGTGATCATGAAGAACGCCAAGCACGGAGGCGCCGGCGGTGCCGGCTCGGCCGGGCTCCCGCCTGAGGTCCTCGCCGCGATGGGCGGCGCCATGGGCGGCACGCAGCTCGGCAACAACCCCCACGCCAGCGACATCACCACCCGGGCCGACATCGACACCGGCATCGGCCAGATCACCGCACGGGACTCCGGGTTCAACGAGGCCGACTTCTTGTCGGACTGCAACCGGGCGTTCTTCACCATCCAGCAGGCGTGGACCGAGCGGCGTCCCGACATCAGCCGTCAGGTCATGCACGACGGCGTCTGGCAGCAGCACAAGTTCCAGATCGACCAGTACCTCTCGATGAACAAGCAGAACATCCTCGAGAACCTGGCCATCCAGAACACCCGGGCCGCCGCGGTCCACACCGACGAGGCCTTCGACACCATCGTCGTCCGCTTCTTCGCCAGTTGCGCCGACTACGACATCGACCTGTCCAACGACAAGCGCAAGATCGTCAAGGGTGACAAGTCGATCTCCGACTGGGCCGAGGACTGGGTGTTCCAGCGGTCGTCGAGGGCCACCACCAAGCCCAACGGCGGCACGATGGCCAAGAAGTGCCCGAACTGCGGCGCTCCGCTCGACCTCGACCTCGCCGGCATCTGCAAGTACTGCAAGGCCCCGGTCATGTCGGGCGAGTTCGACTGGGTGCTCACCCGCATCGAGCAGCTCCCCAGCTACGAGATGGCCCAGGCCACGCTCCCCCAGTAGCCGTTCGCGGGTTCCCCGCCCGGAAGAATCGTCGTGTCAGGCCCTGACAAATGTCAGGGCCTGACCTTTTTGCTACAGTCGCCGCGGCTTCACGCCGATGAGCAAGGCGTGCCGGAGGGCCGCACCGGGTCGGGTTCGGTCCGGGGAACGTTGCAGGGGGACAACCGATGCAGGAAGTCGACGACCGTGATCGCCACGTGGCCGGTGGGCACCCACCGCGCCGGCATCGGCCCGCGTTGCCCGCGACCGGCCCGCGCCGGTCACGACGCTGGCCGGTCGCCGCACTGACCGTCTCGGTCGCCCTCCTGGCCACGTCGTGCGGTTGGTTCTCCTACGGCTTCGACGCGTGGAACTCACGCACCAGCTCGGTCGAGAACCAGATCTCGCCCGCCAACGCCGCGACCCTCACCGAGGCGTGGCGCGACGACAACCTCAAGGGTGTCACCAGCACCCCGGCCATCTTCGGCGACACCATGATCTTCGGCACGTGGGACGGCGCGGTCCGCGCCGTCGACGCCGAGACCGGCGCACTGAAGTGGAACACCGTGGTCACCACGGGCGCGAGCATCTTCGGGCCGATGGTCGACGACTCGCCCGTCCTGTTCGACAACCGCGTCTTCATCGGCGACGGGTCCGGGCGCCTCCACGCCCTCGACTTCCACACCGGTGCGCTGCTCTGGACCAAGGTGCTCAGCCCCCATCCCGAGGCCCGGATCTTCTCGTCGCCGGTCGTCGCCGACGGTCGGCTCATCGTGGGCGTCGGATCCTACGAGCTCGTCTTCGAGCGGCCCGCGTACACGTTCCGGGGCAGCGTCGTGGCGATCGACCCCGACGACGGCGGCGAGCTGTGGCGGTTCTACACGAGCGAGGACGATGCGACCTCGGGCGCCGGTGCATCGGTCTGGTCGACCGCGGCGATCGACCACGGCCGCAAGCTCGTGTACATCGGCGTGGGCCAGGCCTACGAGGAGCCCGCTGGCCCCTACACCGACTCGCTGCTGGCCCTGAACTACGAGACCGGGCAGCTCGCCTGGCACCGCCAGTTCACCGAGGACGACGTCTACCGCATCTTCAAGGAGCCGATCAACGGCCCCGACGCCGATGTCGGCGCTGCGCCCAACCTGTTCACGATCGGCGGTCGTGACGTCGTCGGCGTCGGTGACAAGGCCGGTGTGTACTCGGTGCTCGACCGGGCGACGGGCGAGACCGTGTGGGCCCGGCAGCTCACCCAGGGCAGCCACCTCGGCGGAGTCATGCTCACCGCTGCGGTCCACGACGGCGTGATCTACGTGTCCTCCAACATCATGGAGGGTTCGGTGGTCGACTTCATGGATCCGGCGAACCGCTCGAGGACGTTCGCCCTCGACGCGACCGACGGGACGAGCATCTGGGAGACCGACGTCGCCGATGCCTCGTTCGGTGCGCTCACCCTGGCCAACGGGGTGCTCTACCAGCCCACGATCCCAGGCGCGTACTACCTCTTCGATGCGGCCGACGGCACCATCATCGACACCATCACGCCGTTCCCGGGTGCCCAGATCGGCGGAGGCGCCAGCCTCTACGACGGGAAGCTCTACCTGCCCTACGGCATGTGGTTCTTCCTCCCCGCAACGCCGCAGCCCGGTGGCGTGGTGGCCTATGAGCTCCCCGCCACCTGAGCGTCGCCGGGCGTGGGAACCGCCGGTAGGTTGGGCCCGACCCGGCTCGATCTCGAGCGACGAAAGGCACCGCCATGGCCACCTGCGCGCACCTCGACGACCTCGCCGTCAAACCGCCGCCGGGTACCGACGGTTGTGTCGACTGCCTGGTCATCGGAGCCCGATGGGTGCACCTGCGCCGGTGCCTCGAGTACGGCCACGTCGGTTGCTGCGACTCCTCGCCGAACACGCACGCCACCGCGCACTTCCACGACGCCCGCCATCCGCTCATCCAGTCGTTCGAGCCCGGCGAGGAATGGGTCTACTGCTACGTCGACGACGTGGCGTTCGAGGTTTCGGAGCTGATCCCGAGCCCGTCCCACACCTGATCCTCGACGCCCTCCGAGCACTGGTCGGCGCTCGATAGGAGCCGTGCGTCGGCCTCCGCCGGGACCGGGCGGGTGTGACGACGTGGTTGCACAACCGATGTCCTGTTCCCTCGCGCGTCGCCGTACGATCGCCGTCGCGAAGGGAGTCGACGTGGTCGCCGAGCACCATGACAAGTCCGAGGAGCTCGACGAGCAGCCCACGTCGTCGCTGACGTCCGAGGACTTCGAGGACGCCGAGCTCGAGGGCGACCGCCCGTTTCGTGCCGGTACCGCCCGCGCCGCCCTCTCCTACTCGGGTTTCCGTCGGGTCTTCGCCGGCTCCATCACCTCGAACGTCGGCACCTGGATGCAGAACGTCGTCCTGGTGGCGTTCGCCACCCAGATCGGCGGAGCTGGCTTCGCGGGCGTGGTCGCCTTCGCGCAGCTCGGTCCACTCCTGTTCGTCTCGCTGATCGGTGGCTCCTTCGCCGACAAGTACGACCGCAAGATGCTGCTGATCGTCATCTCGATCCAGCAGGCGATGTTCACGCTCCTCCTCGCCTGGGTGGTGCGTGCCCCTGATCCATCCGAGACCCTCGTCGTGGGTCTCGTGCTCATCATCGGCGCCGGCCAGGCCCTCGCCGCGCCGACGTTCTCCTCGGTTCTGCCCTCGCTGGTCGAGCCCCGCGACCTGCCAGGCGCCGTATCGCTGACGTCGGCGAACATGAACCTGTCGCGCATGGTCGGCGCCCTGCTCGGCGCGTTCGTGTACGCCCGGTACGGCGTCGCGTGGGTCTTCGTGATCAACGCCGCGAGCTACTTCTTCGTCATCGTCGGCGTGGCCACGGTGAACATCCCGCGGCCGACGCCACCCGGACCGGGCGAGGTCACCGGCATCCGCCGCGTGCTCAGCGGGTTCACGATCGCTCGGGCCGATCCCGTGCTCACCAAGGTCCTCGTGACGCTCGTCATCTTCTCGTTCGCCTCGCTGGTGTTCGTGGTCCAGATGCCGACCGTCGCCAAGAACTTCGGGATCGACCCCGAGTCGACGTCCTACGGATGGCTCTACTCGTCCTTCGCCCTCGGCGCCGCCCTCGGATCGCTGTCGGTCGGCAGCGTCTTCGCGGGGCGCGACCTCTCCAGGCTCGTTCGGGTCGGGCTCCTCGGGTTCGCGGCGACGCTCACCGTGTACGCCCTCCTCCGGGCGCCGGTCCCGGCCTATCCGGTTGCCGTGCTCGTCGGCTTCTTCTACTTCCTCACCATCACCTCGCTGTCGACCGTGCTGCAGACCCGGCTCGACAACTCCAACCGGGGCCGGGTGATGGCGCTGTGGATCATGGGCTTCGGCGGCGTCGTGCCCATCGGCGGCCTGATCGGCGGCGTCATCATCGAGCTCTCGTCGATCACGGTGGTGATGATCATCGGCGCCGTCGTCGCGTTCGGCCTGTCCTTCTACGCCCGTCTCGACGCAACCCGACCCGTCCCTTCGCCGTCCTGAGACCAGTTGGGCCACCGAGATCGACGTCGATCAGTCGGGGTCGACGAGCCGTTGCGCCAACCGCTCCAGGCCGGCCACTCGGCTGCCCTTGACGAGCACCGCGTCGGCGGCGCGGAGCGGCTCGATCGCCGCCAGGGCGGCGGCCTGGTCGGCGACGTGCTCGACGGTGAGGGCGTCGTACTCGGGTGCGCCCACCGCGACGATCTGCACACCGAGATCGGCCGCCAGCTCGGCGATGCGGCGATGCGCGACGTCGCTGTGCTCACCCAACTCGGCCATCGGCCCCAGGATGGCCAGGTGACGCACCGCATCGAGCCGGACCAGCGCTCGCAACGCGGCGTCCATCGACGCGGGTCCGGCATTGTAGGCGTCGTTGAGGATCCGAGCGCCCGACGCCGCCACGCGGAGGTCCATGCGCCAGGGCGACAGCTCGGCGTCGCCGAGACCGGCGGCGACGTCGTCGAGGGGGACCCCGACCGCGAGCGCCGCGGCGGCGGCCGCCAGCGCGTTGCCGACGTGGTGCTCGCCGCGGATGGCGAGCTGCACCGGAGCGTCGCCCCACGGGGTGTGGAGGTGGAACGCCGCTCGGAGCTCGTCGTCCAGCGTGACCTGCGAGGCCCGGATCTCGGATCGGTCGGACCCGTAGCGCAGCACCGTCGCCACCGTCCGATCGGCCATGGCGGCGACGAACGGATTGGCGTCGTTGAGCACCGCGGTGCCCGACGCCGACAGGTGCTCCACGAGCTCCCCCTTGGCCACCGCCACCTGCTCGATGTCGCCGAACATCTCGGTGTGGACGGCATCGACGGCGGTGACCACGCCGACCGTCGGATCGGCGATGGCACACAGGTTCGCGATGTGGCGCAGACCCCGCGCCCCCATCTCGATCACCGAGGCTTCGGTGGTGGGGCTGGCGTTCACGAGCGTCAACGGGACGCCGTACTCGTTGTTGAACGACCGAAGGCTGGCCGAGGTCTCGAACCGTCGGCCCACCGCCGCGGCGGTGAGGTCCTTGCACGATGTCTTGCCCACCGAGCCCGTGATGCCGACGACGCGATCGGGCAGCCGGCCCCGGGCGTGCGCGCCCAAGCGGGCGAGGGCGAGGGCGGGGTCGTCGACCCGGATGGCGGTGCCGCCGACCGGCTCGCGTGCGGTGAAGTACGCCCCGGCCCCCGCATCGAGGGCCACGGTGATGAAGTCGTGGCCGTCACGCTGGTCGACGAGCGGGACGAAGAGCTCGCCGCCGACGATCTCGCGGGAGTCGTGGCAGGCCCCGTCGATGTCGATGTCGGGTCCGACGAGCGTCCCGTCCACGACGTTCGCGATCTCACCAGCGGTGAAGCGCACGTCAGTCCGTGCGCCGCTTGGCCGAACGGCGAGCGTGTCGTTCGAGGGCGAGCTCGACGAGCTCATCGATGAGCGCGCCGTAGGGAACGCCGCTGGCCTGCCACATCTGGGGATACATCGAGATCGGGGTGAATCCCGGCATGGTGTTGATCTCGTTGAGGAGCAGCCCCCGGCCGGGGTGCTCGAAGAAGAAGTCGACCCGGGCCAGGCCCTCGCACCGCAGTGCGGTGAACGCCCGCACGGCGAGCTCTTGCAGCTCGGCGGCGGTCCCGAGGTCGAGATCGGCGGGGATGACGGTCTCGGCGGTCCCGGCGAAGTACTTGTCCTCGTAGTCGTAGAAGTCCGCTGCGGTGACGATCTCCCCGGGGACCGACGCGCGCGGCGCCGCGTTCCCGAGCACCGCGCACTCGATCTCGCGAGCCTGGACTCCCTCCTCGACCACGACCCACTCGTCATAGGTCAGCGCCAGCTCGATCGCCGCGACGAGCTCGCCGAGGTCACGGGCCTTCGAGACCCCGATGGACGACCCCATGTTGGCGGGCTTGACGAACATCGGGAACGGAAGCGATCCGGTGAGCTTGGTGGCGAACGCCTCGATGCCGACGTCGCGCACCTCCCGCTCGCTGAACGACGACCACGGCACCTGGGGGATACCCGTGGCGGCGAAGATCTCCTTGGCCTTGGTCTTGTCCATGGCCAGCGCCGAGCTCAAGACGCCGCAGCCGACGTAGGGCACGCCGGCCAGCTCGAGCATCCCCTGCACCGTGCCGTCCTCGCCCATGGGGCCGTGCAGGAGGGGGAAAACCACGATCCGCTCCGCAGGTGAGCGCGGCGCCAGCACGCCCGCCGCATCCACCGGGGGTCCGTCGACCGCGAGCAGCTCGGGCAGCGCGTCGGCCCCGGCGGCGAGCGCCGCGGCCGCCGTCTCGGCCGCCAACCACTGGCCGGCCTTGGTGATCCCGATGGGCTCGATGTCGTACCGATCCGGGTCGGCCGCAGCCAGCACGTGGCGGGCCGAGCTGCGCGAGACATCGTGCTCGGCCGACTGGCCGCCGAAGAGGACGACCAGGCGGGTCCGCGATCGGTTCGGGGCAGCAGGATCGGGGATCTGCGGCAGTTCGGCCATCGAGCGAACGGTAGCCGCGCCCACCGCGGTGCCCGCGCCTCTCCCCACCACGGTGAGCATCGCCGACGCGGCGAGCGCGTGCCTCCAGGCGCGAAGGATTACACCACCGTCTCCTTTACGATCGTGCCATAGATCGCACCGGCGAGTGCCGTGCCGGGTCGGTTAACATTTCGAAGATGTGGCGAGTCTTGGTTCGTCGCTGCCCAGGACACGAGGAAGGCCCCCTTGGTCCGGGCGTCGGCGATGAGGGCGCCGCCAGCGGCGACGCTGGCCGCCACAACCACGCGAGCAGTGTTCGGTGCCACGGCACGGGATGGGAGAACCATGCAAGCCACGACATCGAGGACCTCTCGGCGGTCCCGCACCCGACTCGTGGCCGCGACCGCGGCGCTGGCGGCGCTCGTCACCGTCAGCGGGTGCACGGGCGAGCCCACGATGACCGCTGCGCCGAGCCCGGCCGTCGGCGGATCGGACGAGGCCTCCGGACCGATGGCGCTCACCCGCGAGCAGGTAGACGCTGCGCTGCCCAAGATCCCGGGCATCGTCGAGGCTGCCATGGAAGCGTCTGGCGTTCCCGGCGTCTCGGTTGCGATCGTCCACGAGGACCAGGCGGTCTTCGCCGAGGGTTTCGGCGTCCGCGAGCTCGGCACCGACCAGGTCGTCGATGCCGACACTGTGTTCTCCCTCGCCTCGTTGTCCAAGCCGGTGAGCTCGTCGGTCGTCGCCTCCGCAGTCGGTGACGGCGTCATCGCCTGGGACGATCCGATCGTCGAGCACAACCCAGACCTCCAGCTCGCCGACCCGTGGGTCACCGAGCACGTCACGTTCGAGGACCTCTACGCCCACCGCAGCGGTCTGCCCGGTGGCGCCGGTGACGCGCTCGAGAACATGGGCTACGACCGCGACGAGGTCATCCGCCGGCTGCGCTTCATCGAGCCTGGGGAGTTCGGCGACTTCCGCAACAGCTACGCCTACACCAACTTCGGCATGACCATCGCGGGCGATGCCGCCGCGAAGGCCGACGGCACGACCTTCGCCGAGATGGCCGAGGCCCGAGTGTTCGGCCCGGCCGGCATGGACTCGACGACCGCGAGCCGAGACGTCCTCGCCGGTCGGGAGAACCGTGCCCTGTTCCACGCTCGGGTCGGCGACGAGTGGGTGCCCGACTTCGCGAACGAGGGTCGCGTCGAAGCCGGCGTCCCCGCGCCGACGACCTGGCCCGATGCCCAGGCTCCCGCAGGTGGCGTGTCGTCGACGGCAAACGACATGGCCCGGTGGATGCGCCTGTCGCTCGGCGAGGGCACGCTCGATGGTACCGAGATCATCGACGCCGCTGCGCTGGGGACCACGCACGTCCCCCAGATCAGGAACCAGCCGCCGACCGCACCGGTCTCCGACCCGGCGAGTTTCTACGGCCTCGGCTGGGGCGTCACGGTCGATCGCTTCAACAGCGTGCACTGGCAGCACTCAGGAGCCTTCACGCTGGGCGCGGCCACCACTGTCGCCCTGATGCCGAACCAACAGCTCGGCGTGATCGTGCTCACCAACGGCTCGCCGATCGGTCTGCCGGAGGCGATCGTCGACGAGATCCTCGACACGCTCTTCTTCGGCGAACCGACCCAGGACTGGGTGTCCTTCTGGGCCGAACGGTTCAGCCAGCTCTTCGCCACCGACCCGACCCTCGAGACTCCCCCCGCCGATCCGGCGCCCGAACAGCCCGCTGAGGCCTACACGGGGACCTACGCCAACGACTTCTACGGCGCGTTCGAGGTCGCCGAGCGCGACGGCAACCTCGTCGTCATCGAGGGCCCGGCCCGCAACACCTTCACGCTCGAGCACTGGGACGCCAACACCTTCGTCTACAACAGCGACCCCGAGCTCGCCGGACTCAAGACCCGCGCCACCTTCGTCGTCGGCCCCGATGGCCGGGCCACCACCCTCACCATCGACGACCTCGACAGCTACGGCACCGGCACCTTGACCCGAGTCTGACGAACCACCTCCGAGATGGCACCGCCCACGGTCGGAAACGACCCTCGGGCGGTGCGATCTCGTCGCTGGTGCGCGTTCGGCGCGTTCTCGACTTTCACGTGCTCGGCACGGGCGCGGGGTAGTGCTCGTAGGTGTCGATGAGCAGGATGGCGAGCTCGGCGTCGGCGAGCTCGGCGTCGGCGGCGAGGATGCCTCGGGCGTCGAGATCGGCGCGGAGGCGGTCGAGGATGAAGTCGAAGGCAAGGTCGTCGGCGTGGTCGTGCCAGGCCGTGCGTTCGGCCTCGTCGGCGAAGCAGTACGCCTTCCACGAGATCGAGAAGCGCAGGTCACCCCAGCCGTAGGTCTCGAGCACCTCGTCGCTCCCCCGGTACGACCGCAGCGACCAGCGGCCGTCGCCGTCGTGGTGCACGACGTTGGCCTCCGACAGCGCCGGCGGCTCGGCGGCCTCGACACCCACGCGATCGACACCGTGGAACACGGTGTCGGTGTCGAGCACGATGGCCGAGTTGTGGGTGGCGGCCAGGACCTGGACCCCGCCCTCGGGACCGTCGGGGAAGTAGGCGAGCTCGCCCCCGGGGGCCTGCTCGCCGTCGCGGGCGAAGTAGGACACACCGGTCGCGATGGGCATCCGCCACTGGTCGAACAAGCCGCTGTGGTGCATGACCACCATCAGCCACTGCGGGAACAGCTTGCGGTTGGCCCCCCGGAACTCGGGGACATCGGTGTGCACCGCGAGCTCCTGACCGGGCAGCAAGATGTTGGCGTAGGCGATCGCCGGCTCGATGACGGGTCGATCGTAGAGCGTGCGGGCCGCGCCGAGCAGCGCCTCGTGGAACAGGAGCTCGTCGATCCCCGGAGCGAAGCGCTCGTCGCCGTAGGCGTAGCTCTCGCGGAAGTAGTTGGTGCGCAGCGCCAGAGTCTTGGGCCGCTCCTTGCGGCCGAAGCGTCCGCCGCTGCGCACGTAGTTCACCGCCGCGTCGTAGCGCTGGGCGAGCTCGGAGGCGAACGTGCTCTCGCTCTTCTCGGTCGCGTACAGCCGATAGTCGCCGAAGTCCTCGCACAGCCGGACCATGGCAGCAGCCTGCGACTCGGTCATCAGCGGATCCAGCACGATCGTTGTGGCGGTCATCTCGTTCCCCTCGTCTCGCCCACGTCACCATGGAACCGTTCCCACTCGGCGTGCTCAGGCTAGCGGCGTCACCTCCTCCGAAGCCCAGCGGCGCGGCGACCCGCTGCCCACCTGCCCACCTGCCCACCTGCCCACCTGCCCACTGGGCGATAGTGACCCGCTCCCGCGCCCCGATGCCCGCTGGGCGGCGACCAACCACCAGGGGTCAGGTCTCGTCCTCGACCAGGGCGCGGCGGAGGAACTGGAGGAGCTCGCGGCGGCGGGTGGCGGTGGTGCGCAGGGTCGGTTCGATGCCGACTGCGCGGAGCACCTCGACCTCGGTCGCGACGCCGACGACGGTGGAGTACACCGAGAGCAGCAGGAGGCTGGGATCGCTGCGGCGGAAGTGGCCGAGGTCCATCTCGACCACCAGGAACTCCCGCGCCCGCTGCACGAGCGGATCCAGGCTCGCGGTAAGGCGGGTGGACGCCGGGGCGCCCAGGCGGGCGACCTCGCGGAGCACGCCGAGCAATTCGGGGCGGCGCAGCGCGAGGCGGAACACCGAGCGGACGATGGCCTCGATGCGGTCGAAGCCCCCGCCCGCGTGGAGCAGGGTGCGCTCGAGCACGTCGGCGAGCTCGGCCGCCGAGGAGTCGATCACTGCATCGAGCAGCTCCGCCTTGGATGGGTAGTAGTAGAGGATCGTCTGCTTGCGCACCCCCAGCTCGACCGCGAGCTGGTCGAGCGACGTGGCCTCGTAGCCCCTGGTGCCGAACGACTGCCGGGCCGCGTCGAGCACCTGTTCGCGCCGAGTGCCCGTCACCGACGAGGCCCGCCCCGAGCGCGGCGACGTCGTCGACGTGGTCCGGGGCGCCCGCGGCGTCGTCCGCTCGCTCATCTACCAGATGGTAGACGAGGCCCTCTACCAAATGGTAGACATGATTCTCGTGATTCGCGAACAGCTCGCCGGCCAGCGCATCTTCATCACCGGCACCACCGGCTTCCTCGGCACCAACCTGCTCGAGCGCCTGCTCCGCAGCGTGCCCGACTGCGACCTCGTGCTCCTGGTCCGTCCCGGTCGGCGGTCGTCGATCGAGCAGCGCGTCCAGCGCGAGATCCTCAAGAACGACGCGTTCGACCGGCTGCGCGCCGAGCTCGGCCCCGATGCCGAGGGCAAGAAGCACGGCGCCTTCATCGAGATGGCCGCCCGCCGCATCACCCCTGTCGCCGGCGACGTCGGCCGCGACGGGCTCGGACTCGACGACGCCGGCCGGGCGCTACTGGCATCGTGCGACATCGTCATCCACTCCGCCGCCACGGTCTCGTTCGACTCGCCGCTCGACAGCGCGGTGGAGGTCAACCTCCTCGGCCCGACCCGCATCGCCCGGACCCTGCAGGACATCGGCGTCACCCCCCACCTCATCGCCGTTTCCACCTGCTACGTCGCCGGCAACCGCCGCGGCACCGCACCGGAGATCCACGTCGCCGAGAGCCCCTTCTTCGTCGACGTCGACTGGCGCAAGGAGGTCGAGGGCGCCCGGCGGGCCCGGGCCGACGCCGAGGCCGACAGCCGCCGCCCCGACCGGCTCACCGAGTTCCGCGCCCGGGCCCGCTCCGAGCTCGGCGCGGCCGGCGGACCGCTGCTCTCGGAGAAGACCGAGCAGATCCGGCTGCGCTGGGTCAGCGACCAGATGGTCGACGCCGGCCGGGCCCGCGCCGCATCGCTCGGCTGGCCCGACGCCTACGCCTACACCAAGGCGCTCGGCGAGCGAGCCCTGCTCGAGACCCATGGCAACGTCCCCGTCTCGATCGTGCGGCCCTCGATCATCGAGTCCGCGCTGGCCGAGCCGAAGCCGGGCTGGATCCGCGGCTTCCGGATGGCCGAGCCCGTGCTGCTCGCCTACGCCCGGGGCCTGCTCAAGGAGTTCCCCGGCGTGCCCGAGGGCATCATCGACGTCATCCCCGTCGATCTCGTCACCGCCGCCATCATCGGCGTCGCCGCTCGAGGCCCGAACATCGTCGACGGCACCGAGGCACCCGACGTCATCCAGGTGGCGTCCGGGTCGGTCAACCCGCTGCGCTACCAGAACCTCGTCGACAACGTCAGCGGCTGGTTCACCGAACACCCGCTCTACGACGCCAAGGGCCAGCCGATCCTGGTGCCCGAGTTCTCCTTCCCCGGCCGCGGCCGGGTCCAAGGCCAGCTCACGCGAGCCAAGAAGGCGCTCGACGCAGCCGACAAGGTCCTCGGCGCGCTCCCGTTGCGGGGCAAGCAGGCCGAGTGGAGCTCGACGGTCGACGAGAAGCGCAACGAGGTCGACCGGGCGTTCGGCTACGTCGAGCTGTACGGCGCCTACGCCGAGTGCGAGGCCGTCTACGGCGTCGAGCGCCTCCTCGCCCTGTTCGAGTCGCTCGACCCCACCGACCAGGAGCTCTTCGGGTTCGACCCTCGGGTCTTCGAGTGGCGCACCTTCATCCGCACCATCCACCTCCCCTCGATCGTCCTGCACGCCCGCGTGCGCACGACACCCGGCGGCAAGGTCGGCGAGGCCCGCGAGGACCGCCTGCGCCGCCAGGTGCTCGATCCCGCCCGCCAGCTCGCCGCCTTCGACCTCGAGAACACGCTCATCGCGTCGAACGTCGTGTCGTCCTACTCCTGGCTGGCGACTCGCCGGCTGCCCCCCGACGAGCGCCTGCGGTTCATCCTGCGCACCCTCAAGGATGCCCCGGGCTGGCTGGCCCAGGACCGTGCCGACCGCAGCGACTTCCTGCGCTTTTTCTACCGGCGCTACGACAAGGCCCCCGTGGATCAGATCGAGGAGGACGCGGCCGAGATGTTCAGCCAGCTGATCCTGGCCAAGTCCTTCCCCGCCGCCATCCGACGCGTGCGCGAGCACCGTGCGCTCGGGCACCGGACCGTGCTGATCACCGGCGCGCTCGACTTCGTGGTCAAGCCCCTCGCGCCGCTCTTCGACGACATCGTCGCCGCCTCGCTGACCGTGCGCGACGGCCAGTACACCGGCGAGCTCGAACAGGTGCCGCCCACCGGCGAGTCACGCGCCCAGGCGCTCATGGACTACGCCGAGGCGCACGGGATCGACCTGGCCGAGTCGGTCGCCTACGCGGATTCCACCAGCGACCTCCCGATGCTCGAGATCGTCGGCTTCCCCGTGGCGGTCAACCCCGAGACCCGGCTGGCCTCACTCGCCCGCAAGCGGGGGTACCTGGTCGAGAACTTCACCAAGGCCGACGGCGCGCCCCGCACCCTCGTCCCCATCGGGTCGGTCCGCCGCCGCTTCGGTGGCGGCCTGGCCAACCCGCTGATCCCCGGGAGGACGGCGTGAAGGCTCTCGTCTTCCACCGCAACGTGCCCAAGTACGCGGCCGCCATGGTGGCCGGCTCGCTGCTGCCGGGATCGGGGGCCAAGGTCGGCCCGCTGCGACTCGAGGACGTCGACATCCCCGACCTGCCAGGTCCCGACTGGCGCTATGTGAAGCCCCGACTCACGGGCATCTGCGGCAGCGACCTGTCCACCATCGACGGCACCTCGTCGCGCTACTTCGACCCGATCGTGTCGTTCCCGTTCACCCCCGGCCACGAGATCGTCGCCGACCTGGTCGACGCCGGCGCGGAGTCCAAGAAGGCTGAGCCTGACGGCACCAACCGCGTGGTCATCGAGCCCGTCCTGGGCTGCGTCACCCGCAACATCTCCCCCGTCTGTGGCGCGTGCGCGGCCGGCGATCTGGGCAACTGCGAGCACATCGCCTTCGGCGACCTCCAGCCCGGCCTGCAGTGCGGGTTCTGCGCCGACACCGGCGGCGGCTGGTCGACGATGATGGTCGCCCACCCCAGCCAGATCCACGACGTGCCCGCCACCATGTCCGACGAAGCCGCGGTGATGGTCGAACCTGCCGCCTGCGCAGTGCACGGCGCCCTGGCCGCGGGCATCTGCGCCGGTGACACCGTGGTCGTCCTCGGTTCCGGGACCCTCGGCCTGCTCACGATGGCCGCCGTCCGGCGCTACACCCGGGCGGGCACGGTCATCGCCGTCGCCAAGCACCCGGTGCAGCGCCACTTCGCCTCCGACCTCGGCGCCGACGTCGTCGTCGAGCCGGGCGAGCTCCCCCGCGCCGTGCGCCGCGTCACGGGCACCATGGCCCTCGGCGACGGCACCATCACCCGACTCACCGGCGGCGCCGACGTCGTCATCGACTGCGTGGGCAGCGAGGCCAGCCTGGCCGACTCGCTCGCGGTCGTGAAGCCCCGAGGCCGCATCACCATGGTCGGCATGCCGGGCAGGGTCGAGGTCGACCTCACCGGCCTGTGGCAGCGCGAGATCAACCTCGTCGGCGCCTACGCCTACGGCACCGAGACCGTCACCGACGACCGAGGCGAAGCCGAGCGGCGGCGAACGTTCGACCTCGCCTTCGAGCTCGTGCAGGCGAACGACCTCGGCCGGCTCGTGTCGGCCACCTATCCCCTCGGCCGGTACAGCGACGCCATGATCCACGCCGCCGCAGCCGGCGGCCGAGGTTCGGTCAAGATCGCGTTCGACCTCCGCGGCGAGAAGGAACGGGGCCGACTGTGACCGCACCCCGTTCGACCTCGCGCACCCTCCGCCAGCCCACTCCCCGCCGCCGCCCGACACCGGAGCCACACCGTCATGCCTAGACCAGGGTTCGTCCTCGACGTCGACCGCTCGACACCGCCGATCCTGTTCCACCACGGGGAGGGGTTCCGGCTCGAGAAGCTGCCGGCCGACCGCTCGCGCATCATCTACCCGGCCGAGCCGCTCGAGCCCCTCGACGACATCGAGGGGTCCATCCGCCGAGCGCTGCTCAACCCCATCGGCGACCAGAAGCCGCTGCCCGAGCTGCTCTTCCCGGGCATGAGGCTCACCATCGCCTTCGACGACATCTCGTTGCCGCTGCCGCAGATGAAGAGCCCCGACATCCGCCAGCGGGTCATCGAGCAGGTGCTCGACCACGCCGCCGCGGCCGGCGTGGACGACGTGCACCTCATCGCCGCGTTGGCTCTGCACCGGCGCATGACCGAGGACGAGCTCCGTCACGCCGTCGGCGACCGCGTCTACGAGGCGTTCGCGCCCAGCGGCGCCCTCTACAACCACGACGCCGAGGACCCCGACAACCTCGTCGAGGTCGGCACCACCGACAAGGGCGAGATCGTCGAGATCAACAAGCGGGCTGCGGAGAGCGACCTGCTGATCTACGTCAACATCAACCTCGTGGCCATGGACGGCGGCTGGAAGTCCACCGCCATCGGCCTGGCCTCGTACAAGAGCATCAAGTACCACCACAACGTCCACACCATGCGCCACAGCACGTCGTTCATGGACCGCGAGAAGAGCGAGCTGCACTCGTCGACCTGGCGCATGGGCCACGTGCTGCGCGACGCCGGCATCAACATCTTCCAGATCGAGACGACGATGAACAACAACGTCTTCGGCACGGAAGGCCCGATGAGCGTGCTCCAGAAGCGGGAGTGGGAGTGGAACCCGCGCGACCGCGCCACGTTCCTCGCCATGAAGGCCGGGCTGGACCGCATGCCGGCTCGCTCGAAGCGCAAGGTCTTCCAGTCGTGGCGCGCCCCGCACCAGATGACGTCGGTGCAGGCCGGCGAAGTCGAGGCCGTGCACGAGATCACCACGGCCAACGTGTACGCGCAGCACCTGGTGCCCGTCGAGGGTCAGACCGACATCATGACCATGGGCCTGCCCTACATCGGCCCGTACAACGTCAACTCGATCCTCAACCCCATCCTGGTGATGTGCCTGGGGCTGGGCTACTTCTTCAACCTCTACAAGGGCCGACCGCTCGTGCGTCAGGGCGGGGTGCTCATCATGAGCCACCCCACCCCGTGGGAGTTCCACCCCGTCCACCACCCCAGCTACATCGACTTCTTCGAGCAGGTGCTCGCCGATACCACCGACCCCAAGGTGATCGAGGAGACGTACGAGAAGCAGTTCGCCGAGGACGACTGGTACCGCCACCTGTACCGCACGTCCTACGCCTACCACGGCGTCCACCCGTTCTACATGTGGTACTGGGGGGCGCACGCGCTCGAGCACCTCGGCCGGGTCATCGTGGTCGGCGGCAACGAGAAGGCCGTCCGCCGCCTCGGGTTCCAGCCCGCCTCGACGCTCACCGACGCCCTCGAGATGGCATCGGACGTGGTCGGCCGGGATGCCTCGATCACCCACTTCCACAACCCGCCCGTCCTCATGGCCGATGTGACGTGAGCGCGAACGGGGGGCGCCCCTCGGATCGCAAGAGCCTGCCGGTCAGCGGCAAGACGCTCCTCGCGCTCGCCAAGGCGGCCGCGCCGTCGCCGAAGTCGGTGGCCCGCTCGTTGCCGTTCCCGCTCCGGCCGGGGACCGTGCCCGTCGGCGTCGAGCCCAAGCGCGAGCCCTCCAAGTTCGGCGCCAACTACGACACCGACTGGGCCCGGTCCTACCCGGCCCGGGCGGCGCGGGTGCTCCTGCTCGAGGGGGTGTTGCGGCCGTCGATGACCCTGCTCGCCGCACCGATCCTGCGGGGCGTCGACCGACTCGACGACCTCGATGGTCCGGCGATCTTCGCCCCCAACCACCACTCCCACATCGACACGCCACTGCTCCTGTCGGTCATCCCCGAGCCGTGGCGGCACCACATCTTCGTGGCCGCCGCCGCCGACTACTTCTTCGGCAACCGGATCACCGCCACCGCCTCCGCCCTGGCCATGGGGGCCATCCCGTTCGAGCGCACCAAGATCAGCCGCAGGTCGTCCGACGAGGCCGCCGGGCTGATCAACGACGGCTGGAGCTTCCTGATCTTCCCCGAGGGCGGTCGCAGCCCCGACGGGTGGGGCCAGCCGTTCCGAGGCGGCGCCGCCTACCTGAGCCTCAAGTGCGAGGTCCCGGTCGTGCCGGTGTACGTC
>Ga0105044_10005552_pt1 | contig 17338 bp, 17 predicted proteins | sample MAT01_FD_78092 | JGI IMG/M metagenome (GOLD analysis project Ga0105044, IMG submission 78092) | Freshwater microbial communities from Lake Fryxell liftoff mats and glacier meltwater in Antarctica - MAT-01 | ecosystem: Environmental > Aquatic > Freshwater > Ice > Liftoff microbial mat | place...
CGTCGTAGGCCACCAGCGTGTCGCCGTTGGCGTTCCACCCGCCGCTCACCCCGACGAACACGACGCCGCCACCACCCATCACCACCGACGAGGTCTCCACCGGGAGCGCGACCCGATCGAAGGTCGCGCCCATGACGGGATCGAACACCTCGACGCCCTTGCCCACCGCCACGTAGCCGACCCCGTCCACCACCGACACCGCAGAGAGGGACCACGCGCCGAGCTGTCGGGACCACGTCATCTCACCCGAGCTCGGGTCGAGCGCGACTAGGACCGACGTGCTGACGGCATCGGGCGGCCAGCACAGGCGCGGCACGACCTCCTCGCCGTTGGCCTCCTCACTGCCGGGGCCGTTGCTGGTCCCGTTGTTGCCCACCACCAGCAGGTGCGATCCGTCGAAGGCGAGGCTGCCGAGCACGCCGCCCTGCCGGCCGCCGTCGCTCACCTGGCGCTGCCACACCAACTCGCCGTCGGAGCTGTCGAGGGCCGACACCTTGCCGTTCTTCTGGGCCACCACCAACAGGTCGCGCTCGTCGCCGCGTCCGTCCACCAGCACCGGGCTGGTCGAGACGTCGTAGTCGAACTCGCCGTTTGGCCCGTGGGTCTGGAAGGCCCACACGTCCCCGGCCAGGAGTTGGCGGCTCCAGCGCTTCTCGCCGGTGGCGACGTCGAGAGCGAAGACCGAGTCCGACGAGTCCGACGGCGGATCGGTGTAGTTGTTGGATGTCCCGAAGTACACGACGCCGGCGTCGACGTCGACGGTCGGGAACGTCCACACCGAGGCACCGCTGTGGGGCTCCTCGGTCGTCCAGTGCTGCCAGCGGATCGTGCCCGACCCGGCATCGAGCCCGTACATCCGGCCGCGAAAGTCGAGACCGTCGCCCGTGGTGAGCGACTCGGTGGACGACTCCCCCACCAGCACCACGTCGCCCACCACGCGAGGCGGGGCGAACGTCGCCGCATCCGCCTGCGCCGGCAGTTGGGTCGTCCACACGATCCGGCCGTCCTCCGGCTCCACCTTCACCACTCGGTCCGCAGTGCCGGACACGGCTTACAACGCGCCGTCATCGAGGCTGAATCCTGCGAACGACGTGACGTCTGCGTTCTCCCACCGGGTGGCGCCAGTGGCGGCCTCGACCGCGCGGGCACCGCTCGACGACACCACGTAGAGCACGCCGTCGACCAGTACCGGCGAGCCGAACAGGGGACCAGTACCGTCGACGCGCCAGCGTTCCTTCAGTTGCACACTCGCGTGGGGCGGGCGATCGGGACCGCCCTGCGACCACCCGTCGGCGCCGTCGGTCGGGTCGACCCACCGGGCCGTGTCGAGGGTGGGCACCGTGGTGGTGGTGAGCGGACGCTCGTCCGACGCTTCACCCTTGGAGGCGACGCGGGCGTCGCGGGCGCACCCGCCGAGCACGAGTGCCAGGACCACCGGCGCCACCCAGGCGACGACGGACGGGGCCGGGCCCTGCCGGCGTCGGGATACGAGATACACGTGGTCTTCCGGGAGGTGCCGGGTCGACGCCTCGACTCGGGTCGACCCGAGCACCGTACGAATCGTTGTCGTGGCCGACGAGGGGCAGCGATGCCCGTGCGGCGCTCAGACTCCGGCGGCATCCGGAGCGGCCCCGGGACCATCCTCGTAGGGCCGCACCATGTCGCGCCCGGTCGTCTCGGGCAGCCACGCCAGCATGGCGAGGGACACGACCGAGGCCACGCCGATCCACACCACGACCCGCCCCGACTCGCCGGGTGAAGAGCCCAGCACGCTGCTCAGAGCGAGGCCGACCGATCCTGCCGCGACGTGCACGCTCACCACGATCGACGTCACCGTGGCCCGCACCTCGGTGGGCACCAACTCGCCTACGAAGACCAGCCAGCACCCAGCGACGATCGCCTGCCCGATGACGAACGCGAACCAGCCGGGCGCGAACCCCGACTGCCCGCCGAGGAAGAGCAGGGCCATGCCGGCCGACCCGACCACCACGCCGACGCTCAGCACCGGCCGACGACCCCAGCGATCGCTGCCGCGGCCGCCGAGCAGGAAGCCGGCCAGCGTGAACGGTCCGGACACGACGATGATCAGGGTGTAGCGGCCGCTCCAGTCGTACGTAACCTGCGCGAGCTGCGCGGCGTGATACACCCCTGCGGTCTGGAACGCGCCCACGACGCCGAACAGGGCCGCCAGCGCAACGGCCCGGCCTCGCCACGCCCGAGCCAGACGGGGTGCTCGGGTGTCGTCCACCCGTCGGTCCTCGCTGGCCACCCGGAACGCGGTCGTCTCGGGCAGCCGCCGGCGCAAGGACGCCACCACGGCAAGAGGGGCCAACGCCAACAGGTAGAGGAAGCGCCACCCGAAGGGGAGCACAGGGAGGGCGATGAGCAGGGCCACCCCACCGAACGCGGTCTGCCCGATGAGGCCGGTGAAGGACAGCGCCCGCCCGCGTCGGGTGGGGTCCACCTCCTCGGACATCACGAGACCGCTCAACGCGCCCTCGGCGGTGAGGAACGCACGGGCCAGGCAGCTGAACACCACGAAGCTGACCAACCCCCACGCCAGCGCGGTCAGCCCCGTGAACGCGATGAAGCCCGTCAACGTGAGCAGCAGCATCGTCCGGCGGCCCGAGCGGTCTGCGGCCCGGACCAGGGGGATCGAGGCCAAGCCGGCGAGTCGGACGATGGACGCCGCCACCCCGAACTGCGAGGGGGTCACCCCCAGGCCGTCGCTCAGGATCGGCGCCGCAACCGAGAGCAGGGCGTAGTCGTAGTTCTCGAAGAAGGCCGCAAAGGACAGGGGTCCGATGATCTGCCACTCGCGACGTGTGAAGCCCAGCGGCCCGATCTCCTCGGTCACCGCGACATCATGCCCTGCCGCCGTGGCCGACGAGGCCGACGCGGGCATCGATGCCCGTGGGTGACCCCTCCCCAGCGGGAGGGTCAGTCGGTATGGTCGACGATGGTGAAGCTCGGCCTCCATACCATGCGCACGACCGTGAACTTCGGTCCCTGGGGAACCGGGGCCGCCCCCAACCTGGCCGCCGTGCAGCAAGCCGAAGCCCTGGGATACGACTCCATTTGGACCGCCGAGGCCGCCGGCCCCGACGAGGTCGTGCCGCTCACCTGGATGGCCGCCCACACCTCGCGCATCCGCCTGGCCACCGGGGTCATGCAGATGACCGCCCGGCCGCCGACGGTGACGGCCATGACCACCGCCACCCTCGACCAACTCTCTGGAGGGCGGGTCATCCTGGGGCTCGGCGCGTCCGGCCCCGCTGTTGTCGAGGGCTGGCATGGAGTTGCGTATGGCCGACCCCTGAGCCGCTCGCGCGAGTACGTCGACATGGTCCGCCGGACCCTCGCCCGCCAGGCTCCCCTCGACGTGAAGCACCAGCACTATTCGGTGCCCTACCGCGGAGACGACGCGACCGGGCTAGCGAGCGCCACCAAGCTGATGTTCCGACCGACCCGCTCGCGGGTCGGCCAACACCGCACACGTATGGGCATACCCGGCAGCGATCCGGGTGGCGCCAGTAGGTGGAACCGTGGTCGTCGGCGTCGCGGCGGACCCCACACCATCTTCAATCAACACGTCGCCGCCGTGTTCATCGAGCATTTCGGCCACCAAGCAGTTCGTGATCTCGTCGCTTTGCATCATCACGGGCGCGACCACATCGAGCTTCACGCTGTGAACCGGCGCTCCCGGAGCGTCGACCACGAAGTCACCGTGGACCTCCTCGGCGGCCAGCGCCTCGAGTTGTTTGGGGGCGTGCGGTCCGGGTCAGGCGGTACGACGGATCCAGCTGAAGGGTTGTACTGCTCTGGGGTCGATGGTGATCTCGAGCCACTCGGTGGTCTGTTCGCCCTCGACCACCACCTGGGTGAGCAGCGGGGCAACGGTGGTGAGCCCTGGATACAGGGTGTTCGGTGTGGCCAACGGCTTGGTGACGCGAAACGCGTGGGAGTCGCCCGTCATCAACAGCACGGGCCGGTTGAAGGCCGCAGCCCGCGACCCAAGCGTCGAGACCACCGACGCGTACCCCGAGACACCCGCCGCTCCCGACGTGGAGCTGAACATGTCTGCCTGGGTGAACAGCACCACTGCGGGCGCCCCGATTGACGTGGCGCGATCGAACGTTTCGTTGAGCCACCGGCTGGCCGCGGCGCTGCGCTGTTGGACCTCGGCTGACTGAGCGGCCACCAGCGCAGGTGTCGAGATCTGGCCGGCGGCCGAGAACCAGGGAAGCGAGCCGTTGTTCGAGCCGGGCAGGTTCACCGTGGTGAGAACCACTCCGGCGTCTTCCCAGCGAACGTTCTCCCGATAGGCGGCGTACCCCGGCGACGATGCTTGGGACGTGACGACCCGACGCGTGCGTCCCAATGTCGCCCCGGGCGTGACAAAGAAGGTCGACCGGAGCGCATCGAGTCGCTCGGTCGGCAGATAGCCGCCGGCAGAGGGCTTATGACAATCTGCCCATTCGTTGTCGCCCGGTGTGAACACCAGCGGGTCAACGAACGTGTCGAACTGGGCCTTGATGCCAGCGAAGTACTGATTCGAACACTCGCTGGCACCATCTTTGATGTCCCCGAGATGCACGGCCAAGGACACCCCAGGTGCCCCGTTGATGCTCGAGACCAGACGCGGCATGGCGGTAGGAGACGTCTGATCTGGCCCATACGGCGCATCCCCGATCACCGCCATGGAGAACGGCCCCACAGCTGGAACAGTCGTCGTCGTGCTGGGCGGAGGCGGAGCAATCGTTGTGGTGGGCGGCGCCTTCGTGGTGGTGGTGGGGGTCGTAGTGGTGGTCGGGATCTTCGTGGTGGTCGGGGTCGTGATGGTCCCGCCAGGCCCCGTCGGTGCGCACGCCACCGACAGCACACCAATAACCGCCGCCAACACCGCCGTAGTTACGCGCCTCATACTCGCCCTCCCAGCCGAACGGACAGCCAAGGGCGCCCGCGAGGCGAGGGTACAAGTCCGGGTACGAATCATCAACTGCCTGTTGGTGGTGGGGTTCCGCGCTGCCAGGTCCGGCCGACTACGAGTTTGGTTTCACCCTTTTGACGAACTCGGCCCACGGTCGCGCCGCGAAGTGGACGACCCAGATGGAGGCAATCAGCATGGTCACAACGAAGAGAACTCTCCGCACCGGCGGTTCACCCGACGCCGCCTCTGCCGGGCGGCAGGATCCATCAGGCCCGGTCGGCCACTGGTGGCGCCCACGCCACCTCCGGAGCGTCGCGGTAGAGCCGCTCGATCCGGTAGAACTCACGCTCGGTGTCCAGGAACACGTGGACGATGAGATCGCCGTAGTCGACGAGCACCCACCGGTTGGTGTCGATCCCCTCGACCGAGATCGGCCGACGGTCGTGGCCCAACCACAGATGCTCCTGGATCTCCTCGGCAATGGCCCGGACCAAGCGGGTATTCCGGGCGGTGATCACCACGAACGTCTCGCAGATCTCGAGGATCTCCCCCACCTCGAGCACCAGGATGTCCGTTCCACCCTTCTCATCCGCGGCTCGAGCCGCAACCACGGCCAGGTCGACATGTTCGGTCACGGTGAGTCCGGTCCCAACGTCACGGTGACGTCGATGGCGTCAGTCTGCAGGCTGGACGCCGTTGCGGTCACTCCAAAGGCCGCGGCAATGGGAGCAGCACGCTCTGCCATGGCTTCGGAGTGGAACTCAACCGTGGTCACCGTGGCGTCCATGGGTTTCGCGTTTCCCACCACGATGATCTCGCCGCCGGCGCCGACAACGGTCGACGCAGCGCGGGTCGCGGCGCCCAGATCCGAGGTGCCGTTGAGCACGCGCACCCTGACCCGCTGGCCTGGAGTCGCCGACGTCGGATACGGCACGATCTCCGGTACCAGCGCGGCCATGGCGGCTGCGTCCACCCGGTACACCTTGGCGCCCTCGGCACCGGGCAGGCTGATCGCCGTGGTCGGCAGGTCCCGGTAGACCACCTGCCCGGATGACAGGCCGCTGACGATCGCCGCAAGATCGACCGGGTTGTCGCCGACGGCCGGCTCCAGCGGGGGAACCGTGGGGACGGCGGCAGGATTGGCCGCCAGCGCGGCCATCCACTGCTTCCACACGATCTGATTGCGCGCCGAACGGTTGATCCCGGTGTCGCCGTCCGAGACGAACGCCAGGTACCTCGCCACATCGGTCGGGGCCAGCATCTGTGATCCGGCACCGAACTCGATCTGCTTGTTCCCGTCGACTCCGGTGGAGACCAGGGCATCGGGGTTGTCGATGGTGAACGAACCGAGCGGTTCGAACATGGCCGCCGCCTGATCGGGATTGAGCGTCACGGCGTCGGTGAGACCGAACCCGAGGAGTTCCTCGATCCGCGACACCGTGGCATCGATGCCGTTCGCTGCGGCGTAGGTCACCAACTCGGAATTGCCCTCCGGCGTCTCGACCAGCGTCACGCCGGGGATGAAGAGCACCACGCCGCCACCGGCTGCGGTGGCGCTCGGCACCAGTAACTGGACCTCGGTCAACGCACCGGCCGCGTCGACGTTCACCAGGAGATGGGTCGGGATCGGCTTGACCTGGGCTTCGTAGCCCGGCTTGGACGGATTCGTCTCGGCGTCGAGTGACGTGCCGCCCTTGATGTCAAGTGTCGTGCGGTAACCCTGCCAGGCCAGAGCGACCAATCCGGCAACGAAAACCAAGGTGGCGAACGAGTACACCAGCGCGCCCCGCCGGCCGATCCCGGTCGGGACAAGTGGGGTGCCCGAGCCCTTGCGCTGCTCGCGAGCCCAGTCCCGACTGACCGGACCAGCTGGTCCACCTGGCAGGGCATGAGGACCTCCGACGCCGGTGGCAGGGGACGCGGGAACGTCGGCGTCCAAGTCGGTCATCACGCCACACGATAGAGGCCCTCGGCCTCGATCACCCATCGCACCCCCGCCGGCACGAGCCCATCCACCGGTCTCCCCTGCGCCACCCACGAGCGGATCAGCGTGGCGCTGATCTCGAGCAAGGGCATGTCGATCCCCGTCACCGACCAGTTCGAACCCAGGCCCGGTTCGCCCTCGCCGGGCCGGGGGAACCAGGCAATCCGGACGCGGTCGGCCAGTTCGTCGGCCCGATGCCACCCGGGGAGCCCGGCCGCGGCATCTGCTCCGAGGATCAGTGTGGGCCGACCCGGCTCCCGCGAGTCGGGTTGCGTCAGTTGATCGATCGTGTCGATGGCGAAGGTCGGCCCGCTTCGCTCGACCTCCACGTCGGACACCACGATCCCCTCGACCCCGCGGAACGCCGCCCGGGTCATGGCCAGACGCAACGCCGCCGGGGACACGGACTGTCCCTCGGACTTCTGCCAGGGATCGCCGGCCGGGACCACGGTGACGACGTCCAGACCCAGCTGGGCCCGCGCCTGGACGGCCGCCACCACATGGGCGACGTGGGGTGGATCAAAGGTCCCCCCGAAGATTGCCAGTGGGCCGGGCACGGACTCAACCTACGCGGAGGAACGCTCAGCAGGAGCGGTCAACGCTCAACCTTCGGGCACAGGTGCCGATAGGACCGGGCCAGCGGAAACGCCGGCGACGAATTCCACGATAGGGGTCGATCCGGGAAAACCAACCTGGTCGACCGCGAACTCCAGAAGGTGAATCGATGAGCGACTCGGTGGGCGTCTACCTGAACGAGATCGGCATGGTCCCATTGCTGGACGCACGCGAAGAGATCGACCTGGCCAAGGCCATCGAGGCCGGGCTCGCCGCACGCTTCGACCGAGCTGCCGGCGCCAGGGGCCGCAACCTCGACCGGGCCATCGCCGCGGGCGCAGCTGCCAAGGACCGGTTCATCCGATCCAACCTGCGTCTCGTGGTGTCCGTGGCTCGTCGCTATCCCCTTCCCCAGGGCATGGAGCTCCTGGATCTGATCCAAGAGGGCAACCTGGGCTTGGAACACGCCGTCGACAAATTCGACTGGCGCAAGGGCTTCAAGTTCTCGACCTACGCCACCTTCTGGATCCGCCAGTCCATCGGCCGCGCGCTCGACCAGAAGGCCAGCCTGATCCGGCTCCCAGGTGACCGCTCCGCCGCCCTGCGCGCCGCCTTGCGATCGTCGTCCGGAGACACCGACGTGCTCGACGACGAGAATTCCTTGCTCCACCGGCTGGCCACGCCCACGTCGTTGGACCGAACGGTCGGTGACGACGACGGCAACGAACTGGTCGACATCATTGCCGATGGTCGCCCGTCGCCCGAGGACGAGTGGATCGCCGCCGAGGGCCAGCGTGCGCTCATGAGTGTCCTCGACGTCCTCGACAACCGAGCCCGCTTCGCCGTGGAATCCCGGTTCGGGTTCCTCGACGGCAGGCGCCACTCCTACCGGGAGGTGGGCGATGACCTGGGCGTCACCGCCGAGGCCGCACGCCGCCTCGTCAAGCGGGCCATCTCCAACGTCCGCGAGCACGTGACCGCCGACCCGAACCTGGCCGAGCTGGCCTCGATCGGCGCCTGACCCCACTTCTGGGCGGGCCCAGTTGCGCGAGGCGCAACCCAACCCGCCGAGAACGCCGGGGACGCGGAGCGAATGTGGCTTGGGGCAGCTACGAGGCGGCTGCGAGACTGTCGCGGTGACCATCACGTGGAATCCGACGACCTGGCGTGACCGCCCGGCCGGACAACAACCGGACTGGCCGGATTCCGGCGCCGTCGAGACCACACTGAAGACGATTGCGTCCTATCCCCCCCTGGTGTTCGCCGGCGAGGCGCGTGACCTGCTGTCGGAGCTGGGCCGCGTGGCCCGGGGCGAGGCCTTCCTCCTTCAGGCCGGCGACTGCGCCGAATCATTCGATGCGTTCAACGCCAACTCGATCCGGGAACGCCTCAAGGTCATCCTCCAGATGGCCGTGGTGCTCACCTACTCCGCCGGCGTGCCGGTGGTAAAGGTCGGCCGCATCGCCGGGCAGTTCGCCAAGCCCAGATCAGCCGACACCGAGACCGTGGATGGCGTGACCCTGCCATCCTTTCGTGGGCACATCGTCAACGACATCGCCTTCGATCCAGCCGCCCGGGTCCCCGATCCCCGCCGCCTGGAACAGGCATACCACCAGAGCGCGGCCACGTTGAACCTGGTCCGGGCCTTCACCCGGGGAGGTTTCGCCGATCTCGGACGGGTGCATCAGTGGAACCAGGAGTTCGTCGCCGCGTCGCCCGAAGGGGCCCGGTACAACGCACTGGCCGGCGAGATCGAACGGGCCGTCCGGTTCATGACCGCCTGTGGACTGGACACCGCCAGCGTGCCCAGCCTGCACGAGGTGACCGTGTACACCAGTCACGAGGCCTTGATCCTGGCCTACGAGGAAGCGCTGACCCGGCAGGACTCGCTCACCGGTGACCACTACGACTGCTCGGCGCACATGCTGTGGATCGGCGAACGGACCCGAGAGCTCGACGGCGCCCACGTGGAGTTCTTCCGCGGGATCCGCAACCCGGTGGGCTGCAAGATCGGGCCGACGGCCACGCCCGATGAGGTGCTGGCCTTGTGTGAGTCCCTCAATCCCGATCGCATTCCAGGTCGATTGACGCTGATCGTCCGCATGGGCAAGGACCGGATCGCCGAGGGTCTTCCGCCGTTGCTCGAAGCGGTCCGAGACGCCGGACATCCGGTCGTGTGGTCCTGTGATCCGATGCACGGCAACACCTTCACCTCGGCGTCCGGACGCAAGACCCGCCATCTCGAGGACATCGTGGCGGAGATCGCCGGCTTCTTCGCCGCGCATCACGCAGCGGGGACCTGGCCGGGCGGGCTCCACGTGGAATTGACCAGCGACGACGTCACCGAATGCATGGGCGGCGGGTCGGCCGTGTCCGACGACGATCTCCCGCTTCGCTACGAGACCATGTGCGACCCCCGGTTGAACGGACGCCAGTCGCTGGACCTGGCCTTCCGGGTGGCCGAGCTCCTGCAGTCCAGCCACTGAAGTCCGGCCGCTGAAACCGGCGGTGGCGCGTGGCCCGGAGGGATCCGAACCGTGGTGGTCGTTCGTCACGATCGGGTGTTTCCCGGGGGGGAATGTTGACCTAGTGGGTCGGGTTTGGGCACACTGGAGTGATACCTGACCGCATCGGTCAGGTATTCGCTTGTCCCAGTTGAACCGTCCGGCCCCTGTTCCGGACGTGATCAGGAGCCCTCGATGCCCATCGTCACGATCGACCCCGACCGGATCGACCCCGAACAGGCCAGCGACATCGACAAATTCGAGGCCCAGCTGGCCCGGTACCTGTCCGGCGAACTGCACGAGGACGTCTTTCGGGTCTTCCGCCTGAACAACGGGGTCTACGGCCAGCGGCAGGGCGGCACCAGCCAGATGATCCGCGTGAAGGCGCCCTGGGGCGGCGTCAGCGCCGAGCAACTCGACCTCTACGCCCGGGTGGCTGATGAGTACAGCCGCGGCTGGGGACACATCACCACCCGCCAGAACATCCAGTTCCACTTCGTGGAGCTGACCCGGATCCCGTCGCTGCTCAGAGAGCTGGCCGCAGTCGGACTCACCAGCCGTGAAGCGTGCGGCGACACCGTGCGCAACGTGCAGGGCTGCCACCTGGCCGGCGCCTGCCCGCACGAGGTGCTGGACATCACCGCCTGGGCCGAGGCGGCACATCGCCACTTCCTGCGCAACCCGTTGGGCCAGCGCCTCCCCCGCAAGTTCAAGATCAACTTCAGCGGGTGCGCCACCGACTGTGGGCAGGCCATGTTCAACGACACCGGCGTGATCGCCAGCAGCCGGACGCTCGACGACGGAACCATCGAGCACGGATTTCGGGTGTTCGTGGCCGGCGGCCTGGGAGCCAACCCGCACCCGGCGCTGCTCCTGGAGGAGTTCACCTCCAAGGAAGACCTGCTCCCCACGCTCGAAGCGATCCTTCGGGTCTTCGAGCAGACCGGCAACCGCAAGAACAAGCTCCGCGCCCGCCTCAAGTGGGTCGTCGACGAGCTGGGCTGGGAGGAACTGCAGCAGCGCATCCTGTCCATCCGCCAGTTCCTGCTCGCATCGTCCAGCTGGCCCGGGGGGATCCCCGCCGTGGTGAACGACTGGGGCGACCGTCCCGCCGGACGCGGGACCGGCGAGGTCACCTCGGTCGGACAGTCCGGCGTGCCCGTGGCCATCCGGGGCACCACACCTCAGGCCCGATGGGAACAGACCAACGTGGTCCGCGGCGTGGCCAAGGCCACCGTCAGCGCGTATGCCTGGGCGCGACTGGGCGACATCACCTCGGCGCAGTTCCGGGCGCTGGCCTCCATCCAACGGGAGTTCGACGCCGAGGTCCGCTTCACCAACCGCCAGAACCTGGTGTTCCGCAACCTGACCGAGGAACAACTGCCCCTGCTCTACGAGCGGCTGGAGGCCATCGAAATGGCCCAACCCGGTGCCGAACTGAGCCGCGACGTGGTGGCCTGCCCCGGAGCCGACACCTGCAACATCGCCATCACCCAGAGCCGCGGGTTGGCCGACGCCATCGGCGACGCCCTCGAGGCTGCGGGGCTGGGCGAAGTACCCGGCGTGCGCACCAACATCTCGGGTTGCACCAACAGCTGCGGCCAACACCACGCGTCGGACATCGGATTCTTCGGCGCCGAACGACGGGCGCACGGCAAGTCGGCGCCGGGCTACCAGATGCTCCTCGGTGGCTACGTCGGCGACGAGTCGATCCAGTTCGGCGAGCGGGCCCTTCGCCTGCCGGCCAAGAACGCTCCGGCCGCGGTGGTCCGAGTCGTCGGCCGCTACAACGACGAGCGCGACGCGGGCGAGGCCTTCCACCAGTGGCTGGCACGGGTCGGGGGCGCTCAGGCGGTGGGCGACACCCTGGCAGACCTCGACGTGTTCCCCGAGCCGGGCAGCAGCCCCGACGCCGACTCGTTCTATGTGGACTACGGCGAGACCGGGCCGTATGAAAAGGTCATCGGCGACTCGGAGTGTGCGGTCTGATGACGCTCCTGCACGCCACCCACGTCCAGACCGTTCCCTTCACCGACGGCGAGCTGGCAGAACTGAACGCCGAGTTCGAGACGGCGCCAGCCTCGAAGATCATCCGCTGGGCCGTCGAGAGCTTCGGCCCCTATTTGTCGCTCGCCGCCTCCATGGCCGATGCCCTGGTCATCGATCTGGCCACCTCGGTCGACCCGGGCATCGAGGTGGTGTTCATCGACACCGGCTATCACTTCCCCGAAACCATGGAGACCGTCGAACGGATTCGCCGCCACTACGGATTGAACCTGCGCATGATGACGGTCGCCCACCACGCAGAGGAGCTGTGGCGAGTCGACCCGGAGAACTGCTGCTCGGCGGTGAAGGTCGGGCAGTTGGACCGAGCGCTGGCCGGCAAGTCCGCCTGGATGTCCGGTCTGCGCCGCGACGAGGCGCCCAGCCGCGCCGCGGCGCCGATCGTGGCCCGTGACCTTCGCGGGTTGGTCAAGGTCAACCCGATCGCCAACTGGACCCGCGCCGATGTGGACGCCTACATGGCGGAGCACGACATTCCGTACAACCCGCTGCTGGATGAGGGCTACGCGTCCATTGGCTGTCGCCCGTGCACCTCGAAGGTGGCCGAGGGCGAGGACCCCCGGTCCGGCCGGTGGGCAGGTCGGGAGAAGACCGAGTGTGGCCTGCATCTGGCCTGACCCGCCGTTGGCCCCGTTGGCCCCGTTGGCCTCCGGCCCGTCGGCCTGACACCATGTGGTCGTGAGCGAAACGGCCGACACGAATCCGACCACCGGTCCAGGCGGCGACGGCACCGACACCCCACCGACCCGGCTACTCGTGCTCGGCATGGCACACCCCGACGGTTCGATCGTGGGCACCGAGCTGTTCTCGGTCCTGGAACCGTGTGGCCTCACCGTGGATCAGGTCCGCAGCCAGATGCGGCGACTGGTCGCCGAAGGCCTGTTCGAACGCGAGGGAGAAGGTCGTGAGGCGGTGTTCCGGGCCACCGAGTCCGGGCAGGCCGCGCTGGCGGCCACCATGTCCCGGCACACGTTGGCCTATGCCCACGATGCGGCCGGCACCGGCTGGGATCGCATGTGGCGACTCGTCATGTTCAACATCCCGGAGTCCCGTCGGGCCGATCGCGATGCATTTCGAGACTGGTTGCTGGCCCTGGGGGCGGCGCCTCTGCAAGGCGGGGTGTACGTCTCGCCGCACCCATGGGATCGAGAGGTCCGCGACGAGATCGCCCGCTTGGACATTGCCGATTACGTGACGTTGGCGACCACCGACGACCTGGTCCTGACCGGGGTCTCGAATGCCCGAGAAATTGCTGCGAGCCTGTGGCCGTTGGACGAGATCGCCGCCAAGTACACCGACTTCGTCGCCTCCTACTCACACATCCCTGACCTGCTCGAGTCCATGAGACGTGACGGTCGACGAATTGCCGAGGCCGACTGGCTGCCGGGCGTGCTGCTCATAGCGGTCCGCTTCAACCAGTGCTTCGAGATCGATCCCCTCCTGCCACCCGAACTGGTCCCCAAGCCCTGGCCCGGACGCGAGGCCCGCCAACTCCTGGCCTCATGTCGCAAGCTCGGCGTGATGACCCGCCAGGACCGCAGCGGTCCGGCGCTGTTCCGGGTGTTCGACGACGCCATAGCCGCGCTTCCCTGACATCCCTGACGCTGCTCCCGCCGGACGGTGCGACGGTCGACCTGAGGAAACTCCCCGGTGAGACGACCGTCACGTCCAGCCGACGGAATTTCCGGCACCCGGCATGGTTGAGTTGGGCATGGCCACCCCGGCCCCGCCGTCGCTGCCACTCCCTCCCCCCGAGGTATCGACGTTGCGCCGGGCCGGGGTGGCTCGTATCGATCACCGTGACCCGACTCGCCCGGCCGTGGTCTCGCCCAAGGTCGCCCAACTGGCCTGGGTCCTCGACGAGTCCATCCCCATTCCCGGCACCAAGCGTCGGGTCGGCCTCGACGGCGTCATCGGACTCGTTCCCGGATTCGGCGACGTAGCGGGACTGGTGGCCGGCTGCACCATTGTGCTGGCCGGAGCTGCAGCCGACGTCAGCATCCCCACCCTCCTGCGGATGACGTGGAACCTGATCCTCGAAGCCACGATCGGCTTGATCCCCTTCGCCGGGGACGCCTTCGATTTCGTCTACAAGGGCAATACGCGGAATCTGGCCCTCATCCACCGGGACCTGGCCGACCGGAAGTCGACGGGGCGCCGATCCGCGCTCATGCTGGCGGCCGTCGGTTCCGGCGTCGTCACCGTCGTCTTCGCAACACTGCTGGCGTCGCTCTGGGTGCTGGGCCGCCTCATCGGCGCCTTCTTCTGACCGACCACCGCTCGGGAGCCGGCCGATCTCGGTAGCGTGCGGCGGTGCGTTTCGAGTTGTCACAGGACCTTCCCGCCCCCGCCGGCATCGCCATCGAAGTGTTCGCCGACCCGGACTTCCACCGTGGGCTCACCGGTCTCACCAAGGTCTCCACACCCGAGGTACTCGACCACGAGGCGACAGGAGACCTGATCCGACTCCGGATGCGCTATCGCTTCGTGGCGTCGCTCCCGGGCGCCGTCACCGCCGTGGTCGACCCGGAACGACTGACCTGGGTCGACGAGACCACCTATGACCTGGGCGGGGGAACGGCGGTCACCGTCATGCACCCGGACCACTACAGCGACCGCCTGTCCGCCGAGATCCGCACCGAGTTCCTGGATGCACCCGGGGGTTGCACCCGCCTGATCACTGGCGACCTCCGGGTAAAGGTCCTGCTGGTGGCAGGTCAGGTGGAGCGAGCCATCGTGTCCGGGCTGGAGGAGCACATGACCGAGGAAGGCGCGGCGGCCCGAGTTCGGCTCTCGTCAGGATGAACCCGACCGGACTGGTCGCGGTGGTCACCGGCGGAGCGTCGGGGCTGGGTCGGGCCACGGTCGAACGATTGGCGGACCTGGGCGCGCGGGTGGCCATCGTCGACCTCGATCGGGCGGGATGCGACACCGCCGCCGCAGAGATGGGCGACCGAGCGGTGATCTCCGTGCCGGCCGACGTCACCAGTGCCGAGGGATCCGTCGTGGCCATGGAGCGAGTCGTCGACCTCTTCGGACCACCACGGATCCTCGTGTGCTGCGCCGGAATCCAAGAGGGTCGACGAGTGGTCCGAACCCGCGGACCGGTGGACCTCGACTGGTTCCGTCGCTCCGTCGAGGTGAACCTGGTCGGAGCCTTCAACTGGATTCGACTGGTTGCGTCCGGCGCCGCCACGTTGGAACCGATCGACGAGGACGGCTCCCGAGGGGTCATCGTCACGGCGTCGTCGATCACCGCCTGGGACGGGATCGAGGGCGGCGTCGCCTACGCCGCAGCCAAAGCCGGCGTCGCAGGGATGACACTGCCGCTGGCCCGCGAACTGGCACCCGTCGGGATCCGGGTGATGTCGATCGCACCCGGCCCGTTCGATACCCCCATGGTCTCGACCATGCCGGCGGACTACGCCGCCGTACTGCGGGCCACCATCCCCCATCCGCCCCGTCTGGGCCGACCGGATGAATTTGCGTCCCTGGTGGGCCACATCGTGGAGAACGACATGCTCAACGGCGAAGTGATCCGTCTCGACGGAGGACTGCGGATGTCCCCGGGTTCGCTACGCAACCCCCGCCCGTGACCGGCCCAGCAGTCGACCTGCTGGACCCGGCCGCAGTGGCCGACCCTCACTCGTCGTTCGCACGCTGGCGCGCGGAGCACGGGCCGATCGTCTGGTCCGAGCGACACCGTGCCTGGCTGGTGATGGGACACGCCGAACTCACCGAGGCGTTCGGTGATCGGCGCCTGTCCACCGAGCGGATGGCCGGCTTCCTCGATCGGCTACCCCCCGATCGGCGAGCGGCCGTCGCCGACGGCGTGGCGCTCCTGGACGGCTGGATGCTGTTCCATGAACCGCCGACCCATGAACGACTTCGAGCACCGCTTCGTCGCTCGTTCACGCCCCGGGCAGTCAGCCGGCTCGAGGCGACCGTGGAGCAGCGGGTCGAAGCCCTGCTCGACCAGCTGGCGGCCGGTCCGAACGACGTCGATCTGGTCGAGGCGTTCTGTCACCGGCTCCCGGCCGAAGTGATCGGTGACCTGTTCGGCATCCCAGCGGAGTCAGCGGCGTGGCTGCGATCGTGGTCTGCCGACTTCGGTGTGCTGGTCTTCGGCGCGACCCGGCGGGCGGACTACGAGGCCGTGGTTCGTCGCTCGGCCGCCACGTTCTCCGAGCACCTCGGTCCGCTCATGCCACAACGCCGCACCCAGCCGGCCGATGACCTGCTCAGCGCGCTGATCGAGGTCGAGGACGATCCCGACGGGTTGAGCACCACCGAGATCCTGGGAGCGTGCTCGCTGCTGTTGTTCGCCGGTCACGACACCACGGCGTCGCTACTGGGTTCGTCGGTGGCGGCCCTGGATGCTGACGCCGGCGCCCGCGAGCAGCTCTGTTCGGAACCAGCGGTGGTCGACAACGCGGTGGAGGAGCTGCTGCGATTCGAGTCGCCACCCAAGGTCATGGTGCGCTCGGTCGCCGAATCCCACGAGCGGTCAGGCCGTTGGTTCGAGGCGGGTCAGACCGTCTTCATGGGGATCCTGGCCGCCAACCGGGACCCGGCCCGCTTCGCCGACCCCGACGTCCTCCGGCTGGATCGTGATCCCAATCCTCACCTGGCGTTCGGGTTCGGACACCACTTCTGCCTCGGCGCAGCGCTGGCTCGGCTGGAAACCCGCACCGCGCTCCCTGCGTTGCTCCGGGGGTTCCCGGACCTGCGACTGGCCGGCCGGCCCACGTGGCAGCCGACCGTGGCCGACCGAAGCCCCGCATCGCTCCCGGCGCGCTTGGGATCCGGACGTCGGGGGTCCCGCGTTGGTTAGCGTCTGAAGTCCGTCCTGATCCGGAGGTCAGCCGTGAGCGACCAATCGAATGAGCCAGGCACCGATGGTGCCCCAGAATCCGAGACGCCGTTCTCCACCTCGGCCAGTGAATCCGCCCCGCCGGCACCGCCGGCCGGGCCAGCGCCTGCCCCGCCAGCGCCACCGGCGCCACCGGCGCCACCGGCGCCACCGGCGCCACCGGCGCCACCAGCTTGGTCGCCCGCTCCCCCTCCCCCGGCCGCCCCGATGTCACCGCCGGCTCCGGCCGCGCCGCCCATGCCGACTGCGCCAGCTGGCCCCCCGCCCCCGCCCATGTGGAACGACCCCGCCGGTACTCCCGCTCCGACGGCACCCCCAATTCAGCCGGCGCCCGCATACCCGCCGCCCGGCTACGGACAGTCCATGCCTCCCGTGGCGGTGCCTCCCGCGCCGATGCCTCCCGTGGCGCCCGCCACGGCGTATCCGCC
>Ga0105044_10005553_pt1 | contig 17334 bp, 8 predicted proteins | sample MAT01_FD_78092 | JGI IMG/M metagenome (GOLD analysis project Ga0105044, IMG submission 78092) | Freshwater microbial communities from Lake Fryxell liftoff mats and glacier meltwater in Antarctica - MAT-01 | ecosystem: Environmental > Aquatic > Freshwater > Ice > Liftoff microbial mat | place...
CAAAACAAGAATATGACATAAAATTTCTTGTATCAGGGCTATAATTACCCGATCCCGTATAAGAACACGTAAGCGGATCAACATTTCCTGATCATGCTAATTGTGGATCAACAGGAGTATCGCATACAAAATCACTACATTCACCACAATCATTCCAATTATTAGGGGTGTTAGCACAATTGTATATCTATTTGATGATGTGTGTGAAACAAGTTTAGACATTGTCCTAATTCATGGACTAATACGCTAGTATTAATTGCATTAAACCTCATTGCTAACGAATTTCCAGGAATTCCAGAGGCTCTCCCTGCACATAGCACCGAATTAACTGGAAGCAAATAAATATTTACAGCATTTGGCACATTTTGAGTTGATGATAAACTGCTAAACTCTGCGTCATTAAACTCAATATCTCTCCCTTATCCCCTTCAAAAACTGCTCCACCGCCCTCCTCACCGGCGTAGCGCTGGTTTGGTAGTTGTTGGCCAAAATAGAAAAAATCAACAACTTGTTTTTTTTGGTGATGAGGTAGCCACTCAAAGCGCAATTGTTGCTGAGGGTGCCGGTTTTAGCAAAGATGAAACCGGCTTCGGTTTTGTACAAACTGCTCAAAGTACCTTCGCCTCCGGTGGGCAAAATATTTTTGATGCGGTCGAAGTCAAATTCATTGTTGAGCTGGTTCAACACAAATACGAAACTCTGGGGTGTAAACAAATTGTATCTACTAAGTCCACTCCCATCCACCCATTTGGGCATTTGAGGAATGGCTTTTAAATCGTTTGTCAACAAAAAATCAATCATGTCTCTGTCGCTCATATAACCCAGTTTTTCATTACTGGCCATGAGCAAGGTTTGTTCTGCAAAAAAATTATCGCTCCACTTCATCATGGGTGTAAACAACGAATCGCTGGGTTGCGAATGCAGCACAAATGTTCGGATGATTTTATTGGAATCTATACTGCCGGCTAGTTCAATTTTTTGATGAATCGTATCGCCCAATATGTCGAATGCCAATGGCAATGAACTGATGAATGGAATCACCATTTTGCTGCTCTTTTTTCCATTGGCAACAAAACTAAAATCGTTGCTGTATCGGCTTCTGCTTACATCGTTGATGTAACCGTTTTGGTTATTGTTTTTTGCAACCATCGTAACGGCTGCACGCTTCGGAAAATACATGGGTTCAGATGATTTGCCGCTTACTACCAACGAATTGCCAAATACCGGCATGGCCGATCTTTCGTTCATATAACTGGCATCATAATCATCCCATGCCCAGCCCCTGCCATGTCCATTGATGGGGCGGAGATCCAAGTCAGAAAATAATGGTAAGTTGATTTTGCTTAAAAAATCAACAATGGGTTGGTTTTCAAAATCGGGATGTAATAAAGTGGGATCGCCAGAAGGCGTAAGAAATAATCCGATATCTGTTTGCGTAACCTTCATGCCCACCAAACTATCGCCCAGGTATTTCATTCCCGCATACAGCGAAAACAATTTGGTATTACTGGCGGGTACAAAGTATTTATCGCCATTGTGATTGTACCAATATTTGCCGGTTGCCGGTTCAAAGATACTGATGCCGATATGCCCTGCGGCAATGGCACTGTCTTTTAGCAACAGCCGATTAGCCTGCTTACCTACTTGCTTTCCTACAGAACAGGATGCCAGCAAGCTAATAGTAGCAAATAGTAAACTGTATTTTTTATGTCTGGATACCATCATCTTGTATTGATCAATTCCTTTCTTGCACCCTGAGCCATCTTTCCGGAATCTGGTTGTTGCTGGCAGTAAGGTAATCATTATAACTACATGCAATAAACCGTTGGTCGGGCATTTGCATCCACCATCGGTTGGTTTTTTTACTCTGTAAAAAAACCGTTTCTACTTCTGCAAAAACCGTGTGGTATTCATTGAACAGTTCCCGATCGGTTAGCGCTGCTTCTTGTTTACAACGATTTTTTCCGTCAATAAAATACCAAACCATCTGCGAAATTTGTTTGGCTGTCATTTCTTCTACATCATCATAAGGCTTGTATCCATAAATACCCATGCTATTGGTTTTGTTGCTGAACCCTGCGTAACGGGTAAGCATACACGCTTCTATACCGGTGAGTCCGTTCGGACAATTTTTATTAGCCGGTGCATCACTGTGTTTGATGGCACTGATATCGAAACTCACCAAATGGCTGTTTCTGAAAACAGGCTCTATCTCATCTATATTCTCTGTAACCATACCCACACGATAGCAATCGAAACGCAGTTTATCCATGGTTTCCAACATCCGCGGGTGCACAAAATAACTTTGAAATGCAATGTGGTTGTAATGTTTCACCATATTAGGTTCACCGGTGAGCATTTCCATCAAAAAGTTTTCACTTCTGATGGGGCTCTCGCTCCTCAAATCGATCATGGCATCGATGCAAGTGGCTTCTACCTGTTGGTTTAATTCTATGTAAGCGTAATATTGAGCCAGCGTAATATCATGCGATCCACCCAATATCAACACTGTTTTGTTTAACCGAAACAATTCTGCTAAAATAGTTTTGATGGCAGCATAACTGTCTTGCACACTTGCGCCCTTTTTTACATTGCCCATGTCTGCGATTATAACATCGGTATGCCAGTAATGCAATCGGTACAAATGCTTGCGGATGATAATGGCAGCATCATTGTCTGATTCAAAATAGCCATTCCCCCTGTATTCTGTTACGCCCAATAAAACAATATCGGCATTTTCAATATCTGGCAACTCCTCCGTAAATATTTTGATGTGTTTGCCTAGTTGACCGTCGGTATATCCTCCATCATCATTCAACTCGTGCACGGGCACCGGGTCTAAAAATTCTATCAAATCTAACATACTTCAAAAAAGTTTGAGGCAAACCTAACAGATAATTCGGAGAATTGCGAATGCCGCGGAGCCTTTTAAACAAAAAATCAATCTATTTTTTTCCGTCTTTCATAAATTTGACTTTTTACCGCCCCTAGTATTTTGATGCACTATCATTACCTTTGCAGGCATTACAATTAACAATACCACCATGTTAGATAAACAAGAAGTTTTAAGTGAAGTAGTGATCAAATTTGCAGGCGATAGTGGCGATGGTATGCAGCTCACCGGCAGCCAGTTTACCAACAATAGCGCCATGCTGGGACTCGATCTGGCTACATTCCCCGACTTTCCAGCCGAGATCAGGGCTCCAATAGGAACTTTGCCCGGGGTGAGCGGTTTTCAACTTCGGTTTAGCAGCGACCGCATTTTTACGCCAGGCGACGAATGCGATGTATTGGTGGCCATGAATGCAGCCGCATTAAAGGTAAATCTGAATGGACTGAAAAAGGGCGGAAAAATTCTTGCCAATATTGATGGCTTTGATAGCAGGAACCTCCGTTTGGCCAACTATCCGGAAGGAATCAATCCGCTGGAAGACAATAGCCTTGATGCTTACGAAGTAATCAAAATGGATGTGACCAAAATGACCCGGGAAGCGTTGAAAGACATTACCATGGGTACTAAAGAAAAAGACCGGGCGAAAAATATGTTTGTACTGGGCTTTTTGTATTGGATGTACAACCGAAGCATGGAGAATACTATTTCCTTTTTGAATGAAAAATTTGGTAAAAAACCAGAGATACTTGAAAGCAATATTAAAGCATTGCAAAGCGGATATAATTATGGCGATACCACCGAAACTTTCACCGACAGGTACTCTGTGGCCAAAGCAAAAATGGAACCCGGCACTTACCGCTCCATTATGGGCAACCAGGCGTTGGCTTATGGATTGATCGCCGCTTCTCAAAAAAGTAAGTTGCCATTGTTTTTGGGTTCTTATCCCATTACTCCCGCTTCCGACATCTTACACGAATTGAGTCGTTATAAATCTTTTGGTATTAAAACATTTCAAGCGGAAGATGAGATCGCCGCTATCACTTCGGCTATTGGTGCCAGTTATGGTGGACAAATTGGCTTAACCACCACCAGCGGTCCCGGAATGGCATTAAAAACCGAAGCCATGGGATTGGCGATGATGCTCGAAATTCCATTGTTGATTTGTAATATACAACGGGGCGGACCAAGTACAGGTTTGCCTACCAAAACCGAACAAAGTGATTTGCTGCAGGCTTATTACGGTCGCAATGGCGAATGTCCTATCCCAGTGATATCTGCGAGCACACCCAGCGATTGTTTTGAAGTAGCTTACGAAGCTGTCCGAATTGCAGTGCAACATATGACTCCAGTTATTTTACTGAGCGACGGATATATTGCCAATGGTGCAGAACCTTGGAAATTTCCGGTATCGGCCGATCTGCCTGCAATTGAAGTACATTTCAAAACACAGCTAGGAGATGGAGAAGAAAAGTTTCAACCTTATTTGCGCGACGAAAAAGGGGTAAGGCCATGGGTTGTACCCGGCACGCCTGCGCTGGAACATCGCATTGGCGGTTTGGAAAAACAAAACATCACCGGTAACATCAGTTACGATTCTGAAAACCATCAGTTGATGGTGAAGTTGCGCCAGGAGAAGGTGGATAAAATTGCACAGTATATTCCTAAACAACAACTCGATAGCGGACCCGAACAAGGAAAGATCCTGGTGTTGGGTTGGGGTAGTACCTATGGCGCCATCAAAAGTGCCTGTTTGGAATTGCAATCAGAAGGGCACGCAGTTTCGCATACGCATCTCCGTTATATTCGCCCTTTTCCGGAAAACCTAGGTGAGCTGATGAGTAAATTTGAAAAAGTAATTATCCCGGAAATCAACAACGGGCAGCTCATCAAAATCATCCGCGATCAGTACCTGATTGATGCGAAAGGCTACAATAAAATCATGGGCGTGCCAATTACAAAGGGTGAATTGTTAGCATTCATCAAACAAGAATTATAAGTCCACTGTAGAAAAATAAAAAAATCCCGACGGCAACATCGGGATTTTTATTTTACAAAAACTTATTTTTTAATGAAGAGTGCTTGCTTTTTCCGTGTTAAAAATGGAAGGATAGCAATTACATATTCCTTCTATATTGCCCGCCAACGGTGTACAATGCATGGGTAATTTGTCCCAATGAGCAGTGTTTCACCGTTTCCATCAATTCCTCAAAAAGATTGCCATTGTCGACGGCTACTTCCTGCAAACGCTTTAGCATGGCAGCAGATTTTTGAGAATGCCGTTGCTGGAATGCTTCCAGTGTTTTGATCTGCCCTTCCTTTTCTTCTGAAGTACTTCTGATCACTTCTGATGGCAATACGGTTGGAGAACCATTTTTTCCCAGGAAAGTATTTACCCCTACGATTGGATATTCACCGGTATGTTTGAGGGTTTCGTAGTACAGACTTTCTTCCTGTATTTTATTACGCTGGTACATACGTTCCATGGCACCCAATACACCTCCTCTATCAGTAATGCGGTTAAACTCGTTTAATACAGCTTGTTCTACCAGGTCGGTTAACTCTTCAATTAAAAAAGCACCCTGGTTAGGGTTTTCGTTTTTAGCGGTGCCTAGTTCACGGTTAATGATGAGCTGGATGGCCATGGCTCTTCTCACACTTTCTTCAGTAGGAGTAGTGATGGCCTCGTCGTAAGCGTTGGTGTGTAAAGAATTGCAGTTATCGTAGATCGCATACAGTGCTTGCAAGGTGGTTCTGATGTCGTTAAAATCAATTTCCTGTGCATGCAAAGAGCGGCCACTGGTTTGAATATGGTACTTCAGTTTCTGACTGCGATCATTACCCTTGTATTTTTGTTTCATGGCTTTGGCCCAAATGCGACGAGCTACACGGCCAATGACGGCGTATTCCGGATCCATCCCATTGCTAAAGAAAAAAGATAGGTTGGGTGCAAAATCATCAATGTGCATTCCTCTGCTCAGGTAATATTCAACATACGTAAAGCCATTTGCCAAAGTGAAGGCAAGCTGTGTTATAGGATTGGCCCCTGCCTCAGCTATATGGTATCCACTGATGCTGACACTGTAGAAATTCTGCACCTTGTGGTCGATAAAGTATTGTTGTACATCGCCCATCAGTTTTAATGCAAATTCTGTAGAGAAGATGCAGGTATTTTGTGCCTGGTCTTCTTTTAAAATATCTGCCTGCACGGTTCCCCTAACGGTGCTCAATGCCTTGGCTTTTATTTGTGCGTACACATCAGGAGGTAATACATCTTGTCCGCTCAGTCCTAACAAACGCAATCCGAGTCCGTTGCTTTCGCCGGGTAATTGTCCTTTGAGTAAACCTTTTTCGGGTACTATCGGGGTGCCATCTACACCGATGTATCTTGGGAGTTGATCTGGCTGATACTTTGATTCAATGATGCGGTTTACTTCCTCTCTTAAATTGTTTTCAATAATATATTTTTCACATTGTTGGTCAATAGCGGCGTTCATAAAAAATGCCAGCAACATCGGCGCGGGGCCGTTAATTGTCATGCTCACCGAAGTTTTGGGATCGCATAAGTCGAAGCCACTGTACAATTTTTTGGCATCGTCAACACTGGCGATGCTCACCCCGCTGTTTCCTACTTTTCCGTAAATATCTGGTCGGTAAGCAGGGTCCTCACCGTAGAGTGTGACGCTGTCGAAGGCGGTACTCAGGCGCTTGGCGGGTTGGCCCATACTCACATAATGAAAACGGCGGTTGGTCCTTTCTGGTCCACCTTCTCCAGCAAACATTCTCGTAGGGTCTTCGCCTTCTCTTTTGAGTGGGAAAACACCCGCAGTGTATGGAAATTCACCCGGTACATTTTCCTGCAACTGCCATCTTAAAATATCTCCTTCGTCTTTGAATTTGGGCAAAATAACTTTTGATAAAACGGTGCCTGATAAACTGGTGTAGGTGAGCGGCTGTTTGATGATGTTATCCCTCACTTTGAATTCGTAAAACACTTTGCTGTAGCGTTCTTTTACTTCTTCCCAACCGTTGATTAATTTTTTGCAGAAAGGATCTTGTTTTTCAGCAATTTGTTCAATGGCCTGGTGAAGGGCTGCACTGTGTTCGTTGGGTATTATTTTTAAAGAACCTTTTAGTTGATAGAGTTGGGTCGCGATCTCAGATTGAGCTTTTACCCATTGGTCGTATTCGTTGATGGTTTCAGCAATTTCGGCCAGGTAACGTACCCGCTTTGGAGGAATGATGGTAGACTGGTTGCTGGTGTCTGCTTTGTGTGGGGCCACCGTGACATGGCTTTTGAAAACGATGCCTGTTTTTTCTTCTATTTTCGCCATCAGTCTTTCAAACAATTCGTTCACCCCGGCATCATTGAACTGTGCAGCGATGGTGCCCACCACTGGTAAGTCTTCATCTTTTGCATCCCACAAACCGTGGTTTCGTTTGTACTGTTTTCTTACATCATGTAAGGCATCCAATGCGCCGGCTTTGTCAAATTTATTGAGGCAAATGACATCGGCGTAATCGAGCATGTTTATTTTTTCGAGTTGTGATGGGGCCCCATATTCGGGCGTCATCACATACATGCTGATGTTGCAGAAATCGAGGATGGAGGCATCGCTTTGTCCAACGCCTGCGCTTTCTAAAATAATGAAATCAAAATTGGCTGCTTTGCAAATATCGATGGCTTGCTGTACATATTGGCTGAGGGCTACATCACTTTCGCGGGTGGCCAAACTGCGCATATAGGCGCGGGGAGAAGAGATGGCATTCATGCGGATGCGATCGCCCAGTAGTGCACCTCCTGTTTTTTTCTTACTAGGATCTACAGAAATAACCGCGATGGTTTTGTCCCCGTAGTTGTTTAAAAATCTGCGAACAATTTCATCTGTTACCGAAGACTTTCCTGCGCCGCCCGTGCCGGTAATGCCGAGTACAGCTCCTTGCCAGTTGCTATTGGTTTCAGAAGAAGTTTCTTCAGGGCGGTCTTGACCCATTTCTACCAGGGTAATGGCTCGTGCTATCCTGCGAATATCTTTCAACTCCTCTAAAGGTAATTTTCCATTCCAATGTTCTGCCGATTTAAAAAAGGCGGATTGCTGAAAGTCGTTATCAGTGCCAGTTTCTGATGTGGGAACGCAGGAAAGGATCAAGTCTTCGATCATTCCTTCCAGGCCCATTTTTCTGCCATCATCCGGACTATAAATTCGGGTGATGCCATACTGGTGAAGTTCCTCCATTTCTGCTGGAAGTATGGTGCCGCCGCCTCCGCCAAAAATTTTGATATGCCCACAACCATTTTCGTTCAACAGGTCTTTCATGTATTTAAAAAACTCTACATGTCCGCCCTGATAGCTGGTGATGGCGATGCCGTGTACGTCTTCTTCAATAGCACATTCTACAATTTCCGCCACACTGCGATTGTGTCCGAGGTGTATGATCTCTGCGCCTTTACTTTGTAGGATGCGGCGCATAATATTGATGGCGGCGTCATGTCCGTCGAAAAGAGCAGCAGCTGTTACAATGCGAACTTTATGATTGGTAGTAAAACTCATACTTGTTTTTGTTGATCTTTTAATAAGCAATAGGAATGGTTGTGGCCCAACGGCCAAGCAACAGTTGTGCATCGAGTGCTGCCGGGCCACTTGTTGTAGACTGGCGCAATCGAAGCACAAAATTACAGATTAAAGCGCTATCATTTTTTGGAAGGGCTGCCTTTCTTTTTTAGCAGGATGCCGAGGTCCGATTGGAGTCCGATGGAGAAATTAAAGGTTCTGGCATCTATGAACCTCCGGCTCATGAGCATACTGAACCCCAACTGGTACTCTAGCTGGAGACCAGGAATTTTTTTGGTGCCAAAACTGTTTATAAAAGCGGGCTCCCAAAACACTACTGCACCATCGCCCAATGTTTGTAAGGCATAATTTTCCAATTCTACACTGGCATAATTGGTTTGGATGTTGCGAAAATCGGTAAAGCTGAAGCGGGAAGAGAAACTGGCGGCTATCAATTTTCTATATTGTACCTGTAACGCCGGCTGGATATAGAATCTGATGATGTTGGCTTCGTGAAAACGACTGTAGATGGTATTTGCATCATCGCGGCCATTGTCTGTAAAACTGAACTTTCCTGCACCCATGCCTGCAAAAACTTGGAAATAAACATCCCCTTTGGGATGCAACGATTTGTAATAACCGATACCTGCATCTACCAACCTTCTTTTATATCGGATGACGGCACTATCCGTGTTACTATAATCACCTCCATTGCGTTCATTTCTTGTAAAAAAGCTGCTTTGAACTGCCCAGTTTTTATGAAAAGCATATGCTCCTTGTATATCTGCTCCGTTACTGCGCGCTTGAACAAAAGATTCTCTCCACCTGTTGCCGCCCCCATTAGACGAATAGTTTACTGCCAGTTTGCTGTCTCCTTTTGCAGATAGTACCGGCACATTATGGGCACTTGGGCTGTACACATACCGAGGCGTATAGCATCCATTTAAGGTTACCCATAACAGCACAAAACTCACTAAAATTTTGGAGTATTTTTTTACAGGGAGATGCTGGAAGGGTGAACGGATAATGGTTGTCATGACATTTGGTGCGTTAATGCGGCAAAGTCTTCGATACTGAGCACCTCCGCCCTTTTTTCAAAAATTGGGTCTTTTAAAACTTCGGATGGGAACAGGCTTTTGACTGCATTTCGCATGGTTTTTCGTCGCTGGTTAAAAGCTGTTTTTACCAATACCCAATAAGCTCTTTCCGATTTTACATCCAACATAAAAGATTTTCTTTTGAGCAGGATGACGCCACTCATGACTTTGGGTGGCGGAGTAAATTTTTCCGGGGCCACATCAAATAGATAAGTTATTTGATAATAAGGCTGCATCAGTGCGCTTAAAACCCCATAAGTTTTCCCGCCAGGGCTGGCGGCGGCTCTTTGAGCCACTTCTTTTTGAAACATACCAATGGCAAAGGGTATCTGGTCTTTCCACTCCAAAATTTTAAAAAGTATTTGGGTTGAAATATTGTAGGGAAAGTTACCTATTACCCCAAAACTTTCGGTAAAAGGAGGCTCCATATCTAGAAAACTTTTGTGGATCAGTTTTTCTTTGAGCGTTGGATATTTCTGTTCGAGGTACAGCACTTTTTCTTCATCGAGTTCTACGGCCTTAAAATCGATATTGGGCAAATGGATCAGGTGTTTGGTAAGTGCACCGGCGCCCGGACCAACTTCTAAGAGCTGTGTAAATTGCTGCTGTTGCAAAGCATGCACCATATCGGCTAACACTTGTTCATCCTTTAAAAAGTGCTGTCCAAGCGATTTTTTGAGTGTGTACATAGTGGCAAAGCTACTAAAAAAAAGCCCTACTGACTTGCAGTAGGGCGGTGGGTTGTATTAAAAACGAAACGCGTTGTTGTTAGATCAATGTTGTATGATCAGCTTTTTAGAAATAATTTCATCATCCAGTTGCATCACCACATGGTACACTGCACTGCTGAATTTTGAAAGGCCGTTCATCGAGATACTGTTGCTACCTTTTTGTACATTTATTTTGATACTGTGTACTGTTCTGCCCAGGTTGTCTTTAATGCTGATCAACATCACACCAGCTTTTTGTGTCATAAACTGAATGACGGTATAATCACTGGCAGGATTAGGCTGAATGGTAACCGGTATGTTGTTACTGGTTTTCCTGATCAGTATCACATTGCTGTATCGAATTTGTCCGTTTTGAGCAATCACTTTTAATCTGTAAAAAACTTTGTCTCCACTTATATCTCCGATAAAATCAAATCCGGTGAAGTTCTTTAATTCGCCCAGTGTTACTGCTGCGGGTTGAGAACTCGCTCTTTCAAATCTTTGGTTATCGGTGCTTCTTTCTATTTCAAACAAATCAAGGTTGATGTTAGAAAGTACAGCCCAATTGAGTGTAACGTTGTTTTTGTTTTCTGAACCACTAAATTCGAAATACTGGAGCGGTAATACGTAGGTCACATACCTCCAATCTCTTTCAGGTTGTGAAATAATTGTCCTTTGTACGGGAGATCTTGTACCAGGGGCAGGATCACCGATTAGGCTTCCGCCAGTACCCATCATGTAAGAAGTTCCTCTGCGATTGGTAACGGAGTTGAGAGAATCAAAACGATTGTCTAAACCGTCAGCATCTGTATCCAAACCAGTAGGTGTTACATTGTCGTCAGACATACCATTCAGGTTAAAATCATTTCCTTCTACGATATCTAAAACTCCATCCGAATCTGTATCAAGATCAATGTAATCTGGTATAGAATCGGCGTCTTTATCGGCAAGGAAAATACCCGAACCACCAAAGCTGGCGGCAAATGGTGCGCCGTCGTAGGCGTTGTCTATTCCATCATTATCGGTATCGAGATAAGTGGGGAATCTGTATCCAATAGTTGTTTGTCCTTCCACGTTATCTGGAATGCCGTCTCCGTCACTATCAATATCTAAGTAATTTGGATTGCCTACACCGTCGCTGTTCAGCAAGTTCAATGAGCCCAATGCTCTGATGGTGTTATTCCATCCATCTGATCCACTTGCGCCGTCTGCAAATCCGTTGTAGTCAGTGTCGTTAAAGCCGGCTTCTACAACATCCACAATACCATCCATATCACTGTCGAGGTCATAAGGGTTTGCTCTGCCATCGTTGTCAAAGTTTTTATTGGGATAGCTGTTTGGCCTGCCATCATTATTGGTGTCAGGGCCGGTGCGCAGCAATCCACTTGCATTGATGTATGCGTCTGCAATGCCATCTCCATTTAGATCTGTAAACCCGTCGATGATGGCATTGTTGTTGGTGTCTGGTCCGCCTACTTCTACCACATCTGGAATACCATCTCCATCACTGTCTCTGTCGATGGCGTTGGGTCTGCCATCACCGTCTAAATCCATCACGCCTAGGCCAATGCCAGAAATTCTTGCTCCCGTGTTATTGCCATCTACGTTTTGAGAAAGGCCATCATTATCCGTATCTGTAAAATTATCAATTTGGCCATCTCCATTAGTATCTACGCCACCCGCTTCCACTACATCCGGGATACCATCGTTGTCGCTATCGAGATCCAGCATGTTGATGATACCATCTCTATCCATGTCGAAACGGTCGTCGACGCTATCTCCGTTGCTGTCTACTCTGCCGGGGAAAGTAGTGTCTAAATAATTAGGAATACCATCATTGTCGCTATCACCGTCTGCCTGGAAATTATCGTTGATATAATCGTTGTTGTTGTCAACAAAACCAGGATAAGCAGGGTCAAAAGCGTTGCTGATACCGTTGCTATTGTGATCTGTTAATGCCAACGGCATATAACTTTCTACATAATCTGGAATACCATCTCTGTCTTTATCAATGTTACAAGAAATAAATAAGGTTACTGTTCTGCAGGGGGTAATATTACAGGTTCCCTGTGCCCTAACAAAGTAGGTAGTGGTGGCATTAGGGGCTGCAAAATTGATGGTTGCTCCTGTGTTAATAGGAGTTCCGCTGCAGCTACCTTCATACCAAACCCATTGTGCTGCATCACCTAAACTACCTCCTGTAATACCGAGTGTAACAGGGATTAGCGGGCACAAATTGTTTTTATTGATGGTTGCTCCGGTGGCTGCAACAGACAATAATTTGCCCTGTAATATTAGGCCAGGCGAAGCAAATCGACAGGAAGGATTTAAGATATTGCCAGCAGCCGAGATCAGTACCCGATAATATCTGCCGGTATCTGCAGCAACTACCGCAGGTATCGTATAGTTGGCTGTATTAGCTCCAATAATATTAGCCCATGGGCCTGATAAAAGAGAAGCTACCTGCCATTGATATTCAACAGTTCCGCTGATAGCTCCGGGGTCAGAGATATTTGAAATAAAGGTACCGGGGCCGCCCAAACATCCGGAAACTACGGTTGATGAAACGGTTGGTGTGGGGTCGCAGGTTCCAAACTGGATATCATCTAAAAGGATATCGTTTCCGCAACCACCAGGTGCATCATTAATCAATTCAATAAAAAGTTGGTTGTAAGAAGCAGGTGCAACAAATTTTAAACCGTACTGCTGCCACGTACTGTTCGTAATATCGGTGGTTGATGTTTCTGTTATAATCAAACCCGAAATACCATCCCGTATACGCATTTTTATTTTTGGGTAGCGAAATCCGCCAAAGGCATCGCAAATGGTTTGATAAGCCCCGTTTCCAGGAAAGGCTGCATAGAAGGATAAGGAGTATTGGGTATTACTACAAGTGCTTGTGAAGAATGACCCCCTGTACATAATGGTATTTGCAGCATCGGCGTTTATTATCAACATGCGGCCATTGGGATTGCCCGTATGATCTGTAAGATTTATAAAGTTGGCAGTGTAGGCATTATTTGCATTATTGGTTAGGGTATATCTTTCTACCGGCAAAGGTTGAGTGGTAGCTGAAACATATAAACTGCTGGCAGTGCCCAAAAATACGCCGGGACCTAACACCGCTGGCGGAATAGCGGCTACAAGCCCTGTTCCAGAAGCGAAATTCTGAGAATACAACACGTTTGTTAAGCTTACACAGGGTGGTGTAATAGCCGGTACGGTAACGAGCAAGGGTGTTGGCTGGTTCTCTCCTACATCATCAGGTTTATCATTGGAGTTTCTATCTGGATCGTTACCATCGGTTGAGAAGTCTCTTAAGTCGTTGTTGTTAAAATCTCTGGCGGTTACCACGGCGCTGTTGTTATATACGATACCTGCTTGAATGTTAGAAAGCCGGCACGAAATACGGATCGTAAAGCTGCTGTTGGCCACAGGGAAATTAGGTAAAATAACTGGCGCATTTAATAGATTATAATTGATAGCCAGCGGCCCCTCTCCAGTGTACACTGGATTTACAATGTACCCATTTGGATTTACAGGAATAGATACCGAAACATTTGATACGTTGGCATTGCCGTTTATAGCTCCTAAATCATCTGTAACCTGAAGATTGCTTACATTCATGTTTCCATAATTCTTTATTAAGATATCGTACACAACATTGTATTGGTTTGGAATACCGGTTGGGGTAACAGAAACCAATCTTTTGGCGGCACCTGCCCCAGAAATAACAGAAGCAAAATCATGAGTAGAAGTAACAGTGGTAGGTATATTGTTTTTAGTAATGGCAGCGGTGATTCTAGTAAGCGGGTCAATCTCCACATAAGGACAACCACCACCTGAATAAGCGGCAATCGTTTCACCATCCGCATAAGTAAGACCAACAAAATAGTTAGGATTCGGAATTGTATCCAAGTAAGTACAGGTAATGAATGACCCCGTACCTGTGTATGCCGTATAATTAGGGGTGAACATTTTATTATTCACTACAAAATACATTTGTCCGGAAGGCGACATGGCTAAGTCGCCACTACCTGTTACCCAAATGGTTGCACCGCCAGTAATATTCATAGTGTCTGCACCACCCATAACACCGGTGGCAAAGTCGATCGAACGAATCATCATCTTATGAGGAACTCCGTTTGGCTCATTCGTAAATTCAAGTAAATAACCATTGCCGTTGTTATCAAATGCAACACCTAATATATCAGCTGCAAAAGATCTAATGGTGTCTAATCTGGGATTAGTGGCTGTAGGGCAGGTACCCAACGGATATCTCCAAGCATACGTTCTGACAGGTGCGGTAAGATTGGTCCAGAGGTAGTAAATATTTTTATCTACCGGGTTAAAAGACACACTGGAAATGTTTGAAGTAAATCTTTGAGATCCAGAACCTCCTCCAGATGTACCAATTCTAAATTGGGGTACACAAGGATTCACCAAACCTCCTGTTGCATTTTGGATGACATTGGTAGCGGCATCATAGTTGTAAAATTGCATTTGTTGTGCGCCATTGGAACAACCTGCTCTTCCTACCGAAAAGGGATAACTTTTGGTAGCCGGTTGTGCCCATACCAACTGTATGCAGCACAGTGCCATTAAGATGATGATTAATTTTCTCATAACAGATATTGTTAGTTTGTATTAAAGAGGTTTACTGCACAATGAATTTGATGCTGTGCTGCATTTCATTTCCAATGCTCAATATATAAGAGCCCTTGCTCAGTCTGCCGATGTTAATGCTAATATTTTGGTTAGAAATCGTTCTGCTTTCTCTTTGTACTACTTTTCCCGAAGCATCGTACACAACAAATGTTTGTACACTGTTTCCTGCATCTACAGGGCTGAACAATTCTATACGTCCGTTGATTATTGGATTTTTTACAATGCTGAATAAGGAAGGGCTGTTACCATTGATCTTCACAATTCTGCTATAGTTGGCAGTACCTTCTGCACTTTTGAAAACAGCGCGGTAAAAGTTCGATCCTTTTAACGGTTGGAGATCTTTGAAGCTGTATTTTTTACCTGCATTATTGTCTTGTACAAATGACATTATTCCTAAGTCTGAAAAATTAGCGCCATTACTACTTCTTTGTAAAATAATAGCAGCGTTGTTGGTATTGTCGTCTAATATCAATATGGCATTGTTGCCGCTGGCGGTTGGGGTAATGTCAAAATCTATGATTTGTAAATCAAGTGTAGAAACTTGTAGCGCTGAACCACCTGCTATAGTTTTAAATCCCGGGTCAAAAGTAACAATAGTTGGGGTGAAAGAAAGTGGGAATAAAAGGCGATTGCCGCCTAATGCTGTACCAATTCCACCACCTGCTTTCGCAAGTTCTCCATTGATAAAATCTCCATCAGTTAAATCATAAAAAACGATGGTTGTATCCATGCCACCAGCGCCCTGTACTCTTAAAACAATAGGACTATTAAAATAGGAAACAGTTGAACCAGCAGTTCTCGTTTGTCCACCAACCGAGACATATATTCCGCCTCCAGCTTTTGGTTGCCAGTGTATGGTATAGGTGGGATGACCAGTACCCAAAACATAATCATTAAAAAATGGGGTAAGATCTGTACCCAGCACTTTATTAAAATTATTTTTTAAAGAGTCTGTATTCGCTGATTTAAAACCAGCGCCATTGGTTTCGTTCAAATAACTTCTACAAGATTCGTAAAATAAATTATCTCCCGCCAATGTCCTTAACATAGATATTACCATACAACCTCTATCGTAGGTAGCGCTTGCATTGGTTGAAGACCAAACCTGGTTAGAGTTAGCAAAACTGGTAATTCTGGTTGGAGTGGTGGTATTGCTTCTCGCAGCATTTCTTGCTGCAGTAAGTTCGGTCAATGGGTTAACGCCTGTTGCCGGCAATAACTCACCAGCCATCACTTCGCCATATCTTGCAAAACCTTCAGCAAGCCAAAGGTCTGCCCAAGTAGAAAAAGTAACTTTGTTACCAAACCACTGGTGTATTAATTCATGGGTTAAAGTTTGTCGGCTGTTCAAAGTGCCGGTAGCCATAGCAGAAAAAGTTTGGTGCTCCATTCCGCCTGCACCTTGCAATCCTTCATAAAAACCGTGTTTTTCTTTGCGGAAGGGATACAATCCAAACCGATTGCTAAACTCTACTAACAAAGTGGTCATATAATCCATCGAAGTTAAAATAGCATTGTATTGTGCGGCGGTTTTACCCCTGAACAAATTATAAACAATAGGCACTTGATCACCACCTACGTTTACGGTTCCTCTGTAATACCTGTTGTAACGAGCAATGCCCAACGACACCAAGTATGATGCCATGGGATACCTTGTTTTAAATGTAAAAATTCTTCTTCCTGCGCTTATGGTAGAATCTACTAATTTACCGTTAGTAGCTACCCAGAATGTATCGGCACCAGACCAGCGGGTATTTACAATAATGTCCATACTGTCGATCTTATCTTGCATATCTGCTTTACATGGCCACCAATCTCTGTCTTCGTAAGATTCAGATAATGTGTTGATGTAGTTTTGAGAAGTAGGAGTAAGCCCTATTTGAAACCCTTGAGCTGAACCACTTGGCGCAGGCGGTATGCCATAGTAGCTAATACTAACAGAATCGAGTGTATTAATAGCAGAAATAGTTGAAGGGAGCGTGATGCTGAGAACATTTGATGCATTTAGCGTTCTGGTACAGGTGATGCCATGGTATGTTACAATAAGATTGGCATTGTTAAAAGAAGACTGCCTTAGATCGAACGTGATGATATTCACGTTAGCCGCTATTGTTTTAAAATAAGTAGTTACTTCGCCTTTAATTGCCTTAGCAGAATCGGGATTTAACCTCCAGTTAGCACGGTGATACACTACATCCATATTCGCACCGGTTCCACTTTGTCCTGTGAAGTTAGACGAAGATTCATCACCTGTAGGTTTCTGATTATCAACAAAATGGTTCCTGTGATAATACCTGCTGTCCGCATTGTTTTGTGCTGAAAGGGAAGTAGAGTACAATAGGCATAGGACCGCAATACTGTAAAGCTTATTCATGTAATTGGATTTTTATTTGTCTTATTAGGGATATTTAATGACA
>Ga0105044_10005554_pt1 | contig 17330 bp, 13 predicted proteins | sample MAT01_FD_78092 | JGI IMG/M metagenome (GOLD analysis project Ga0105044, IMG submission 78092) | Freshwater microbial communities from Lake Fryxell liftoff mats and glacier meltwater in Antarctica - MAT-01 | ecosystem: Environmental > Aquatic > Freshwater > Ice > Liftoff microbial mat | place...
CCGCTGCCCGGCGGGGGCGCGGGGCACAGCACGCGAGGGCGCGTGCGCTACCCGTCCGCGAGGAGGAGCAGGTCGCGCGGTTGCGGCAGCTCTGGGAGAGTCTGGAGCTGGAGATTGTCAGCGTGCTGGAGGCGACCAACCGGCTTCGCGAGAGCGCCGATTACGAGCTGCACCGGCTGACGACACAGACCCCGGCGTTTTTCGACCAGACAGTGAGGAGGCACCTCGAGAGCTTGGAGGAGGAATTAGCCGGGCTGGAACGTCAGGCGGACGAGCTGGCGAAGGAGATCGAGGAACTCACGGGCGAGGTGGGATCATACCGCCTCTCGGAAATAAAGAGACGGCCACTGTTGTGGCCGGGGTCAGTGACCCCGGCTACAGCCTGACCCCGGCCACAGCCCGGCAGCCGCAGTCCGATGGTTTCCGCGAGATGGGATCAGGCATCGGGTAAAGGCGGGATTCACGCCATCCAGCCGGCCGCGTCCATCAGTGACGCGTTGGCGTTGCCAGAAAAACAAAACCGCCAGGCTCCTCACGGAACCCGGCGGTTGTTCGTAGTTAGCGGGTGCTAGCTAAGCGCGGTCGCTTAGTAGTCCATGCCGCCCATTCCGCCGCCGCCGCCGTGACCGTGCGGATCGCCGCCGCCCGCTGCCGCCTTCGGCTCGGGCTTCTCGGTGATGATCGCCTCGGTGGTCAGGAGCAGGCCGGAGATCGACGCGGCGTGCTGGAGCGCGCTGCGGGTCACTTTGGCCGGGTCCACGACGCCGGCTTTGATGAGGTCTTCATAGACGCCGGTGGCGACGTTGTAGCCTTCATTGCCTTTGCGCTTCTTGACTTCGGCAACGATGAGCGCGCCTTCCTGCCCCGCGTTTTCGGCGAGCTGGCGGAGCGGGGCTTCGATCGCGCGACGCACAATCTGGAGGCCGATCGCTTCATCCCCTTCGAGCTTGAGGGCGTCGAGGGCTTTCTGCGCACGGATGAGGGCGACGCCGCCGCCGGGGACGATGCCTTCTTCCACGGCCGCACGGGTGGCGTGGAGGGCGTCTTCGACGCGGGCTTTCTTCTCCTTCATCTCGGTCTCGGTCGCGGCGCCGACATTGATGACGGCCACGCCACCGGCGAGTTTCGCAAGGCGCTCCTGGAGCTTCTCCTTGTCGTAGTCGCTGGTCGTTTCCTCGATCTGGCGCCGAATCTGCGAAACGCGGCCCTGGATGTCAGCCTGTTTGCCGGCACCTTCGACGATGGTGGTGTTTTCCTTGTCGATGGTGACGCGCTTGGTGCGGCCGAGGTCTTCGAGGGTGATGTTCTCGAGCTTGAGGCCGAGATCTTCGGTGATGCAGCGTCCACCCGTGAGGATGGCGATGTCTTCCATCATGGCTTTGCGGCGGTCGCCAAAGCCGGGAGCCTTGACGGCTGCGACCTGGATGGTGCCGCGGAGCTTGTTCACGACGAGGGTCGCGAGGGCTTCGCCTTCCACGTCTTCAGCGATGATGAGGAGCGGCTTGCCGGTCTTCGCGGTCTTCTCGAGCACGGGGAGCAGGTCCTTGAGGGAGCTGATTTTCTTCTCGTGGATGAGGATGTACGGGTTGTCGAGGAGGGTTTCCATCGACTCCATATTGGTCACGAAGTAAGGCGAGAGGTAACCCTTGTCGAACTGCATGCCCTCGACCACGTCGAGGCTGGTTTCGATCGACTTGGCTTCCTCCACCGTGATGGTGCCGTCCTTGCCGACCTTATCCATCGCGTCGGCGATGATCTCGCCGATGGTGGTGTCCCAGTTGGCGGAGACGGTGGCGACCTGCGCGATTTCCGTGCGGTCCTTCACCTTCTTCGAGATGCGGGCGATCTCGGCGACGAGCGCTTCGACAGCCTTGTTGATCCCGCGCTGGAGCGAGGTCGGGTTGGCACCCGCGGTCACGTTCTTGAGGCCTTCTTTGAAGATGGCTTCAGCGAGAACGGTCGCGGTGGTGGTGCCGTCGCCAGCGACGTCGCTGGTCTTGCTGGCGACTTCGCGGACGAGCTGCGCGCCCATGTTTTCATACGGGTCTTCGAGTTCGATTTCCTTGGCCACGGTCACACCGTCCTTGGTGATCGTCGGGCTGCCGAATTTCTTGTCGAGGATGACGTTGCGGCCACTTGGCCCGAGGGTGGCCTTGACGGCCTTCGCGAGTTTCTCGATGCCGCGCAGGAGCGAGTGCCGTGCGGTTTCGTCAAACAGGAGTTGTTTTGCTGCCATGATAGTTAGTTAGTTAGTTAGTAGTTGGTTGAGTTGGGGCTCAGCCTTCCGCCGATGATTCGGCGTCTTCCTCTTCCTCTTCCGCTTCCTCTTAATCGCTCCCCTGCCGGGAGGAAGATTAAGAGGAAGAGGAAAAGGAAGAGTGAAGCGGCTTCGCTGGATGGGTTAGCCGATGATGCCGAGGATGTCGTCTTCGCGCATGATGAGGTGGGTTTCGCCGTCGATTTTAACTTCGGTCCCGCCGTACTTGCTGATTAGGACGGTGTCGCCCTTCTTGACGGTGAACTCGATGAGCTTGCCGTCGTCATCACGCTTGCCGGTTCCGAGGGCGACCACTTTGCCTTCCTGCGGCTTTTCTTTGTGGGCGTCGGGGATGATGATCCCGCCTTTTTTGACTTCACCGGCCTCGAGAGGCTTCACGAGGACCCGGTCTGCGAGGGGTCGAATGTTGACTGCCATGTTGGTAGTTACTTTCTAGTTAGTTGGTTGTTGGTTTTTGGTTTCTACTGGGACGCCGGTTGTTAGCTTCCGGTCAGGATTAGCTCACTGGGAGCGAACTGCGGCGTCGGTAAATTGTTTGGACACGCTCAAAGCAAGCCTATCGCTGTCCGCATGCCCGTTTTTGATGCAGAGAAGCTGCGCCGTTTCATCGAGAGTCGCACTCGCGCAGCGGGTCAGCGTGGGTGCCTCGCTTTTATTGCGCAAAGCTTCCTCCAAGACCTTCACGCGGCGCTCGAGCGCGGCCATGCGGTCTTCAATGGATTCGGCCCGTGCTCCAAACGAAGACGCGAGGAGACAAAGTGTGAGACCAAGGAGACGCATAAGTAGCGGATGGTCTGGCTACTTCTTCTTGTCGTCATCCACGACCTCGAACTCCGCATCGACGACATCGCCGTCGGGCTTTTTCGAGGAGCTAGCTTCGGTGCCTTCGGAGGCTTGCGCACCGGCATCGGGGCCGGAAGCTCCGGCGCTGGCGGAGGCTTGCTTGTAGAGGTCTTCGCTGACGCTTTGGAAGGCAGTCTGAAGGGCGTCGTAGGAAGTCTTGATGGCGTCGGTGTCGCTGCCTTTGAGAGCCTCGCGGACAGCGGCAATCTTCGTCTCAATCTCGGCCTTCTTGTCGCCGGGGATTTTGTCGCCGAGGTCTTTGAGCTGCTTCTCACACTGGTAGGCGAGGTTGTCGGCGTTGTTGCGGATCTCGATGGCTTCCTTGGCCTTCTTGTCCTCCTCGGCGTGAGTCTCGGCGTCGCGCTGCATCTTCTCGACTTCCTCTTTCGTGAGACCGCTGGAGCCGGTGATGGAGATTTTCTGCTCCTTGCCGGTCCCAAGGTCTTTGGCGCTGACGTGGAGGATGCCGTTGGCGTCGATGTCGAAGGTGACTTCGATCTGCGGAACGCCGCGCGGCGCGGGCGGGATGCCGTCGAGGTGGAAGGTGCCGAGGTTTTTGTTGTCGCGGCTGAGCGGGCGCTCGCCTTGCAGGACTTTGATCTCCACGCCGGGCTGGCTGTCACTGTAAGTGGAAAAAATCTGCGATTTGCGCGTCGGGATCGTCGTGTTGCGCGGGATCATCGCCGTGGCCACGCCACCGGCCGTCTCGATGGCGAGGGTGAGCGGCGTGACATCGAGCAACAGCACGTCTTTCACGTCGCCCTTGAGCACGCCGCCCTGGATGGCCGCGCCGATGGCGACGACTTCATCCGGATTGACGCCCTTGTGCGGCTCTTTGCCGACGAGCTTGCGCGCGGTCTCGATCACACGCGGCATGCGCGTCATGCCGCCGACAAGGACGAGTTCGTTCACGTCTTTCTCCGAAATGCCGGCGTCCTTGAGGCACGCTTTCACCGGCCCGATGGTGCGTTCGAAAAGTTTGTCGGTGAGCTGTTCCAGCTTCGAGCGCGTGAGTTTTTTCTGGATGTGCTTCGGGCCGGTCTGGTCCGCGGTGACGAAGGGGAGATTGATCTCATACTCCTGCGAACTGGAGAGCGCGATCTTCGCCTTTTCCGCTTCCTCTTTAATGCGCTGCACCGCGTCGGGCTGCTTCGTGAGGTCGATGCCGGACTCGGCTTTGAACTCCGCGAACATCCAATCCATCACTGCGTTGTCCCAGTCATCGCCGCCGAGATGGGTGTCGCCATTCGTGGCTTTCACCTCGAAGACGCCGTCGCCGATTTCGAGCACCGAGATGTCGAAGGTGCCGCCGCCGAGATCATAGACGGCGATCTTTTCGTCGGCCTTTTTATCGAGGCCGTAGGCGAGCGACGCTGCGGTCGGCTCGTTGACGATACGCAGCACTTCGAGGCCTGCGATCTTGCCCGCGTCCTTGGTCGCGGTGCGCTGCGAGTCATTGAAATACGCGGGCACGGTGATGACCGCCTGGGTGATGGTCTCACCGAGCTTCGCCTCCGCATCGGACTTGAGTTTCGCGAGGATCATCGCGCTGATTTCCGGCGGCGAGTAGGTCTTCGTCTCGCCGTTCACCGTCACCGAGATGTGCGCGTCGCCATTCGCCGCCTTCACCACTTTGTAAGGCACGCGGTGCAGTTCATTCTGCACTTCGTCGTATTTGCGCCCCATGAACCGTTTCACCGAAAAAATGGTGTTCGTGGGGTTCGTGACGGCCTGCCGCTTCGCCGCCTGCCCCACCACCCGCTCGCCGCTCTTGGTGAAGGCAACGACACTGGGTGTAGTGCGCGCGCCTTCGGAATTTTCGAGAACAATCGGCTCGCCACCTTCCATTACGGACATGCAGGAGTTGGTCGTGCCGAGATCGATGCCGAGGATTTTAGCCATGATAAGTTTTAGGTCTTGGGAAATGGATTGGACCCGGCGGGAAAGCACGGGATGGGCCGGGTCTTAATGAAGTTCTAAGTCACTTAAAGTAAGCGCGTTGCTGAGGATCATAACCTCCCGTGAAGTGGGACAGAGCACACGGTGTGTCGCACTTTGGGCACGGCAGATGGGACAGGGCGGCGCACACGTCGCCGCTTTTCGCGTCCCTTGATCCCGCCCGCCCAACATCGCGCTTGCCGGCGCGCGTTTTCGCGGCACTATGCCGCTCCGCGAATTGCGGCGAGTGGTTGTACCACGCGCCACACTTGAGGATCTGGATGGGTGGCAGAGTGGTCGATTGCGCACGCCTGGAAAGCGTGTTTACCGCAAGGTAACGGGGGTTCGAATCCCCCCCCATCCGCTCTCCGTAGTTCGGGGAGGTGTGCCCGAAAATGTGCCCTTTCTCGGGGGCACAGGACTAAAAACGGGGCTCGAAAGAAATATTTCAAAAGTGCTGCGGTCGGTCGGCGTGAGACGGCACTTCAACCCACGATTCGCCGCGCCCGGCATTCGCAATGGCCCTCGTCGTCATGGCGACGGCGCAGCCATCGAAATGGGCCTGTGCCGCCGCGCCAGCGGCGGCACAGGCCCTTCCTTGTCTATTAAGTAACAACTCGACGAGCCCAGAGTAAAAGTCTGCGGAGTTGACCGGAAACGGGCCGAAACCACCCGCCAAAACATCGGCCATTTCCAGCATACGCACGGCAAAGCGCCGGGGTTGCTGACCATTACCTTCGCTCGCCGGTTCGCTCCCAGATCGCAGACGGAAAGCGATGCTGCGCCTGCGCCTCAGCAGTCAGCGGGACGGCGTGCGGCGAGGGCCGGATCTCGTGGCCGGTTTCCCGCGCATAAACCTGGGTGAATTCCGCGCCGAAGAGCAGGATGCACGAAGCGTAATAGATCCACAGGAGCAGGATCACCACGGAGCCCGCGGCCCCCGTCCAGACATTGCGCCACTCGATCTCCGCGTCGGGCAGCACTTTGAAAATGAACGCGAAGAGCAAAGCGACGACGGCGAACGAGACCAGAAATGCGAGTGCCGCGCCGAAGATGGCGGGCATGCGATGAGGTGCTCCACGTATCCGCTCAGCGCGGCGAGCGCGGCGCTGAGCCGGAGCGCATTGTCTTCCATCCACGCGTTAAAAGTCGCCTTGAGAACCCGGACGACGCGGTGGCTGGTGAGCGTCCGAAAATTCATGCCTCCTTATCGCCGGTCACGCGCGCGGCGGCTGTGCAGGAGGCGGCGCTCCGGGGATCCGACGGGAACTGTGGCAGACGCTCCGCGACTCCCGCCGGGTCGATCCGCTGCTGCTCGCGCAGAAGGCGTCATCTTTCGCTGCATCGGCGAGGGAAGGAAGGCTTGGTCTGGGCGCAGAGACGGGTCTGGCGGGGTGAGGCCCGGATCACAACGGTCTCGGGAGTGGGGAAGGAAGCCTGCATTTTCGCCACATCCACTCCGCACAGGCCGGTGCCGCCGAAGCGGCCGTCATTGGTGGAAAGCACCACTTCCCATGTCACCTCCTCGTCCTCGAAGATCGGCTCTCCGCGCAGCGTTCCTTCGTGTCCGCCGCCGAGGTCGAAAAGCACGATCCAAGTGCCGCCGTCGGACTGCACCCGAAGCGCGCCGACCCCCATCGCGAGTTTCTCGACGCACCACGATTCCCGGGTCAACGGGCGAAACGCCGGGTCGCTCGCGCGCAGGCGGAGACACCTTTTGTAGAGCTCCAGAGTGCGGGCGTGCTGCTCGCGGAGACGCTCGCTCCACACCAGCTTCGACGCATAAAAGGACCGGGGCTCCTGGGGATTGGGAATTCTTTCCAGCAGCGCCGGCTCGCCGAAAGCGGCGAAGTGTCTGAACTCCTCGCCGCGGCCCTGGATGATGAGCTTGCCGAGTTCTGGACTGTGATCCGTGAAAAAAAGGAAGGGCGTGGACGCAGCCCACTCCTGACCCATGAAAAGCAGCGGCGTGTACGGCGTGAGACAGAGCAGTGCCTCCGCCGCCCGGAGCGCGGTCGGGAGGATGCGGTGTGAAAGGCGTTCGCCAAAGGCGTGATTGCCTGTCTGGTCGTGGTTCGAGATGCAGTGGACGAAACTTTCGGACGGACGATGGCCACATTCGGTTCCGCGAGGCTGGCCTTCGGATTTTGCGAGCTGCCCACGGTAGTGCCATCCGTTCCGGAGTGTATCCACCAGCTCGTCGAGAGACCCGAGGAAATCGCCGAGATAACCGTCTGTCTCGTGAGTGTTAGCCACCCGGACGACATGATGAAAGTCGTCCGCCCACATCGCATCGAAACCAAAACCGCCTTCAGCCTCCGGCGTGATGAGGCGCGCGTCGTTCCGCGCGTCTTCGGCGATGGCGAATCCGCCCCGTGAATGAATTGTGGCCGTAAGTTCCTGAAGGATGTGGCGCGGGGAGTCATCGACAATGGCATGGGTCGCATCCACCCGGAAGCCGTCGATGTGAAACTCACGCATCCAATAGCCGGGATTGGTCAGAACGAGTTCGCGGAGTGGCTTGAACTCCGGGTCCGCATAGCGAATCGCGCCGCCCCACGGCGTCTTCTTGGATTCATCCAGATACTCGCCGATGTAGGCGTGAAGATAGTTCCCGTCCGGGCCGAAGTGATTGTAAACGACATCCAGAATAATCGTCAGCCCCAAAGCGTGAGCCGCATCCACAAAGGCGCGGAGATCATCGGGATGGCCGCAGGCGCGAGACGGCGCAAACAAATACACGCCGTCGTAACCCCAGTTTCGGGCACCGGCAAAATCACCGATGGGCAGGAGCTCGATGGCATTGACTCCGAGGTCGCGGATGTGGTCCAGCTTTTCGATCGCCGAAAGGAAAGTGCCCTCGGCGGTAAAGGCACCGGCATGGAGTTCGTAGATGACCAGGTCGCGGAACTCTGGTCGCCGCCAGTCCGCGTCGTTCCAGGAAAATGCGCCGGGGTTGATCACCATCGATGAGCCATGAACGCCGTCCGGCTGCCAGCGCGATGCGGGATCGGGCAGGCTCTTCTCATCGCCGAGGCGAAACTTGTAGCGATCTCCCGAAGCGCCGAGGGGATCGAGACCCTGAAACATTTTGCCGCCCGTAGGTGCCATCGCCACTTCGCGCAACACGCGGCCATCGGCAGCCACGATTTCAACAGTGGCCTTTGCCGCCCTGGGAGCCCAGACACGGAAACACACTCCCGCTGAACTGACCTCGGCGCCTAGGGGAGGAAAGTCTGTGTTCATACCTCGGCGAACCTACTTCAGCGGCGGTTCGTCCAGTTCGGGTGTGCCTTGAGCCAACTCGGAGACTGCTGGCGGCTTCGCTGTTCTCGCGCGAGTGCGCGGACCGACTGTCGTGGGGTCGATGGCCTGGTGCCTGGACGGACGTGCAGGCACCGGAGGAGGGACGGCCTCGGCTTTCTGGCTCTGTTTCCACGAAATGTTCCGCGCATCCTCCTGACTTCCCTTCACCAAGCGAAGCACGCACATCGACCGCTCCATTACTTCCCATTCGTCTCCCGCGGGATGCGTATCGGGTTTGTCCGGGAATCCGCTTTCGAGCCGGGTGTCCAAAGTCATCTCCCAATTGACCTCCTGCTTGCCCGGCAGCGCAAACTTCACCGGCTCGTGATGCGCGTTGAAAAGCATCAGGTAAGTATCATCGCGAATGGGTTCGCCATGCTTGTTGCGGACCTCGAGCGTGTCTCCCGAAAGGAGCATCCCCACGCAGCGGGCCACGCCGGATTCCCAGTCCTCGACCGTCATCTCGCTGCCATCGGTATCGAGCCACATGATGTCTTTCATGCCGGTTCCTGACAAACGTCGCCCTAAGAAATATTTTGGCCTGCGGAAAATGGGATGCTTCTTCCGAAAGTCGATCAGCCGGGCGGTGAACTCGGTAAGTTGTTTCTGCCAATCCGCATGGTTCCAATCGAACCACGAGATCTCGTTGTCCTGGCAGTAGGCATTGTTATTGCCCTTTTGGGTGCGGGCAAACTCGTCGCCTCCGAGGATCATCGGCACGCCTTGGGAGAGCAGAAGCGTCGAGAGCAGATTGCGGAGCTGACGCCGCCGGAGGGCGTTCACGCCTTCGTCGTCGGTAGGTCCCTCGGCGCCGCAATTCCAAGCGCGGTTGTCATTGTGCCCGTCCTGACTGTTCTCGCCATTCGCCTCGTTGTGTTTGTCATTGTAGGCGACAGTGTCGTGCAGGGTGAAGCCGTCATGCGCGCAGAGAAAATTCACCGAGGCGTAAGGCTTGCGGCCGTCGTCCTCGAAGAGATCGGCGGAGCCGGTCAGCCTGTAGGCAAACTCCCCGAGCTCGCCCATGTCACCTTTCCAGAACGCGCGCATGTTATCGCGATACTTTCCGTTCCATTCCGACCAGAGGATGGGAAAATTGCCGACTTGATAACCGCCGTCCCCTACGTCCCACGGCTCGGCGATCAGCTTCACCGCGGAAATGACCGGGTCTTGCTGAATGCAGTCGAAGAACGCCGAAAGCTTGCTGACATCGTGAAACTCCCGCGCAAGCGTCGAAGCGAGATCGAAGCGAAATCCGTCCACATGCATCTCCGTGACCCAGTAGCGCAGGCTGTCCATGAGGAGCTGGAGGACGCGCGGATGCATCATGTTCAGCGTGTTGCCCGTGCCGGTGTAATCCATGTAGTGGCGCTGGTCGTTCTGCACCAGGCGGTAGTAGGCGGCGTTGTCCACGCCCCGGAAGGAAAGCATCGGCCCCATATGATTGCCTTCGCCCGTATGGTTATAGACGACATCCAGGATAATTTCGATGCCGGCTGCGTGCAGGCGCTTCACCATCTCCTTGAACTCCACGACCTGCTCCCCCGTGGAGCCGCTCTTTGCGTAAGCTGAATGCGGGGCAAAGTAACCAATCGAATTGTAGCCCCAGTAGTTAGTCAGCCCTTTGTCCTCCAGAAACTGGTCATTCACGAAATGATGGACAGGCAGCAGTTCGATCGCGGTGACCCCGAGTTTTTTGAAGTAACTGATGGCAAAGTCGCTGCCAATGGCTTCATAGGTTCCGCGAATTTCTTCGGGGATGTGGGGGCAGAGTTTCGAGAAACCTTTCACATGAACTTCGTAGATCACTGACTCCGCCTGCGGACAGTCGAGAAGGCGGTCGTCTCCCCAGTCGAACGCATCGTCGATGACGACGGATTTCGGCATGCACCAGGCGTTGTCCCGGTCGTCACGCTTGAGATCAGCGTCGTCGCCCCCGTCCTGCACATAGCCAAACATCTCGGCGCTCCAGTTCACGACTCCACTCACGGCCTTCGCATAGGGATCGAGGAGCAGCTTTGCCGGATTGAAGCGGTGGCCCCGCGAGGGTTCGTCCGGACCGTGGACGCGGAATCCGTAGAGCTGTCCTGCTTTCAAACCTGGCAGAAAGCAGTGCCAGACATGGTGAGTGCATTCGAGCATGCGGACGCGCACCGTTTCGGCCGGGGCCGCCGGATCATCAAAGAGACAGAGATCAACTCCCGTCGCGTTCTCGGAGAAGAGCGCGAAGTTCACGCCTTCCTTTGTGACCGTGGCGCCAAGGGGATTTGAGCGGCCCTGCCAGACTTGAAGGGTGATCATGTGGTCGGATCTGAAATTTTGCTTTCGATTCGCACCGCGACGCGCCAGCGGCCCTACGTTTCACCATGCTTCACTCGAACCAACCGGCGCTACTCGCAGGAAGAACAGGCTGGCGCTAGGCTGAATCCTTGCGTCCCGCGGTTGCGGAGAGTTCCGCCTCGGCAAACTCTTTGAATCTCTTCAAATCTTCCGCCAAATCCGCTTTGGGAGAAGCTCCCCAAAGCTCGGCAAGGGCCACACCCATGGAACCCACCGGCGGATCATACTCGAAAACGACTTTGACCCGCGTGGCGCCATCGCTCGTCGGTTCGAACCAGACCGAGCCGGCATTGCTAACCCTTGCGCCGGGCAGCGATTGCCACGCGATCAGGCGACCGTCCTCTTCGTTGATAATTTCCGCGTCCCACTCAAACGTCTGACCGGCGGGTCCCGCGACCTTCCAGTGCGACCGTTTCGCGTCATGCTGTTCCACGGCTTTTACCTGGCGCATCACGCGCGGGAGATTCTCCAGGTTCCGCCAGAACTGGAAGAGCGTTTCGGCGGCGCAGCGAACCTCCACCGCGGCTTCGATCCGTGTGCCGCGATTGCCCGGCACGCCTGAGCGGGGGTGGCGTTTATCCAGCTCGAGGCGCTGATAGATGGGGCAGCGTCCCGTCAAGGCGCGCCGGACCAGCGCTCCCCCGACGAGTAACAGTCCCCACCGCGCCACTCCGCCGCGGGCCAACCCCGCCATGGCAAGGCCCGCCCCGATGATTCCACACGCCACGCGTTCCGCATCGGGGACGTTCATGCGGAGGTCCTGGATGAGTCTGTCAACGTCGGGAGTTTGAGCAAAAGGCTGGTAGGTAGGGGCCATGGATTTATGGAAGTTTTTCGCAGACGAAGGACTTCTTGCGCGCCTCTTTTTTGTCAACGGCCGTCTTCTCGCCCGACATTTTGGTCGGCGCGGAGTGGAGCGGCGGCGAAAAGATTCGCGAGAGCGAAGAGTGCGAGGAGTTTTTGTTTCATTTGAAGTGGGAGGAACGACTCGGAGAAACTCCGGGGCGCTCAGCAAGTGGAGCGTCACCGTGGCTGACGACGGCCAGCCCGTCACATAACTCTTTCGCGCCGGAGTCGCAGAGTGCTGTAGTGGAAATCATGAAAACCCCCATCCCTTGTTTTGTGATCCTGATCCTCGCCGGTTTCGTGGCCAGCGGTGCCCCACCCGAACCGAAAGCTGAGTTGCTGGCGGCCGATGTCTGCATCTACGGGGCCACGCCGGGAGGCATCGTGGCGGCCATCGCCGCGAAGCAGGAAGGACGATCGGTCGTGCTCATTGAAACGAGCCGATGGGTCGGCGGGATTCTCAGCGCGGGCATCAAGCCAAAGCAGGATTGCCCGGAGCCGCGGGCGGTTGGCGGGTTGACTAACACGAATGTCTTCGCACTCGGAAATACGCCGCCGCTCATCCGCGCGGGCTTTGCCAAATGGCTCGCTGAGGAGCGCGTGCAGCCGATCTTCGGGCACCGCGTCAGCCGCGTGGAAAAGGAGGGGGCCAGGATCACGCGCATCCATTTGGAGGATGCGCCGCCCGATGAACTTGGGGTTCCGGCACCGACGGCGAAGCCGGGTGCAGGCAAGGTCGTCGAAGCGAAGGTCTTCATCGATGCCAGCTACGAAGGCGATTTGATGGCGGGCGCGAAGGTGAACTACGCGGTCGGCCGCGAGCCGCGGGAGAAATATAACGAAGCGCCCGCAGGCGTCGGCGAGCCGACCAACTGGCGGCCGATCGATCCTTACCTCGTGCCGGGCAAGCCGGAGAGCGGGTTGCTGTCATTGATTGATGCTGATCACGGCAAGTCGAACGGGGCGGGCGACGACTACACGCAGGCTTACAACTTCCGCTTTTACGTCACGGGCGATCCGGCCAAAAGCGCCCCCTTCACTCCGCCGGCGGACTACGATCCGAAGCAGTTCGAACTCGTGGGACGATACGTCGATGACATTCTTTCCTGGGCCGGCGGCGACGTGGAAAAAGCGCTGCCGCGCCTCGCCGCGATCTTTCCCGGCTGGCGCAACTCCGGCGAATACAACTACCAGCGCAACTCGCTCGTCACGATCGCGCCGCTCGGGGTCAGCCGCTTTTACCAGGACGGCGACTGGCCGACTCGCGCCAAAGTCTGGCGCCAGCACATCGACTACCTCGCAGGCCTGCACCACTTCCTCTCCACCGATCCCCGCGTGCCGGAGGAGTTTCGCCGGCAAACGGCCGCGCTCGGCCTCGACAAGGAAATGCATCCCGACACGCGGGGCTGGCCGCATCAGCTCTACGTCCGCATCACGCGCCGCCTGACCGGACAATACGTGATGACCCACGCCGACGTGCTGAATCAAACCACCGCACAAGACTCCGTGGGCTTGTCGCTCTTTGGCGTCGATACCTACCCGGTGCGCCGCTTTGCGGTGCGCGAACCGGGTGGCAGCCAACTCGGAGTGGCGACCGAGGGGAATATGTTCATCGGCGGCAACCGCGGCACCGGCACGCCCTACTCGATCCCGTATCGCGCGATCACGCCCAAACCGGAGGAGTGCTCGAACCTCCTCGTGCCGGTCTGCTTTTCCGCGAGCTACATCGCCTATGCTTCCGCGCGGATGGAGCCGGTCTTCTGCGTGCTTGGTGAATCAGCCGGTGTCGCCGCGGCGCAGGCCGTGGCCAGGAATCAGACCGTGCAGGAAGTGGCCGTGCCCGAGCTGCAAAAGCGGCTGATCGAGCGCGGACAAATCCTCGAATGGAAGCCTTGAGCGCTCGCCCGGGCCTCGACTCAAGCGACCGGCGCGCAGCGTGAGCACGATCGTCGGGTGGCGCCGAGATCGACCTTCGCGCCAATCACCGCGCCCTTCGTTTCAGCAAAGGCGTCGAGGCCTGTGGTGTTTCAAAATGCCAGCCCATGAGCGCGGGGGCTGCACGTCTCGGCCATGGGCATGGGATAATTGTGCGTGGGCATCGTATGCGTCTCCCACAGCTCGGCGTGCCAGGCGATCGGCGGGCGCAACGCAGTCGATTTAGACAGTCTCAGAGCGGCTTGGTCTTGAGGAGGTCGCGGATTTCCATGAGGAGCTTCACGTCGTCGGGCATGGGCGCTGGGCCGGCGGGTTTCTCCTCGGCTTTTTTTCTGGCCATGGCCATGAGCGCATTCATCGGTTTCACCACGAGGAAGAAAACGACCGCGGCAAGGATGAGGAAGGCGATCGTGGCGTTGAGGAAATTGCCGATCATGATCCCGCCTTCGAGCAGCGGTTTGCCGCTCGCCCCGAGGACGGGCGCGCCGTTCTTCATGGCTTGGTGGGCGCCGATGGCGATGCCGGAAAAGTCGGGTTGCTGGACGATCAAACCGATGAGCGGGGTGATCAGGTCTTTGACGACGGATTCGACGACTTTGCCGAAGGCGGCTCCGATGACGACGCCGACGGCGAGATCGACGACGTTGCCTTTGAGGATGAATGCCTTGAAGTCATTGATGATGGTCATGCCCGCGTTTCTGCAACGGAACACCGCCGTGGGTAAAGCATTCCCCGTCGGGAAAAGTCCCCGCATCCGCAGCGAGGTTAAAGCATTTGCGGCCCGCGCGCCTTTCGCTAATCTCCCCGCCCCATGAATTTCCAAGAGCGCATCGACGCGGATTTGAAAGAGGCGATGAAGGCACGGCAGGCCGAGCGGCTGGGGGTGATCCGCATGCTGAAGAGTGCGCTGAAGAACGTGGCGATCGAGAAGGGCGGGCTGCATTTCGTGCTGGATGACGCGACGGCGCTCGGGGTGGTGCGGAAGGAGATGAAGAAGCGGCAGGATTCCATCGAGAGCTTTGAAAAGGGCGGGCGTCCGGAGCTGGCGGCGAAGGAAAAGGCCGAGGCGGAAATCCTCGCGGCGTACCTGCCCCAGCCGCTGAGCGAGGAGGAACTCGCGGCTCTTGTCGCAGCGTGCATCGCCGAGACGGGTGCCACTTCCAAAAAGGACATGGGTGCCGTGATGAAACTCGCCAATGAGCGCGCCGCCGGCCATGTGGATGGCCGTGCCCTCAGCGCCGCCGTGAGCGCTGCACTGAATTAGAAATGCGGCCGGTGCCAGCGCCTCCGTCACTTCCTAAATCCTAAATCTTAAATCCTAAATTCCCTCATGGTCAGCGCCATCATCGTCGCCGCCGGCAGCAGCCGCCGCATGGGGTTCGACAAACTTTTCGCCAAGCTCGCGGGCAAGCCGGTGCTCTGGCATTCGCTCAAGGCCTTCAGCGACTGCAAGGAGGTGGATGAAATCCTCGTCGTCACCAGGGATGACGGCATGGATGAGGTCGAGGCGCTGGTCGAGGCGGAGAAGCTGAAGAAGGTGACCAAAGTCATCAGCGGCGGCGAGGAGCGGCACATCTCGGTGTGGAACGGTTTGCAGGCCGTGGACAGCCAGGGGAGCGAGTTCGTGGCGATCCACGATGGCGCGCGCCCGCTCACGACGCCCCGGCTCATCCACGCCTGCCTCGACCTGGCCCGAGTCCACGGCGCGGCCTGCTGCGCCTCGCAGATCCCGGACACGGTGAAGCGGGCGAGCGTGGAGCAGATGATCACCGAAAGCGTGGAGCGCACCGGGCTCTGGGCGATGCAAACGCCGCAGATTTTTTCCAGCGGCCTCATCCTCCAAGCCTACGCCGCGCTCATGGCCAAGCACGAGATGGTCACCGACGAAGTTTCCGCCGTGCAGAAGATGGGCAAGAAGATCGCGCTGCTGAAAAACGATGACTGGAACTTCAAGATCACCTTTCCCCACGATCTGGAACTGGCCGAGCATGTGCTGGGGCTCCGGGCGAAAAAGCAGCGGACGAACAGTTGAGCGGTGGAAGAAAGTTGAGAGTTGAGGGTTGAGAGTTGAGCGCCACCGGACGTTATTCCGCCCTTCCTTTCAAAAACCGCCGCATCCCGCAGGGCCGCATTCTCTTTCCACGCAGCCGACCACTCGACGCGGCTCTCAACTTTCAACTTTCAACTTTCAACTCACTTGGAATACCCCTACCGCCTCACCAAACTCCCCAACGGCGCGCGCATTGCGTCCATCGAGATGCCCTACATGAAAAGTGTGAGCGTCGGGTTTTGGGCGGGCATCGGCGGGCGGCACGAGACGGCGCAGCACAGCGGCATCTCGCACTTCATCGAGCATCTGCTTTTCAAAGGCACCAAGCGGCGGACCGCGAAAAAGATCACGGAATCCGTCGAAAGCCTTGGCGGCTATCTCAATGCCTTCACCACCGAGGACCACACCTGCTACTACGCCAAGGCCGCCTCCCAGCACCTCCCGCATCTCTGCGACGTGCTGGCCGACATGTATCTCGAGAGCCGCTTTGAGCCGTCCGAGATCGAGCGCGAGCGCGAGGTCATCCGCGAGGAGATCCTCATGTATCGGGACCAGCCCGCGCAGCACGCCCAGGAGCTCCTCACGGAAACGATGTGGCCCGGACACCCGCTCGGCCGCGCCCTCACCGGCACCGTCGAGAGCATCGGGCGGTTGAAACGCGACCAGCTCCTCGGCTTTCAGCGCCGTCACTACAATGGCGCCACCACCATCATCACCGTTGCGGGTCCGGTCGATCATGACCGGGTCGTCGGGCTTCTCAGACCCATGCTCGCCGGCCTTCCGCGTGGTCGCTCCCCGCGTTTCCTCCGCAGCCGCCCGGAGCACGGCGCGGCCCGGCTTTCCCTTTTCACCCAGGAGACCGAGCAGACGCATCTGGCGATGGGCTTCCCCGCTTTCGGACGGTCCGACGAACGCCGCTTCGCGCTCAAGCTCCTCTCCGTCATCCTCGGCGAAAACATGAGCTCCCGCCTGTTCCAAAAGCTCCGCGAGCGCCACGGCTTTTGCTACTGCATCCAGAGCAGCATGGTCACGCTCGCCGACACCGGGGCCATCCACATCGCCGCCGGGCTCGACGCCGCCAATCTCGAAAAAGCCGTCCGCCTCATCCTCCGTGAGCTTCAGAATCTCTGCGAAAAAGCGCCCAGCCGCAGCGAGCTGAAAAAGGCGCAGGACTACACCATCGGCCAGACCTTCATGGGCCTCGAGTCCACCTCGAATCAGATCATGTGGATGGGCGAAAGCCTCCTCGCCTACAACCGCGTCCTCTGCCCCTTGGAAACCGAGCGCAAACTCCTCGCCGTCACCCCCGCCGACATCCAGCGCGTGGCCTGCCACTGCCTGAACCGCGTCCGCCTCGCCGTCGCCATCGTCGGCCCGGTCAAAGACGAAGCCGCGATCCGCGGCTGGCTTTCGTAGGTGCGCGCCGGCTGGCAGATCGCGCACCGGAGGGCCCAGAGCGTCGCGCCGGAGCTCTTGCTTCCGACGCGCGGGGGCAGAACTTTTACCAAATACATTTGGAAACCGGACGTTTCTGTGGAGCCGGAGGCTCCCTGGAAATTAGCCGGTGGCGTCAGCCACCGGAGCCCGATCACAAAGCGACTGAGCCCCGACAGAGGCGACAGAAAATCCCCGCCCCTTGCCGGGGCGGGACGCGTTTTCTACGCGATCCGGTGGCTGCCGCCACCGGCTAATACGATTTCCACAGTCGGATTGCCTGAAAGCGCCATGAGCGCCGAAGGTGCTCCATCCGTCAGCCCAGGGTTGCGAGGCACGAGCTACCCTGGGGGTTTAGATTCA
>Ga0105044_10005556_pt1 | contig 17327 bp, 13 predicted proteins | sample MAT01_FD_78092 | JGI IMG/M metagenome (GOLD analysis project Ga0105044, IMG submission 78092) | Freshwater microbial communities from Lake Fryxell liftoff mats and glacier meltwater in Antarctica - MAT-01 | ecosystem: Environmental > Aquatic > Freshwater > Ice > Liftoff microbial mat | place...
GAGCAGTACAGCATCGGTGATCGGTTCGCCGCGCTGCGCCAACGCCGTGATATCGCGATACTGTTGTTGCGCCGCCAAGCGCGCATTGCCCAGCGCGCCCAGAAAGGTTTGGGCCGCTTCGCCCTGGGTATAGGGCTGAAACTCTTGCAACAGGTGCGCTAGCTCACCTTGTTTGGTGGGCGACAACTGTTGTTCGGCAAAGCTATTCATGCAGTGTTACGTCATTTCAAAGCGTTACCAGTTCACGAAGCTTCCCACAGAAAATTAATTTTGTGGGCCCTTGTATCGCTTGGTGGAACGCAGTAGATCTTCTTGGATCTGCAGTTATCTGTTTGCCTAGATTATATACTCTCTTGTATGCTATGGCTATTGCCAAAGGATACCAAGCGCAACGCATGTTGTCGGTAATGATCGAAACGATCAAAGCGGCTTGCCTATCCAACTTTCCAGTGCCAGTGGAACCAGCCATTTATACCAGCTATTATCTCAGAGGAGGAAGCGATTATGCGACTAGCCAACAAAGTTGCCGTGGTCACCGGCGGGGGGAGCGGTTTTGGGGAAGGCATTGCCAAATACCTGGCCGAACATGGCGCCGCGATCATGGTTGCCGACATCAACATAGATGGCGCACAGCGCGTTGCGCAAACCATTGTGGACGCGGGCGGCCAGGCCACGGCGGTCCAGGTTGATGTGAGCCAGAATGATTCGATGCAAGCGTTGGTAGCCACTACGCAGCAAACGTATGGCAAGCTCGACATCTTTGTCAACAATGCCGGCATCTGCCACAAAAATGGGCCGCTGCTGAGCGTGGACGAAGCCACCTTTGATCGCGTCTTTGCCGTGAATGTCAAAAGCCTCTACCTGAGCGCGCTGCATGTGGTGCCGGTCTTTCGGCAACAAGGCGGCGGCGTCTTTTTGAATATTGCCTCTACCGCTGGCGTACGGCCCCGGCCCGGCTTGGCCTGGTATAATGGCACCAAAGGGGCATCGATCACGATTACGAAGTCGATGGCAGCCGAACTAGCGCCCGAGAATATTCGCGTCAACGCGATCAATCCCGTCGCGGGAGATACGCCCATGTTGCAACAGTTTCTACCCGGCGAAGATACACCGGAAACGCGCCAGAAATTTATCAATACAATACCCATGGGCCGCTTCAGCCAGCCATTGGATATTGCCCGCGCCGCGCTCTTTCTGGTGTCGGAAGAAGCCGCATTTATCACCGGCGTCTGTCTGGAAGTGGATGGCGGACGCTGTATTTAGGGAGTGGTCGCGTGGTTAGGTGGTCAGGGGGTCGCGTGGTCAGGGAGTCGCGTAGTCGATTGGTCATCTGCTTGTCGCGACTTGTAAATCCGCTAACTTCTATCTGTGAGCGACCACTCGACTAAACGACTACGCGACCATCCGACCAAATGACCACGCGACTAAACGACCATCTGACCACGCGACCATCCGACCAAACGACCATCTGACCAATACAATAGTTTGAAGGGAACCACTGCATGAAAGTCGAACTTGCCTACGGGCAGCAGGGATTACAGGTTGAATTGCCTGCGCACACCGATGTTGTAACGGCCCGCTTCGCCCCCGGCGCGCCCGATGAACGGGCCGCGCTCCAACAGGCGCTGCGCGCGCCAATCGGGTCGCCGCCGCTGTGCGATCTGGTAAACCCCGGCAACAGCGTGGTGATTGTCCACACCGACATTACGCGCGCCACCCCCAATGATCGCATCTTGCCGGTGATCCTGGCCGAACTAGAAGCGGCAGGCATTGCGCGGCAGGATATTACCCTGCTCAACGCGCTGGGCACCCATCGGCCCCAGACTGACGCTGAATTACGCAGCATGTTGGGTGATTTTGTGGTGGATACCTATCGCTGTCTGCAACACGATGCCTTCGACGATGCCAATCTGATTTCGCTCGGGCAAACGTCGAATGGTCATCCGGTACGCATCAATCGGCAATTTCATGAGGCCGATGTCAAGATCCTGACGGGCTTTATCGAACCGCATTTCTTTGCCGGCTTTAGTGGCGGGCCCAAAGGTGTGCTGCCGTCGATTGCTGGCGCGGAAAGCGTCTTTACCAATCACGGCTTGGCCATGATCGCGCACCCCAAAGCCACATGGGCTAGCATCGAGGGCAATCCGATCTGGGAGGAGATGCGCGAGGCCGCACTCATGGCCAAGCCCACCTTTCTGCTCAATGTAACCCTGAATGCGGCGCGCCAGATCACGGGCGTCTTTGCCGGTGATCTGCTGGAAGCCCATGCCGCTGGCCGCAACTTTGTCCGCGCAAGCGCCATGACCCCCGTGACCGAACCCTACGACATTGTAGTAGCGACCAACAGTGGCTATCCGCTGGATCAAAATCTCTATCAATGTGTCAAAGGCATGAGCGCGGCGCGCCAGATCGTGCGCAAGGGCGGCACCATCATTATGGCCGGCGCTTGTCACGATGGCTTGCCCGATCATGGTCGCTACGCCGCGCTCTTGACCGAAGGTGGATCGCCGCAGGGGGTGCTGGACTTGATTGGGCGGCCCGGCTTTAGTGAACAAGATCAATGGCAGGTCCAGGTGCAGGCCCAATTGCAACTCCATGCCCATATTCATGTCTACAGTGATGGCCTGACCGATAGCCAGATCACGCGCGCCTTGTTCACGCCCTGTCGCGATATTACCAATACCGTGACCCGCCTACAAGCACAGTATGGCCCGCAAACGCGCATTTGCGCCATGCCCGAAGGTCCGCAAACGATTGCGTATTTGACGAATAGATAGCAGGAAACAGGGAACAAGTACCTGTTTTCGCCGCTTGCTAATCAGACAAGTCCTACTCATAGATAAAACCCTTAAAAGTCATACCTACGCTCTCGTGTATTAGGAGGCTTATTTGTATGACTTTTACATGGTTCGTCTATCAGTTGTCAGCCAAAACAGAAATTGTAAGTTTACCAACGAAGAAGAAAGGTATAGAATAGGCCTATATTGACCCTTGAGCCATGAGCGATGCCCTGCTGCTACAAGCAAGCCAGTTCGTATGGTCAACGGTATTGTGGCGATGCCTGGCAATGGACCTATATCAACGGCTCCACCAGCCCAGTGACCGTGATCAACCCAGCAACGGCGACCCCAACTGTAACAGAAACGGCAACGTTGACACCCACACAGACGCCAACCGTGACAAGCTCACCAACAGCGGTGCACCTTGGCGACGGCAATGGCGATCAGGTGGTGGATATGGGCGATGTCACCGCGTGTGTGCAAGAAATCTTCGACAATGATGGCTATTTCTGGCAAAATGCGCCCAGTGGTGACTACCCCGGCACTACCGGCTGCGACGCCAATCAGGATACTTTGATCGACGCCGGCGATGTCAGTTGTACGCTGGTACTGATCCGCAACAATGGTGATATCTGTAGCCCGCCAATTGACGGGGCGAATCAGGCAGCCGCAGGGCTAACCATTGCGCCAGCGGCTCCAGTAACCGCCGGTGATCTGATACAAGTGCCGATCCGCTTGACGACTGCTGGTGCAGCCGTAACCGCGGCTGCGTTTCGGTTACAATTTGATGAGAATCACCTGATCTTCGACCCGACCGATAGTAACAGTGATGGTATCCCCGATGCCGTAGTCCTCCACCAGCCACCAATCACCAACCAGCCATGGATTACCGTGACAGCCCACGCGGACACACTGGACATCTTTGTAACCGATCTGGCAGCGACACCCGCAGCATGGTATGATGGCACCGTACTGACAGTCACTTGGCGTGTGAATGAACTTGTCAACACTGCACCATTGACAACGACCCTTGCCTTTGATGCGCGCGTGCCCCCTTCACTCGGCAGCACCACGGGCAACAGTATTCCCGTGCTGCCAACCAATGGGTTGGTGCAGATCATGCCACAAGTGGCGGCAATACGGCTCTATCTACCGTTGGTTACACACGATTGAAGCAGAAAGAAGCTACCTATGACGCCAATTACTAGTCGCGAAATTCGTTTACGTCGTCGTCCCGTTGGTCTGCCCAGTGCCGAAGACTTTGCGCTGGCAACGGTTACGCTACCCGCGCTGGGTGACGGCGACGTATTGGTAAAAAATCTTTATATGTCAGTTGATCCCTATATGCGCGGCCGTATGATCGATCGCAAAAGTTATACGCCCCCCTTTGCTCTCGGCGAAGTGCTGCAGGGCGGCGCGGTTGGCGCGGTGATCGAAAGCAAGCATAGCCAGTTCCAGGTGGGCGATACAGTATTGCATGGGTTGGGCTGGCGCGAATATTTTGTCAGCGATGGCAAAGGCTTAACGGCCATCGATCCAACAATTGCGCCGGTGCAATCTTTCCTGGGTGCGGTGGGCATGCCCGGGCAGACCGCCTACTTTGGTCTGCTTGACATTGGTCAACCCCAAGCAGGCGAGACTGTTTTTGTTTCGGCAGCGGCGGGTGCAGTGGGATCGATGGTTTGTCAGTTTGCCAAGATCAAAGGTTGTCGCGTGGTGGGCAGTGTCGGGTCGCAAGCCAAGATCGATTGGCTACTCAACGAAGTGGGAGTCGATGCGGCCTTCAACTACAAAGAGACGAACGATCTCAAAGCGGAATTGGGCAAACATTGCCCCAATGGGATTGATATCTACTTTGAAAATGTAGGTGGTGAGCATCTGGAAGCCGCCTTGGCCCACATGAACAACTATGGACGCATCCCCGCCTGTGGCATGATTTCGCAATACAACGCCACCGCAGCGACACCTGCGCCCACTAACTTGGGGCTGATTGTGGGCAAGCGGATCAAGCTACAGGGCTTTATCGTCTCCGATCAGCGGGCGCGCGCCCCTGAATTTTACGCCGATATGCGCCAATGGATTGCTGCGGGCCAGATCAAATGGCACGAGACCGTGGTCGAAGGCATTGAGAACGCGCCAAACGCGTTTCGTGGCCTCTTTACCGGCGAGAACATGGGCAAGATGCTAGTGAAATTGTGAGCAGGGAGCAAGTAGCAAGTAGCAGGTGGCGAGTTTGGCAAATTGTCAAAACAAATATGGAGCCGATCCACCCCGGACTTTAGCCTAGGGTGGACCGTGCTTCAGCCGCACATCCAAAAGCAAATTCGTGGAGTTCTTTCGGGAGTGCGGCGTGAAGCCCTATTTTTTGAAACAACCCCTAATCAATCGTTGGCTTTAGCGGCTTGCCAGCATATGTTCCATCAATCGTAACAGTGCCAGCGACACCATCTTGCAAATAGGTGATCTGCCCCTCGGCGTCGCCAGTGACGGTGATATAGAGTTCAACCGAAGGAGCGAAAAATTCGGTATCTGGCGATGCGAATGGATCAAAGCCACTGAAGCCCGATCCGGTCATCACAAAGCCCTCGATAAACGAACAATCCGCAAAACTGAGATAGCGCGTCATCCAATCGCCACCGACACCCATTACCCCGCCATGCGGACAGCCGACGAGCGTTGCGGGCGCTGATTGGATCACCAATTCAGGCAACATCTCGATCTCATGGATGACTGCTTCGACCAGGTCGAGTGGTGATTGGTAATCGCTGGCCGTGGCCTTAGCTAGTGGTTCATAGCGTTCTTCCAGAAAATAGCCGGGGCAGAGAAATTCGCGTTGGCCGGGCAAAACGCGATGCAGTAAGAATTGGGTTAGGATCTTGTCTGGGCAACTCGGACCGCCATCCCCAAACCCAAAATTGACGTGACCACCGGCGCGTTTGGTGATCATATAGCCGTTGGTAAGCCGCTGATAAACTTGATAGCCGTTGTCAATTGGGGTCTGCGTATCAGCCGTGCCGTTGATAATAAAGGTAGGATAGCGCCCGCCGGTAAAGGGTTCGGGGCGTTCTTGCGGCCCAACCGTTGGCCAGAAGACGCAGGGCAGATCAGTGTAAAAACGATTGCTGAAAACGGGGAATTCCGTTTCGATCTGATTGCCTGCTTCTAAAAAGGCCTGGGCGCGTTCTTCCGGGGTTCCTTCAAAAAATTGGTAATCTGCGCAATCCACGTTGAAATAGGCACCATCACTACCGATCGAGACATTGGGCGATGCATTGCTCATGGCGGGTGCTAGATCGTACAGATCGGGTTGGTAGGCGGGTTGATTGAGTTGTGGCTCGGTTCCACTGAGGGCATAGTAGAGGCGCAACAGTGGCAGATAGTCCTGTTGGGCCGCAGCGGCTAAGGCTTGCAGCGTCGTGCGTGGATCATACCCACCCACGGCCAGGCGAAACTCTGGATAGCCAAGGGTGCGTTCGGCAAAACCACCAGACGGCAACGGGAAATTCAACGTCACCGCTTCGGCTTTGAGCGATTCGACCAGGGCTTCAAAATGGGCAACCGCATCGCCGCCAAAATCTTCAGCACAGTTGCGGTCGTCGTTACAATCTTTCAACGTAGTGATCAAATTATCATAGATTACCTTGACATAGGTGCGGTAGAACGCTTCGCCCTGCATACTCAGATCGACAACGCCATCCAGGATCAAACCGGCAATGCGTTCGGGATGCGCCGCGGCGTAGGTCTGGGCATATTGGGTACCATAGCTTTCGCCATAGAGATAAATCTGCTTTTGCCCGATCTCCTCTAAAAACAGCTCTAAATCTGCCACAGCATATTGGGTCGCGACATATGGGAGCAATTCTGGTGTAGCCATCTCCTCCTGACAGCTTTGGGCAAAGCGTTCGGCCTCGGTGATCATCTCGGTTTCGCCGGCGGCTGTCTCTGGATTATCATTCCAGGTTGCCTCGTAATACTCGTTGATGGCCGCCGGGCAGTCCAATGGGTGCGATAGGCCAACACCCCGTTGGTCAAAAAAGACAAGATCCATCTCCTGGGGCAGCAACTCGCCAAAGCGTGCATAGGTGAGGTAGAAGTACCCTGCTTCAATCCCAGCACCCCCTGGCCCGCCAACGGCGATCACCAACATGCCGCGCGAGCGGCCTGGTGCCGGCTTGATACCAAAGACGACATCGAGCGTTTGCTCGTCATCGGGATTCGTATGATCAAAGGGAACGGTCAGGGTGACACAGGTCAACAGCGATTCTTCGATTGGCTCACCGGTGAGCGGGTCAAGTGGTGGCTCTATCTCCACGCCGGGGCCAAAATCGGGTGTTGGGCAAGGATAGCCCTCTAATTCTTCCAGACGCGTGACCAATGGATTTGCATGGGGATCGGCGTCTTCGGTGGGCGCTTCTTCAGTCGCGTCGGTCTCTTCAATTGAGTCTGATTCTTCGGTTGGTGCGGGTTCTTCTTCCTGGGCCAGGAGTGGTTGGGTTGGCAAACAAGCAACACTAAAGCTGAGCAGCAAGAGCAAAATCAGGCTAAGCGCCAAGCGCAACGGTCGCGGTCGTGTGTTTGGTTGGCTACTGAACGCGAAATCTCTTTCCCGCAGGGGGATGGGGTACGGCATCGTTGTCTCCTTATGCATGTACAGACAGTTGAGAAATGTAGTACAGGAATCTATAACGCGTTCCTGTGTAGGATGGATCTACAGCAAGCTACGAAATGCGCGCTTGCTTCTAACCTTGACGGTAGAGGAACCCACCCTAGCCGTGGTGAGAATAGCACGGCCTAGCTATTCCTGGGCTCACCAGAATCTATCGCGCCGCTCTCAAAAACAGGCCAAACGCGTTTCGTGGCCTCTTTACCGGCGGGACATGGACAAACTGTTGGTAACGTTGTGCGCAAGTAATAGGTCATAGTTACCCCACCAGCAAATCCACTATTTGAGTAAAGTAACAAACAAAAGTAACAGGAAACGACTTGATAAATGGAGAAAACCGCTTTATACTTTCATTGACTAAATATTCAATCAACAAAAAGGGTTATCAATTTGGCTAGAAATAAAGAATTAAATCAAAAAGCGAAAGATGAGCGCAGAGAGCAGATTCTATCTAAGGCACTGGTATTATTTGCGACCAAAGGGCTCGCGGCGACCAGAATCACTGATATAGCTGTGGCGGCAGGGATGTCGCAGGGTCTTTTATATCATTATTACCGGTCAAAAGAAGAGATTTTTGTTGAATTGATCAGACATGCTTTTGAGCGGATGAATACAGCTTCGCTTATGTTAGAGCAGCTGCCTTTATCGCCGCGTGAAAAGATTCAGGTGGCGATTGAAGAATTACTCCGAGGATTAGAGGACAACGAAGATACCGGCTATTACCATTTGCTCATTGCCATCGCCACTGCTTCCGAAGCTATTCCCGAAGAAGCAAAAACCATTATCCAGCGCGAGAATCAGGTTCCCTACGAAGTGATGACGCGCATCATCCTGGAAGGGCAAAAGGACGGGTCAATTAAGCTCTATGCGGCCCAGGATTTGGCACTTATTTTCTGCACATCGATTAAAGGGTTAGCGATTCATAAGGCTGCCCACGGAAAAAATTTCAAAGCACCAGATGCCAATATCCTGATGAATCTATTTATGTAAGGGTATCACTTTTTCACCTTCCAAAGTTAGGGAAAGGGGAAAAGATGATTCAACAAAGAAAAAAGCACGAAAAATAAGGAAAAAAAGCAATGCCAAGTGTAAGAAGTCGTCTATTTATATTCGCGTTGAAGCACCGTCACTGGTTGAAGTTTCAACGCAAAAGGAGAACGACGGTGGACTGGAATACCTCTATTCTACAATTGCGCGCGGAAGTGGAAAGAGGAGCCAGTTTCTTTGGCAAACTGCCGGCTGATTTCAGCGTGTTGCCAATCACTATAAACGGCTTTACTGCCGAACGGTTGATGCCGGCGCAAGCCACCAAAGACAAAGTGATTCTCTATTTCCACGGTGGCGGTTTGGTGATAGGCTCGGCCAAGTCGCATCGGGGGATGGTTGCCAAGTTTGTTCAAGGTAGTGGTGTCGGGGCGAGAGTCCTTTAAAACGAATGCCGAAACGAATGCCCAAGTCGATAGCCTAACCTGGAAGGATGCCCAGCTTGTTTTTAGCAACTATTACGCGCGCGATAATGACCCCGACCTGCCGTGGATCTCCCCGCTCTATGGTGAGGAGTTGGCGAAGGCATGTTGCACTGCTATCCGGCCTGTGCGCCGCTCTCCCCCGGGTCAACACAAGCCAAAGCTAGGGAACGACGAGTCAGCTTCTATACTCGCCATTCTCTACCCCTTGACCGCGCCTTCGATCATGGCTTGGAAGAAGATGCGGCGCGTGAAGAGAAACAGCACGACCACTGGCAGCGCGATCAAAATACAGGCGGCGGCGACCACTTGGAAATTGATAATGTTCTGGCTGAGAAAGTCGTACAAGCCAAACATGGCCGGTTTGAGGCTATTTTTGGCGATCAATAAATAGCCCGCCAGAAATTCATTCCAGGCGTTAACAAAGGTCAGCAGGAAGATCGACAAGAGGCCGGGCAGCGACAGCGGCAGCAAAATATACCAGAGCGCGGTCAGTGGTGTACAGCCGTCGATAAACGCCGCTTCCTCCAGATCGAGCGGAATGGCATCAAAGAAGCCTTTGGCGATCCATACGCTGAGCGGCAGGTAAAAGCCGATATAGACCAAGACAATAAAAATGCGGTCATCGTAGAATGGCAGTTGCGCCTTGCGCAGATCCACGCTCATTTCGTAGAGGGCCAACAGATTGGTCAGCAACGGGATGCCTGTAATTGCCAAAATGCTCACCATGAAAGCGTCGCGGCCGGGGAAATGGTAGCGCGAAACGGCGTAGCCAGCCATGCCAGCACAGGTGACCACCAGCAACGCGGCGGCGGTGGCATAGAGCAGGGTATTCGGAATATAAATTCGCAACAAATTGCCTGTCAGCTGAAAGTTGAACAGCCAGCCATTGGTCGGCTTGGGCGCAAGCACCCGCGCGTACCCCTCGACAGACCAGCGACAGGCTGTCGGATCAAAGGCGCGCGCAGGTGTGTCACACGGTAGAAAAACCGGCGGCTTGCGCATGACATCTTGCTCTTGCTTCAAAGAAACAATCACAGTGGTAACGATTGGAAAGAGCACGACTAGACAAATCAGCACCAGCAAGCCATGGAGCAGTAATGTTTCCCCATTCCAGCGCCGGCGGGATGCTAACCCAGGTTGTTCCATTTATACGCCTCTTTCTTAGCGGTTGTTTTCTTGGGGGCGGGAAAACCGCAAGGTCCCCATAATCAATAGCCAGTTCACCACGGCGATGATCATGGCAATCGCCGCCGCACGTCCAAATTGCCGTTGTCCCCAGCCAATCGAATAGAGCAGATAGCTCAATACCTCGGTAGCCGAGCCTGGTCCACCCCCGGTCATGGTAAAGACCATGCCTACGCCATTCATACCGCTTAGCGTTAGGCTAAACAGGGCAACGACCAAGGTAGGCAAAATCAACGGCAACACAATCAAGCGGATCACCTGTCGCCGATTGGCCCCATCGATCCGGCTGCTTTCAATGATCTCCAAGGAGATCGTCTGCATTGACGCCAATAGCAAAATCGTAATAAAGGGCAGCGCACGCCAACTGGAGGCAATGATGAGGTAAATCATGGCCGGCGCAGGCGGGAAAGGGAAATCACCAAACCAGGAAGGCGGCGGCGGCGCAGTCAGGACCGACAGACCATTGGGTGGAAACAGGCTCGGGTTTTGTGTAATGCCCGAGAGCAGACCATAATCGGGCACGACCAGCAGCCGCCAAACGATACCGGCAATAATATCGGCGACCACCCAAGGAATGTAGAGCAGCGTAATATACAAGCCAGAGAAGCGCAATTTCCGATTTAGGAGCAATGCAATCGCCAAACCAGCCACCAGCGTGAGGATCACATAGCCGAGCAGAAAGACAACGGTGTGCCCCACACTTTCGGCAAAGAGGCTCATATTGAGGAGGCGCGTATAGTTTTTTGTTGCGACATATTCCCAACCAGCCGGTTGACGCTCATGCAGACTCAACCAGATGGTATACAGACCCGGATACACTTGGACAACAAGGAGGACCAGAATGGTCGGTAAGATCAACCAAAAGGGCAGCCAACTGCGCGAGCGTTGGCTGGATTTACGGTGTGACACAGATTGCATAGAGGAAACGCCTTGTGTGTAGATAGAGAAATAGGTAGATTAGTAAAGATATCCGATCTACTAATCTACCTATTTACCAGACGCTCATCCGCAGATGAGCTTTACCAGAGATGCTAAACTTCTCTAGAGAAAACACCGATCAAGCAAGGTGCAAGTGATGCACTTAGCCGCCCTGGTTATATTCCTCTTCTGCTTCGGTCAAGCTCGTGGCGATATCGGCCGTTGGGTCTTCCTTGATCAACTTATAGATCGTATCGACAATCAACGTTTTGGCTTCATCGCGGCGTTCCAACGAACCATACCAGGGATGACAGGTGCTTGCCGCAACAACTTCGGCAGCCTGTTCGTAGAAGGGGGTCTGGAAGAGGGGTTCAGCCTGTGTAGCCTTGAGCGCCGGGAAACCGCCGCCTGGGCCTAACACCCAAGCCGCGTTCTGCTCTGGGCTCATGATCCAGTTGATGTAATCATAGGCCGCTTCCACGTTGGCAGCACCAGTTGGAATGCTAAAGGCCGAGGCAGCAATGTTACAGCCAGGCTGTTGACCTTCGGCAGCCAGGAACGGAGCCAAATAGACATCACCGGCGGCAATGGCATCCAGAATATCTTCTTCGTTCTTCTTCTCATACTTGTTGCCATTCGGGGCCGTCAACGGATTGACATAACGATAGCCAAAAAGCCCGGTGGGGAATGAACCAGCCGAAGCATCCTTGAAGGCTTCTTCCTCTTGGAACTGGCCGGCAAAGGCAATTTCGGGGGCATAGCCCTTGGCCACAATCTCGCGAATGAAGGCAATCGCAGCAACATTTTCTGGCGTATTCAAGGTCATGGTGCCCTGGCCATCATCAAATTTGCCGCCAAACGAGCTGACCGTGGTCCACATAAAGCGGCTCAGTGCTTCGCCACCAAAGTCGGTGGAGCCAAAGAAGGTAATAGCATATAACCCCTGCGCTTTGAGTGCTTCTGCCTGGGTCAGAAATTCCTCGGGCGTAGCCGGATAGCCATCGGGGAAGCGATCTTTCCACACAAAGACGACTTGGGTCGATTGGGCCACAGGAATACAATAGAGCTTGCCGTCGGGGCCAGTACAGGCTTCGATGGAATTGGGATCAATGTCCGCATACCAAGCCTGAGCTTGTGCCCATTCTGTCAGATCTTGCACCGTGGCGTTTTGGTAGAAAGCCAACACGTCGCTGCTGCCAATGTGAATCAGATCCGGAATCTCGCCACCCGCTTGCACGGCGGTAATCAACTCGGTTGACATCTTGTCAAAGGCCTTGGGCTGGTTGACCCAGTTCCACTTGCCCGCAAAGGCTTCGTTAAACAAGGGAATGGTGTTGCGCAAATATTCATTGCCCACCCGCTCGTCACTCTTGGTATCTTCATTGCTCTGATCATATTGATACCAGGTGACAAAGTCTGCTATCTCACCGCTGGGTGCTTCCGTACTCGCCGTATCGGTGCTCGTTTCTGTGCTGGCGGTGTCGGTTGTAGCTGGAGTATCTGTGCTTGCAGAGGGCGCAGCACAGGCCGAGAAAATCATGCAAAATACTACCATGACGACTGTCAGAGACCATAAACGCCTCATAACCCAACGCTCCTTACTGATTTGTGTATTAAAATTGATTGGGAACTGCACGGCGGTGTGCAGAGAAGATGCGATCCTTGAAAATTCGCTTGCCGGGAGGATGTACTCTGGTGCGAGAGCTTGTAAAGTGCCACTGTGTATGATACATTACTTTGCTACTTTGCTCTGTAATATATACCGCCAACCCATTGACTATCCACAAAGACCACCCACAAAATTATCGAGAAAGTGTTGCCCTATGATTATCGAATGGAATGTGCACATGTTCAGCCGCGATACCAGTCGCTATCCATTGCACCCGCGCGCCGCCTATAGACCCGACCCCGCCCACTGGTCAGTTGATCCACTGGCGGATTATCTGGCGCACATGCAGACGGAAGGCATCGACCGCGCGATACTCGTGCATCCTGAACCCTATGGCGACGACCATCAGTTGGTGCTCGATTGTCTACAGCGCGAACCCAATCGCTTGCTCGCGACCAGTCTATTTTACCCTAAAGACGCAGATGCCCCCCAAAAATTGATCGACTTGGTGCACCAGGAACCCAAGATCATTGCCACCCGTTTTCATGCCCATCGCGGCAAGGAGAGCTATCTAACCAGCTTTGCCGAAGCCGGGGTGCGGGCGCTCTGGGAAACAGCGGGCGAGCTAGGCTTGGTGATCGAACTGCACATTGGCCCGGACTACGCCAAGCAGGCAGCCGACGCCATCCGCGCCTACCCGACCTACCCTGTGCTCATCGATCACCTGGCCGAGCCGACCATGGGCAATCCCGTCGAATATGCCGATGTGCTGGCACTGGCCCAATTTGATAATGTCTACATGAAGCTTTCTGGCCTCAATCACTTTTCCAACGATGCGCCGCTTTATCTAGATGCCAAGCCCTTTACGCGCTGGGTGGTCGATGCCTTTGGCACCGATCGCCTGGTGTGGGGCAGCGGGACACCCAGCATTGTCGATGCCCATTTGGCGCACCTATCGGCAGCCGAGCGCGATAAGGTCAAAGGTGGCAACTTGGCCCAGTTGTTGCCTTTCAAGGCGTAATATAATAGTAGTAAAGACTTCAGTCTTTCTCTTCTCTGAAAAAGGAAAGACTGAAGTCTTTACTACAAATAACTACAAATAACTACAGATAAGTCTAGCTGGCCAGTTTTGCCCGGAAAACGCCTATTGTAATCGCGCCGAAGATCCAGTATGATAGCGTAACGAGCTGCCATTTCTCTCAATTCAGGAGGCATACCCGATGCCCACGCACCATACAACACTACGCGATAAGCACTATCAAAATTTTGATTTGCTGCTGGAGCCAGCGCTCACCGGCTATCGGGCACGCGTCCTGGACTCGCCCGCCGGCCAAGCAGCCGGCCCGATCACCCTGCCCTTCGATCCCAAAGCAGAGCCCGACAAAGTACGCTTGATCGGCGGCGCGATTCGCACCTATCAATTTGGCGCGACAGATGTCAACGCGGCCGTGACGCCGCTTGACCCCAAAACCTTTGGCGATCAATTATTTCGCGCGCTCTTTGACGGCCCGCTTGGCGTCAGTCTACGCCGCAGCATTGATCTGGCACAAGCAGAGGGTGCGGGGCTACGCATTCGCCTGCGCGTGGACGACGCGCCTGAATTGGCCGCCTTGCCCTGGGAATATCTTTTCGATGCCGCCAACAATCGCTTCGTTGTGTTATCCGGGGCAACGCCCATCGTGCGCTATCTGGCCTTGCCCCTGGCCGCCGAAGCTTTGCACGTTCCCCCACCATTGCGACTGCTGGTGATGATCGCCAATGCTGACGATCTCGGTCTCCCCTTGAATGTGGCCGAGGAACGAACACGGCTGCAAAGTGCGCTACAAGATTTGCTCGCGCAGGGTGCGCTGGCGATCACTTGGCTCGAACAAGCAACGTTGCGTGAATTGCAGCACACCTTGCGCGGCCAGGAGTATCATCTCTTTCACTTTATCGGGCACGGCTGGTTTGACAGCGCAAGTCAACGCCATGGGTTGATTGTAAAAGACGAGCAAGGCCAGAGCGCACAAGTCGAAACGGCAAGAATCGCAGCGATTCTTCACAACCATCCCAGTCTGCGGCTGGCCTTTCTCAATGCCTGTGAAGGCGCGCGTTTTGCCGAGGACCAACCCTTAGCCGGGGTGGCGCAACAGTTGGTACAACAGGGATTACCCGCGGTGATCGCCATGCAATTCCCCGTGAGCGATCGCGCCGCGATCACGCTGGCGCACGAGTTCTACGGCGCGCTGGCCGACCGCTATCCTGTGGACGCCGCGCTGACCGAAGCGCGCACGGCAATTTTCAGTCAAAACAGCGTTATGGAGTGGGGCACCCCGGTGCTCTTTATGCGCGCCCCCGATGGTAGATTATGGCAAGCGGAGGAAACCATGAGCAAAAAGCGAGATGAAGCGCGTCCAATCAATACGGGTGGCGGCGCGTACATTGGCGGCAACGTCAACACCGGCAGTGGCGATTTGATTGGCCGTGACAAAATTGTCCACGGCGATGAAGTCAAGGGTGACAAAGTGATGGGTCACAAAGCAAGCGGCGATGTGATCGTCGCTACCGTCGGTGCCGGCGCGAAAAATGTGGCGGTGGGCAAGAATATTCAGCAGACTATCAACGAACTCGGTGCGCCCACGTCCGATGACCAACAGGCGATTGAAAAACAATTTGAACGGCTCTTTGCCCTGCTGAATCAGTCGGCCATTGACCCACGCAAAGCAGGCCGCGTCGAGGGCGATCTGGAAACCCTCAAAGCTGAACTGACCAAGACCGCTGCCAGCGAAATTCCTAATGCCAGCACCATCAGCCGCATTGGCGATTGGCTACTGAACAATGTGCCCGAATTGGCCCAAGCCGTCACCGAGCTTTTTGGGTTGCCTGCCGTGGCCAAAGTTCTGGGCAAAGCCGGCGATGCCGCAGTAGCCTGGTGGAATGAACGATTTGGCAAGGTATAAATTGGTTCGACAATTTTTTAGACAGATCCCATCCCAACGTCGATCTACCCCATAAAACTCTCTCCCGAAAAAGTACACCACGCTCGTTTATTGATCGAAAGGGCAATTTTCGGTAGCGGACTTATGGCAGAGCAACCCACAGCTTCGGACGGCGATGAAACTCAATCCTGGCTCCAACGCCAGTGGCAACGGGTGCGCGCCCTGTGGGCACGCGACATTGTCATTGGCCAGGTGGGCGAGGGCGCGACTAATGTCGTCATTGGCAAGAACAATATCCAGATCAACGTTGCCGGGCGCAATCTAACCCTGCCCATCTATTTGATCGGTGCAACGCTGGTCTTGGTGCTCGGCCTGCTGCTCTATCCTCTGGTGGAACCGCTCTGGAATCCAACACAGATGACCGGCCCCTTTCGGATTGCCGTAGCGGATTTTGGCGAGATCAACGAGGGGGGAAACGTCCGTGCCACCGCGCGTGGGGCCGAGATGAGCAAGTGGTTCTTCGATAATCTGTTTGGCGAATACCAGAGTTCGGATACCGATGTAGCGCGCACCATCGAACTCTGGCACGATCTGCGGCCCGACATCCAGAAAAATGTGCGCTTTGGCATTATGCGCGGCGATACGGCAGAAGCGCGCCGCGCCGCGGCCGCCAAGTTGGCGGCGCGCGTTGGGGCGCATATGATCATTTATGGCAATCTGCTCACCGCGGGTGAGACGCCACAACTGGCGCTGGAATTTTATCTGTCGCCACTGGTCAACGATGAGACTGCCGCCATCGTGGGGCCACATCGGCTGGGCCGGCCCATTGAGTTGCCGACAGCCTTTGGCACAGGTAGCCCCGACGCCAATACTGCGGTTGCCAGTCTGCTCAAGGTGCGCACCGATGCCTTCTTTTGGCTCACAATTGGGCTGACCCAGGATATTCTGGGGCGCAGCGCCGAAGCATTGGCCACATTGCGCATGGCCGAAAGCACCCTCACCGCCTGGAGCGATGCCGATGGCAAGGACTTGCTCTACTTTTTTATTGGCCGTCAGGAACTGTTTTTGGGCAATGCGGCGGCGGGCGAGGAAAATTTTCGTCATGCCCTAGCGATTAATCCTACCTATGCACGCGCCCAAGTAGCGCTGGGCAGTGCCCAACTCCGACAGGCACGTGCTATTCCGCCTGCCGAACGCCTGCAAGCACCCAGTTTATTATGGGCCGCGCTGGACAGTCATCTCAAGGGGCTATCCCTGGCCGCAACAGCCCAGGAACCGTTGGTGATCGATCTGGCGAATCTGGCCCTGGCCAAAACCTATCGTCTGTTGGGTGAGACCTACTACCAATTGCATAAGGATACGCAGGCCCGCCAGTTTTTTGCCTTGACCCGCCAAAAGGTAGCCCAAATCGTCGAACCATTAAAAGCGGCCAATCAATTTCGGCTGCTGGCCCAGGCCTATGAAGCGGAAGGGGCAGCGGCACTCCAAGACGGTGTTTTGCTCCTCGAAACAAATCAAGTGGCTGAGGCCAAACAACTGTTGCTACAGGCCAGGAATGCCTATCAACACTGTATTGATCAAGGACGGCAAACAGTCGATCAGGTATTGGTCACCCAGGTAATTGAAGGTTGCCAAAAGTTTTATGGGGTAACGGAGCAGTATTTAGCGGAAGTAGAAAAGGAACAGTCATGAGCGACAAAAGTCACTGGGTAGGGATGCTTGTTCTGCTACTTGTACTATTGAGCGCCTGTTCCCGTAATGCCGCGGAAACGGGCGTACCAGCCC
>Ga0105044_10005561_pt1 | contig 17319 bp, 14 predicted proteins | sample MAT01_FD_78092 | JGI IMG/M metagenome (GOLD analysis project Ga0105044, IMG submission 78092) | Freshwater microbial communities from Lake Fryxell liftoff mats and glacier meltwater in Antarctica - MAT-01 | ecosystem: Environmental > Aquatic > Freshwater > Ice > Liftoff microbial mat | place...
ACGCCACCCAGCGGGAAAAACGCACCCGGCAGCGGCGTCTCGGGAATACGCACGACCCTCTCCACGCCCGGCACCTTCAGCGCGAGGCTGTCGTCCACGCTCACGACCTTGCCTCCCCACACCGGCGGACGGCTGATCACGGCCACCTTCATCCCAGGCAGCGTCATATCGGCGCCGTACATCGCGGTACCCGTCGTCATCGGCACGAGATCGATCGACGGCATGCGCTTGCCTTCCCATCGCCGCTCACCCGGCAACTTGATGCGCACGCGCTCCTTCGCCGGCATGGGAATCGCCCGCGCCGTCGCAATCAACGCCGCATAGACTTTGGTCCGTCCACTCGCGGTGTGTACCACCACGCCATTGTTCGCCCGTACGTCGCCCGACGCCACGCCCCACTCCTTGGCGGCGGCATCTTCGAGTAACGCACGCACCGTCGCGCCGGCGTTGCGGTACGCGGGGAGGAAATCACGAATGCTGGTGGAGCCGTCGGTGTTCTGGTTGCCGTACTTCTTGTCGTCGCCAGGAGCCTGTTCCACGCGGCACGTGGCCCAGTCGGCTTCCATCTCGTCGGCGATGATCATCGGCATGGTAGTACGGATGCCCTGCCCCATCTCCGACCGGTGACAGACAATGGTGATGATGCCGTCGTCGCCAAGTCGCACATACGCGTGAGGTTCCCATGGCTCCGCGTTCGGCGCGAATGGCGTATCGGCCGCTTCGAGGCGTCGCACGCCAAGCGTGCTGGCCGCGATCAACAAACCGCCCATCCCCAGCAGCTTTACGAAATCGCGACGGGGCGTTTCGAGCGAACCGGAGGCGCGTTTGTCATCGTCGGCTGTCTCAGTGTGGGCCGAAATCCACGGCAGTCGCTGTTTCGCGCTCATCGCGGAGCCTCCGCCGCCGCCTTGATCGCCGCACGGATGCGTGGATACGTGCCGCAGCGGCAGATATGGCCGTTCATGGCCGTATCGATGTCGGCATCGGTAGGCTTCGGCGTTTTTGCGAGAAGTGTGGCCGCCTGCATGATCTGACCGCTCTGACAGAATCCGCACTGCGGCACATCGATCTCGCGCCACGCTACTTGCAGTGGATGCGCGCCGTTCGGATGCAAGCCTTCGATGGTCGTCACAGTCATATCGGCCAAAGACTGCATGCGCCGCTGGCAGGCGCGCACCGGTGCGCCGTTCACGTGCACCGTACAGGCGCCGCACTGCGAAATGCCGCAGCCATACTTGGTGCCGGTGAGCGCCAACTCATCACGCAGGAACCAGAGCAACGGCATCGTGGGATCGCCGTCGAAAGTACGACGGGCCCCGTTGACGGTGAGAGAGATGGGGGCGGTGCTCACGCGGGCTCCACTGGAGAAGGGTCGACGACGAAGGCGTACTCCCTGATTCTGGCGATCTGGACGGCGAAGCGTTAGGGGTATGCGGCGGCGTCCACTGTCCAGTTCGGCCCCCACCCACCGTGACGAGCCTCTTTCGACGCTGGCAATAGCGGTTGCCACTCACCTGAGAGCCGCGGCAACGGACCGAATCGTCGGCGGCCACCTTTGGTGTGGCAACACCGCGGGCCTGCGGGCCGAGATTCATCCGCACTGACCCCGCAGCGCCAAGTGTGCCGAACTGTTCCTCTGCGCCTCCGCATCCTCTGCGTGATCTGTCCAGCAGTCTGTCACGCGATGAGTGATCCGTTCAGCGGAAAATCACCGACGGAAACGCTCGGGGATATCGAGAACGGATCACACAGAGGAACGGAGAGCGCAGAGGCGCAGAGGTCTTGCCCCGAGAAGTCGCTGCACACCGAACAGCTACATCTATGCAGCGCTCAAGGATTTCGACTTCGCGGTCGCTGTTTATCAGCGAAAACCCGTGCCGATCCGCGCGGAGGCTGTTACTCGGAAGTCGCCGAACAAGTTGTCGGCCCTACCGCGCGCCCCGCCGGATGCGCACGATCTGCACCGGCGGCGTGATCGCTTGCGCCGTCACGGGCGATCGTTGAACGGCGCGGACGATGTCCATGCCGCTCGTGACCGTGCCGAACGCGGCAAAGCCCTGGCCGTCAAGATTACGGTGACCGCCGAAATCGAGGGCCGGCTGATCGCCGATGCAGATGAAGAAGTCCGACGTCGCGCTGTCGGGACCGCCGCGCGCCATCGACAGTGTGCCGTCGCGATGCCGCAATCCCGTGTCACGCGTGCGCTCGAGTGGAACGGGCGCAAAGCGGGCGCCGACCCGCGACGCATTCGGGCCACCCTGAATCACTTCGATCCGCACCGTATCGGTCGGCTGATTCTGCATCGTGACGGCGCGATGAAAGCGACCGCCATCGTACGCGAGCGAATCGACGTATCGCAGAAAGTTCGTCGCACTGATCGGCGCACGGGCACTGTCCACCAACACCGTGATCGCGCCACGAGTCGTCTCGATCACCACAGGAATACGCCCCGCCCTCGGCGCCGCGATTCGCATCACCAGCGAGCGCTTGGCATACGTGGCCGGTGAGACCCGACGCACCGTGCCCGTCACGCGCGCGCCGTCAACGAGCGCGGTCACCACCACATCAACCGGCTTCATCGACGTGAGGCCGATGTGCACCGGCATGTCGCTCTGCGCATCATAGCCGGAGCCCGCATCGACGAACCGCGTCGCCAGGATCTGACGCGTACCGGCGGTGTACACACGCACTTCCGCACCCGCCAGCGTGGCACGACCGTTCGCATCGACCACGCGCACCTGCAGTGAACGCCGGGCAATCGCCGTCGGCAGCGCGTTGCGCAACACCGGATGCGACGCCTCCGGACGGGAGCCGGCCAAGGCCAGATCCAACCCCCCGTCGCCATCGACATCGGCCCACTGCACGCCGTGGCTGGCCGTCAGCGCCAGCACGTTGTCCGGCGTCACATCGACGAACGCCGGCGTCTGCGCAGAACCGGCGCGCACGAAGAGATAATCGCGAAAGCTTTCGGTGGCCGACACGGTGCCATTCACATAGAGATCGATCAGTCCATCGTGATCGATGTCAGCCAACGCACAGGTATCGTACCGTCCGTCGATCGCAACGCCCCACGCGGCGCTCACGTCGCGGAAGGAGCCGTTGGCGGCGCCGAGGAAGAGACCGTTCGGGCCGTAGTTCGCCGTCACGATATCCGCCACGCCGTCGTTGTTCACGTCGGCGACGCACGGCCGCACCGTGCCCTGCGTGGCGACCTTTACACCGCGTCCGCCCCACGCCAGCCCGATCTGCTCGGCCACATCGGTGAACGTCCCACCGTCGTTGCGAAAGAAACCGTTCGCGTCGCCGTCCTGGTTGGCGACATACAGATCGAAGTCGCCGTCCTGCTGATAGTCGAACCACACCGCCCCCACGCTCTTCCGTTTGTCGGCGAGCCCGACACTCACAGCCACATCGCTGAACACTCCACCGCTGTTGTGATAGAGCATGTTCGCCCTGTCACGAAACGCGACGAACAGATCGAGATCGCCATCGCCGTCGACATCGATGAACACCGGCTGCCGTACGGCGCCCGTTTCAACCGTGAGGCCACTGGCGGCCGTGATATCGGTGAACCGGGCGCCATCGTTGCGGTACAGGCGCAATACCGGGCCGGCGCCGGGGGTAAAGCCCAGCAGCAAGTCGGGGTCGCCGTCGGCATCGATGTCGCTCCACGCGGCCGCCCGGGTGGAACGCGCGTCGGCCACGCCGGCCTCCATCGCGATATCACGGAAAGTGCCGCCCGAATTCAGGTACAGCCGGTTCGGTGTGCCGTTGAAGCCCACGAACAAATCGAGGTCGCCGTCCTGGTCGATGTCGGCGAAGGCATTGGCCAGTGCTCCGCCCGCCGCGAATAGCTCCGGCTGAATCGCTTGAAACACCGGGCGAGACTGCACCGGGTGCGCAGCGGTGACCGACATGAGCAGCGCGACAGCCAGAAGCCGACGGAACATGGCAGCGGGTGTGAGAGTGACGGCACCGCCACGGGTTCACTTGTGCGCCCTTGCGGTTTGCCGTAACGTCGCGTGCATGGCATCGTTCGACAAGATGCGGGCGATGGCAGCGCTCGCGCCCTCCCGCGAACTGTGGCCTTTCCCTCCCGAGGCGTAGCATGATGATCTTTCGTTCGCACCCGATCGTACGCGCTGTTGGGGCGGCGCTGCTACTCTCGCCGGCCGCCGTTTCGGCGCAGGCGACGCTCGACCAGCTCATGAGCGCGCCCTTCGCAACCAACATTACCGCCGCCGCCATCGGTGAGCGGCTCGCGTGGACGCTCAACGAGCGTGGTCTGCGCAACGTCTGGGTGGCGGAAGGTCCACGCTTCACCGCCCGTCGCCTCACGACATACCTGAGCGACGACGCGCAGGAGCTCAACGCGGTGCAACTCTCGCCCGACGGCAGCCGTGTGGTGTACACCCGCGGCGGCGATTACGGCTCGAATTTCGACGACGCGCTTCCGGTCAATCCCACTGGCGCGCCGTTCCCGAACAAGACCGAGATCTGGTCCGTCCCGTTCGCCGGCGGCGCACCGGTGTCGCTTGGCGAAGGCGAGGGGCCGGTGATCTCTCCCAAAGGCGACGTGGTGGTCTTCACGCGCGCGCGCCAGCTCTGGAGTGCCCCGATCGATGGCGCCAAGCCGGCCGCGCGCCTGTTCGACCAGCGCGGCACCGCCAGCGATCCGCAGTTCTCCCCAGACGGCGCGCGCATCGCCTTCGTGTCCGGCCGAGGCGACCACGCGTTCATCGCGGTGTACACGAACGCGCAGACGCCGATCATGTACCTCACACCGTCCACCAATCGCGACTGGGCGCCACGGTGGGCGCCCGACGGTAGGTCGATCGTATTTGCGCGTCGCACCGGCGCCGGTGGCCCGCCGCCCAGGAACTCCGATATTCAGCCCGCACCGTGGAGCATCTGGGTGGCCGACGTCGCCACGGGTGAGGCGACCAAGCGCTGGGCGAGTGACAACTCCCTCAAGGGCAGCGTGCCCGGTACAGATGGAGGCATCAACCTGCATTGGGCGGCCGGTGATCGCATCGCCTTCTTGTCATATCAGGACGGCTGGCCGCACCTGTACTCCATGACCGCACGTGGAAGCGAGAAGCCGATGCTACTCACGCCGGGCGATCACATGGCGGAACACATCGCGCTATCCAACGATGGTCGGCACTTGTACTACTCGGGCAATCTCGGCACCACACCCGGCGACATCGACCGTCGTCATGTGGTGCGCGTGCCCGTAGACCGGGCTGCACCGGAAGTGCTGACACCCGGAATCGGCGTCGAGTGGATGCCCACGCCGCTTGGCTCCGGGCGCGTGGCGGCCATCGGTGGGACGGCGCAGCGCGTGCCCTCGCCGTTCGTGCTCGACGCTGGGGAGGGCGCTCTCGCCAGCGCGAACACACCGCGTATCGCCATCGGCGAATCGCAGACGCCGCCCGAGTTCCTGGCGGCAACACTCGTGACACCGAAGACGGTGATCTACACCTCGTCGGACGGCGTAAAAGTCCACGGGCAGTTGTTCGAACCGCCCGCCGGCGGCGCGTCACGAAAGGCGGCCGTTCTGTATGTGCACGGTGGCCCGCCGCGTCAGATGCTGCTGGGTTGGCACTATGGCGACTACTACTGGAACGCCTACGCGATGAATCAGTATCTGGCGAGCCGTGGCTTCGTCGTACTCTCCATCAACTACCGACTCGGCATCGGCTACGGACATGACTTCCATCGTCCGCCGCGCGCGGGCGTAGCCGGCGCGTCGGAGTACCTCGATGTGAAGGCTGCCGGCGAATGGCTGCGTGCGCAGCCCAACGTAGATCCCAAGCGCATCGGCATCTACGGCGGCAGCTACGGCGGTTATCTCACGGCGCTCGCACTGGGTCGCAACTCCGATCTCTTTGCCACCGGCGTCGACATCCACGGCGTGCACGATATGACCGCCGATCTCGGCTCGCGCTTCGGCGGCACCGCGTGGCGCTTCGAACGATCAGCCGCCCAGACCGATTCCCTGGCACGACTCGCGTGGCGCTCGTCCCCCGTGAGCGCCGTGAACACCTGGCGATCGCCCGTACTGTTCATTCACGCCGACGACGATCGCAATGTGCGCTTCGCACAAACCGTCGATTTCATCCAGCGACTGCGGGCGCGAAACGTGGACCTCGAGGAGATCACCATCGTCGACGACACCCATCACTTCATGCAGCACGCGAATCAGAAGCGGGTGAACGCCGCCATCGCTGCCTACCTCGAGAAGAAGCTGCGGCCCTAGCTGGCGCAGCGGCGGCGCAAGCCGTAGCGTATCGATCTCCTGTCACCCCTACCCGGTACCGCCACATGAAAGCTGTCAGCGAACTCCTCAAGAAGCACGACGGCACGCTCTGGCACTGTACGCCGGACATGACGGTCTACCAGGCGGTAGAGAAGTTGGCGAGCTACGGTGCCGGCGCCCTGCTGGTGATGGACGGCGATCGCCTGGCGGGTGTGTTCTCGGAGCGCGACTACACGCGCAAGATCACCCTACAGGGTCGCAACTCGAAAGAGACACTCGTGTCGGAGATTATGACTGCGGATGTGTTCACGGTGAGCGCGAGCGCACGCACCCATGATTGCATGGCGCTGATGAGTGCCAAGAAGATCCGTCATCTCCCCGTGCTCAACGGCGACAAGGTGCTGGGGATGATCTCCATTCGCGACATCATGGACGATATCATCGCCGATCACGAGAGTACGATCGCCACGCTGCACAGCTACATCCACTCGTAGCCAACCGCACCTCAGGCGTGGATGTACTTCTCGTACACCGCGCTGAAGTCCTTTCGCGTGTGATCGTCGCGCACGGCATCGTTCATCGCATCGAGCACCGCGCGGTAGTGGCTCACCACGGCCGCCGGATCGATGACCGGGTTGTTCAGCTTCATCATGGAGCCAAGGACGGACGCCGCCCCCATCGCGTGCGCGCGTCCGACCTCATCGCGCCGCTGCAGCTTGCCGATGCTGTAAAGCGCCTTGTACATGTCTTTCAGTGCTTCCAGATGGCTCTTGCGCACATCGATGCTGAAGAGCTTGTCGCCGATCGTGAACTTGAGCTCGATATCGAGATCTACGGTGCCCGCAGTTTCGATCGACACATGGGCGATCGCATACTGCGCGTACTCGTACCGACGGATCACACGCTTGGCCGAAATGGCCGACTCACCGTCTACGTGGATGAGCGCCAGGTTGGTGAAGCAGTACTCGTCTTTCCGCGACTTGATCAGGAAGTAGATCTTTTCCTGGTCTTCGTGAAAGAGATAGTCGTCGGCATCGACCTTGTCGAAGTCCTTGGACTCGACGATGACACCGATGTCACTGAGGCCAAGCGCCTCGGCGGCGAACTTCTTGAACATGTGATTCCCGGTTTCTGGAAGAACAGTTAGCGCGCGCCCATCACCGCGGCGAGCCGCGCTATGAATCTAGCACTGCGTAGCATCGCGGGGACATCGGCGAATTCGCCCGGCTCGGCTCGTGCACCGCCACGCTCTCCACCCATACCGATCGCCAGCGTCCCGCCGGCGATGGCCACATTCAGGTTCGACGAGCCGGCAATGCCGAGTTGCGGCGTCATGCCGAGCGCCGTCGCGATACTGACCGCTGACCGCACAAGCTTCGAGGTATCCGCGCCGGCGATCTGGCCACCGGCGGTTTGCTGGAGTGGCCGCATATCGAATCGCGTACCGGTTTCGCGCGACACACTATCGAGCACCGCGCGCACCGCGACCTCGTTGCGTGCAATGGGCGCTGCTTCGAGCGCGCGGATATCGACCGAGAACCACGCGCTGTCGGGCTTGCGATTCACGACATCGCCGGCGCGGATCATCGAGATGTTGAGCACCGAGCGCGTATTCGCCGGCGGCTGCGGAATAGCCAGAATGCGGTCCACGGCGCGCGCGATGCCCTGATTCACATTCGGCAGCCCGCCGGTGAGCGTGTGGCCACCCCGATTGTACGCCCACACCCGCCACCAATGGATGCTGATCGCACCGTACGTGAGCGAACGACCGTCGCCCAGCACATCGACAAAGGCGTCCGCTCGCGACTTCCAGTCGGCATACAACGTCTTCATGCCGATAAGTCCTGTCTCTTCCTGCGCCACCGCCGCAAACACCAGATCGTGTTCCGGCTGCACACCAGCCGCCACGAGCGCACGGGCAGCGGCGAGCACGGCCGCCGTGGTGCTGGAAGTGTTGGTGCCAGGACCGATCACACGATCACCGCTCACATACGGCGGGCGCGTGGCGTTGCGCTGATGCTGCGCCACCGGCGCCAGGTCATCGAGCGTAGCCACGAACACGATGGCGCGCCGTGACGCATCGGGCAGTGAGCCGCGGATGCGTCCGGTCACATTCGGCGTGATGTCTACCACCACATCCGTCAGACCGATCGCGCGCATCTGCGCCGCGACCGCCTGCGCGCGTTCCGCTTCCTCACCAGAGGGGGACCGGATGGTGGCGAGGCGGACCAGATCCGCCGACATGCTATCGCGACGGGAGTCAATCAACCCGTCGAGTTGCGTAGCCAGCGCGGGTGGTTGCGCTTGCACGGCGACCGGCAGCGCAAGCACGCAAACACAGAGTGCACGAATCGTCATCATGGTCGGTATGGTGCCTTGATCTTCATGGAGATGCCCGTGGTGCCCCACTGCAATCGCAGCGTCGCGTCGTCACGCAACACCATCGGGAACTGGTACGTCAGCGTTTCCACCGACGTCGCCTGATCGGGAACCACCTCGAGCCGCAGCGCGTCGAACGCGGCGCCAGGATACGGCGTGTGCTGGATGTTCTTCTGGCGATTGAGAATGAACGTCCACGGGCCCGTAGCGCGCGGAATCAGCCACGCGGTGTACGTACCCTTGGCCACGGGCGTGCCATCCAGCGTGATATCACGGCTGATCGTGATCTGTGTCGCGACGTCGGCCCCCGGATGCCAGATGCTGTCCCATGGCACCAGCGCCCCGAACAGCACCCGCCCGCGCGCCGTAGGACGACCATATGCGATGGCGATGTCGGTAAACGCCACGCGTTGCGCTACGGAGCCGCGCTGACTCGGCGGATAGCCCCGCGCACGCAGCGGAGCGGCGGTCACGAGGGTCACTGTGAGGAGCGGCATGAAAAATCGTCGCATCATCTTCATGGAATCAAGGCAGCGTGGTAGATCAGGCGAGATCGTTGGAACCGATCACACAGAGATTAAGGAGGTAAAGAGATAAAGAGAGTGCACGAATGACCGTCTCTTTTTCTCCTTTGCTCTTTTCCTCTGTGTGATCAGTTCAGCGATCGAAAGGATACGCGTCACGCAGGAACTACTCAAGATCCGAACGAAAGCCCAGAGCGGACTCCGCCGCTGCATTCCCAGCGGAGCGCCCCCGCGCCATCTTTCCGCGATGACACCACATCCGCTTCGCGTGTTCATGCTCGGCGCTACCGGCACGATCGGTCGCGCCACCGTTCGCGCGCTCGTTCGCCATGGACACGAGGTCGTGTGCTTCGGTCGTGCGGGTGCCACCGCGTCCCCCGGCGTGAGCGTGCGCGAGGGGGACGTCACCGACCCGGCGTCGATCGCCCGTAACGGCTTCAAGGGTGAGCACTTCGACGCGGTCGTGTCCTGCCTGGCCTCGCGGTCCGGCGTGCCGCGCGATGCCTGGGCCATCGACCATCAGGCGCATCTCCACGTGCTCCGCGCGGCACAGACGTCCGGTGTACCACAGATGGTGCTCCTCTCGGCCATCTGCGTGCAGAAGCCACTGCTGGCCTTCCAGGAGGCCAAGCTGGCCTTCGAGGCGGCCCTCATGGAGTCCGGCCTCACATGGTCGATCGTGCGCCCCACCGCGTTCTTCAAGTCGCTATCGGGCCAAGTGGACCGCGTGCAGCGCGGCAAGCCGTTCCTCGTGTTCGGCGACGGCACGCTCACTGCTTGCAAGCCGATCAGCGACGACGATCTGGCTGAATTCATCGCGGGCTGCCTCACCGATCCCGCGCGACAGAATCGCGTGTTGCCCATCGGCGGTCCTGGTGCTGCACAGACCCCCCGTGAACAGGGTGAGCAACTCTTTAAATTGCTCGGACGCGAACCTCGCTTCAAGCAGGTGCCGGTGGCACTGCTCGACACGATCGTCGGCGTGTTGAGCGTGCTCGGCCGTGTCGTGCCGCTACTCGCTGATAAGGCACAATTGGCTCGTATCGGTCGCTACTACGCCACGGAATCGATGCTCGTGTGGGATCCGACCGCGCAGCGCTACGACGCGGCCGCCACGCCGTCCACCGGACAGGACACCCTCGTGGACTTCTTCGCCAGGCGCCTACGGGGCGAAGCGGTCGACGACCGCGGCGAGCACGCGGTGTTCAAATGACCGGCGCGATCCGCGTGCAGCCGGTATCCGATGTCGCCGAGTGGCGGAGATCGCTGCTCACCGTCATCATGCGTTCCGGACTCATCCTCGGCGCTCTGGTATGCGTGCCTAGCGTCATCATGGCGCAGCGCGCGGGGCTGACCGGTATAGTCGTGATCGACGTGCTCGCGATAGCGGTTCTTGCGACGCTCATCGCGTTGAAGCAGCTGCCCTTCCGCGTACGCGCCACACTGTTCTGCTTGATCCTCTACGGACTCGGCACCGGTCTGTTGGTATCGGTCGGTTCGATCAGCCAGATCTTCCTGCTCGGATTCTCGATCATGACGGCGCTGCTGATCGGAACACCCGCCGGCCTGGCGGCAACCGCATTGAGCACCGCCACCTTGCTCCTCGTCGGACTGTCCGGATTTGCCGCGCCGGACATGTTCATGATCGCGAACTCGCAGGGACCGAGTGGCTGGATCACCGTGACGCTGAACTTCGCACTCATCGCGGCGCTGCTCATTCTGGCGATCGGTATGGTGATCTCGGCTTTGGAAACGGCGCTGCATCGTGAGAGGCTCGCCGGTATAGCCGTCACGCGCGAACAGGTCGTCCTTCGTACCTTGATCGACGCTATGCCGGATGTCGTGTTTACCAAGGATCGTAACGGGCGCTTCGATCTCGCCAACCGAGCCGCCTGCGAGCAGTTCGGCAAGGAGGACGAGAATCAGGTCATTGGCCTTTCCGCGTTCGACATCTGGCCAGAGGAGTTCGCCGTGCAGCGTGAGGCGGAAGACGCGCCGGTACTCGCCGGTACTGCATTGTTCAACTCCGAAGGATTTCGTATCCGTGCCGACGGTAGCACCCGGTGGTTTCTGGTCATCAAGGTCCCGTTGCACAATGCAGAAGGCGAGATCACGGGCCTGGTGGGTATCAGTCGTGATATCACCGATCGAAAGTTGGCCGAGATGCAGCGCGATCAACTGCAGGGGGAGTTGCAGCAATCGCAGAAAATGGAAGCCGTGGGCCAACTTGCCGGCGGTATCGCGCACGACTTCAACAATCTGCTGACGATCATCACCGGACACAGCGGCCTTCTGCTGTCGCTCCCCGATCTCTCACGCGACGTGCGGGAGGCCGCACAGGAGATTTCCGACGCTGCTGATCGCGCCGCCTCGCTCACACGTCAGTTGCTCGCCTTCAGTCGCCAGGCCGTTCTGCAGCCTGAGGTGATCGATGTCAACACGGTCGTGCTCGAAGCGTCGAGGCTCTTGCGTCGCGTGATCGGAGAAGACGTCAGGCTGAGCACGACGCTCGACTCGCAGATCCCGGCCGTACGCGCCGACCCACATCTGTTGAATCAGATCCTCATGAACCTTGCGGTGAATGCGCGGGACGCAATGCCGACAGGGGGCACATTCAGCATCGAGACCCGCATCGTGGACGTCGATCACACGGGGAGTGGCATGCCGCTCGGTGTGAGACCGGGGCTGAATGTTCTGCTGCGGATAGCCGACAGCGGCACCGGCATGGCACCCGATGTGCTCGCCCGCATCTTCGAGCCCTTCTACACCACCAAGGGCGTAGGCAAAGGCACGGGCCTCGGGCTATCGATGGTGTTCGGCATCGTGCAGCAGAGCGGTGGCGGCATTCACGTTTACAGTGAGCTCGGGCACGGTTCTATGTTCGAGATCTATCTTCCCGCTGTGTCCGCCGCGTCGTCACGGATCGTGGAGGAGCTGAATGACAGTGTGCGAGGCGGTACCGAAACCATTCTGCTGGTCGAGGACGACCTCGGGGTCCGCGCCCTCGCGGCGCGTGCCTTGCAGTCGCTTGGATACGATGTCCTGTTGGCATCCGACGGCCTTTAGTTGCTGCAGGTTCTCGCAACCACCGACAAGACGTTCGCGCTACTCGTGACCGACGTGGTGATGCCGAATCTGGGCGGCCCGGCGTTGGTGGCAGCTCTGGGGGATCGACGGTCGTTGATGGCGGTGCTGTACGTAAGCGGACATACTGACGATGCCGTCCTTCGGCACGGCGTGTTGCAGGCCGAGGTCGATTTCCTGCAAAAGCCCTTCACGGCGTCGATGCTCGCGCGCAAGGTGCGCACAGTACTCGACGACCGTGCGCCTGATGACGATCGCTGACGACCGCTCAGCGCAGTCCGCGCACAAACTGCAGATATGCCGCGCGCTGGGCATCGACCGCCGCCGCCGGACCGAAGCACTGAAAGAACAGTGCGCCACGCGGTGTTTCTGCCACCACCGCAATCAGCTTATGCCCAGGGCGAGCTGCGTCTGCCGAAGAGCCGGCGCCCACTCCGCGCGCATACGTCCCCGCATACTCGGCGATCGTCAGCGGAAAAGCTCCCGTCCTATCACGACGCACCGTTTCCGCGACCGGGCCGCCAGTGGGATTGCTGAACTGACTCTTCCAGCGCTCGAGATTCGCCTGCGACGATCCACCCTGCCCCGGGCCGAAGAAGTATACGACGATCTCCACCGGGATCGCACCGTTTGCCGCCGGTACGCGATACTCGGCCAGTCGCATATTCGACGACGGCGAAGCACCGACCCAGCCCGCTGGCACCGTGGTCCGGTACTCGAGGAACGTGGCCTGCGCCTGCAGGGTCACAACGGGCGTCGCCAGTAACAGGCTGGCCGCAAAAGACAGAAGGCGCAGGGAAATCATCAGTGCTCACACGAAAGGGGAAACCAGCCATCGCAACGTACGCAGTTCTCTGACGTGAAGCAAAAGCGCCGCGCGCACCGTATGGTCCTTTCGGGCTTTCAACACAAATATTCCATCCGAGCCTTTCCTTGACCCTCCTGCTCAACATCCTGTGGTTCGTCATCGGCGGCGGCTTCGTAGCCGGGATCGCGTGGGTGCTGCTTGGACTCCTCCTCGCGATCACCGTGGTCGGTATCCCGTTCGCCGTGGCGGCCTTTCGCATTGCCGGCTTCGCCGCCTGGCCGTTTGGCCGCACCCTGGTAAATGCGCGAACGCTGGGCGAAGACCCCATCGTGGGCACCGGCCTCGCCAACGTCCTCTGGATCATCTTCGCCGGCATCTGGCTCTGGATTTCGCACGTCCTTGCCGGCATTGCTTACTGCGTGACGATTATCGGTATACCGTTCGGCTTCGCACACTTTCGACTGGCCGCGGTATGTTTTGCGCCACTCGGGAAACGCGCCGTCGATCTCCCCTAGCGCCCACCATGTCGCCCACACGCCGCGAAGCCCTCGCGCAGCTCAGTGCCTTACTCGCCATGCCACTGGTCGGCTGGCCCGCGCGTGTCGGCGATCCACTCGCGGGCACGATCGCACAGTATCAGGCGGCGCGCCTCCGCCGTGATTTCTCCGCCGTCGAGGTCACCACGGAGGCGCTCAAGCGATGTCGCGCCTGGAATGGCACGTTGCGCGCGATCGATCAACTGGCCGATAGCGCAATCGCCGAAGCGCGCGCGTCGGACGACCGGGCGAAACGACGCGCCTTGATCGGCCCGCTCGACGGCGTCCCGCTGTTCGCCAAGTCGATTTACGACATGATGGGACTGCCTACCACGGCGTCGAGTGCCGAGTGGGCGCGCCTCTTCCCCATGCCGGCCACGCGCGATGCGCTCGAGGTGCAGCGGCTTCGCACGGCCGGTGCCGTGCTGCTCGGCAAAACTGCCGCTGACGATTTCGCGTACCGCGGCAACGGCACCAGCTCACTCACGGGACAGGTACGCAATCCGCACGACCGCGCCGGACTGCGCACACCCGGTGGATCGAGCGCGGGATCGGCGGTGGTCGTTGCCTGCGGTATGGCCTTCGCCGCCCTTGGCACCGACGACGGCGGATCGAATCGCATCCCTGCTCAATTCACCGGGGTCGTGGGAATGAAGCCGTCGTTCGGGCTGGTGCCGCGCACTGGTGTGATTCCTACCTGGCCGTATCTCGATACACACGGCCCGCTGGCACGCACCGTCGCCGATGCCGCGCTCATGCTCGATGCGATTGCGGGCCCCGATGCTTCCGATGCCCTCGCCGATCGCGCGCCGTATCCTAATGGCCGGCTCGGTACGCTCCGTGACGACGCACTCGTGGGCGCCCGACTCGGACTCGTAGAGTTGCACGTGCCGCGCGACCAGATGAGTGCCGAGTGCATTGCACTGTTCGACCGCGCTATCGGCGATTGTATAGGCGCCGGGGCCGTGGTCGAATCGTTCGTGCCGCCGGTGGATCGCGTGAACGTGCGTAACCTGTTCGCCACGTTGGCCACCGCGCGCGGGGACGTCGCGCCGAATCACAACGCACCGGCACCCACGGCCAACGCGCTCCTGCGCTACTTCGCCCGGCAAGGGGCAGACGCCGAGCGCAACGCTGAACAACAAGTACAGCGTGGCCTCGCCGCCTTTCGTGCGTTCTATGACGTGCTGCCCGCCGACTGGGACGGCATGCGGCGGCTCATCGTGCAACCGTACGAACAAGATGCCGCGAGTGTGTCGTTCGCCCGCTCGCGTGAACAGGCCGTCGCGCAACTGGCTTCGGCCTTCGCGGCGAAACGGATCGACGCCATGGTGTATCCCACGATGCCATTCGGCGCGCCCGCCGCGACCGATCCGTGGCCCGACGTACGCACGGCGCTCGGCTACGGCAACTGGCTCGGACTTCCCGAGGTGTCGGTGCCGGCTGGCGACGGTGCGAATGGCATGCCCGCCGGCAATCTGTCGTTCGTTGGACTCCCGGGCAGCGATGCGCGCCTGCTCGCACTGGCCCATGCCTACGAACAGCGTTCACAGCGGTTCGCGGCGCCGCCGACACCGGCGTGATGGCGAGTCTCACGGCGCGTACGCGCGCCATCCTTTCCGTGCTCACGATAGTGCTCATCGTGCTCGCCGGCTGCCACAGTGACGCGACCAATGCGCCGCCTTCCGATGGTCGCCTTGCCACGGGCACGTGGGGTGGTGACAGCGCCGGCGTGCTGGTGAACGACACGATCGCGCACGTGCATGTCGGTAGCACCTACGGCGATGTGCGCGGTCGTGTGCCACTGGACGCCGAGGGTCGATTCACGGCCGTGGGCAGCTTTCTGCTGCGGGCCTATCCTATCGCGATCGGGCCGACGATGCCGACGCAATTCGTCGGACGCGTGCCCGGCGTCCGCGCCGCGCGCTCCTAGTCTCACCTTCACTCATCGGAACATGCGCACACGTTTCACCACACTACTGCTTGCCTTGGCGCTCAGCGGCTGCGCCTCGACCGCGCGCTCGCGCGGGCCGAACGCCGACCTACCCCGCAGCGACGCGCGCCGAGTCGCCGTCATGGCCGTCGTCGACTCGGCGCTCGGACACATCAATAGCGGTGACCTGGTCGCACTTTCGGATCTCATGCTCCCCGAAGCGCAGTTCTTCCCCGCTCGGGAGCAGGCCGGTCGCGGTGGCACCTACACGGTGCGCACTATGGCCGCGCAGCGCGCGGCCGGTAAGCGCGCGCCGATCATCGAGCGAGGCTATGACGCCACGGTCCGCGTGGCCGGCACGATCGCGAGCGTGTGGATGCCCTACGACCTCTGGGCCGAAGGCAAGTGGTCGCACTGCGGCATCGACTTGCTCACGTTGGTGCAGGTGGGTTCCACGTGGCGCATTGCCAACTTTACCTACACGGTCGAGCAGCCGCCGGCGTGCCGGATGCATCCGGATGGTGTGCCGGCCGGCTACAAGGCGCCTCCGCAGTGATCGCGGAGTCGCTGGACCCTACTTCGCCCTCCACCGCGCCTTGAGCGCCGCGTAAGCCGCCAAACGCGCCTTGGCTGTCTGCACCATCACCTCCGTAGCCGGCGCGTCGCTCTCCTGCAACACGTCGATCACGGCCTGGTGTGAAGCGGCAACGCCCCCGAAAGCATCCTGACCCGCGAACGTCGTACGCCCGCTCGAGCGAGCTTCGGCGGCCAGTGTCTGCGCTTCAACCATCGCGTCGTACAATGCCAGCGACAGATCGTGCTGCTGCGTAAGCCCGGCCCGCGCTGTCTTCACTCGCGGGTCCATGCGCACGGTGAACGGGTGCGACTGCACGGCGCCATCGACCGTCAGGCGCGCGGTATACACCCCCGGCATCACCCACGGCCCCTCGGGCTCGCACTTGGTGTTGTAAGGCGTCGCTGAGATCGGCAACGAGCACTCGTCGCTTGGCCGAGCATAGTGCAGGTCCCACGTGAAGCGCTGCAACCCGGCCTTGGCACTCGGTGCCGCAGCCGGGCGGAACCAGTAGCGCGGCCAGTTGCCGGCGTCGGTGGGCAGCGGCGTGGGATCGGTGCTCGCGAACGTGCGCAGCACGCGACCGGACGCATTGAGAATCTCGAGCGTTACCGACCGCGCGTCGCGCGACAGGTAGTAGTCGATCATCGCGCCGTCAGGCGGATTCTCGGCTCGCGGTTCATCGGGTGGTACCGGTGTGTCGGTATACATCGAGTAGCGTACGCGCGTGGCGACCGCTGGTTTGAACAAGGTCGCTGGCGCCGTCGCGCTGGTCTCGTTCCACTGCCGCAGTGCCGTCGTGTTGTCGAGAATCCAGAAACCACGACCGTGCGTGCCCACGGCGATATCGTCGTCCTTGATCACGAGATCGCGGATCGAAATCGCCGGCATGTTGCCGCGCAGCGAGTGCCAGTGATCGCCGTCGTCGAGCGAGAACCACACCTGTGTTTCGCTGCCCGCGTACAGCAGGCCACGCCGCTTGGGATCCTCACGCACCACATTGATCGGCGCATCGGTCGCGATGCCGCTCACGATCTCGGTCCATGTAATACCGCCGTCGCGGGTGCGATAAATATGCGGCCGCAGATCATCGAGGCGCAGTGTATTCACCGCCGCGTACGCCGTGGTGGCACTGAAGTGCGACGCGTCCATGATCGACACCTTCCACCACGCCCCGATCTGCGGCGGGGTCACGTTGCGCCATGTTTTGCCGCCGTTG
>Ga0105044_10005564_pt1 | contig 17316 bp, 18 predicted proteins | sample MAT01_FD_78092 | JGI IMG/M metagenome (GOLD analysis project Ga0105044, IMG submission 78092) | Freshwater microbial communities from Lake Fryxell liftoff mats and glacier meltwater in Antarctica - MAT-01 | ecosystem: Environmental > Aquatic > Freshwater > Ice > Liftoff microbial mat | place...
AGCTGACAAAGGAAATGTCACTAAACATAGAGGTTGAACCGGCCACGATGATCGAATTGCGGGCCCATTTACCGGACCGCGAAGTCGCAGAAATCGTCGGCGTGATCGCGTCCTACAACATGGTGTCGCGTTATCTGGTGGCGCTCGGGATCGAGCCGGAATAACGCTGGCTGGCGTGAGTTGTGACATATGATTTGCAATCGACCTGAAGAGGTTCTGATATTCTTGCAGACAGTAAAAATCAACACACCACCATAAGACGATAGCGAGCAACCATGTCCCTAATTTCCACAAAAAGCGGCAATGCATTGATTCTGGGATTGAAGGGCCGCCTTGACCAGGATAACTGTGATGCGTTTCGCGATGAATTGACGCCCCAGCTCGATACTGCGGCACGCGACCAACTGGGCATCGTCCTCGATCTGTCACAGCTGGAATACGTTTCCAGTGCCGGCCTCAGGTGTTTCATGCTCGCCGTCAAACAGGCCAAGACATTTAACGGTCGCATCGTGGTCGCGGCGCTGCAGCCGATGGTCGCTGAAATATTTCAGATCAGCCGCTTCGACATGTTGCTGGAGGTTTTCAAGACCGTTGACGCAGCCGCCAGCGCGGTCGGTGAAAATCCAACCGCCACCAAGAAGTAGCGTGCATTGGCAGGAGAGCCTGGACTATAGCAATTTGAGAGACGGGGACTAAGTCATGATCGTTCGATTCTGGGGTACGCGCGGGTCCATTCCCGTTGCACTGACTTCCGCTGACATTCGCGACAAGATCGTGCAGGCATTGCTGAAGGCATCGGGCCGCACGTTCAGCACATCCGAAGAAGCCTACGCCTTCGCCCGCGACGAACTCGATTTTTCGGTTACGAGCACGTTTGGCGGACATTCGTCTTGCGTCGAGCTCGATTTGGGCGGTGACGAATATTACGTCTGCGACATGGGCAGTGGTGCGCGGCCGTTTGGTTCGCATGTGCTGGCGCGCCAGCAAGGCCGGCCAGCGACCGTCAATGTATTTGTCTCGCATGTGCATTGGGACCACATCATGGGCTTTCCATTTTTCGGCCCTGCCTATGTTCCCGGCACGAAGATCCGTATTCACGGTTGCCATGAGACGCTTGAATACGCATATCGCTTGCAACAGGCGCCGCCATGTTTTCCAGTGACGTTCGACCAGATGGCAGCAGATATGGAGTTCATCTATCTCAAGCCTGGGCAGAAATACGATGTGGGCGGATTGAGCGTAACGCCTAGCTTGCAGCTTCACTCCGGTGACTCATTCGGCTATCGTTTTGAAGTCGGCGGCAACGTTATCGTCTACTCCACAGATTCAGAGCACAAGCTCGAAAACAGAGACGAGGCAAAGCGCTTTGCCGACTTCTTTCACCAGGCTGATGTCGTGATCTTTGACGCGATGTACGCACTGGCCGACGCGATCTCGGTGAAAGCCGACTGGGGACATTCCAGCAACATCGTCGGCGTAGAACTCTGCCAAATGGCGCTCGCCAAGCACCTTGTGTTGTTCCATCACGAACCCGCCAACAACGATGCCACGCTTGAACGGCTGTTGACGGAGACGCGCCGGTTTGAGGAATTAACCCGCGATGGGCCGGTGCTCAAAGTGTCGTCGGCGTACGATGGCATGGAGCTGGAGTTCTGAACGTAAGTGCCATTTTCGCCAGTACGCTGAACCGTTTTCGGCTCGGCGCGGTCGTTTTGCTGGCGGCGTTTGTAGTGTTGTTTGCCAGTGAGCATGCGATTGTTACGTCCTTGCGTCATGCCGTATTTGATGCCTACCAGCGGTGGTTTCCATTTCAAGGTGTTAACGAACCAGTAATCATCGTTGCGATCGATGAAAAAAGTTTAACTGCACTGGGTCAATGGCCTTGGCCACGGGCAATAATGGCCAATCTGGTCGACAAAATCACCGCCTACCAGCCTGCTGTGATTGGCTTTGACGTATTGTTTGCCGAACCTGATCGCTATTCTGCGGGCGCATTTGCCAGCCTGATTCCAGGCATTTCACCTCAGCAGATCGAAAAGGCGAAGGCAGAACATAGTGGCGACCGCAGATTTGCGCACGCAATTAGAAGCAGCTCAGTCGTGTTGGCAATGGCCGACGTAAAGAACTCCAAAGGCATCAACAGTCGTTTGCCGCAGGTGGCGCCGCCGCGGATTAGCGCGAAAGGTGAATTACCATTCAAGCGATTCGAAGACGTACGGCTAAGCATGCCTGAGCTGGACCAGGCTGCTGCAGGACGCGGCTTCATTACAGAGGAAGCGGAAGACGGCATCGTGCGCCGGGCCGCGCTGTTCGCGCATATCGGCAAGGCCGATAGAGACGATCAAGTTATTGGATTATCTCTCCCACTAGAAACATTGCGTGTTGCGACGCAGGGCGGTGTCGCGATTCGCGAACTGGAAGGCAGCGGACTTGAAGTGAAACTTGCGGGTCTCACGTTCCCGGTACAGCAAGACGGATCAATCTGGTTGCGCCCATCGAAGCACAATAACGATAGATTTGTCTCGGCAATCGATGTAATTCAAGGCAAGGCTCCTCGCGATTTCCTCAAAGATGCAATTATTCTGGTCGGCATCACGGGGTTAGGACTATTCGACAACAAGACGACAGCGCTCCGTGAAAACATTCCCGGCGTTGAAATACACGCCCAGGTCATCGAACAACTGATCGCAGGAGAGCATCTGCGCCGCCCCGCCAACGCGAAGGCGATTGAACTGGCGCTGATGATCTTGTCCGGCTTACTGCTGATCTGGCTAGTTCCCAAGCTGCGCGTGCATTTTGCGCTACTGGCATTCCTCGGCATTGGCACCTCGCTGGCAGGCATCGGCTTGGCCTCCTTCCATTGGGGACATTTGTTGATCGACGTGGCCTGGCCCGCCATCAGTACCGCGGGCGTGCTCGTCGTCATACTTGCAGGCTCCTTGGCGGTATCGGATCAGCTCCGGCGGGTCATGGGTGAACAAGCCGCGCGCATGGGTGGCGAATTGAAGGCGGCACAGCGCATCCAGATGGGCCTGCTGCCAGATCCGGCGAACGTCTTTGCTGCCGAAGTGCGTTTCACGGTCGCGGCGAAGTTGGAGCCTGCGCGCCGCGTGGGTGGCGATTTTTACGATTGCTTCATGATCGACAAGAATCGTTTGTTCTTTGTCATTGCCGACGTTTCCGGCAAGGGCTTGGCAGCCGCCCTCTTTATGGCTTCGGCAAAATCACATATCAAGAGCGCCATGCTGCTCAATCCGCAAGACGTGAGTACCGCGTTGACCGCAGCGCAGATCGAACTGGCGCGTGAAAATCCGGAGCAAATGTTCGTCACTGTGTTTGCGGCAGTGCTTGATGGCGCCAGCGGCAGGCTCGATTATGTGAACGCCGGTCACGACGCACCCTTCGTACGAGCGCCAGGCCAGCCTGTCGAGCGTCTGCAACCGGCGGCCGGCCCACCGTTGTGCGTCATGGATGATTTTACTTATGTGGGTAACACGTACCAGATGGCCATCGGCGAATGGCTGTTTACGATGACCGACGGCGTTACAGAAGGCACCAACAAAAAAGGCGAATTCTTTGGCTTCGGTCGGCTGGAGGCGATATTGAATGAAACCGATCCGGCAGCCAGTCCGAGTGAACTCGTCGACCTGGTGCTGGCGCGGGCACATACATTTGCCGAGGGATCGGAGCCTGCAGACGACATCACGTTACTTGCGATGCGCTGGGGTTAATAGCGTTCTCAGGTTTGTGTCAATTAACTATCTGACGTTGATTTCGACCCGACGATTGCGCTCTTCTGCAACGCCCTCGCGGGTCACGATCAAAAGCTCCCGTTTTCCCCTTCCTGCGACTTGAATTCGATCCACATTGATGCCGCGCATGGTCAACAGCTCGCGCATGCGCTCGGCGCGCGCCAGCGAGAGCTTGTCGTTGACAACGTCGCTGCCGACGTTGTCTGCATGCCCCGTCACCAGCAGATCGGGCGCCGGACGACGCTTGATTTCGTCGAGTACATTGGCCAATTCGGCATTGGATGCCGTCGTAAGCTCATCTTTGCCTTCGAGGAAATAAAGCAAAAAAGTTGCCGGTCTTCCTGGCAACGCAGCCACGGTATCACTGAAAATCTTGTTTACTGCCTCGGCCGATAGCGACATTGCTTCTTGCGTGCCCTGCGAACCAATTCGCGAACCGGCAAACGCCTTATCCAACACTTGTTCGGAATTGTTACGGCGGACGACCACGCCACCAATTGTCCCATCGTGACCTGGCAACACCACCACCAATTCTTCGCCCAATGGCGGGTGTGTCTGGGCACAGGCCATCAACAAAACAGCCGCGCACGTGCAGCCAACAACATTCATTATATTTTTCACGGGCATCGACCTGGCGTCTGAGATTGAAAAATCAGGGGCCTACAGGCGCTTCATCCACCTTCACCACAAACTCGGTGCCACGCACACCCATGATGCTGGACGGCGTACGAATGCGCATCGACTCTGGCAGTTGCTTCACCATTTTCCCAGAGACTGCCGCGAGTGTGCCTTTCCTCAAGTTGCCGTCAAATTTGCCCACATGTGTAGTGCTGTCAAACGTATATTGATCGATCGCAAATACGCTATTGGGACCAGTAGAAATCAGGCTGTTGTCGAGAAACGTGACCCCAACAGCACTACTTGCGCCGGTGGTAAGGACATCGGCGGCAAAAACTTTCATGCCCGGTGCCGCAGCGATTTTTTCGGCGCCACGCTGTATCGTTGCGGTGCCCTTGGCGACCTTGATATGACCGACTTCATTTGCTACCGCCGTTATCGCGAACCAGCCAGCGCAAACCGCTAGCGCCCAGTTTTTCCACATGGTAGCCTCCAAGTTGTTGTTGAATGGTTTGCAAAACCACCATTTACGGTCTTATCCTATCCCTTACCAAGTCACGCTGCAATGGACAACCGCACACATTCCGAAGCGATGTTTCCGGCCAGGCTGAGCGCCTGGCGCCCAGCACGCGAGTTTCTTGAGCGCTTCTGCGCGAAGGCGTCGCTGGCTCGACCCCCCACTCTTAGGCTAAATCTGATTCTTGAAGAGCTCTTCACCAATACTGTCAATCACGGACATCGCGGCGATTGCGATTCTCTTGTCTGGATTTCACTGGTGGCGAATGAGTCCGATGTCGCTGTCACCTATCTCGATCAAGGCCCGCCATTCAATCCATTGGCAATGGCTAAAAAACAACTCGACGTGCCGTTGGACGAGCGCCACATTGGCGGGCTAGGCGTGCACTTGACGACCGAACTGACCACCGCTTCCGACTACGCCTACCTGTTTGGCCGCAATCGTTTGCGGCTGGTTTTGCCGACACGGCCACCCGTGGAACAGGCTTGATTGATCGTATCCCACCTGCTTCATTCATGGTTGTGCGATCAGCATTTGCATGAGCTGTTCACCTGCCTCGATGTCGGCGCGAATGCGCTCCTCTGGCGATGCAAGCGCGAAGCCAAGCCGCTCAAGCAGGCGCATTGATCGCTGGTTGTCGCGTTTCAACACGGCAGAGAGGTACCGAACCTGGTAATTCGCAGCGAGCTCGGCAATCATGGCCTTGACCGCCTCGCTCGCGAGGCCACGCCCCCAATGGCTGCTGGCAATGACGTAAGCGATAGTTGCGCTGTCGTTGGCGCGCACGGTGGCTTGCACAAAACCAATCATCTCCGATGGCTGACAGCGGATGACCCAATTGAGCCACTGCTCCTCACCGTCGGCGGAACGCCTCGATTCGAGCCTTGCAAATCTGGCGCGCAGCCATTCGACCGACGCTGGTGGCTCGTTTTCGTAGGTGTAGACCGCCGGATCGCTGAGAACGTCAAACATAACTTCTGCGTGCGTCGCTAATTGCGGCTCAAGGGTGAGATTGGCAGATCGGATGATTTGCATGTGCGTTTGAATGTCGACACTCAATGGAAGTCTGAGATTTTGGTGCCGATGAAGTGGTATTCCAGTATCGGGTGCGGTCTCCGTTTGGCGCCGTTAGAGTGACAAAGCTGGTACGCCCTCGACAGATGACGCACTGGGGAGCGATGCGCCCAGCTCACGAAATGCGCATGCCACTTATTCATTGGAGATCACTCCCGCGTTTACGCCCGCATCTTGAGCAGCCACAGGCTGCGGCTGATCAATCCAGTAGCGCAGGCTTTGCTGGCGGAACGTGGTCATCGTCGGCTTGCCTTTTGCATCGGTCGCAAATTTGAGCGTGATTGCACCCAGAAAATCCGTTCGGTATACCGGGATATTGCGTGCCGCGTAACGATCCATGACGATGCCGTTTGGGTGACGGAAGCGGCTGCGATAGCCTACCGGCACCAGCGCCATCGTCGGCGATACGGCATCGATGAATGCGTCGGTCGATGAGGTGCGACTACCGTGATGCGGCACGACCAAGACATCCGACTTGAGCACCGCGGGTTCATCTTCAAATCGCTCCAGTATTTGTTTTTCCGCCAGTTTTTCGATATCGGCAGTCATCAGGATGCTGCCGCCTGACGCGGTGATCTTTAGCGTGCAGCTCAGGTTATTGGTTTTGACGCCATTGGTGTCGTAAGCATCTTTCTCAGGATGAATGATGTCGAAATCGACACCGTCCCATCGCCAGCTATCGCCGCCACTGGCCATCCATTCGCAGCGCATCACTTCCGCCGCGCCGCGCAGGATCTCACTCTTTTCGTCCATCGATGTCAGCACCCATTTGGGCTTGCGCATGTCGATGATGGACTTTGCGCCACCTGAGTGATCTTCGTCGGCATGCGTTACGACGAGGGCATCGAGCACGCGTATGCCCTCCCCACGAAGATACGGCGCGATGATGCGGTTACCCGAGTCAGCATCCGGATTCCAGCGCGGGCCGGTGTCGTAGACCATCGCGTGATTGGCGGTGCGCACTACCGTTGCCAGTCCCTGGCCGACATCCAGCAGCGTCACCCACAACTCCCCTTGTTTGGGCGAAGGCGGCAGCACCAGGAACATCGGCAACATCGCTACCGCCCCCACCCAGCGCAGCGCAGCGCCACGCGGCAGCAGCAGCCAGACGACACCGATCATCGCCAATATAGCCGTCCACTTCGCGGGGGCATGCGATTGCCAAACCGCATTGGGAAGCTCGCTCAGGAACGCGAGTGCCGTATAGCACCCGGACATCACCAGATGCGCCAATTGCAGAATGAAATCGAACGGCAACACCGCGCCGATCAAGGTGATCGGCACGACGATCAGACTGACGAGCGGAATGGCGAACGCGTTCGCAACCGGCGAAATGATCGATACCTCCTGAAAAAGCACCAGCGTGACCGGCAATAATCCCAGCGTAACCGCGATCTGCGTGTTCACCGCACCAGCGATGGCGCCAACCTTGCCAGACCGCAAGGCAGTGACGTAGAAAATCATCGCCACACAGCCGAATGAGAGCCAGAAGCCAGGTGCCAGCCCGGCCCAGGGATCCAGTAACAGCACTGCCAGCAGAGCCCAGGCAAGGATGCGCGAAGCCGACATGCCGCGCCCAAACCAGAGCGCGGCGGCGATGGCGGCAAGCATGAAGAACGTGCGTTGAGTAGGCACGGAAAATCCCGCAATCAGTGCATACGTGAGCGCAGCAATGGCGCCTGCCAAGGCAGCGGCACGTTGAGCCGGGAGGCGTAGCGCCAATGCGGGCACTCGCGCCCAAATTCGAAACGCCAGCCAATACAGTAGCGAGGCGACCATCGTGATGTGCAAGCCTGAAATGGACATCAAATGCCCGGTGCCGGTACGCCAGAAAACCTTCCACTGCTCGGCCGGAATGGCGCTTTGTTCGCCGATCGCCAGCGCAATCAACACGCCACGATACGGTTCGTCTTTCAACGCACTCAGCATGCGCGTCCTTAACGCCATCCGCATGCGGTTGATCTGATGCATAAAGCCCGCTGCGTTTTCCGGAAGCTTGGAATTCTCACCTTTGACGCGGATATAGCCGGTCGCGCGAATGTTCCGCTCCAGCGCCCACGCCTCAAAATCAAAGCCATGCGGATTCATCGTTCCATGGGGCCGTTTCAAGCGAACCGTGAGATGCCAGCGTTCACCAGGCACAAGTGTCGGGGGCAAGGTGACCTCTGCAGTTTTGCGATTGGTCTCTGTGTACCAGGTCAGCGAGACGTGAGATGGCACGACGGCCGTTTCCCCGTTTCCGTCTGCCAACACCTTTTCAACATCGAACTCGAAGCGCGTCCCGCGCTCGGTTAACTGCGGCAAGCTGGCAATGGCGCCGACCATTTCGATGTCCTTAACTTCCGAATCGCGCGGTAACGTATCCGCCATTCGATTTTCGGCACGCCATTGCGCCCAGCCGAAGCCCATTCCGGCGCCGCCAGCAACAGCAAGCGCTGCCGCGAGCATGATCGCGAACATCGGGCGGCGTTGTGCCGTAAGCCACGCGCAGAGCGTCGCGGCCAGGCCGATTGCTCCAATGTGAATGGCCGGAGTTTGCGGCAGTGCTGCTTGCACCTGCAGCGCGCTGACACCAAAGAGAAAGCCGAGTATGAAGAGGCGCAAAGTGCAGGCTATTGAAAGTTATTCGACTACCGCAAAATGCACGGCATGATCGGGTGTCCCGCATTTTAGTGCGGCACGTCGTTACCCGCACCTACAACGCTCGGCACACCGCAATAGCCTACTTGGACAACGGACATGAAGTACTGGCGCGGTATAGTTTCGAGGCGAACCCGACCAAGCGAAAGCCGAACACAAACATGAAACCCGATTACTGGGACGAAGCCTGTACCGCTCTAGCCAAGCGCGACAAGGTCATGAAGAGACTCATCACGTCATACCCCGAAGGGCAACTGCGCACGCGTGGAGACCCGTTTCAAACGCTGGCCAGGGCGATTGTTGGCCAGCAGATTTCGGTCAAGGCTGCGCAGTCTGTATGGAACAAGACCGAAGGCGTGGTTGGCCGGATCACGCCGAAAAACATGCTCGCCGCAACACCTGAGGACCTTCGCGCTGCTGGCAACTCCCGCCAGAAAATCGCCTATATGCAGGACCTCGCGGCACACTTTGCAGACGGGCGTATCAAACCCGAACGCTGGCATTCGATGGCCGATGACGACGTGATCGCCGAACTGGTGGAAGTCAAAGGCATCGGCGTCTGGACCGCCGAAATGTTCCTGATCTTTTATCTGATGCGCCCAAACATCTGGCCCATCGATGACATCGGACTGATACGTGCGGTGGAAAAACACTTCCACGAGGGGGATCGACTGGAAAAAGCTGAAGTGCAGTGGTACTACGAGCGCTTCTCCCCGTGGTGCACGGTGGCTACGTGGTACCTATGGCGCAGCCTGGACCCTATTCCCGTCGAGTACTGATGGCGGCGGAACTTTACGAACGGGTTTGGGCAGTTGTAAAGCGCATCCCGCGCGGCAAAGTGGCGACCTATGGGCAGATTGCCGCGTTGGTCGGCATGCCGAGACACGCGAGGCAGGCGGGTTATGCCTTGGCGGCGACGCCTGAGAACAGAAAGATTCCATGGCATCGGGTCATCAACGCGCAGGGCAAAATCAGTTTGCGGCTTAAGCGCTGGGAAAGCGGCAGCGACGATCTGCAACGAATTCTGCTGGAAGCGGAGGGTGTGTTGTTCGACAGCACGGGCAAAGTGGATTTGAAGCGCTTTCGCTGGCAACCGGAATCAGCGCCGGAAAAAAGCAAACGCTAATATCTGCGAGGCTTTACAGCAATTTATGCTCCGGAAGGCCCGCCTGTTATAGAGTTTGGCCAAAAACGCCTAACCCGATTAGCGCAGGCTACCGTCCGTCAATGTCAACGTGCGCTGCATTTTCGCTGCCAGCGTTGGGTCGTGGGTCACCATCACCAGCGCTGTCTTGTATTTGGCGTTGAGTTCGAGAATCAACTCAAACACATGGTCGGCCGTGCCGCGGTCCAGATTTCCCGTCGGCTCATCTGCCAGCACACATGCGGGATGGGTCACCAGCGCACGCGCGACCGCGACTCGCTGGCGTTCTCCGCCGGAGAGTTCTCCGGGTTTGTGCGTCAGTCGATGCGATAGCCCAACTTCACCAAGGATGACGGCAGCGCGCTCCTTGGCGACCGACGTCGCCTCGCCGCGAATCGCCAGCGGAATCGCCACATTTTCAAGCGCTGTAAATTCCGGCAGCAGATGATGGAATTGGTACACAAATCCCAGCGCCACATTGCGCAGCTTGCCCTGTTCCACGGCTGTCAATTGGTCGATACGCTGGCCCATGACATCGACCTCGCCGCTGGTCGGCGCATCCAGCCCGCCAAGAATATGCAGCAGTGTGCTCTTGCCGGAGCCCGAAGCACCAACGATGGCGACCGTTTCGCCTTCATTGACGGTGAGTTCAACGTTTTTCAGGACATGCACCGGTATGTCACCTTGGTAAAAGGACTTTGAGACGCCCCGGCAATTGATGACTTGCCTACTCATAGCGCAGCGCCTCGGCCGGGTTCACGCGCGACGCCCGCCAGCTCGGATAGAGCGTTGCAGCCAGGGACAACGACACCGCAATGACGACAGTAATCCACACATCGCTCGATCTGAGATCGCTCGGCATATCGCTCAGGAAATACACTTCCGGGCTCAGCATCTTTGCGCCGATCACTGTCTCGATGAACGGCACGATGACGTCAATGTTGAGCGCGAGCAGTACACCAGCAACGACGCCAATCAGCGTGCCAATGACGCCGATCACGGCGCCTTGCACGACGAAGATTTTCATAATCATGCCCGGGGATGCGCCCAGCGTGCGCAGGATCGCGATGTCGGGATGTTTGTCCGTCACCACCATCACCAACGTGGAGACGAGATTGAACGCCGCCACGGCGATGATGAGGGCGAGAATGATAAACATCATGCGCTTCTCGATTTCCACCGCGCGAAAGTAGACCTCGTTTTGGCGCGTCCAGTCGGTCACATATCCATCTATTTTCAGAGTGTCACCGAGCATGCGCGAAACGCTGCGCGCTCGGTCGGTATCTTTGAGCTTCAATCTAATACCGGTGACATTTTCGCCCAAGCGAAACAGCACCTGTGCGTCCCGCATGTGGATCAGCGCAAGCGTCGAATCGTACTCATAGTGACCAGAGCTGAAAATGCCACTTACGGTAAAGCTGCGAGTGCGCGGCACCATGCCTGCGGGCGTGGCGCTGAATTGCGGTGTGATCAGCATCAATTTGGTGCCCATCTTGGCGCCAAGTTGACGTGCCATATCCGCGCCAAGAATGATGTTGTAGGCTTCCGGCACGAGTGAGGTGAGCTCTCCCACCCGCATGCTGCGCCCGAGGTCCGCAACGGTGTCTTCATCGGCGGGAAGAATGCCGCGCACCATGGCGCCGCGTACGCTCGATGAATACGCAAGCAATCCTTGGCCATTGACGAACGGTGCGGTGGCAACCACGTCAGGATTCTTCATCGCCACGTCGCGCGCCGCTTGCCACTTCTCCAGTCCCGTCTCGGTGCCCATCACCTGAACGTGGGCCGTCACGCCCAGAATGCGTGCGCGGACCTCTTTTTGAAAGCCATTCATCACCGACATCACCGTGATGAGCGCGGCGATGCCGAGCGCAATCCCCAGCATGGACGCCAGTGAAATGAACGAGATGTAATGATTCTGGCGTTTGGCGCGGGTGTAGCGCAGGCCGATGAAGAGCGAAAGGGGTTGCAAGATGTGGCGAACCAAGGGATTGCGGTGGCCCGATGATAAACTACTTTGCATGTGTCTCCCGCTATGAAATTTGACGTTTTCCTCCCTTCGCTACTGGTTTCGCCGGACTGGTTTGCCGATTCTTCGCCGCCACGCTTGCCCGCAATCGAAATATTGCTGGCGCATGGCCGTGCGCAAGTCGGCGAAGAGTGGCCCAAGCCCCTGTTGGCCAGGTTTGGCGTAGATGGTGGGATTGCCGCCATTTCTGCATATGGTGATGCGATCAACACTGACGAGGCTGGCTGGGTGTTTGCCGAGCCTGCGCACTTCCAGGCTGATCGCGATACGGTAAATCTGTTCCCGGCATCGCATCTCGATATCAGCGCCGACGAAGCGGCACAATTGCTAGATGCGCTCAACGCCAATTTTGACGACAGGGGCCTGGTGTTCTCCAGTGGCGCGGCTGGGCGGTGGTATGTCCGCTGCGACGCGCTGGAGTTGCCGCAAACGACATCCATTGCCGCAGCTCAACGCGGCACCGTGTTTGAAAAACTGCCGCAGTCGACAGGGAAGCTCTCCTGGAGAGCGATTCAGAACGAGGCGCAAATGTTGTTTCATTCACATGCTGTCAATGAACAGCGTGAGGCCAGCAGAAGGTTGACCATCAACGGCTTGTGGTTCTGGGGAGAAGGCGTGCTTCCCACTCTGTCAATGGGTTCAAGGCCTGTTAGCGAGGTGTTTGGCGATACACCGCTATCAAACGGGCTCGCTAAATTGAGCGGCGCCACGACCGCGTCGGCGGCTCAATGGGATCTTGTCATGGACAAATCGCATGCCAATGGCAAACTTCTTGTGCTCGATGCGCTGACCGCATTTCATGAACGCGGCGACATGGAAGGCTGGCGAAAAGCCGCATTGGCACTGGACGCGCAGATTTTCACCCCGTTATTGGCGTCATTGCGAAACGGTGTGATCGACGAGGTCATTCTTACGCTGCCTCGAACCCGAGACTCCCTGGTTGTGACGATTACTGCGGCATCACTTCGCGGTGTTACCGGCTGGTGGAACAACATGTCTAAACGGCGACGCTCATTTCTTGAGTCAGCCCATGCCTGAAATCGTGACGCGCGAAAGCGATCCAGCAGCGTTCAAAGCACTGATTGCGGCAGACATTGATCCACGACTGGCGCGTGTCTACGCCGCGCGTGGCGTTACTCATCCTTCCGATCTGGATCACGGTTTGTCGGCCCTGCTCTCGCCTGTCCACCTCGCATCAGTGAGTGAAGCAGCCACGCTACTCGCGGACGCCATTCAGTCTGGCAAGCGCCTGTTGATCGTTGCCGACTACGATGCAGACGGCGCGACCGCCTGCGCGGTGGGCATGCGCGCGCTTCGAGCTATGGGTGCGACGGTGGATTTCATCGTGCCCAATCGCTTCGAATTCGGCTATGGCCTCACACCCGAAATCGTCGCGCTTGCCGCAGAGCGCAAACCCGACATCATCATCACAGTCGATAACGGCATCGCCAGTGTGGACGGCGTGAGTGAGGCCAACCGGCGCGGCATTCAGGTGCTGGTTACCGACCATCATCTGCCGGGGCAGGAGCTGCCCGATGCTGCCGTGATCGTGAACCCGAATCAGGTAGGCGACACGTTCGCCAGCAAGAATCTTGCCGGTGTCGGCGTGATCTTTTACACAATGATGGCGCTACGTGCCGAGCTGCGGCGGCGCAATGTTTTTCAAAGCAGGGCTGAGCCGAACCTGGCGGATCTGCTCGATCTGGTCGCCCTTGGCACCGTTGCTGACGTGGTGCGGCTGGACCACAACAATCGCGTGCTGGTGGAGCAAGGTCTGACCAGAATCCGCATTGGCCGCATGTCACCGGGCATCCGCGCGCTACTGCAGGTTGCCGGACGCGATGCCAATCGCGCATCGACTTACGATCTCGGCTTCGTCGTCGGACCGCGCCTGAACGCCGCTGGCCGCCTGGATGATATGTCGCTGGGTATTGCCTGTCTGCTGGCGGATAGCGAACAGAGCGCTACCGCGCTGGCAACCCAGCTCGACACACTCAACCGCGAACGCCGCGTGATCGAATCCGATATGCGCGACGCCGCCCTGTTGTCGCTGGCAGATGTCGATGTCGGCGCGCGCTACGCTTTGTCGTTGTTCGATCCGGGCTGGCATCAGGGCGTGGTTGGGATTCTGGCGTCGCGGCTACGCGAAAAGTATCATCGGCCGGTGATCGCTTTCGCGCAAGACGGGCAAGGCAATCTGAAAGGCTCGGGCCGCTCTGTTCGCGGATTTCACATGCGCGATGCGCTAGACCTTGTCACCAAACAACACCCGGGCATCATCAGCAAATTTGGTGGCCATGCGATGGCGGCGGGACTTACTATTCCGGAATCTGCAATGCGCGATTTTGCGGATGCGTTTGAAGCCGCCGCCCGCCAACTAATGACCCCGGCGGACCTGGCCGAGCGCATCGAAACCGATGGCGCACTCAATGCAGAAGATTTGACCTTTGACTTCGTGCAATCCATCGACGCGCAAGTCTGGGGACAAGGCTTCAACGCGCCGTCGTTCACCGGCAATTTTCGGGTGCTGGAGCAACGCGTGGTCGGGCAAAAACATTTGAAGCTGAAATTGTCACTGGGTGGTGCCACCTTCGAAGCCATGCGCTTTGGCTCGGGCGATGCGCTAAACACCAGCATTGACGCGGTGTTCCGACCATCAATCAACGAATTTCGCGGCAACGCTACGTTGCAGTTGGTGCTTGACTACGTCGCCTGATCCAGCATTTGCGCTGAAACACTAACATCCATGAGGTTCTTCAGGCCTTTTCCCCCTGCGAACCGCACCAGTAGTGGTTCTACCGTGTCTTTCCCGGCTTTACTGGTTCGGGTGTCTTGTCCTTTTTGGGTCCCCAAATCAACACCGACGGGTTTGCCTTTACATCCGCAGTGAGCCCGCTGACATCTTTCAGTACCTTCTTCGCCTGGTCTTCCATGGCCGAGAATTTTTCGAGTACGCGCGGCAACTGTTCCATCGCATTGGTGAGGCTGCTTTTTTCCGAGGCAATTTCGGGAATATCGCCTTCCTTGGTGGCGGCGAGGAGTGACTCCGATTTTGGCAGGCCGCCATTGAGTTCGATAAACAAATTGCCGGTAACGCCTTTGAGCTTGAGCATCGCCTTGGTATCGGTTTTGACGGGTGCTTCCTTTCGCAGATGCACAGCGACTTCCACCAGCCGTGGGTCGCTTGCATCCAGCGCCAGAGATTTGACGGTGCCCACATCGACGCCGCGATACTTGACGACTTCCCCCACCGCAAGCCCGCTCACGGACTCATTGAAGCGAATGCGGTACACCACATCATCGCGCCGGTCTGAGCCTGCCAGCCACATGAAGGCGAATGCTGCGCCGACGCTCAGCACGATGATGAATAAACCGGCGACGAAATAACGCTTGTCATTTTCCATGTTCTGCTCCTTGTTGCTTTGGTTTGGCGGTACCCACCATCGCCGCTCGCGCAGCGTCCACGCGGGGCCCCGACAGGAAATCGTGAACGCCAGATTGTTTATCGCGCAGCATCTTCGCTGGCGTACCCACAGTGATTTTTCCGTCGGCCAGCACGGCGACCCGGTCACATACGCTGAACAGGGTGTTGAGATCGTGCGTCACCACAACCACGGTGACGCCCAGGACATCGTTCAGTTGCGTGATGAGTTCGTCGATGCCGTCCGCAGCGGTTGGGTCCAGACCGGCGGTGGGTTCATCCAATAGCAACACGCGAGGATCGAGGGCCAACGCGCGCGCAAGAGCGGCCCGCTTGACCATGCCGCCCGACAGCGCAGAGGGAACCTTGCTGCCGGCAGCGGGCTCCAGCCCGGCGAGCGCAAGCTTTAGCGCGGCCAGCGGCACCTGCTCCTCGTTCGAAAGTTGCGTGTGCTCACGCATCGGCAACATGATGTTTTCGGCTACCGTCAGCGATGAGAACAGCGCACCATGCTGAAACAGCATGCCCATAAACGCCGCACGTTCGGCGGGCAATAAGTCTGCGACCGGTCGGCCATCGGCCAGCACCTTGCCTGCTTGCGGGGTGTGCAATCCGGCCAGCGTTCTCAATAGCACCGATTTCCCGGAGCCCGACCCTCCTGCGATGCCGAGCACTTCGCCGGCGGCGACGTCGATATCAATGCCGTTGTGCACGGTCTGCTTGCCGAAGCGATTGACGATGCCGTGCGCAGACATGATGCTGCCGTCCGGGCTTGAATTGGTCATATCCCCACCTTCTCGAAAAATATCGAGAACAGTGCGTCCAGCACGATGACCAGAAATATGGATTTCACCACTGCCCGCGTGGTTTCGATCCCCACGCTTTCAGCCGAGCCCGTGACACGCAGACCGTGCATGCAGCCCGTGACGGCGATGACGACTGCAAACACCGGTGCTTTGATCAGACCGACAAGCAAGTCACCGCTGTCAACGGCCTTCCGCACCAGCGGCAGATACTGGTCAAAGGAAATACTCAACAACGATTGTGAAATTACCGCGCCGCCAATCAAGCCCATCACATCGGCGAAGAACGTCAGTAAGGGTAAGGTGATCAGCAGTGCAATCAGGCGCGGAGCCACCAGCAACTGCATCGGGTCCAGCCCCATAACCTTGAGCGCATCAATTTCTTCGCTCGATTTCATCACGCCGATCTCGGCCGCGAAGGCCGCACCAGAGCGTCCCGCGACAAGGATGGCGGTAATTAAAACGGCCATTTCGCGCAGCACCGATACCGACACGAGATCAATCGTGAGGTCTTGCCCCCCGTAGGGCAGCAACTGTGCCACGCCTTGATACGCGAGCACGACGCTGATCATCACCGCCAGCAATCCGACAATCGGCAGCGCCTTCACCCCCGTCTCGGTGATGTGATGGGCGATGGCCGATGGCCGCAGTCCGCCCGGATGCAATAACAGTTGACCTAGCGTCGCCGCGGCCCGCCCAGTGAAATCGAGAAAATCGAAAAAATCTTTTAACGTTTCGGCCCCCGCGCGGCCCGTGGCGATGATGAGGCGCCGCCAACCGGGCGCCTGTTTTGCGGCAGCAGGCGGCGCACGATCCAGGCCGGCGACGAGCTTTACCAGTCGCTTGTGGTCGGCGCGGAGGCCAATCAATGTATCGCCTCTGTCTTGTAGTGCGCACAGCAACAAGGTGCCTGCGGTATCAAGTGAAGTCAGTGCACTGACGTCGATGTGGCGGCTGGGTGTCGATGGCACGTTTGACAGCGCCAGCCGCGCTTCTGCTACGGTGCCTATGCCCAAGCCGCCGACAAAGGCAACACGACCGTGGTCGGTGGTGACAGAGAAACTTGGTGCAGACAGGGAAGAGGCGCTGGCGGGCAGAGATATGAAAACTTCGATCAATGACAATGGAAGTCGCTAAGGCTAACAATCACCTCGGGCAACGTATGTAGGCGTCCTCATCCGACGCGAGTAGGACATTGGCGGGCGTCACATCCGGCTGACAGCTCGACCAACACTACTACGCGCGTCTTGTTGGCAGGTGCGTCGCGTATAATCCTGGTTGAATTTACGCAGCAGCCGTCAGCGCAATGCCGACGTTG
>Ga0105044_10005567_pt1 | contig 17314 bp, 15 predicted proteins | sample MAT01_FD_78092 | JGI IMG/M metagenome (GOLD analysis project Ga0105044, IMG submission 78092) | Freshwater microbial communities from Lake Fryxell liftoff mats and glacier meltwater in Antarctica - MAT-01 | ecosystem: Environmental > Aquatic > Freshwater > Ice > Liftoff microbial mat | place...
AGCTTCAGTGCCGAACACGGCATTGGCGCGCTCAAGGTGGCCGAGCTTGCCCATTGGCGCGGCGGGGTGCCCCTGGACCTCATGCGGGTTATCAAACGCGCTCTCGACCCACTCGGCATCATGAACCCCGGCAAGTTGTTTCAGGCTGAGTGATCCCGGCGCCTGCTGGCGCCCCGGTTCCAGTTTCCTGGTGCTAAACTTTGAGGTTGTTCGGACCGAGGCGCGGTGCCTCGAGGCAGTGTGAGTGACATGAGCATCCCAAAGAAGGGCGCCGGCGATAACGCCGGCAGCAGCGAACGCCGTTATTCGAGCGTCATAGTTGACGGTGTGCAGCAGGCGCCCAGCCGCGCGATGTTGCGGGCCGTCGGGTTTTCCGAGGCCGATTTCCACAAGAGTCAGATCGGGATTGCTTCCACCTGGAGCATGGTCACCCCGTGCAATATGCACATTGACGGCCTCGCCCGGGCGGCAGGTGCCGGTGCCGACGGCGCTGGAGGAAAGGCGGTAATCTTCAATACGATCACGGTTTCCGATGGCATTTCCATGGGCACACCGGGCATGCGTTACTCGCTGGTTTCCCGGGAAGTGATCGCGGACTCCATCGAAACAGTCGTCGCGGCTGAGGGGTTTGATGGCTTTGTGGCCATCGGCGGTTGCGACAAGAACATGCCCGGTTGTGTCATGGCCATGGCCCGCCTCAATCGACCCTCGGTTTTCGTTTACGGCGGCACGATCCAGCCGGGTGCAGAGCGCCGCGATATCGTCTCGGTTTTTGAAGCTGTGGGCGCTGTCGCCGCCGGCAAAATGTCGGCGCTTCAGCTGCTGGAAGTGGAGCAGACGGCCATCCCGGGTCCTGGCTCCTGCGGTGGTATGTACACGGCCAACACCATGGCCTCGGCTATTGAGGCCATGGGGCTCAGCTTGCCCAACAGCTCCGGTCAGGAGGCGGTCTCCAGCCAGAAGCGCGAGGATGCCCTCAGGGCAGGATCCGCGGTGGTCGAGTTGGTAAAACGCGGAATCCGCCCTTCCGAGATACTGTCGAAGGAGGCTTTCGAAAACGCCATTACGGTGGTGATTGCCTTGGGAGGTTCTACCAATGCGGTGCTGCACCTGCCGGCCATGGCCCACGAAGCCGGCATTCCGCTGACGCTGGACGATTTCACCCGCATCGGTCAGCGTGTGCCGGTGCTGGCCGACCTCAGGCCGAGCGGCAAGTATTTAATGTCGGAATTGGTCGCCATCGGTGGTATCCAGCCACTGCTGAAGCTGCTGCTTGATGCCGGGCTCTTGCACGGTCAGTGCCTGACGGTGAGTGGCCGGACACTGGCGGAGAACCTGGCAAACGTGGCGCCCTATCCGGCCGGTCAGAGCATCATTCGATCTCTTGAAGATCCGCTTAAGAAAGACAGCCATCTAGTTGTTCTATATGGAAATCTTTCGCCCGAAGGCGCCGTCGCCAAGATCAGCGGCAAGGAGGGCCTGCGCTTTCAGGGGCCGGCGCGGGTGTTCGGCTCAGAGGAACAAGCCCTCGCGGCCATCCTCGACGGCACCGTCGTCGCCGGCGATGTGGTCGTGATTCGTTACGAAGGCCCCAGGGGTGGCCCGGGTATGCGGGAAATGCTCAGTCCCACCAGTGCGATCGTCGGCAAGGGCTTGGGCGATAAGGTTGCCCTGATCACTGACGGACGTTTTTCAGGAGGCAGTCACGGTTTTGTCGTGGGTCATGTGTCTCCGGAGGCTGCGGTTGGTGGCCCGATAGCGCTGCTGCTGGATGGCGACCGGATCACGATAGATGCCGAGCACCGAACCATCGACGTTGAGCTGCCAGCCTCCGAGCTCGACCGTCGCCGCAGCGCCTGGAGCCAGCCAGCCAGCACGGCCCCACTCGGTGTTCTGAGCAAGTACGCACAGCTGGTCAGCTCGGCCTCGCTTGGCGCCGTCACGACCCGTCGGTAGGACGCTCATCGTGGCAACCCAGCGCACCGGTGGCAAGCGGCCGTCACCCTCCCACTCGCCGCCGAACTGGGTAGTCCTCAAGTTCGGCGGAACCAGCGTGTCCACCGCAGCGCGCTGGGCGACGATCCTCCGTCTCGTCCAGCAGCGCGAGGCAGATGGCCTGCGGCCATTGGTTGTGCACTCTGCCCTTGCCACCGTCTCCAACCGCCTCGATGAACTCCTCCGGACTGCCGCTGACTCGGCTGTCCGCCCCTCGATCGAGGACCTCAGGACTCTGCACTTCAAACTGGCAGCGGAATTGGGCGTTGATGGCCCTCTGGAGCTCACTGAGTACTTCACCGAACTCGAACAGCTGGTGGCTGGCATCCATCTTATTCGTGAGGTCAGCCCCCGCATCCAGGCCCGCGTTATGGGGATGGGCGAGCTGCTGGCAACGCGCCTGGGCGCCGCCTACCTCAGGAGCCAGGGGGTCAGGGTCACCTGGCTCGACGCCCGGGACCTGTTGCAAAGCCTACCAGCCACCGGGGTTAATGAGCGCGGCGCCTATCTTGCTGCAAGTTGTGATTTCGAGACTGATCCCGCCCTGCAGAAGCGCTTTGCTGCCATCGACGGGGTGGTACTGACTCAGGGGTTCATCGCCAGCAATGCCCGGGGTGAGGGCGTACTGCTTGGCCGCGGTGGCTCCGACACGTCCGCTGCGTATTTCGCCGCCAAACTGCAGGCCACGGCACTGGAAATCTGGACCGACGTTCCCGGTATGTTCAGTGCCAATCCGAAGGTCGTGCCCGGTGCGCGGCTGCTGCGGACCCTCAGTTACGCCGAGGCCCAGGAGATTGCGTCTACCGGCGGCTCTGTTCTGCACCCACGGAGCATCAGCCCCTGTCGGCGCCATGGCATCCCCCTGAAGGTCCTGTGCACAACGCAGCCCGAGCTCCCTGGAACGCTCGTGACAGTCCGTGCCGGAAGTGATGCCCCCCGTGTGAAGGCCATCTCTGGACGGAGCAGAATCACGCTCGTATCCATGGAAACACTCGGTATGTGGCACGAGGTCGGCTTTCTGGCTGATGCCTTCCGCACCTTTTCCGATCTCGGTCTTTCCATCGATCTTGTTTCCACCTCAGAAAGCAATGTGACGGTCACCCTGGACCCGGGCGTGAACCCGATCGATGCAAACATCCTCGCCGAACTCCAGGGGCGCCTCGAGCGGTTGTGCAAGGTAACGATCATCCAGGGCGTGGAGATCGTGAGCCTCGTCGGCCAGAAGATCCGCGCGGCGCTGCACGAGATTGGACCGGCTCTGGAAGCCTTTGAAGAGCACCGGATCCACCTGGTCAGCCAGTCGGCGACCGACCTGAATCTGTCCTTCGTCGTGGAGGAAGGGCAGGCGGTCCGATTAATCCAGAAGCTGCATGGCACCCTCGTTCATCCGGGTCCGGACGACGAGGTCTTTGGCAGTACCTGGGAGGAACTCCAGCGCGGGACCGATCAGGCGGCGGTGCATCACGACCCCTGGTGGGTGCGACGCCGAAGTGAGCTGGTGGCCATAGGCAGGGAGCAGGGCTCAGCCTATGTCTACGACCTGGAGACGGTTCGCGGTGCGGCGGGTCGCCTGAAGGGCCTGAAGTCCGTGAACCGGATCTTCTTTGCGATGAAGGCCAACAACTCCAGCGCCATCCTCCGGGTTCTGCATGACGAGAAGCTCAGCTTCGAATGCGTGTCGCCGAGCGAGATTGGCCGTGTTCTGGAGCTCTTCCCTGAAATTGACCGCCAGCGCATCCTGTACACGCCCAATTTTGCCCCCCGCTGTGACTATGAGTATGGGCTGGAACGAGGCGTCTGGCTGACGCTTGATAACCTGCACCCGCTGCGCCACTGGGGCGACCTCTTCCGGGGCCGGGAACTCTTCCTCCGGATCGATACCGGGCACGGCCGCGGTCACCACCAGCACGTCAAGACGGCCGGTTCCCACTCCAAGTTTGGTATTCCCCTGTTTGAGCTGGAGGAGGCTCGGGAGCTCCTCGCTGCCTGCGGCGCTACCGTTGTTGGTCTCCATGCCCATGTGGGCAGCGGCATTCTGACTCCCGAGAACTGGCAGGAAGTCGGTCGGGAACTGGTCACTGTGGCCGCGGATTTTCCCCACCTGCGTTACCTGGATCTGGGCGGTGGTCTAGGGGTGCCCGAGAAGGTCGGCCAGGCGCCGCTGGACATGGCAGCGGTGGATGCCGGGATTGCCGAGATCCGGGCGGCGCGGCCCGGTCTTGAGGTCTGGCTTGAGCCTGGTCGCTACCTGGTAGCCGAAGCCGGCGTACTGGTGGCCACGGTCACCCAGACCAAGGGTAAGGGCCAGGTGCAGTACGTGGGCGTGAGCACAGGGATGAACAGCCTGATCCGCCCGGCGCTCTATGGCGCCTATCATGAGATTGCCAATCTGACTCGCTGGGGCGAACCCGCCACGCAGATCGTGACGATTGTCGGACCAATCTGCGAGAGTGGGGACCGTCTGGGAACGGACCGTCTGCTTCCCCAGTGCGAGGAGGGCGATGTACTGGCCATCGCCAATGCGGGTGCCTACGGCTTCGTCATGAGTTCACGGTACAACCTGCGAGAGCCTGCTGTAGAGATTGCCATCTAGGTCTGGTGACGCCGCTTCAGCTCCTCGACCACTTCCTGAAGGCCAATGTTGTGGGCCGCCAGAAGCACCAGCACGTGGTAGATCAGATCGGCAGTTTCGGCCACAACCCTGGACCGATCGCTCCCTACGCCCGCCAGAGCGAGTTCGACGCCTTCCTCGCCCACCTTCTGAGCGATCCTCTGTGGCCCGGACGCAAGCAGCGACGCGGTATAGCTGTCTTCAGCTGGCGCGTCCCGTCGCTCGGCAATCACCCGCTCCAGTTTTCCAAGAAACGAGAACTCAATCGTCATGACCGTACCTCAACGCCTGCTTTCCGCAGGAAGTCCTTTAGTGAGCCGATGTTGATCAGCCCCCGATGAAACACGCTGGCAGCTAACGCACCGTCCACGCCTGCGTCAGCGAACACCGCTGCAAAGTCCTCCATTTTTCCGGCCCCGCCAGAGGCAATCAGGGGGACCGACGTGACGGCCCGGATCTTGCGGAGCTGGTGGAGGTCATAGCCGCCGCGAACGCCATCCTGATTCATGCAGTTCAGGACAATCTCCCCCGCACCGCGCTCCTGGACTTCCGCGACCCAAGCACCAGTTGCCAGACCGGAAAAAGCTGATTTGGCCGGGTCACCGGTGTTGCGATAGACCTTATAGGTGCCATCTTCCTCCCGGCTGTCGACGCCAACTACGACGCACTGCGAGCCAAAGCGTCGAGCCAGGTCCGTTATCAAACCTGGATTAGCCAGGGCTGGGCTGTTTATGGAAATCTTGTCGGCGCCATTCCGCAGAACCTCCTCAGCATCGGCAACACTGCGAATTCCACCAGCGACGCAGAACGGGATATCAAGCACCTCTGCCACGCGGCTGATCCAGCGCCGATCCACAGATCGCTCCTCGGGACTGGCAGCGATGTCATAGAAGACCAGCTCGTCCGCACCTTCGGCACGGTAGCGGGTCGCCAGTTCGACGATACCGCCAACGACCTCGTGATTACGAAACTGGACGCCCTTGACCACCAGGCCTTCCCGGACATCGAGACACGGAATTATGCGGCGCGCGAGAATGACTCGATCTCCTCGAGCGTCAAGCGCCCATCCAGCAGAGCCTTGCCCGTGACCACCGCGGCCGCCCCGGTCACAGCCAGCTGCTGCAGGTCTGCCAGAGAGCCGACGCCCCCGGAAGCGATGACAGCCGCTGCCGGGAAACGCCGGGTGCACTCGCGATACAGATCCAGGTTGGGGCCGGAGAGAGTGCCATCCTGGGCGATATCCGTGCAGAGGAAGTGCCGGGCGCCCCGCGCACAGAAGCGCTCCAGCAGTGCCCAGAGGCTGTTCCCGCTATCCTTGACCCAGCCCCGAGTCAGCACAGCGGGATCCTCATTCCGGGTAACCCGAACATCAAATGCCAGCACCAGGTGTTCCGGACCCAGCCGGTCGAGCCATTGGAGAGCCATGTCAGGGGCCTCAGCGGCTACCGAGCCCACCACCACCCGGTCCGCACCTGCGGCGCGCAGAGCCAGGGCGCGGTCGATATCCCTCAGGCCACCGCCAGCCTGAACGGCGACTCCGACCTGGCTGGCCATGGCCGTGATCAGGTCCATATTCTGCGGACTACCCGTCCGGGCACCGTCCAGGTCTACCACGTGCAGGCGATGCAGCCCGGCATCCCGGTAACGGCGGGCCAGCTCGAGCGGGTCTGTTGCGTACACCGTCACTCGGGAAAAGTCCCCCTGATAAAGGCGCACACACTGGCGGTTCAACAGATCGATTGCCGGTATGACTTCCATGGTCAGGAACACGCCAGGAAGTTACCCAGAACCCGGGCGCCGAGCGGGCCTGAGCGCTCCGGGTGAAACTGGGTGGCGAGAAAATTCCGGGATTCCACAACCGCCGAGAACTGCCAGCCGTACTCGGTGCTGCCCGTGGTCACTGGTGAAAGTCCGGCCGCATAGCTATGCACAAAGTAGAAGTAACTGTTGGCCGGTACGTTGGCCAGTAACGGACTGCTCCTCAATGGCATTACCTGGTTCCAGCCCATGTGCGGGACAGGGCGGCCTGGAGCCGGAGCAAAGCGCCGGACCCCACCCTCCAGAACCCCGAGGCAGTCGACGTCATCTTCTTCAGATGTTTCATAAAGCAGTTGCAGACCAAGGCAGATGCCCAGCACCGGCTGGGTCAGCTGTGGAATCAGGCTGGCAAGTCCTTTCTGTCGCAAACGCGCCATTGCAGACCGCGCTGCACCCACTCCCGGCAGGATGACGTGGGTTGCCGAACGAATGACTGCCGGGTCTACAGTCAACTCACCAGCGACGCCCAGGCGGGCCAGGGCGAACTGCAGGGACGCGATATTGGCGCCGCCGCCGTCGACAATGGCGACTCTTGCCTGCCTTGGTGTCACAGGGTGCCCTTTGTGCTGGGCATGGAACTCCCGGCCTTCGCGATGGCCTGCCGGAGCGTGCGCCCAAAGCCCTTGAAGCACGCCTCGACCATGTGATGGGTGTTTTCCCCCCGCACTGTGATGTGCAAGTTGGCCCCGAGGCTGTCGGCCACCGAGCGGAAGAAGTGGGGCACGAGCTCGGTCGGCAACTGGCCGACTTCCGCGCGTGGAAAGCTCCCGTCGAAGACCATATAAGCACGACCGGACAAGTCCAGGCTTATCTGTGCCTCGGTTTCGTCCATGGGCAGGAGAAAGCCAAATCTGTTGATGCCACGCTTGTCTCCCAGTGCAGCGCGAAGAGCTTCACCGAGCGCTATAGCGACGTCTTCAACAGTGTGGTGCTCATCGACCTGCAGATCGCCTGCACAGGCTATGTCCAGCGAGAAACCGCCATGCTTCGCGATCTGCTCAAGCATGTGATCGAAAAAGCCAATTCCCGTCTGGATGCGGACAGGGAGCTCCGCATCCAGGTCGACCGCCACCGAGATGTCTGTCTCCCGGGTGCGGCGCTTCACAGCAGCAGTTCGGGGCCTGTCGACAACCGCATGGGCAATCCCGTCCCAGGACCCGGGCTTGGCAGGCTCCACCAGAAATCCCTGCACACCAATGTTGCTGGCGAACTGCAGATCCGTAGCCCGATCACCGGCGACAAAGCTCGTCTCCCGGTCGATGGCTGCAGTGCGGAGGAAATCCCCCAGATGACCTGGACTGGGCTTGCGGCAGGAGCAGCCGTCCTCAGGCCGATGAGGACAGATGAAGACCCGGGAAAATACGATGCCCTGGGACTGAAACAGTGTCGTAACGAAGTCCTGGACCCGCTGAAACGCCTCAGCGGGGAAAGAAGCCGTACCAAGCCCGTCCTGATTGGTCACCATCACGAACTCATACCCTGAGTCGCGCAGCCGCAGAAGAGCGGGGATAACTCCTGGAACGAGGGCGACCTTATCGAGGCGGTCAACCTGCTCGTTATCAGGCTCGAGAATCAGGGTCCCGTCCCGGTCGAGAAAGGCGATCTTGCGAGTGATGGTCATCAGGTCCTCAGCGCTTCAAGAAGCTGGTCATTTTCCTCGGGGGAGCCCACGGTGATCCGCACGCAGCCCGGGAGCAGAGGGTCCCAGCTGAAATCCCGCAGGAGTATGCGGGCTGACCGCGCCCGGGCCACCATTGCCGGCGCGTCTGCCGACTCGATCAGGATAAAGTTTGCGGCGCTGGGCCATACGCGCTTGATACCGGGTAATTCGGGCAACCTGGCCATCAGTCGCTCACGTTCAGCGATGATTCGGGCGCGGCGGTTCGCCAGCTCCTGCCGGGCTTCCGGGACCAGCAAACGCAGGACAGCGTCCTGGCTGGTGGTCGGGAAGCAGTAGGGAGGTAGAACACGGCCCAGCAGGTCAACAAGTTCGATCCGTCCGATGAGGACGCCACAACGGACTCCAGCCAGGCTGAGTGCCTTCGACAGCGTACGCAAGACGACCAGATTGTCATGCTTCGCCAGTAGTTCGCGCATGGGATCAGTCTCTGCGAATTCCTGATAGGCAGCGTCGAGTACTACCACACCGCGACCGACAAGGCTGGTGCACAGGCGAGCCACGTCAGCATCCGGAATACGGTTGCCTGTGGGATTGTTTGGTGAGCAGACAAACACGAGCTTGGTGGTTGGCAGCCACTCGCGCAGGATTTTATCGACGGGAAGGCTGTAGCCCGCTGCCCGCTCCAGAGGCAGTTGCTGAACGCCGGCTCCCTGAATCCGCGCGTAGACCTCGTACATGCCGAAGGTTGGCGGGCAGATGACTATGCTGTCCCGTCCTTCGCGGCAGAAACTCCGGATCAGCACATCAATCGCTTCGCTGGAGCCACGCGTCACCAGCAGCTGTCCCTGGCCCACACCATAGAAGTCAGTCAGGCGCTGGGTGAGTTCTGCAGGGCGGGGCTCCGGGTAGCGATTCAGGCCGTCACGGCTGTCGTCGCCTGGTGGCCGCCAGGGCGTCTCGTTGGCGTTCAACCGGATCAGGCCGCCCACGTAGTCAGCTGCCTTGTAGGGCGTGAGTTCACGGATCTCCGGCCGGAGAAGGTCCACTGCATTACTCATGGCTTGGTGTCCGCTGCCTCAAGACGGATGGTGACTGCCCGCGCGTGTGCATCAAGCCCTTCGAGCCCCGCCAGGGTCAGTACGGTAGGCGCAAGGCCCCGGAGCCCTGACAGGGTCACTTCCTGCAGAGTCATGCGGCGCTGAAAGTCGGCAACCGACAACCCGCTGTAGGCTCGGGCATAGCCGTAGGTCGGTAGCACGTGGTTAGTGCCGCTGCAGTAGTCACCGACAGACTCCGGCGTCCACCGGCCAAGAAAGACTGAGCCCGCAGTGCTCACGTTGGCCGCCAGGTTGCGGGGTTCCGCCACCTGAAGAATGAGATGCTCAGGCGCATACTCGTTAGCCACGGTGATCGCTTCGCTCAGGTCCGAGACGATAACCGCGACGCTGTGCCGAAGTGCTGCCTCGATGATTGCCCGTCGGGGGAGGGACTGCAGCGCTGTCTCCATCTCCGCTTCAACCCGGGCTACGAACGCCTCGTCCGGCGTCACGAGAACAACGTGGGAGTCAGGCCCGTGTTCGGCTTGAGACAGGAGGTCCAGAGCCACAAACCGGGCATCAGCCAAGCGATCCGCGACCACCAGGACCTCCGAAGGTCCTGCCGGCATGTCCAGTGCGGCGCCGCCTGGATCGCCTGCGACCACAGTCTTGGCTGCCGTGACCCAGGCATTTCCCGGACCAAAGATTTTGGCAACCTTGGTGATGGAGGCCGTGCCATAAGCCATGGCAGCGATCGCCTGGGCGCCACCCACCTTGAAGATATCCCGCACGCCACAGGCCCGGGCCGCGACAACCACCGCGGGATCCGCCCGCCCATCCGGGCGTGGCGGTGTGCAGAGGACACGGACCGGGCAACCCGCGATTGCGGAAGGCACGCCCAGCATGATGGCCGTTGACGGCAGTGGCGCAGTTCCCGCCGGCACGTACAGACCCACCGCATCCAGCGGCTTGCTGATGCGCTCACAAACCACACCCGGGGCGGTCTCCACGCGCAGTGGGGGTGTGGACTGAGCCTCGTGAAATCGCCGGACGTTGGCAATGGCGATTTCAATGGCTGCGTGAGCCTCAGCCGGCAGAGCCACTTCAGCTAATCCGGCCTCGTCTTCAGACACGCGCAACGCCGTGAGCTGCGCCCCATCGAGTTCGCGAGCGAGGCGGATCAGCGTGGCATCACCATCGCGCCTTACGTCCGCAATGATGGTGCGCACTCTCTCGTCGAGATCCTGGTTCAGGCCAAGGGCCGGACGTCGGAGCGCCGCCCGACGGGCAGGTGCGTCGAGGCTGGACCACAGGCAGAGTCTCATGCGCATCAGGCGAGCATCTTTTCCACCGGCAAGACCAGCAGGGACGTGGCACCGGCTGCCTTGAGGCTCTCAAGCGTTTCCCAGAATACGTTTTCGCGGCACACCACGTGCACGGCGACCAGGTCGTCCCGTCCATCCAGGGGCAGTACAGTGGGAGCTTCGGAGCCCGGCAGCAGGGCCGCGATTTTGGCGAGGGCAGCCTTCGGTGCATGCATCATGATGTACTTGCTTTCCCGCACCTGCATCACACCCTCTACCCGCTGCAGAAGTCTGTTGATCCAGTCGGCTTTCTCTGGTGGCACTTCTACGGGCGTCTGCAGAATTACGGCCCGGCTCTCCAGGATGGTTTCACCCTCCCGAAGCTTGTTGGCCACCAGCGTGGCACCAGTGGATACCAGATCGCAGATAGCGTCGGCGCGGCCGAGGCTGGGCGCAATCTCAACGGCCCCGGAGAATTCGACGACAGTGGCGCTGAGGTTCTGTCTGCGGAGATAGTCCCGCACGATGGAAGGATAGCTCGTGGCAATCCTGCGGCCCGCCAGGTCAGCCACTGTCCGCAGCGGACTGCCATCCGGGTACGCAAAGGCCAGACGACACTGGCCATAGTCCAGGGCGCGGATGATGCGGAAGGGCTCAACCGGCTCCTGCTCGAGAAAATGCAGGCGTTTCTCCTCAACGATGTTCAGGCCCGCAATCCCGAGATCACAGACGTCGTCACGAACCAGTCCGGGAATGTCGTCGTCGCGAACGAGAAGGACATCCACAGGCATGTTCTCACCAAAAGCGATGAGCTGGTCGGGTCCCTTCGTGTACTTAAGGCCACAACGCTGCAAAAGATCCAGCGATTGCTCGGTCAGCCTTCCGGACTTCTGGATAGCAACCTTTATTCGGGCGGTCTTGTCGCTCATATCAGCCTACTTTCGCCGGCGTTGCAGCGCCTTGCTGTAGCCACCGGATCCACTGTTCAGGTAACGGGCCACGCGGCCGATGGTGGTCACGCTGACACCGGTCCGGTCGTGGATCTGTCGATAGGGGAGGTCGCGGTCGAGGAGTTCAGCAACCAGCCATCGGTCTTTTAGAGCCTGCAGTTCCGCAGGAGTACAGAGATCAACCAGAAAGGCCCGGACTTCGCCCAGATCGCGCAGGCTGAGAATTGCGCGGAACAGGGCTTGCTCCGCGGCTTCCTCATCGTGCTGGTCAAGAATTCGGTGCTCTTTCATCGGTGCTCTAATGTAATAACGCGCTAGTACATTAATACAAGCGAGAAAATAAGGCAAGCCTGTGTGCAGGCTGCCCCAGCAGGGCAAACAGAGGCTGGGAGGTGGGCGAGGCTAAACGGCTGTAAGGCGACTCAGGATGGCGTCGCCCATCGCCCGCGTACTTACGGGCGCATGGCCTGGCACCGAGATGTCGCCGGTCCGCTGGCCGGCCTCAATGGCAGACAGCACGGCGTTTTCAATTCGCCGGGCCTCCCCCTCCAGCCCCAGGGAATGCCGGAGGAGCATGGCAGCGCTGAGAATGGCTCCACAGGGATTGGCCTTGCCCTGACCGGCAATATCAGGCGCAGAGCCATGGATAGGCTCATACAACCCCCGCTTGCCATCGCCCAGGGCTGCCGAGGGCAGCATTCCTAAGGAACCGGTAAGCATGGAGGCCTCGTCCGTCAGAATGTCGCCGAACATATTCTCGGTGACGATGACGTCAAACTCAGCCGCCCGGGACAAGAGATGCATGGCGGCGGCGTCAACCAGCAGATGCTCGACCTGCAGCCCGGGAAATTCCCGCGCATACAGTTCCGTCGCAACAGAGCGCCAGAGTCGGGAGGTCTCCAGAACATTGGCCTTGTCTACGGAGGTCACCTTTCGTCGTCGCTGCATGGCCAGTCGCCCGGCCATACGCAGTACCCGCTCGATCTCCGGCCGGGAATAAGTGCACACATCGGTGGCAGAATTGGCGCTTCGTTCTTTACGTCCAAAGTAGATTCCACCCGTAAGCTCCCGAATTACAAGGATATCTACACCGGTCAGGCGCTCAGGCTTTAGCGGTGATGAGGCGTACAGGGAGGGGTGAGTAACGACGGGCCGGAGATTCCCATACACAGCCATGGCAGCCCGCAGGTCAAGTAAGCCCTGTTCTGGACGCACGGCGGCGTCCGGACTGCTCCACTTCGGACCGCCCACAGCCCCGAGCAACACAGCATCTGTTTCGGCGCAAAGTTTGCGAGTGTCTGGCGGAAACGCAGAGCCGGTCGCATCGATGGCAGCGCCGCCGATCAGGCCCTCGCGGAACTCAAACTTGTGAGAGTGTCGGGCCCCGATCGACTGCAGGACCCGGACTGCTTCCGAAGTGACTTCCGGTCCTATGCCATCCCCGGCGAGTATGCCGATCAGGGCTGCCACGAGCGCGTACCCTCGAAGCGCGTGATGGCATCTGAGTGGTTGAGCAGATAGCCCAACTGGTCCACACCATTCAGCAGGCAATACCTGGAGAAGCCATCGATGGGGAAGGCGACAGTCCGCCCCTCGGGAAGTCGCAGTTCGCAGGCGGCGACGTCCACGGTGACATCGGCGCCTGGATTCTCGATCAACCAGCCGTGTGTCGCCTTATCGACGATCACGGGGATGAGGCCGTTCTTCAGAGAGTTACCGCGAAAAATATCCGCGATCTCCGTACTGATCACGGCCTGGATACCGAAATCGAGCAGCGCCCAGGGCGCGTGCTCCCGGGACGAACCGCAGCCGAAGTTGTTCCCTGCCACCAGGATTCCGCAGCCGTTTGCTTCCGGTCGATTCAACAGGAACTCTGGTTTTGGTTTGCCCGCTGAGTCGTAGCGCCAGTCGGCAAAAAGAGCGTTGCCCAGACCCTTGCGGGTTGTCGTGGTCAGAAATCGGGCTGGAATAATCTGGTCGGTGTCGATGTCCGACTGGGGAAGAACCAGCGTTCGTGATTGCACAAGATTAACTTTGTCCATGGAACTCTTTCTTAATGGGCAATGAGAGGCCGAGGATCGGCGATCCGACCGGCGACGGCGGATGCAGCGGCCGTCAGTGGGCTGGCCAGCACGGTCCGGGCTCCGATGCCCTGGCGACCCTCGAAGTTTCGGTTGCTGGTACTGACACACAGCTGACCGCTTGCAGTCAGGTCGCCGTTCATTCCGATGCACATCGAGCAGCCCGCTTCGCGCCACTCAGCGCCAGCGGCGGTAAAGACTTCGTGAAGCCCCTCAGCTTCAGCCGCGCGCTTGACCTGTTCAGAGCCGGGGACCACAAGCATGCGCACGGACTTCGCTACCTTTCGGCCCCGCATGACGCTGGCCGCTTCACGCAGATCGGACAGGCGTGAGTTGGTGCAACTGCCGATGAAGACCACATCCACTGGCATCCCAAGCATGGGCTTGTTTTCCACAACGCGCATGTACTCCAGCGCCTTGCGGAAGCTGGCGTCCGTTGCGGTGGGTACTGGGTCACCGATGGGCACCACCATTCCCGGGTTGGTCCCAAACGTGACCATGGGCGTCAGCAGATTGGCGTCAAGGGTGACCTCCCGATCAAAAGTAGCATCCGGATCGGAGGGAAGTCGCCGCCAGCGGGCCACGGCGGTATCCCACGCGGAACCCTTTGGGGCCATGGGACGGTTTCTCAGGTACTCGATAGTTGTGTCGTCGGGAGCAATCATCCCGGACCGTGCGCCACCTTCGATTGACATGTTGCAGACGGTCATGCGCTGCTCCATGCCGAGACGCCGAATGGCACTGCCGCGGTACTCGATGACGTGGCCCGTGCCACCACCAACGCCGATTCTGCCGATGATAGCGAGGATGATGTCCTTGGCCGTCACGCCCAGACCAATCTTTCCGTCGACGTTGATCGCCAGGGTTTTCGGCCGGCGCTGCAACAGGCACTGCGCAGCCATCACGTGGCCGACTTCGGTGGTGCCAATGCCAAATGCCAGAGTCCCGAATGCACCGTGCGTGCTGGTATGACTGTCCCCGCAGACGATGGTTTTACCAGGCTGCGTTATTCCCAGTTCAGGACCAATCACGTGCACGATGCCCCGCGCGTCGCTGTCGAAGCCAAAGAGTTCAATACCGAACTCCCGGCAGTTCTCGATCATCATGCGAATCTGTGCAGCGGCTGCCGGCTCCGCGACGATGTCGAGATCCTTCAGTGACGCGATCGGTACTGTTGGCGTCGAGTGGTCGAGGGTTGCCAGTGTGAGGTCTGGGCGCCTCAGCTTTAGTCCTTTGGATCTGAGTACCGAGAACGCCTGGGGCGACGTCACTTCGTGGGTGAGATGAAGGTCTATATAGAGCACCGCTGGCGTATCCGCGGTCTCTGGTACCACGATATGGTCATCCCAGATTTTCTGGAAAAGCGATTTGCCGCTCATTTCAGCAGTTCCTGACAAAGCAGTGGGTGAAAGTAGAGTATTGATAGCTACTGGCGGCTGGTCGTCGTTTTTGTAGCCGGTCCATCCAGAGGCTCAAGCCAGTTCCATTTGTCGGCTGTAGCGCCGCTGAACAGGCCGAAGAAGGCATCCTGCAGGAGCTTGGTGATGGGTCCCCGGGAGCCGGCGCCGACTGTCAGTCTGTCCACGGATCGGACCGGCGTAATCTCGGCCGCCGTTCCAGTCAGGAATATCTCGTCAGCGATGTACAGCATTTCCCGAGGCAAGACCTGTTCCCGGACTTCGATGCCCAGATCACGAGCCAGCATGATGACGCTGTCCCGGGTGATCCCCAGGAGAATTGATGCAGCAGCCGGCGGTGTGATCAGCACGCCGTCCCGGACGAGGAACAGGTTCTCTCCCGCACCCTCGCTGACCGTACCGTCTGCTCCGAGGGCGATGCCTTCGGCAAAGCCCCGATCCCTTGCCTCCCAGCCAACGAGCGTACTGGACAGATAGTTGCCCCCCGCCTTGGCCAGGGCAGGTATCGTATTGGGCGCGACTCGTTGCCAGGATGAGACGCAGACATCGACACCCTTCTCGAGGGCCTCCGGTCCGAGGTATGCCCCCCATTCCCAGGCGGCAATCGCCAGCTCTACGGGGTGTCCGGGTTTGGGCACGACGCCGACTTCGCCAAAGCCGCGGTAGACCAGTGGGCGAATGTAGGCGCTCTTCAGGCCGTTACGCAGGACGACCTCCTTGCACGCTGCGTTGATTTCCGCGCTCGTCCAGGGGATCTCGATGCGATGGATCTTTGCTGAATCGAGCAGCCTCCGCGTGTGTGCCTGCAGCCGGAAAACCATGGTCCCGGACGGCGTTGCATAGGCCCGCACGCCTTCGAAAACCGATGACCCATAGTGCAGTGCATGACTCAATACATGCACGGTGGCGCTCTGCCAGGGCACCAGTTTCCCGTTATGCCATATCCATTCTGTGGTTTTGATCGCCATTGGTAGTCCTCTTAAAGGCGTACGACGTCATCGCCGGGAGAACCGGCAACGGCACTACCAGCCGATCGGCTGGCCGACTGGCGGCAGACACGATTAATCACGTCCAGATAGGCGAGGGCGCCGGCTTCTACAATGTCCGTGCTGACACCGTGGCCCCGGTGACTAACCCCATTATAGTCCACGGTTACCGTGACCTCTCCCTGGGCGTCTTCGCCCATGGTCACACTGCGGACCTCAAAGTTTTTCAGGTCAAGGTTGATACCGGTCGCACGTTCAAGTGCTTTGAACGAGGCTTCCACGGGGCCTTCGCCGACCGATGCCTCGTCGATTGTCCGTCCGTCGCTGTGGCGCATACGGACGGCAGCAGCCGCAATGGCCCCGGTGCCCGCCGATATGTGCAGCTCCGCCATTGCCCATGGACCCTCGCCGCCGGACTCGGCATTCATGATGATGGCCTCGATGTCGCCATCAAACATTTCCTTCTTGCGATCAGCGAGCTTCTTGAACTCCGCAAAGGCGGCATTCAGTTCCTCGTCGCCCAGATTGAAGCCGAGTTGCTGCACGCGGTCCCGAAAAGCATGCCGGCCGCTATGTTTCCCAAGGACAAGGTTCGACCGGCTGATACCTACGTCTTCGGGATTCATGATTTCGTAGGTGGAGGCATGCTTCAACATCCCGTCCTGGTGGATTCCCGATTCATGGGCGAAGGCGTTTTCGCCGACGACCGCCTTGTTGCGTGGCACATGCATGCCCGTGATGCTGGCCACCAGCCGGCTGGTGGGGTAGAGCTTCCGGGTATCGATTCCCGTACTGAGTCCGTAGTGATTGGCCCTGGTCCGGATCGCCATCACGACTTCCTCGAGGGAGCAGTTGCCAGCTCGTTCGCCGATTCCGTTGATGGTGCACTCAATCTGGCGGGCTCCCGCGGAGACTGCCGCCAGGCTGTTGGCCACCGCCATGCCAAGGTCGTCGTGGCAATGGACGCTGAGCACCACGCCATCGATACCCCGCACGTTCTTTCGCAGGTAGCCAAACAAACCACCGAACTCCTCCGGGACGGTGTAGCCAAGGGTGTCGGGAACGTTGATGGTGCCCGCGCCGGCCTCGATGACCGCGGTGATGACTTCCGCGAGATACGCAGGTTCCGTTCGGGACGCGTCTTCTGCAGAGAATTCGACGTCATCGCTATGCATTCGGGCCTGGCGCACGCTTTCGACAGCCCGGCGGATGATCTCCTCTTTCGCCATGTTCAACTTGAAGGTGCGGTGAATCTCGCTGGTCGCCAGAAACACGTGGATGCGCTTCCGTGGGGCCGGCTTCAGCGCTGCTGCAGCCCGCTCAATATCCTGGGCATGACAGCGGGCAAGACTGCAGATGACCGGCCCCTTAATATCCGTGGCAATGGCCTGGACCGCATCGAAGTCTCCGGGAGACGCGGCGGCGAATCCGGCCTCGATTACATCGACCTTGAGGTCACGAAGTGCCGAAGCAACGCGCAGCTTCTCACCCAG
>Ga0105044_10005568_pt1 | contig 17314 bp, 18 predicted proteins | sample MAT01_FD_78092 | JGI IMG/M metagenome (GOLD analysis project Ga0105044, IMG submission 78092) | Freshwater microbial communities from Lake Fryxell liftoff mats and glacier meltwater in Antarctica - MAT-01 | ecosystem: Environmental > Aquatic > Freshwater > Ice > Liftoff microbial mat | place...
CGCTGGCGATCGAGCAGCTGCGACCGGACCGCCGGATAGGCCGAGATTCGCGAGGCGTAGGAGCCGACGATCTCGCTTCGCAAGTCGGGATCGTCGAACGACACCGAGCCGAGGTCGCAAGCGCGCACCGCCTCGAATTCATTGCCCGGATCGCCGCCGAAGCGAACCAGGTTGAGCGCCGCCGCGCGGTACAGCAGGCCGGTGTCCATGTGCGGCAGGGAAAAATGCGCAGCCAGCGCGCGGGCGATCGTGCCCTTTCCGCTGGCGGCGGGGCCGTCGACGGCGATGACGATGGGCTTGCCGCGCGGCTGGGAAGGAACGGGGGCGCTCACGATGGCAGGCGCTTTGACAGTCGGCTGTGGCTATGGCAATGCCCCCGCCGCGTGCTCCCGGCCCTGCTTTATTGTCAAAGCTTGGGCCGACGGGGCGTTCACACGATTAGCTGACTGGAGTTTTCAATGGTGAAGCCCGAATGGGGCACCAAGCGCACTTGTCCCAAATGCGCGACGCGTTTTTACGATCTTGGCAAGGATGACCCGGTGGGCTGCATCGAATGCGGCCATACCTTCAATCCCGAGCCGGTACTGAAGTCGAAGCAGCCGATGCCGTTCGAAGTGGTGGCGCCCGCCGCCGACAAGCCCGAGGCGGCCGACCAGGATCTCGGTGCCGAGGATCTGGCGCCCGATGAAGATGAGGAGCCGAGCCCCGACGACGAAGTCGACCTGGCCACCGGCGAGGACGATCTGGTCGTCACCAAGGGCGATAACGACGACGAAAATTAAGTCGCGGCGGCCCTGCTATGAATTGGGGTGGTGATTTTGAGGTTTGCAGCCTGCAAGATCATCGCTTAAGGGCCGCTTCGGAAATGGGGCCGTAGCTCAGCTGGGAGAGCGCTGCAATGGCATTGCAGAGGTCAGGGGTTCGATCCCCCTCGGCTCCACCAATCCGAAGCCTGAGCGACCAAGCGTCCCGAACGGGCGGGCGGCAGGTGGCGGTCAACCGGCACGTCGTGCGGCGCAAAATCCGGCGGACGCGCGTGTCAAAGGTTAGGCAAAGGTTGGGCCTAGACGCGGTTTGGAATGGCCCTGCTTTTCCGTCGCGTGGCCACCGCGCGCAGCGTGAAAATGTCGACGATCTGAAAGAGCCAACGCCACCGACTCGCGGGCGCAAGACGCTGGCAGGCGAAATCCTAGGAAGCTTTTTCGCAAGGGAATTGGGCGGGGCGGGCGATCCAATGTCCGTAATAGGTGGAAAGCGGATATCAGTCGCCGTCAAGACGGGAACCGCAGGCTCCTCAGCAGGGCCGCATAGTGCGGGTCAGCCCTGATCGGATCCATCAATGGGTCCGTCTTGAGCTTGATCAATGAATATTCCTTTGCCTTGATGGCTTGATCAAGTGCCAAGAACGCCTGGTCTTTGTTTCCAAGCAGTGCATAGATCCTGCCATAATCGTAGTTGCGGGCCTCGCCATCTTGTTGCTTCAGGCGCTCGATCGTTCGTTCCGCTGTGGCCTTATCGCCGGTTCTCGCAGCCATCAGCGCTTCAAACCACAAGCGGATTCGAGCATTGGCTGGAACGGACCTTAGTTCTGCCTTGGCTTCGGCGTACCGACCTTGCAACAAAAGCGCCTCGATTAGCCCTTTGCGGAAGTGGCTGCGATCGGGGGCAAGCTCTATCGCCCGCCGGTAAGCCGCGATTGCCTCAGGAAAACGCCGTAACATTGCCAGCACAGCTGCTTTTCCTTGGGGCCAGGAGGAGTGGAAGGGGTCGAGCGCAATGCACCGTTCCGCCAAACGCAATGATTCCTCGCGGTCACCAAGGTGTGCGAACGAATAGGATGCCGGAGACAAGACGAGGAGGTCATTCGGAGACAGGGCGAGAGCGCGCTTCGCGAAATTCAGCATGCGCTCGAAGTTGAACCGGTGCTCTTCGAGCATAGCCAAGGCACCATAAGCCGAGCCGAGCCTCGGGCTTAGTACCGTTGCGCGGTGGGCAGCAGCTTCGGCGTCAACAAATCTATTTGAAGCGAGAGTTGGGTTCGCCCGGTCACGCGTGCCCAACATCCGCAGAAGGTGCGATCTGTGCACATGAGCGACGGCAAAGTTGGGATCGCGGGCCAATGCCGCATCAATCAGCGCAAGCCGCTTACGAAGCGACTCGTCATCGGGCACGGTTTCTCGCGTTAGATGCTCGCTTTGCAGGAAAAGGTCCTGGGCCACGCTGTCTTTGGTGCCGCCGAGCACGAGGGCGTCATGACCTGCCAGCCCAACCCTGATGCTTAGCGCCTGCGCCACGCTGGCCGCAATTTCGGTCTGGATCTTGATTGCATCACCGGGGGCACGATCAAAGCTCCGGGTCCAGCGGTCCACTCCGTCCGAACCACTGACGAGTTGGGCTTTGATCCGGATTTTGTCCGGCGAGCGACGCACACTTCCGGTCAACACATTGGCGACGCCCAACTTCGATGCGGCCAGCTTTATGTCGAGCATCTTGACCACATCGGACGACTCTCGACCGATCACTTCAAGGCCGATCTGCGACAGCGCGGTGCGAAGTTCTTCTGCAATCCCATCCGAGAAATAGGCGTGGGTCGGGTCTCCGCTCAAGTTGGCGAAGGGCATGACGGCGATCCGCTCCGCGTTGGCATCCGCCGGCGTCCGCAGCAGCCACACGCCAGACCCTGCGACCACCGCGACCGCGACCCCACCAGCAATGACCGTCCGCCGCGAAACAAGTGGCTCTTCGCGAAAGGCAGGAGTTGGTGCAATGTCCTCCCCAGCGATCCGCCTCCGCACAGATTCGACCAACGCCACGTAGCGAGGATCGGAGCGATCGCCTTTCCAGCCCCTCAGCGGCAACGCCTGAATTTCGCCAAAGCCAAGCGGCGGTTCGACCGGATCAAGCCGCACCGGCAGATAGGTTCCGCGTCGTTGCGCGCGCGTGGCCTCGTCGTGGACAAACTGTCCCTCCGGCCCGACCGAGCGCTTCGTCCACACAACGATCACGCATTTCGCGCTATCGAGATGTTCCTGAATATCCTGGCGCCATCGGCTACCGGCGCCGATCTTGGCATCCCACCAAACGGTCAGCCCATCCTCCTCCAGGGCGGTGACGAGCGGCCTAAGCCGGGCACGATCCTCCGCCTTGTACGACAGGAAAACATCGGCCGCAGTGGTCATTGTCGGCGCCCTTGGTACGATCGTGTGGAATCAAGCTAACGCAAACGGCCAGGTTAAGAAAGCGGCGCGACCAGCGGAGCAAATTGCCGATGGTCCGTGGAATGACTTCAACAGGGCGATTGCAGAACCAGCGGCTGGCGTCCGCAATGGGTGGAAAGCGGACAGTCCAATTTCAGCCCAACTCCCGCGCACAAACGAAAGCGGCGGCGTCTTTCGACGCCGCCGCTCCGTTTCAACAATCGAACTAAGCTTAGAGCTCGTTCGAAACGTTGTTGAAGGTCGTGCCCAGCTTGGTGCCGATGCTCTGCATCGCGGCAATCGCGGCAACGGCGATGAGGGCGGCAATCAGGCCGTATTCAATCGCGGTCGCACCCTTGCTGTTACGAATCAGTTTGAGAAACTTTGCCATTTCTGGTCTCCTTAAGGCTCCACGTCAGGGGTCCACTTTCCCCTTCCCGAGTCCGCCGAAGCTCGCTTGGGATGGCCCCTATTTCGGCTCAAGAAGTTGAAAAAAGCTTAAAAGCGCGTGCTTACGGCGCGTTCACCATATTTAATGTTCAGGCGCGGTTCTCATTCGCTGAACAAGTCGTCGATCAGGTTGGCGATCTCGCGGATGGCCTGGGCCGGTTCGCTCCACTCCGCGGGGATCGGGCTCTGGCTGGGGCGGGACGGCGCCACCGGGCGGCGACCGCGGAACGGCAGGTCCGGGCCGCGGCGATTGTCGATCGCCACCGCACTCGCCATGAAATTGCGCCAGATCCGCGCCGGGGCGGTGCCGCCGGTCATCTTGCCGAGCGACTTGTCATCGTCGCGGCCAACCCACACCCCGACCACCAGATCGCCGGCAAAGCCGATGAACAAAGCGTCGCGGTTGTTCTGGGTAGTGCCGGTCTTGCCGAAGGTCGGGACGCTGTTGAGCGCAGCGCGGCGACCGGTGCCCTCGTTGGTCGCCGACCATAGCAAGTCGAGCATCGGCGCCTGGTCGCGATTTCGGTCGAGCGTGCCGCCGCGCGCGGAGAAGAAACTGCCGATGCCGTTATCTTCCCTGGGCGAGGGCAGGCCGTGGGCGCGAACCGGGTAGCGGCCGCTGGCGACCGCGGCATAGGCCGAGGTCAATTCGACCAGGCTTACCCCCGCCGTGCCGAGCGCGACGCTGGGCGAATCGGGCAGCGTCGAGGTGATTCCGAGCTCGCGCGCGGCGCGCAGCACGTTGGCGCGCCCGACCCGTTCCGACAATCGCACCGCAGCGGCATTGCTCGAGCGGGCAAACGCCTCGCGCAGGGTGATCGAGCCGCGATAGACGCCGTCGCTATTGGCCGGCGACCAGCCATCGACAGTGATCGGGCGGTCCTCGATCATATCGTCGGGGCGGTAACCGGCGCGTAAGGCGGCGAGATAGACGAACATCTTGAACGCCGAGCCCGGCTGGCGGCGGGCCTGGGTGGCGCGGTTGAACGGGCTGGCCTTGTAGCTGCGCCCGCCGACCATCGCCACGACCCGGCCGTCGGGGCGCATCGCCACCAGCGCCGCCTGGGCATCGCCGCCAGAGCCGTTGCCAAGCTGGGCATTGGCGATGGCCCGCACCGCGAGCCGCTGGAGATCGGCATCGAGCGTGGTCGCGACCCTGACCTCGCCATAATCGGCCTCGAACGCTTTTTGCGCGGAGGGCGCGACCCAGTCGGCGAAATAGGTGCCGGTCGGGACCTTGGCCGCCTGCCGCACCGGGACGGCGGAGACAGAAGCGCGAGCGCGAGCGGGGGTGATGACCTTGGTATCGGCCATTTCCTGGAGGACGAGGCGACTGCGTTTCTGCGCGCCGGCAAGGTTGCGGGTCGGGGCCAGCCGCGACGGCGCCTGGACCATCCCCGCCAGCATCGCCGACTGGGCGAGCGACAGATTCTCCGGCTTGCGATCGAAATAATGGCGCGCGGCGGCGCGCAGGCCATAAACCCCGTCGCCGAAATAGACCGACGACATATAGCGCGCGAGGATCTCGTCCTTGGTCAGCCAGGCTTCGAGCCAGAAGGCGATGATCACTTCCTGCGCCTTGCGCTTGTACGAGCGGTCGGACGACAGGAAGCTGGTCTTGGCGAGCTGCTGGGTGATCGTGCTTCCGCCCTGCTTGACCCCGCCGGCCGAGGCATTGGCGACCATCGCCCGGCCGATCGCGCGCGGATCGATTCCCCAGTGGCGGCGGAACCGTCGGTCCTCGATGGCGATGAACGCGGCCGGGGTCAGCGGATTGAGCTTGGCGATCTCGACCGGCTCGTCCTTGATTGCCCCGCGCCGCGCGATCGGCACCCCCTCCTCCGACAGCAACAGCATCGCCGGATCCTTGAGCGGCTCGAGCGCGCGGCCGAGTGGCGCGGTGATCACCAGCCACAGCAAGGTGACCAGCAGCAATGCCGCGAACGCATAGAAAATGTAGCGCCAGCGGCGGCGGCGCGGTCGGACCGGCTGGATGAGGTCGAGCGGCGGCGCATTGCCCGTGTCGAGCAATGGCGCCGCGAACGGATCGGGCAGATCCTCGATATTGCGGCCGTTGCGCAGCCAGATACTATCGCTGTCGCCCATCGAACCCCTTCACCACGGCGCGCACCGCCACTGCCTTAGTCCAGTAAAACAGTCGCGGGCAGATATCCAGATGCTTGATGAACCCGGGCATAACGCTAGACCAAGGGCCATGGCGCGTTTTTCCCGGCCCGTGATGGTGATGTTTGCCGCGCTGCTGGCGCTCGGCGGGTGCCGCGGGGGCGCCAAAGATACGCTCGACGTCATGGTCATCGGCGACGAGGCCCCGACCATCGCCGACCCCGCCGACGGGCCGCTCAGCCCGGCGCAGCAGCTGCTGATGCTCAACGTTGCGCAGGGACTGGTGCGGTTCGACGCGCGCGGCCAGATCGAGCCCGGACTCGCCGAGCGGTGGAACGTCAGTGACGACGGCTTGAGCTACGTGTTTCGCCTGAGCGCTGGACAATGGCCCGACGGCCGCTCGATCCAGGCGCGCGATATAGCGCGGTTGCTCACCCGGACGCTTCGCGTGGCGAGTCGCAACCCGGTAAGGGATGCGCTCGGCGCGGTCGAGGAAGTGGTGGCGATGACCGACCGGGTGATCGAGATACGGCTGAGCGCGCCGCGCCCCAATCTGCTGCAACTGCTCGCCCAGCCCGAGCTTGGCCTGACCCGCGAAGGGCTCGGCACCGGGCCGTTCCAGCCGGTCGAGCGGACCAGGCCGCGCGGCGCGGTCGCCCTGCTCCATGTCGAGCGGGTGATCGACGGACCCGACAAGCGCGACCTGATCGACCTCACCGCCGCCCCGACCGCCAGGGCAATCGCCTCTTTCGCCAGCGGACAGACCGACCTTGTCCTGGGCGGGACGTTCGACGACCTGCCGCTGGTGCGCCGCGCGAAGATTGCGCGGTCGGCGGTGCGGTTCGATCCGGTGGCGGGGCTGTTCGGGCTGGTCCCGGCACGGCGCGGCGGGCCGCTCGCCGACCAGCAATTGCGCAGCCTGCTCAACCGCGCGATCGACCGTGAGGCGCTGGTCGCCGCGCTCGCTGTCCCGGGCTTGGCACCGCGCGCGACCTTGCTCCAGGCGGGGCTCGAGGGGCTGGCACCCCCAGCCCAGCCCGGCTGGACATTGGTGCCGCTGGCCGAACGTCAGCCGCAGCTCGCCGCCGAAGCGCGAACGATAGTCGGGACCGCCGAGCCGGTGACGCTGGCGATCGACCTGCCTGATGGCCCCGGCGGGACGATCCTGTACGACCGGCTGGCGACCGACTGGGGGGCGATCGGGATCAAGCTGGTCCGCGCCGACAAGACAATTCCGACCGACCTCAAGCTGGTCGACATGGTCGCGCCATCGGCCTCGCCCGCCTGGTTCGTCCGTTCGTTCCGCTGTTCATTGCGGCCGATATGCTCGACCGAGGCCGACGAGATGATGGATTCGGCCCGCGCCGAGACCATCGCCGACCAGCGCGCCGCTTTCATCCGCGAGGCCAGCCGCTTGCTCGAGGAGGAAATCTTGTTCATCCCGCTCGCCGCGCCGGTGCGCTGGTCGCTGGTCGGGCAGCGGATCGAAGGATTTGCCGAGAACATCGTCGCGCGTCATCCGTTGACCGGCTTGAACGACCGATTGCGGCGCGAGGGACAATGAATATGGACATCAACGACACCGACCGCCGCCCTTTTCCCAAGATGGCCAGCGACCCGCGCTCGGTGCGGGCGCGGATCGAGGCGCTCGAACGGGTGATGGAGCATCTGTTCACCATCCCCGGGACCAGTCGCAAGGTCGGGCTCGACGTGATGCTCGACCTGATCCCGGTGATCGGCACCACCGCCGCAGCGGCGCTCGGCACTTATCTGGCGTGGGAAGCGCGCAACCTCGGCATGTCGAAGACCGCGGTGGCGCGGATGGCGGGCAATATCGGCTTCGACTGGATGCTCGGGCTGATCCCGTGGGTCGGCGCGATCCCCGATTTGTTCTTCCGCTCCAACACCCGCAACCTGCGCATCATCAAGCGCCACCTCGACAAGCATCATCCCGAGACGGGGATCATCGACGTCAAGGCGACGCCTGGCCCGATAAGGTGATAGAAGGGGTCATGATGCGTCGATTGAGCCTGATTGCAATGATGATGCTGGTCGCGGGACCGGCCCTCGCCGCCGACGAGCGACGTTTGAGCCCGGCCGAGGTCGAGCGGATCCTCGATACGGCGGCGCAGAAGCGCGAAGCGCCTGTCGCGCAGCCGGTCGCGAAGGCACCCGCCCCCGCCCGCCCGATCGAGGGCGAGGTCGGAGTGTCGATCGGCAGCGGCGGCTATCGCGAAGTGTTCGGCACGGCGGTCGTTCCGGTCGGCGCGGACGGTGTGGCGATCATCTCGATCGATGCCGGCGAATCCCGCCGCGAATATCGCCGCCGCCGCTAGCTGCCTAGTCGCCGCTGATCTTGGGCCGCCCGACATCGCCCTGCCCGACGGTATGCCCGGCCATGTCGAGCATCCGCTCCAGCGGCACGCGCGCTTTGGCCATGATGTCGTCGGACAGCTCGATCTGCGGCTTGAGATCACGCAGCGCGGCGTAAAGCTTCTCGAGCGTGTTGAGCGCCATGTACGGGCACATGTTGCAGTTGCAATTGCCGTCGCCGCCCGGGGTGCCGATGAAAATCTTGTGCGGTGCGGCTTTCTCCATCTGGTGGATGATGTGCGGCTCGGTCGCGACGAGGATGACCTCGGCCGGGCTGTCGACCGCGAATTTGAGGATCGCGCTGGTCGATCCGACCATGTCGGCATGGTCGATGATGTGCGGCGGGCATTCGGGATGCGCCGCGACCGGGGCGCCGGGATATTGCGCCTTGAGCTTCAATAATTCGGTTTCGGAAAAGGCCTGGTGGACGATGCAGATCCCCGGCCACAGCAGCATCTCGCGATCGAACCGCCGGGCGAGGTAACCGCCAAGATGGCGGTCGGGGCCGAAGATGATCTTCTGGTCCTTCGGGATCTGGCTGAGGATCGCTTCCGCCGACGACGAGGTGACGATGATGTCCGACAGCGCTTTCACCTCCGCCGAGCAGTTGATGTAGGTCAGCGCGATATGGTCGGGATGCGCTTCCCGAAACGCCTTGAACTGGTCGGGCGGGCACGAATCCTCGAGGCTGCAGCCGGCGTCCATGTCGGGCAGGATGACGATCTTCTCGGGGCTGAGGATCTTGGCGGTCTCGGCCATGAAGCGGACGCCGCAGAAAGCGATCACATCGGCGTCGGTTGCGGCCGCTTTCCGCGACAGGTCGAGGCTGTCCCCGACGAAATCGGCGAGGTCCTGGATTTCGGACTTCTGGTAATAATGGGCGAGGATGACCGCATTCCGCTCGGTCTTGAGCCGCGCGATTTCGGCGAGCAGGTCGACGCCCTTGAGGCTCGTCGGTTGGGCGGTCACGGCATCATCCTTTCATAAGCTCACTGGTCGGCCTTGTGCCGCGCCAGCACCTCGGCGATCGACGGGCTGACGTCCCATTGCTCGCTCGCCCGCGCGCCGTCAAAGGGGAAGGCGACCTCGACCGTCACATCGCCCAGTCCGGCGACCGACAACGGGGTTTCGAGCAATTTCGCCACCGACTTCCTGGCATTGGCCCGTGCCGCGTTGAGGTGGACCGGCTTCTTCGCCTCGGTCGCGGCGGCGCGGGTGGCGAGCACCGCGGCGCGGCGATTGAGATTGTCATAGGCCTCGCGGGTGACGAACATGCCGTCGGTAGCCAGCGTCCGGCGCTTGGTCTCGTCGATATTGGGCGAGGTCGGGGCGACGTCGGGGATGGTCACGCGCAGGATTCTATTCTTGGCATCCCAACGATAATCGTCGGTGTCGAGCTGGCTGAGGTCGAGCTGGTAGCTGACCGAGTAAGGCAGAGTCGCCTTCTGCGCCGAGCGGAGGAAGCGGAACAGGCCGGGGTCGACCGTGGTCACGTCGAGCGCACCATCGACCCGGCCGACCTCGAGCTTGTCGGTCGCCTCGAACGTCGCCGACAGGACACGGGCGAGGCCGAGGCTGGTCTGATATTCCTCCTGCTGCGCGGCATGCCGCTGCCAATAGAAAAATCCAAGCAGCAGCAAGGCGGCGACCACCACGCCCATGATCAGGCGCCGGTCGCTCACCGTTCGGGTCAGGTTCGGGCTATCGTCCATGTCTCTCCGTTTGATCTAACCATCCCGCGCCGCTCAAGGTCCAGCAAATGCGCCCACACCGATCCGCCCGCCGCGGGGATCAGGCGCGGGTCGAGCCCGGGATAGGCGCTGGCGACGATGGCGGGGATCTCGGCCTTGCCCTCGCTGACCAGCCGGACGATCTGCTTTTCGCGCTGCATGCGGTGGCCGATCAGCCCGCGCAGAAATTGCTGGGTGTTGGTCACCGGCGCGCCGTGGGCAGGGTAAAACACGCGGTCGTCGCGGCCGCGAAGCATGTTGAGGCTGGCCATGAACAAGCCCATGTCGCCGTCGGGCGGGACCACGACGGTGGTCGACCAGCCCATCACATGGTCGCCGGTGAACAGGGCACCGCGATAGGCGTAGCAGAGGTGGTTCGAAGTATGGCCGGGGGTGGCGACCGCAACCAGCGCCTCGCCGTCGCCGAACGCGATCACCTCGCCATCGGCCAGCACCTGGTCCGGCGTATAGTCGCCGTCGAAGCTGGCATCGGCGCGCGGGCCGACGCTTTCGAGGGCGAGCGCCGCGCAGCCGATGATCGGCGCCCCGGTCGCGGCCTTGAGCGATCGTGCGGCGGGGCTGTGATCGCGATGGGTGTGGGTGCAGGCGATCGCGACGATGCGCCGCTCGCCCGCGGCCGCGACGATCGCCGCGACATGCTCGGGGATGTCGGGCCCGGGGTCGATCACCACCATCTCCGCCCCTGCCCCCGCGACATAGGTCTGGGTACCGGTGTAGGTGTAGGGCGAAGGATTGCGCGCGAGCAGCCGGCCGATGCCGGGCTCAAGCGTTTCGAGGAAGGCGTAAGGGGCGTCCACGGCGAAACTCCTGCCACGGACATCCTCGCCACGCAAAGGACGTTCGCTCAGCATCGATTGAAGCGTCAGCAGCGCAACCCATACGGGCCGAACCGCGCGGCCGCGACGCCGGTCGATTTGGGGCCGAGCAATTCGATCTCAACCTTGCTGTAGGCGATCCCCCGGCACAATTCGGCGGGCAGCCGTACACGGACCGATCGGCCAACCTCAAGCGGCGCCAGAAGGGCCTCGCCCCGCGCCTCGCCCCGACGCAGGAAGCGCAACGCGCCGCCTTTCTCCAGCCCCTTGAGCGCGCTGACCACAAGCATGGTGTTGCGGTCGAAGAAATCGCACGTGCCGCCGGTGCCACTTTCCCTTCGCCCCAGGCATTTGATCCGGATGCTCATGACTGGCTTGGGCGGCGCTTCGGATGCTGCGGTTCCTTTGAGGGCGACCTTGCGCGGTGGCAGCGGCGGCAGGACCGATGTCTCATAGCGCTCGGTCGGTGACGTGAGCGGGTTGGCCAAGCCAAAATCGCCGACGAACAGCGGCGCCGGTTGCGCGATCACCACCGATTTCGACGCCGGCGCGAATCTGGCAATCTCGTTGCGCAGCTCGCCGATCAATTTATCCTTGGCTGCGGGCGGCATGGCGCGCTGCTCGATCTGGACGACCGCCGCCTCAAGGGTCTTGACCCAGTCGGCATCGGACGAACCGGGATTGGCGCATAGCTTGACCCTGGTCGAGCGCTTCTTGACCGCGTCGATTTCGACCAAAGAGTCGAATTTGTGGCCCTGGCAGCGTGCAATTTGCGCGACCCGGTCCGGCGTGTCGCCCTCGACCACCCTCTCGTCCTTGGCCGGCGCGCTCGTCGATGCTGGTGCCGCGTCAGGCGAAGCGGGTGCGTCCTGCGCGTGTCCAGGCGCCCCAATCGCCATGATTGCCGCCAGCAGCAGCGCCTTGGTCATCAACAACTTCACTCTCCCCGAATGTTGCCGGCACATGGGCGACCCCAGACTGAACCGCGATTGAATGCACGGACTCAGGCTTCGGCGAAGGCCGGTGCCAGCACCCCCGCCTGAGCCGCCTCGCGGATCGCAGCACGGCGCATGGCGAGCGGGTAAATCTGGCCGAACAGGCTGTCCATGCTCTTGTCCCACCCGAATTGACGGGCGTGGGCCAGCGCGCGCTGCCGCATTGCGGGCAGGTCGCCCGCCCACAGGTCGAGGATGTTGGCGGCCATCGCCGCGCTGTCGCCGACCGGGCCGAGCCGGCCGATCGAATCGTCGACGCGGTCGACCATCGCCCCCGCCGCGACCCCGACCACCGGAAGCCCCGACGCCTGCGCCTCGATGATCGAAATGCCGAACGTCTCGTCGGCCATGCCCGACACGTAGAGGTCGGCGCTGGCCAACCAGCGCGCCAGGTCGGGCCGGCCCTTGACGTAGCCCGGGGCGTGAAGTCGCGGTTGGTCGAGCGCCAGGAACTGTTCGCGCAATGGTCCGTCGCCGAGCAAGACGAGGTGCGCGCCGAGGCTGTCGGGAAGCAGTTGAAACGCATCGACCACCGCCTGCGCACGCTTTTCGCCATCGAGCCGCCCGGCATAGATCAGCATCGGCGAATCGTCGGCGACGCCGAGCTTGCGGCGTAGCGCGGGATCGCGGCGGCCGGGTGAAAATTCGCCGAGTTCGACCCCCAGCGGCACGACTTCGACCGGATCGAGACCAAGGTCGCGCATCTTCGCCGCGCCGCCATTTTCGGACAAGGCATAGACCAGGTCGAAGCGCGAATAGAGCTTGCCGCAATACCAGTAACACAGCCGCGACGCCGCCCCGGCCAGCGTCTCGCCCATCACCCGGGCGAACGGGCGCTCGACATAGACGGTCGGGAAATCGGTCATATAGGCTGCGACCAGCGCGGTGCCGGGATGGCGCTGGGCATGGCCGATCACTGCCCATGGCAAATTATACGCGTCCTGGCACTCGATCAGGTCGGGCTTGAATCGCTCGAGCAGGCGTCGCACCTGCCACGAGCGCAGCAGCAATCGGTAATTGGGGCTTCCCGGAACCTTGGGCGAGGCGACGGTGGCGGTGATCGTCCGCCCGTCCTCGATCACCGCGTCAACCTCGCCCGGGACAATCAGCAAATGGCGATGCGGGGTATGGTCGAGGATATGCTGGCGCTTGTGGCGCAAGTAGGTACCGACCCCGCCGCCGACCGCCGACCAGCTTTGGGTGACGTCGCACAGCAATCGACCGCAGTCGGCGGCGACGCCAAAACTATTGGGGCCAAAACTGTCGGGATCATCTCTGCTCATCACATCCGACAACCCGCGATTGAGTGGATAGTGCCATGCGCCCTCGCTCCGGCCACAACCTGTCGGATAACTTTACGGTTCGCGCGCAGCCTTGCGACAATCATCGTGAGAAAATCCTGTATTTCCGCCATTCACGCGGGTTGGCACGGCGATTGCATTACTGATGCTGTCCACTTGGTTCCACAAACCAAACACAGGGGTGGCGGTTAGCGGTGTCTGGTCCCGCGCCGCCGCCCCTTTTTCGTTACGCGACGTTTAAGCCGCGACCAACTGCTTGAGCTCGCCGCTTTCGAACATCTCCATCATGATATCCGACCCGCCGACGAATTCGCCCTTCACATAGAGCTGGGGCACCGTCGGCCAGTCCGAATAGGCCTTGATTCCGTCGCGAATGTCCTGGTCCTGGAGTACGTCGACCGTCTCGTAGGTCACCCCGAGATGGTCGAGAATCGCGATCGCCCGGCTCGAAAAACCGCACTGCGGGAACAGCGCCGAGCCCTTCATGAACAGCACAATTTCGTTGTGGCCGACGAGCTCGCCGATCCGTTGCTTCACGTCGCTCATTGATGATCTCCCGATGGCACGAGGGTTTCGAGCTGCAGCGCGTGCAGATCGGTCCCCATCTTGCCCTTCAACGCGGCATAGACCGCCTGGTGCTGGCGAACCCGGTTCATCCCCGCGAACGACGGGCTGATCACGCGGGCCGCATAATGATCGCCGTCGCCGGCAAGATCGCGAATCTCGACCACCGCGTCGGGGAAAGCGGCAAGGATCATCGCCTCAATCTCTGCCGACGCCATCGCCACGATCAGTTGCTCGCTTCGATAATCTGGCGGCGAGCCTCGACCGATTTGTGCTCGAGCGCTTCGCGGATCTTGGAATCGTCGCACTCGACCCCCGCTGCGGTCAGATCGCCGAGCACCTTGCGGATCACATCCTCGTCGCCGGCTTCCTCGAAATCGGCGCGGACGACGTCCTTGGCATAGCCTTGCGTTTCGGCCTCCGACAGGCCCATCAGCCGCGCCGCCCATTCCCCGAGCAGGCGGTTGCGGCGCGCGAGGATCCGGAACTGCATTTCCTCATCGCGGGCATATTTGGTTTCGAAGGCGCGCTCGCGGTCGTTGAACTGGCTCATCGGGAATCCTCCAGAATAGGTTCGTTGGCCAGATAGTCGGGCTGGCGCGACGGCGCAATGCGGATCAGTCGATCGTCACCACCACCTTGCCGATGACGCTGCGCGCGGCGAGCGCGGCGATCGCCTCGCCGCCTTGCTCCAGCGGGTAGGTCGCGCTGACCCGGGGTGAAATCTTGCCCTCGTCCCACAGCCGGAACAAGGTTGCGACATGCGCCGCATTGGCTTTGGGATCGCGCGCCGCGAACGCGCCCCAAAACACTCCGCGCACATCGCAACTCTTGAGCAAGGTCAGGTTGAGCGGCAGCTTGGGGATCCCGGCCGGGAAGCCGACCACCAGGTAGCGCCCTTGCCACGCGATCGAGCGCAGCGCGGGTTCGGCATAATCGCCGCCGACCGGGTCGTAGATGACGTCCGCGCCGCCCGGCCCGACCGCGTCCTTGAACTGCTGCGCCAGGGCTTTTTTCGCCGCCTGTCCCGAGCTTGTCGAGGGATCGAACGGTCCGCGCGGATAGACGATCGCTACGTCCGCCCCGGCCTCGCGCGCCGCTTGCGCCTTGTCCTCGCTCGACACCGCAGCGATGACCCGTGCGCCTCTGGCCTTGCCCAGTTCGACTGCTGCCAAGCCGACACCCCCCGCCGCACCAAGCACGAGCAATGTCTCGCCGGCTTTGAGGTCGCCGCGATCATAGAGCGCGTGGATCGAGGTGGCGTAAGTCAGCAGCAGCGCCGCGCCGTCGATGAAGCTGCGGCTGTCGGGCAGCCGGAACGCGGCCTTGGCATCGATCGCGATCTTTTCGACGAGCCCGCCCCAGCCCGGCACCGCGATCAGCCGGTCGCCGATTGCCCAACCGGTAACGCCGTCACCCAGCGCTTCGACCTCGCCCGATATCTCGCCCCCCGGCGCGAACGGACGCGGTGGCTTGAACTGATATCTGTCCTCGATGATCAGCACATCGGGATAATTGATCGCCGCAGCGCGCACCCTGACCAGCAACTGGCCGGGGCCGGGCGCGGGATCGGGCAGCTCATCCACCCTCAGCGTCTCGGGGCCGCCGGGGGCAAGGGACAGGAGGGCTTTCATTCGACGTAATGCGCCGTGGTCTTGGAGCGGATGTCCTCAGCCGTCACGCCCGGCGCCATTTCGAGCAATTTGAACGGCGAGCCATGATCGGGCCGTTCGAACACACCCAGATCGGTGATGATCAGGTCGACGCTGTTCCTGCCGGTCAGCGGCAGGGTGCAGGCGGGGATGAACTTGGGGCTGCCGTCCTTGGCGTTGTGCTCCATCACGACGATGATCCGTTTGACCCCGGCGACGAGGTCCATCGCCCCGCCCATGCCCTTGATCATCTTGCCCGGAATCATCCAGTTGGCGATGTCGCCGCCTTCGCTGACCTCCATCGCGCCGAGCACGGTCAAATCGATATGCCCGCCGCGGATCATCGCGAAGCTGTCCGACGACGAGAAATAGGACGACGAATCGAGCTCGCTGATGGTCTGCTTGCCAGCGTTGATCAGGTCCGCATCGACCTCGTCAGGATAAGGAAACGGCCCGATCCCGAGCATGCCGTTCTCCGACTGCAGCGTGACCGTCATCCCCTCGGGAATGTTGTTCGCGACCAAGGTCGGAATGCCGATTCCAAGATTGACATAAAAGCCGTCCTTGAGCTCGCGCGCGGCCCGCGCCGCCATCTGGTTGCGGTCCCAGCCATTTGTATTGCCATCATGCGCGGTCATCATGCGCTCTCCCGCTCGCGGGTCATCATGAACTCGATCTTCTTGTCGTACGGGCTGCCGTCGATCAGGCGCTTCACATAAATGCTCGGGACGTGGATGCAGTCGGGGTCGAGGCTCCCGACCGGCACGATTTCCTCCACCTCCGCGACGCAAATCCTGCCGCAGGTCGCGGCAGGCTGGTTGAAATTGCGCGCGGTCTTGCGGAACAGGAGGTTGCCGACCTCGTCGGCCTTCCAGCCCTTGATAATCGACAAATCGGCACGGATGCCACGTTCGAGGATATACTCCTCGGGTCCATTTGGGCCGTCGAACTGCTTCACTTCCTTGCCGTGAGCGACCTGGGTGCCGACCCCGGTCTTGGTGTAGAAGCCGGGAATGCCCGCCCCGCCCGCGCGCATCCGTTCGGCGAGCGTGCCCTGCGGACAGAATTCGACTTCCAATTCGTCCGCCAGATATTGTCGCTCGAACTCCTTATTCTCCCCGACATACGAGGAGATCATCTTGCCGACCTGCCGCGTGCGGAGCAATTTGCCGAGCCCCTCATTGTCGATCCCGGCATTGTTCGAGGCGATCGTCAAATTCTTGACCCCGCTCGCCACGATCGCGTCGATCAGTCGCTCGGGGATGCCGCACAGGCCGAAGCCGCCGGCGGCGATGGTCATGCCGTCGAACAGCAACCCGTCGAGGGCGGCGGCGGCGTCGGGGTAGATTTTCTGGGCCATGACGCCGTCCTTAGGCAGGCGACATGACGCGGGCAAGACAGGGCGTTGGGCGACTCAGGGGCGGATCAGGATTCCGGCGCGCGGATCGGCGCGGCCCGCCACCGCGTCACGATAGGCGGCAAGCGCGGCGTCGGGGCCGTCGCTAGCCTCGATCCGGAATAATGTCCGCGCATCGCCGAGAAAATGCGTCCAGGCGGCGGCCATTCGATCGCGGAAGCCCGCCGGCCCCCATTCCTTGGATCGTTTCTCGACCCGCGCCGGGGCGAAGAAACCGACCGCGGGAAAGCGCTCGCCGGGTGCCGAATCCCAATGTGCCTTGCCGACGATCAGGGTCAGCTTGAGCGCGGTCCCGAAGTGGCGATGGAGCGCGGCGGTAACCCCACTGTCGCCGGCGATATCGACGAATGCGGCGGGGAGCGACGCATCGAGCGCGGCAATGTCGTCGTACAGCACCAGCTCGTCGTAGAGCCCGGCGTCGGCAAGGAAGTCGCGACCGCGCGGCGAGGTCAGCCCGATCAGCTTCGGCCGCTCGCCCCGCTGGCGCATGGCATGCGCGAAGCCGATCGCGGTCTTGGACGAGGCGCTGGCGACGATCACCTGTCCCGCGCCATAATCGCCCTGATCCTCGAACTGGTCGGCGATCAGCCAGCCGGTGAGATAGAGCGGGCGAAATACCGGCCACCAGTCGCGGTCGCCCTCGACATAATCACCCAGCGCCGCCACCCGGAGGTA